>OBLF01003148.1_pt1 | contig 10151 bp, 8 predicted proteins | sample 1519231 | NCBI WGS metagenome assembly OBLF01 (sample SAMEA2602895, study PRJEB22501) | metagenome | reverse complement strand
CACGCTGGCGCATACCGCCGGAGAACTCGTGGGGATAGCGGCGCAGGGCCGCCTCCGGGTCAGAGATGCCCACCAGCGCCAGCATCTCCGACGCCTTCTCCAGCGCTTCCTTGCGGCCGATCTTCTGATGGAAGCGGTAGCACTCGGCGATCTGATGACCGATCTGCATGGTGGGGTTCAGGGAAGTCATGGCGTCCTGAAAGATCATGGCGGCGTCCCGGCCCCGATAGCTCTGCCACTGCTTCTTGCTGTAATCGAGGATGTTCTCCCCGTGGCAGAGGATCTGGCTGCCGGGCTGACAGCGTCCGCCGGTGACCTCCGTCAGGCCCATGAGGGAGCGGGCCGTCACGGATTTGCCGCAGCCGGATTCTCCCACCAGCGCCACGCACTCGCCCTGATCCATGTAGAAGCTGACGCCCCGCACTGCCTCCACCACGCCACGGCGGGTGGGAAAGTGGATGCGGAGGTCACGGATGTCGTATTGATGCATGACTTACCTCCCGGAATTGGGGCTGAAGCGGCGGCGGAAGCCGTTGCCCAGCACATTGAAGCACAGAACGGTCAGCAGGATGCACACGCCCGGATAGACCGCCAGTGAGGGGTGGGTGAGGATGTAGGTCTGGGCGCCCTCCAGCATACCGCCCCAGGATGGGTTGGGGATGGAGATGCCGAAGCCCAGATAGCTCAGGGACGACTCCGTCAGGATGGCGGAGGCGATGCTGTTGGTGGAGGCCACCAGCACCGGGGAAAAGACGTTGCGGGCGAAGTGCCGGGTGATGACCCAGCTCTTCCGGGCGCCCAGCCCCTCGGAGGCCAGAATGAAGTCCCGCTCCCGCAGACTCAGTACCTCCGCCCGGACGATGCGGGCCACGCCCATCCACGAGAACAGGCCGATGGTCACCACCAGCGTCCGGATGCCGGCGTTCATATAGATGTTCAGAGTGATGATAATGAGGAAGCTGGGTACCGACATGAGGATGTCCACGATACGCATCATGAAGCCGTCCACCAGCTTGCCGGAGGAGCCACTAACGATGCCGTACACCGTGCCGAACACAATGGAGATGAGCATGGACAGAAAGCCCACCAGCAGGGAGACCCGTCCGCCGTAGAGCAGGCGGGTGAAGGTGTCCCGGCCGAAGTTATCCGTTCCCAGCAGGTGCTGGGCGGAGGGGGGCAGGAACTTCTGCACGGTCTCCACGGCGATGGGGTCGTGGGGGGACAGGGGCGCCAGCAGGGCGGCCAGAAGAATCAGCAGCAGCACACCGCCGCTGAGAACCATGGAGAGGGGCAGCTTATGATTCTTTTTCATCGCTTGTCACCTCGCATGGCCTTGATGCGGGGATCGGCCAGACAGTAGCACAGATCCGCCAGCAGATTTCCGCCCACCAGCAGCAGGCACGAGAGCATGGTGGTTCCCATGATCATGTTGTAGTCACGGGAGTAGATGGCACTCATGCCGGTGGTACCCAGTCCCGGCCAGCCGAAGATGGTCTCCACGATGTAGGCACCGGACACCAGACTGCCCAGATTCATGCCCACCAGCGTAATGACCGGCAGCAGACAGTTCTTCAGCACGTGGCGCAACAGGATATAGCCCCGGCTCGCCCCCTTGGAGATGGCGAAGAGCACATAGTCCTCCGACAGCTGCTGGATGGTGGCGGCCCGGACGTACCGGGCGTAGATGGAGATCTTCCCGATGCTCAGCACCAGCACCGGCATGATGGCGTGGCGGGCCAGATCCCAGAAGGTGTGTATGCCGGTGGTCCGCATCCCGGAGCTGGGCAGCCAGCCCAGATTCAGGGAGAACAGGATGATGAGCATGATGGCGAACCAGAAGGAGGGGATGGAGATGGCCACATAGTGCAGACTGTTGGTGATGCGGTCGAACCATGAGTTTTCAAAGTAGCCCGCCAGCATCCCCAGTGGGATGGATACCAACAGAGAAAAGACGATGGAGGCGGCCATTAGCCCCACGGTGGCCGGGAGTTTGGCCTTGATGAGGGGCCACACGCCGGTGTGGCTGCTGGTGGAGACGCCGAAGTCCCCGTGGAGGACGTTCCCCAGCCACCGGCCATACTGCACGATGACCGGATCGTTGTAGCCCAGCTCCGTTTTCAGCTGCTCGTACTCCTCGTCGGTCATCTCCAGCGTCCGGTACTGGGCGGCGGGGTCGCCGGGGGCCAGAAACACCAGCGCAAAGGAAAAGACGGATACCAGCAAAATTACCGGCAGGGCCAGAGCCAGTCTGGTCAGAAAGTATTTTTTCATGTTTTTCCTCATACCGCCGTGAAAGGCAATTGCGTGGAGACCGGCTCCACGCAATTGCACTCTCAGCGGCGGTGTCAGCCGATGAAGTAGATCTGAGTCAGGTCAGTGAGACGGTCGCTGGCCTCGAAGCCGCCGATGTTCTTCTGGGCGGCGCAGACATAGTTGGTATCCAGCACGGGTACGCAGGACCAGCAGTCCTTCAGGGCCTGCAGGCCCTGATTCATGATGTCCTGACGGACAGCGGGATCCATCTCACGATCCAGCTGTGCCCACAGGCTATCCACCTCGTCGGTGGTGTACATATTGGCGCCGGAGCGGGTGTGGGCGAACAGGCCCACGAAGCCGCTGGGATCGTCCAGCATACCGTTGCCCATAAGCGCAATGTCATAGGAATCGGTGGCATAGAAGTAGGACTTGAAGTAGGCGGCGGTCTCCATGGAGTCGATCTGGGCATTGAGGCCCACAGCATCCAGCTGGCTCTTGATCATGGTGGCCAGCTCCTCCTGACCCACACGGGCGGAGTTGTAGATGATCTTGATGGTCTTGTCCTTCAGACCGGTCTGCTGGATGAGCTGGGCGGCCTTGTCCAGATCCTGCTTGTAGTTGGTGATCTCGGGGTTATAGAACATGGAAACGGTGGACAGGATGCTGGTGGCGGTTCGGCACAGGGCCTCGTCGCCGTAGGTGCCGTACACCAGAGCGTCCAGATCCAGCGCATAGATCACAGCCTGACGGGCCTCCATGGTGGACATGGCCTCGCTGTTGGGGTTGATCTCCATGAAGGTGATGCGGCCGTCGGGGTAGGACACCACCTGATACTCGTCGTTATCCTTATAGTTGGCCAGCGTCTCGGCGTTGCTGATGGTGAAGATGGAGAGCTCCTTGTTGCGGAAGGCGATCTCCTGCGTGCTGGCGTCAGAGACGCAGCGGACCTCGAAGCCGTCGATGTGGGCGGCCGTGCGGTAGTAGTTGGGGTTCTTCAGGCACACCAGCTTCTCGCCCACGCTGAAGCTATCCACCACGAAGGCACCGCTGGTGGCGATGTTGGCGTTCTGCTCACAGGTCAGTACCTCAGTGGCGGGTACCCCCTCGAAGCAGTGGGCAGGCAGGACATACAGGGCGCCCAGAGCCTTCTTGAACAGGTTGGAGGCCCGGCCGACCTTGAACACGATGACGGTATCGCTCTGCTTCTCATAGGTGCAGAACTCGCCGTCCACCTTGTAGGCGGCAGCGGTGCTGGGAGCCACCTCGGGAACAGTCAGCGTATCCAGAGTGAACACGATGTCATCGGTAGTGATCTTCTCACCGTCGCTCCAGTAGATGTCGTCCCGCAGGGTCAGGGTGTAAGTGGTACCGTCCTCGCTGATGTCCACGCTCTTCGCCAGACGATAGTCCAGAGAACCGTCGGTGTTGGACTTCCACATGGGGTCATACAGGTTCTGGAACACCTGCTTACCCAGATCCGTGGAGCTGTTGTTGTACCAGTTCAGGGAGGTGATGGGTTCCTCGATGGCGTAGACGAAGGTACCGCCCTCGATGGGCTTACCCTGAGCATCGTCCGCCCCGCCGGCCTGCTTGCCGCAGGCCGCAAGGCTCAGCAGCATCAGAGCGGAGAGGACGAGGCAAATGACTTTGGAAAGTTTCTTCATGTCTTTTCTCCTCTTGTGATTTTGATGATTATTATGTATAGAAGCCCGTTGCCGGGAGATCTATCAGATGAACACGTATTCCTTCAGCCGATCCATGGCAATGACGACCTTCTCCATGGGCAGGGCCAGATTCATGCGGATGTGGTGCGCCCCGTGGAAGGGACGGCCGTCCTGCCACACAACGCCCACCTCGTAGCCGGCCTTTTTCACCTCGTCCAGGGTGCGGCCGCTGCGGCGGCAGTACTCCTCGCAGTCCAGAAACAGCATATAGGTACCCTCCGGCTGCTGCACGCTGACCCCCGGCAGGTTCTTGCGGATGAACCTGCAGGCGTACTTGACGTTCTCCGTCAGCACCTCCCGCAGCTCATCCACCCACTGGCTGCCCTCGTCGCTGTAAGCGCCGATGAGGGCGTGCATGGACAACACGTTCATGCTGTTGTAGTGGCTGAGACTGCTCTCCTTCTTCATCCGCTTGTGGAGGGCCTCGTTATACACGATGTGGTAGCTGCCCATGAGGCCTGCCCGATTGAAGGTCTTGGAGGGGGCGTACAGGGCTACGGTGCGCTGCCGGGCGTCATCGGACACGGATTGCAGGGGGATGTGCCGGTGACCACGGAGGGTCAGGTCCGACCAGATCTCGTCGGAGATCACCGTTACATTCAGCCGCCGGGCCATGTCCATGAATTGCTCCAGCTCCTCCTGCTCCCATACACGGCCCGTGGGGTTGTGGGGGGAGCAGAACACCACCGCACGGATGTCGTTGCGCTTGATCTTGGTCTCCATGTCGAAGAAGTCCATGCGCTGCACACCGTAGCGGTCCGGCTTCAGGGGGCTGGTGATGACGTGATAGCCGCCGTTTTCGATGGAACGGGTGAAGCCGATGTAGGTGGGGGAGTGGACCAGCACGTTGTCGCCTCTGGCACATACGGCGGCCAGGGCACTCATGAGCCCGCCCAGTACGCCGTTTTCGTAGCCGATGTGCTCCTTCTCCAGCCCGGTAACGCCATTGCGGCGCTCCTGCCAGCGGATGATGGAGTCAAAGTACTCATCGCTGGTCATAAAGTAGCCGAACAGAGGATGCTCCAGCCGCTTCCGGATGGCCTCCGTCACGGCGGGGGCCGTGGCGAAGTTCATATCTGCTACCCACATGGGGATGGCGTCGAAGCCCTCGTTGGGCTGGAATACCGGGATCTTCTCCACGGCGTCCACCGCCATGGCGTCTCTCCCACGGCGGTCATAGATGGTGGTAAAGTCGAATTTCATACGCCGCTCCGCCTTACAGCATCTCCACGAAGGCGGCCATGCGGGTCTGGATCTGGCCTACGTCGGCCTGAGAGTAGTCGGTCTCCACCACAGTGTAGGGGATGCCCTTCTTCTCCTTCACCAGCTTGCCCACCAGCGCTGTCTCCACGTTGTAGGTATGGCAGGCCTGCAGGATGATATCCACCACACCGTCCACATGGAACTCGTCGATGAGCTTATCCAGCATGGCCATGCGGTTGGGGTTGGGGGACATACAGGAGCAGCCGATGCCCAGATACCGCCGGGCCAGAGCGTCGTAGACGTCGGGGTTCTCCTCGTCGGTGAGGAGCATGGATTTCAGGCCGCTGCAATTCTCAAAGGCCACCACCACAGCGCCGGCGTCCTCAATGGCCCGGATGACTTTCAGGGCTGCGCCGCCGGAGGGGGAGCCCGTCACCAAGATACGGGGCTTCTTGCCCTCGTTCTTGCCGGCGGCGTACTCCGCCTCGATCTGGTCCGCCAGATCGTTGATGCGGGCAGGTAGGGACTCCACGTCCATGTTGAAGCCGCTGCCGTAGGCGGTGTTGACGATGTTCAGACCGCTGACGGGGGCGGGATCGTTGGCCATGAGGTACTGCAGCCGCAGCAGGGACTTGGTGATCTCGTTGTTCAGGTGGATCTCGTGGCGGATGGCCTCCTCGGTGATGGTGGTCTCGAAGCGCCGCTCCAGCTCCTCCTTGAACCGGATGATCTCCCGGCGGTACATGGCGATGCCCTCCTCGGACTGCCGGTTGGGCAGCTCGATGACGTAGACGGGCTTGAACTCAGCCAGCATCTCATACATCTTCTTCTTGCCGTCGCAGGTGGTCTCGCCTACCACCAGATCGGAGAAGTAGAAGAAGGGACACTTGTCCGTCTTGGCGAAACCGTAGCTGGACTTGATGAGGGGACACAGGTTCCGGGGCAGATCCTTCTCGGCGTCGGGGATGGTCTCATCCGATACGGAGCACAGGCCTACCACCGCAGCGCCCATGGCACGGGGCAACTCCTTGGGGAGGTAGGTGCAGAAGGCACCCACCACAGGCACGCCCTGCTCCTTCAGCTTCTTGATGGCCAGGAAGGAGTTTCTCCGCTGATCGGCAAACTCTTCAAAAATTTCCGGCAGATCCTTTTTCAGCTCAACCATATGCTTGATCCTTTCTTTTCACATATATCTTGACCGGTGGAGGCCGGCCCTTTCCATTTATCGATTGACCCGCTTCCAGCCCAGCACCGCAGCACCGATGGCACCGTTATATTGGCACAGGGGATGGGCGGTGACGCTCTCTACGCCCAGATACCGGGCCAGCACCTCCCGCACCACCTGCGACTGGGCCAGTCCGCCGGAGAAGAACACCTTGGGATGCTCCGGAGCCAGCTTCTGGGCGAAGATGGCGGTGCGGCGGCAGATGGAGTAGATGCACCCCAACGCAATGCTGCCGGGAGGTGTCTCCTGCGCCAGCAGGCCGATGATCTCGCTCTCGGCAAACACGGCGCACATACTGTTGATGGTCACCGGCTCCGCCCCCTCCACAAAGGTATCGATGGAGGTGATGTCGCTGCCTACCCGGCTCATGGTCATTTCCAGAAACCGGCCCGTTCCGGCGGCGCACTTGTCGTTCATCAGGAAGTCCTTTACCTGCCCGCCGGCGGGATTCAGCAGGATCACCTTGCTGTCCTGCCCGCCGATGTCGATGACCGTGTCGCAGCCGGGACAGAGAACAGCGCCCACGGCCCGGTGCCAGTTGATCTCCGTTATGGACTTGCCCGCCTCCGGCAGCAGCCCCCGGCCGTAGCCGGTAGCCACCACAAAGGCGGTGTCGGGGGTCCTCAGTTCCTCATAGAGCCGATGGATGACCCGGCCGGGGGTGGAGCCGCTGGGCTCCATCCGGAAGTCCACGATCTCCTGTCCGTCAAACAGCACCGCCTTGGTCATGGCGGAGCCGGAATCGATTCCCATAGTGAGCAATTTTGCCTGCCTCCTGTTGTGCCTTGACGGCACGGTATCTCTAAAGCCTCGGACTGGCCGCCCTACCGGGGCCTGGCATTCTGCCGAAGCGCTTTGCAACAGAGATTCTACCATCAGCCTCCGCCAGTGGCAAATAGCGATTTCAGGAGATAAGGCCGTACTATCGGCATTTTCGATTCAAATAATGTATACATAATTGTAATAAAATAAAACGGGCAAAAAACGCTGCGCCGCAGGAAGAATAGGGAGGGGGAAGCGGGAGATAGGGGAGAACGCAAGAAAGCCCACGGCGCAGCCGTGGGCCTTCTTGCGTACCATTTATTTTTCTGCCTGCGTCTCGCAGTAGATGCAGCGATAGACCCGCTTTTCCCGGTCGGTGAGCACGAACTCCTGGGGCAGCTCCTGCTCCACGGAGGTGATGCACCGGGGATTCTTGCAGCGCAGCACGCCACGGATGCGCTCCGGCAGCTTCAGGGTGCGCTTTTCCACCAGCTGGCCGTCTCGGATACTGTTGACGGTGATGCTGGGATCCACGTAGCCGATAAGATCCCAGTCCAGCTCCATCTCACGGTCGATCTTGATGATGTCCTTGCGGCCCAGCTTACCGCTGGTGACGTTTTTCAGGATGGCCACGGTGCAGTCCAGCTTGTCCAGCCCCAGAATGCGATACAGCTCCATGGCCTTTCCGGCGGAGATATGGTCGATGACGATGCCGTTCTGAATGGAATCAATAATCATGATGATGCCCTCCCTTTCAAGCGATGTTCAGCAGCTTCAGAATCAGCGCCATGCGGATGTACTTGCCGTACTGCACCTGCTTGAAGTAGCAGGCACGGGGGTCCTCATCCACCGCCACGGAGATCTCATTGACACGGGGCAGGGGATGCAGGATCCGCAGGTCCGGCTTGGCGTTTTTCAGCTTCTCCGGGGTGAGGATGTAGCTGTCCTTCAGGCGCAGATAGTCCTCCTCGTTGAAAAACCGCTCCCGCTGGACACGGGTCATATAGAGGATATCCAGCTCCGGCATCACCTCATCCAGAGAGGTAGACTGGATGTAGGGGATGTTCCTGCTCTTGATGTACTGCTCCTTGACGTAGCGGGGCAGCTTCAGCTCCTCCGGAGAGATGAGCACGAAGCGGATGCCGGTATAGCGGCTCATGGCGGCCACCAGAGAGTGGACGGTGCGGCCGAATTTCAGGTCGCCGCACAGGCCGATGGTCAGATCATCGAAGCGGCCCTTCTCCCGGTGGATGGTCAGCAGATCCGTCAAGGTCTGGGTGGGGTGGTTGTGGCCACCGTCTCCGGCGTTGATGATGGGTACCAGCGAGTGGCGGGAGGCCACCAGCGGAGCACCCTCCTTGGGGTGGCGCATGGCGATGATATCGCTGTAACAGCTGACGGTGCGGATGGTGTCGGACACGCTCTCGCCCTTGGCGGCGGAGGAGCTGCTGGCGGAGGAGAAGCCCAGCACCTGCCCGCCCAGACTCAGCATGGCGCTCTCGAAGCTGAGACGGGTGCGAGTGGAGGGCTCGAAGAACAGGGTGGCCAGTATTTTGCCGTCGCACTTGTGGGCATAGGCGGCGGGATGGTCGATGATGTCGCAGGCGGTGCTCACCAGCTCCATGATCTCCTCCGGGGACAGCTGCAAAATGTCAATGAGATGGTTCATACGGTTCATTCTCCTTTTCTGATCCAGTTTTCGTCGGAGGGGTCATCCCGGAAGGCCAGCAGCCGGGCCACGTCTCCCTGCGTGATGTATCCCTGCTGGACACCCACCTGAGCGATGGTGTCCAGATCGGTGAGGCTGACGCACTTGACACCGGCCTCGGCCAGCCGCTGGCGGCCCTTGGCCATGCCGTAGGTGAAGATGCTGATGACGCCCAGCACCTCCGCTCCGGCGGCCCGCAGGGCGGCCACGGTGTCCAGCACACTGCCGCCGGTGGAGATCAGGTCCTCGATGACCACCACCCTCTCGCCGGGGGTCAGCTTGCCCTCGATCTGGTTCCTGCGGCCGTGATCCTTGCTGCCGGAGCGGACGTAGCCCATGGGCAGGCCCAGCAGGTGGGCGGCGATGGCGGCATGGGCGATACCGGCGGTGGCGGTACCCATGAGCACCTGCGCCTCCGGGTACTCCCGGCGGACGGTGTCGGCAATGGCCTGCTCCACCTCGTTCCGGGCCTCCGGGGCGGTGAGGATCAGGCGGTTGTCGCAGTAGATGGGGCTTTTGATGCCGCTGGCCCAGACAAAGGGCTCGTCGGGCCGCAGAAACACCGCTCCGATGGAGAGCAGGTGCCGGGCAATGTGGGTGCGGATGTTGTCCATAAGTTCCTCCTATTCCTGCAGCAGAAGCTGCTTGAGCTCGTGAAGATCGGCGGCCAGATAGTCGGCTCCGGCGTTTTCCAGTTCCTCCCGGCCGCCGTAGCCGTAGAGAACGCCGATGGCGGGCAGACCGTTTTCATGGGCGCCGGCGACGTCGAAGCGGCGGTCGCCCACCATGACGGCGGGGCCGTCCGTGCCGCTGCGGCGCAGGGCGTCGGCCACCACGCTGCCCTTCTGCGCGCTGGCCCGGTCCTCCCTCTGTGCGCCGCAGATGCGGTGGAAGTAAGCGGCCAGACCGAAGTGTTCCATGATGCGCAGGGCGAATTCCTCCGGCTTGGAGGTGGCGATGACCAGCTTCAGCCCGGCTCCTTGCAGGCTCTCCAGCAACTCCGCCATGCCCTTGTAGGGGATGTTCTCCGCCCAGCCCTGCCGGGAGAAGTACACCCGGAAGTCCTCCACGGCCCGATCCGTCTGCTCCTCCGTCAGGCCGAACAGCTCCGGGAAGCTCTCGTGGAGGGGAGGGCCGATGAAGGAGGTGAGGGTATCGGGGTCAGCGATGATGCCCTGCTGCCGCAGGGCGTAGGCCACGGCGCAGGTGATGCCCTCCTTGGGGTCCGTCACCGTGCCGTCCAGATCGAAAAGTACCGTATTCCAGCGCATCA
>OBLF01003141.1_pt1 | contig 10173 bp, 12 predicted proteins | sample 1519231 | NCBI WGS metagenome assembly OBLF01 (sample SAMEA2602895, study PRJEB22501) | metagenome | reverse complement strand
TACCGCACAATTCCCGCCTGACGGCTTAAGCACCGCTCCGGCGGCTGCGGCACGCCCTTCCCATCGCAGAGTTGTAGCGGCGGGGGTATGCCCGGCCCCTACAATGGGTGTTTTAGGCAAACCACGATGCCCCCATGGCCGCCGACGCGCCGGGGGGGCGTAAGCGTCACCAGATCCCACTTTGGGGCTTATTTTTTATATTGACAAATCCCGCTCATCTACCTATTATAAGTGGGAAAGCATACGAAAGGACTGTCGAACTTATGAAAATGGAACGTATTGACCGGGTTCGTGCCGCGCTGTGCGCACAGGGCCTGACCCAAATGATCGTCTGCGACCCCAAAAGCGTGTGGTATCTGACCGGTGTCGCCGTGGAACCCTATGAGCGTCTGATGGCGCTCTACCTGCCCACCAACGGCGAGCCGGTGCTGTTTTTGAACAAGCTGTTCAATATCCCGAACCCGCCCTGCAAGACCGTTTGGCACACTGACACCGACGCCCCGGTCGCCCAGATCGCCGCCGTGGTCAACGCCGCGAAGCCGCTGGGTATCGACAAAGAGTGGCCCGCCAAGTTCCTGATTCCGCTGATGGAGGCCCACCCCGGTATGCAGGTCGTGCTGTCCAGCGATTGCGTCGACGACTGCCGCGCCTGCAAGGACGCCGAGGAACAGCGCCTCATGCGTGAGGCCTCCCGCATCAACGATGAAGTCAACGAGGCTGCGAAGCACTACGTCAAGGTCGGCATGACTGAGCGTGAGGTGGCCGAGTTCATTGACGCCCAGTTCCGCGCCCACGGCTGCGAAGGCCCGAGCTTTACCACCATCGTTTCCTTCGGTGCGAACGCCGCTGACCCCCACCACGAGCCGGACGGCACGGTGCTGAAAGAGGGCGACTGCGTGCTGTTTGACATGGGCTGCGTGAAGGACCGCTATTGCAGCGACATGACCCGCACCTGGTTCTGCGGCCAGCCCACCGAGAAACAGGCCGCCGTACACGACCTGGTGCGCCGCGCCAACGAAGCTGCCGAGGCACTTATCAAGCCCGGCGTGCGTCTGTGCGACCTGGATGCCGCCGCCCGCGCTTTGATCGCCAAAGCGGGTTATGGCGAATACTTCAACCACCGTCTGGGCCATTTCATCGGCCAGACCGACCACGAGAAGGGCGACGTGAGCAGCGCCAACACCGCCGTTGCCAAGCCCGGCATGATTTTCTCGATCGAGCCGGGCGTCTACCTGCCCGGTGAGTTCGGCGTCCGTGTCGAGGATCTCGTCCTTGTGACCGAGGACGGCAGCGAGGTGCTGAACCACAACGATAAACATTGGGATGTAGTGGGGAAGTAGCTCCCTTAAAGCCTTCCCCCATAGGGAAGTCTTTTTTGTGCAATGTAAAAAGGAGCTTTTATGGATAAAACCGAAAAACTGACCCTGCGGGAATGCCTGCTGGGCGACCGGGCCTTTTACCGCCATGTGCTGCTGGTGGTGCTGCCCATCATCGTGCAGAACACCCTGACGAACGTTGTCTCCCTGCTGGACAACGTCATGGTGGGCCAGGTGGGCACCCTGCCCATGAGCGGCGTTGCCGTGGTAGGCCAGCTGCTGTTTGTGTATAACCTCGCCATTTGGGGCAGCACCTCGGGCGCTGGCATCTTCGGCGCTCAGTTTTACGGCCGCGGCGATATGGACGGCGTGCGTCACACTTTCCGCTTTAAACTGCTGGTATCCACCGCCATCACAGCGGCAGCCATTATGCTGTTTCTGGCTGCCGGGCCAGCGCTGATTGGAGCGTATATTTCAGCCGATACCTCCCCCGCCGATGCCGCCGCCACGCTGGACTATGCGTGGGGGTATCTGCGCATCATGCTTGTGGGACTGGTGCCCTTCGGCCTGACCCAGTGCTACGCCGGCACCCTGCGCGAGAGCGGCCAGACCGTGCTGCCGATGAAAGCCAGTATGCTGGCCATGGTCGTGAACTTTATCTTTAACGCCCTGCTGATTTTCGGCCTTGGCCCGTTCCCCCGGCTGGGCGTAGCCGGTGCGGCCATCGCCACCGTGCTTTCCCGCTTTGTGGAGCTGGCCATCGTCGCGACCGGTGCCCACCGCAGCGCCGACCGCTACCCCTTTATGCGCGGGGTGTACCACAGCCTTGCCATTCCCGGCGTGCTGGTCAAAAGCATCTTTATCCGGTCGATGCCGCTGCTTGCCAATGAGCTGATGTGGGGCGCAGGTCAGGCCGTGCTGCTGCAATGCTATTCCGTGCGGGGCATCCAAGCCGTGGCCGCGCTGAACATCTGCAACACGATTGCACAGATTTTTAATGAAGTGTTCCTCTCGCTGGGCAACGCCACAGCCATCGTCGTTGGCCAGGAGCTTGGCGCGGACCGCCTGACCGGTGCCCGCCGCACCGCCTGGCGGATGATTACCCTGAGCCTTGCCAGCTGCGTTATTATGGGCGCTGCGCTGGCCGTTTGTGCGCCCTTTATCCCCCGCATCTACAACACTGAGGAGCCCATCCGCCTGCTGGCGACCGAACTGATCCGCATGGCGGCGCTGTGTATGCCGCTGTACGGCTTTGCCAACTGTGAGTATTTCACGCTGCGCTCCGGCGGCAAAACGTTTATCACATTTTTGTTTGACAGCTGCTTTACCTGGGCCGTGTCCGTGCCGATGGCCTACTGCCTGTCCCGCTTCAGCGGGCTGAACATCGTCACAATTTACCTGTTTGTGAACGGCATGGACATCATCAAATGCACCATCGGCTTTGTGCTGGTGAAGAAGGGCGTCTGGGTAAAGAATATTGTGAAAGAATAGTGGTTCTTCCGTAGGGGCGATGCCAGACATCGACCCCTGCAAGCCCCATAAAGGAGATGTACACCCCCATGACCACCGCACACAAAAGCCGCGTGCTGGATATGACCCAGGGCGACCCATTCCGCCTGGTGCTGCAATTTTCGATGCCGCTGTTCTGCTCGAACCTTCTGCAGCAGCTTTACAATTTGACTGACACCGCCCTTGCCGGGCACCTGCTGGGCGCGGCGGCACTGGCACAGATCGGCGCGACCGCCGCACTGTACGGTCTTATCATGAACTTTGCCTTCGGCATGAACAACGGCCTGGCACTGACGGTCAGCAGGTATTTCGGTGCCGGGGATGAAAATGGCATGCGCCGCGCCGTGGGCTGGATGGTCACGCTGTCGGTGGGCACCTCGCTGGTGCTGACCACCACTTCCCTGCTGGGCCGCGATGCACTGTTGACCCTGCTGCAGGTCCCCGCCGAAACGTGGGACGGTGCCGCCGCCTACCTGACCGTAATTTTGCTGGGCATCCCGCTGACGATGCTCTACAATATGGAGGCCGCGCTGCTGCGCGCCGTGGGCAACAGCATCACGCCTCTGCTGTTTTTGCTCTTCAGCACCGTGCTGAATATCGGGCTGGACGCGGCCTTTATGGGCCCGCTGGGCCTTGGCGTGCGCGGCGCAGCCATCGCCACCGTGCTGGCACAGGGTATCAGCGCCCTGCTGGGCGTGTGGTACATCCTGCGCAGCTACCCGGAACTGCGGTTCCGCCCGGCCCAGCTGAAAGAGACGACTCGCCATGCCGTGACCCATATGTTCTGGGCGGGCCTGAGTATGGGCCTGATGAGCGCCATCTACAACCTGGGCAGCGTGGCCCTGCAAAGCAGCATCAACGCGCTGGGCAGCGCCTACATTGCGGCCCAGACCGCCGCCTGGCTGAGCTGTACTTTATCCCCGGCGGTGCGCTTGGCATCAGTGTGGCGACTTTCAGCAGCCAGAACCTCGGTGCGGGCAAGCGCAGCCGCATCTGGCAGAGCGTAAAGGCCGCGCTGGTCATCTATTTTGTGTGGTGGGTATTCATCATGGCGTTTACCTTCCTCTGCGGCGAGGCGGCCATCCGCGGCGTGACCGGCAGCAACGACGAAATCATTATTGCCAATGCCCTGCTGTACTTGAAAATCAGCGTGCCCATCATCCCGCCCATGGCCGTGCTGGTCATTTTACGGAATATGCTGCAAGGCATCCAGCACACCATTGAGCCGCTGCTGGCCAGCGCCCTGGAGCTGATCGGCAAAGTGATTTTTGCTGTCTGGCTCGTGCCGGTCTGGGGCTACCGCGCCGTCTGCTTCTGCGAACCGACGACCTGGGTCATCTGCTTTGTGTTCATCCTCTTTGCCGCCTGGCGCTGCCGTGGTGATTTAAGGGATGCGTAATTTTTCTTTTTTTCTATTTTTTGTCCGCACACCCTTGGCAAGCCGGACTTTTTCTGGTATAATATTAGTTACATCTGTGCAGGCCGGTAGCCCAGCCAGGCAGAGCCGGCGGCTCATAACGGATCATAACCGCCTGACCCAATTATTTCTACTTTCAAATATGATGAAGTGCCGCGATTTTTGCTGAACTTCATCGCCAAAATTTCTGCTTTGGCGATAAGTTGGCGATTTAGCCATCAACAGCACTTCTTCATCATAATAAGGGCCGTTAGCTTAACGGTTAAAGCCACCGGCTCATAACCGGTTCAGTGGGGGTTCGAATCCCTCACGGCCCATAAAAAAGAACGCAGCTATGTTATTTTTTTAAGATAACACGGCTGCGATTCTTTATTTTTCGTACAATTCACGGCTCAACTGATTGCGTATCGACTCCCGGCGTTTTTTGTATTGCTGGGTGTAGATCATTAAAGTCGTGCTCGGCTGGGCGTGACCTGCTTCAGCTGCAACCGTTGCAACACCGATGTCAGGATTCGACATGAGCAGACTGACAAAGGTATGTCGGAACATGTGTGGGTGAATGTCGCTGATTCCTGCTTTCTGTGCCACACGCTTTACCAGCTTGTTATAGCCGTCCGGGTTGCGCGGCCAGCCGAAGTCATCAATGATGACAAATTCCTGCCCGACCAGTTTCATCAGCGATTCACGCTTATCCTCTTTGTTCGTCACCATATCCCGCTGCCAACTGGCTCCCATCAGCTTCTTTTTGGTATCCCACCATTCTTTGTACCGCTGCATAAAGGTCATATATTCGGGGGCTACATCTATATAGCGGTCATTGCTTTCCTTGGTGGTTGTGTGCTGATACCCAAAGTCTTTGAAAACCAAAAGGCTCTTGTTGACGTGAACGGTGCAGTCTCTGAAATTGAAGTCGCTCCATGTCAGCCCTGCCAGCTCAGCGCGCCGCACACCTGTATTCAGAAGCGAAAGCACAATGGCCTGCTCTTGAATCGGGTATTTGCTGATTTCTGCCATCAGTTTTTTGACCTCGTCCTCATGGATGCAGTCTACAAACCGAGGGCGGGTTCCTTTTTCCGGCTTCTTGAACTCAGCCTGTACAGAATGATACCGCTCGTTTGCAAAGTGCAGCACTTGGTTGGCGAACAGCACATATTCCCGAATTGTCTTTGGAGCCAGAGGCTTTTCTTTGCGTTCAATGCAGAACGCATCACGAACGGAAACGCCGAGAATTTTTGAAACCTCCTCCGCTGTTTTCATCGTAACTGCCGCTCCGCCGAAGCACTTCATAGCTGTGTATGCCGAAAGCTCATAGCCTTCTACCATGGCGGAATAAGATGTACTTTTCATAGCCGCATATTCCGGCAGAATAACGGCATACTCGCTGCGGACGCAGCCGTTTTCTTTGACCGCCTCAATAACTTTTTCGCAATCTTCTTTAGTGATTTCAGAGATGGACTTTTCTGCAAACCACGGGGCCACATCAACAATTTTTTTTCAGATACCCGATTTTGTTGCGCGATGTGTTTGCCTTGTTCTTATCAAAATCATAGTTACCGCGCAGCAGTGCCGATGGCTCCAGTTTTGCTTTGGTGGAAGCAATATACTCGTCTGCTACTTCACGGAACGGTTTGCTGGCACCGCTGAGGCTGCGCTCGGCTTCTTCCTGTGCTTTTGCTTCAAATTCAAATGCTGCTGCCGTGGCTGCCGCTGCGCGCTGCTTTGCGGTTTTCAGCGTCTTGGGATCAAACTCAAAGCGGGAAAATTTGCGTGTGGTACGGCCATTGAGGGTGATGTTTGCGGTGATTTTGTAGTAAGCGGGTTTGTTCTTGGGTGTGCGCAGTTCGATAGATGCCATTTTCAATTCCTCCTTGGCTTGTTCTTACAAGCCAAACTATACAGCAACCTTTATAAAAGCTGTAGGCTGTCGCCGGAACGCACGACACTCTTGACATTGCGGCGCTTTTGTGCTTTTATCCTGCGGTAATTCTCCCCGCATTGTTGTAATAATCAACCAGTTTTCCCAAGTTGATGTACCACTTGATGCCGGACTGAAATGCCACGCCGGGAACCTCTTTGCAAAGCCGCCGCAGGTAATACGGCGGCAGCCCCAACATTCGGCTGGCTTGCTTAATGCTGACGATTTGCGGCAACACAATGTGCTCCACTTCTGCGGCTACAATTTCCGTAGCCATAACAGAATTCATTTCCATAGATTTTCCTCCTTCATGTGTATCATATTTGATTCCACAAGCATAGCGGCCACTTGTGGAAAACAAGTGACCGCCATAATCTGAAATTAAATTGTATATCCTATTCGACACTACTTCCCGGATATAAGGGCGAACCACCGGCCCGGCTGCTGGAAACAGCTCCCACTTCCTGTACCACATTGTTGGCAGTACCGCCGACGCCTTGAGAGCATCGCCACGGTGTGTATCATGATTGCTGACCCTTCGCTTGAGGTATGTGTTCCACGCCACCTCTCCCGCCTCTGGAGGCGCTCCGCTGCGGTTAGGCAGCCTCATCGCGTCAGAACGGGACGCACCTGCCGAAACGCTCCTTGGGTTGCGGCAAGGTCAGTTGTATGTAGCCGGTGATTCGGATATTTTGCTTTCAAGGTCCTCAAGGGGAGAGAGCCTTATTTTTGCTCTCATAATATAAAGACTGTTTTCGGAGAAAAAAATTAGAGAAAATTAGAAATTTTTTTCTTGATGCTGAAATTTGTTTGTTTTATACTGTAAGCATACGAATGTGAGGCGATTCGACTCGTGAGACATGAGGGCGGGAACCTAATATATGCTCTTTCCAATGGGAAGCTGGTATCCGTAGAGGATGTTCCTGCGGGGCTCAAATGTGACTGCTTTTGCCCCGCCTGCGGGGAGCAGCTTGTGGCAAAGAAAGGTCAGAAAATGACCCACCATTTTGCACACAAGGCAGGCACAAATTGTGCTTTTGGGTATCAGACCTCCTTGCATTTACTGGCAAAGGATATTCTTGCTAATGCCCGCCGCATGGTGATTCCGGAGTTATATCTGCGCCCGGACAAACCGTGGCTCAGAGATCACCTTATTTCACCTGCGAGAGAGATTATAATTGATAAAGTTGATGTCGAGCAGAATCATGGCAGCATTATTCCAGATGTTGCCGTCTATGCGGGTGGAAAAAAGTTCTTCGTAGAGATTTATGTTACCCACACAGTTGACGAGGAAAAACTCTCTAAGCTGAAACAAGCAGGAATCTCTACCATTGAAATCGATTTAAGTAAGGCTGACCGATATATACAAGCCGCAGACTTATCAGAAGTTCTTCTTGGCAACAGTGAAAATAAGAAATGGATATTCAATACGCAGGTGGACAAGTGTTATCAAGCATTTCTCCAAGTCTCGGAAAAAAGACGTATTTTCCACAAAGGACATGTAGCCTATACGGATTTCTGTCCAAGGAAGCTGCACTGGGTCAATGGAAAACCCTGCGCCAGCCAGCTTGAAGACTGTTTTAACTGTGATTACCAGTTTGAGGTTGGCGACGATTATGTGCTTTGCATGGGGCGGTCACTTGTTACTTCCATTGATGATTTGAAGAAGCCACGAAAAGAGCGCCGCCCTTGCCGAACATCACCTGTAAATTTCAAGACGATGGCAGATGCCAAACTTTGGATATGCCCAGATTGCGGCTATCCCTTGCACCGCGTAGAGGGGAAGCATAGCTCCTTTATTGGGTGCAGCAATTACCCGTGGTGTAATTTTACAATGCCTGATAATAGCAAATAATGGGTTGCCCGACACATCATCGGACAACCCATTTTGTCTTATTTGCTTGTAAGAGTTTTATACATTTTCATCAGTTCGGCAACGCAGGCGCTCTCGCTGGTACGGGCGGGGCTGCCTTTTACAAAACCATAGGCATCCATCACAGCGCGGTCATTGGCTTGGTGCGCCTTGCGCAGTTCCGGCGGCATGGTCAGTTCATCGTAAAGGTCTGCCAAGCTGCTGTCCGGGTAGAGCGCACGGGCATCGAGGATACTACGAACAAGAGGAAAAGCGGGGCCGAAGCCCCGCTTTCCGTTATTTGAATTTTTCAATTACGCCAAGAAACGCAATCACAAGGTTCTGGTACAAGTCCTCATCAAATTTTCCGTTGACGTAGCTGTACTTTTTGATGGTTGGCTGGCATCGCTTGTACAGTTCCATCACTGCCTCAGAATTATTATGCTTGGCTGAAATAAGTAAATCACGATACTTCCCCATTAGTAGTCCTCCTTGATTTCATCACGGATTTTATCAATCGCGCGGCTCTTATAATAAGAAACAGTAGCAGGTTTGACTCCCATCCGTGCTGCAGTTTCCTTCACAGAAAGCCGTTTGATGTACAGACAAATCATAGTCTCGCACTCTTTCGGAGTAAGAAGATGCAGATGTGTTTTCAGTGCCTCCCAAAACAGCAGGGATTCAATTTCATCGTCTGCCGCGCTGCTCTCTTGCACAGTTTCCTTTTCAGCATCTGGCAAGTCCTCGTAAGGAATTTCCCGCTGTTTCCTTTTGCTCAGGGCTTTCAAGTAATCTGCGCGGCAATTACGTAATGTCGCATCCAGATATTTATCGAGCCTTGCCGCCAGAATGGCGTCCTCACCGTAGATTTTGTACTTATTTGAATCTTTATATCGAGACATAATAACCTCCAAAATTTTGAGTTTCATTGAAAAAGCCCAAAATTTGGAGGTGCGCGGGTCAGGTGAGAACTACGACAACAACGCCTTAAACTTAAAAAAGGAACGCAAAAAAGGCCCGACAGCCGTTGTGGCTGTCGGGCCAAAAGCAATCTGTAATTGTCTTTATAACCGATTACTTATCGTTTCTTTTCTTGCAGACAAATACAACTGCAAGTCCGAGCAGGGATGCCACCAGAAGCACGACGTACAGCGTGGGGTTGGAGGTATCGCCCGTTTGCGGCATTGCCGTTATGGTGGACGGCTTTGAAGTGCTTGCCGGGGTGGGGGCCGGTGTGGGAGCAGCAACTTCGTTCTTCTTGGTTTCGCTGCCGTTTGAACTGTTGTTGCTGCCCGGATTGCTGCCGCTGCTCAGCACGGCGGTGTCCTTATAGGCAATCGCGTAGTCGGAGAAGCGGTCGGTCTTAAAGGTCAGCGTCTTGCTGGCTGCGTCAAACGCGGCATCCAGCACAGTAATTGCACCGTCATGGCGGCGCACAATGCAGTAGGTGCGGTTGACCGCGCTGTTCGTATTGATAAGCGCGTCCGGCACCGCAACAGAAATCGTCAATGCGTTCTTGGTCGTGCGCAGGGCAACACCATCCTGCTGTTTGCCGTTCACGGTCATGTACTTGAACAGACTGATGTCGAGATACTGCCCGATGGTGCAGCCCTTGGCGGCCTGTGCCATCGCCGTTTTGATTTCAGCGGAAACATTGGCCTCTTTCACGGTCAGCGCAATGTCCACGCTTGCGCCGTCGGCGATCTGTGCCAGCTCGTCGGCGGTAATGTCGCCGCTGTCCACCAGCATGGCAAGCAATTCGGCTTTGTTGCTCAGCAGGGTGGCGGGCGGCACAGTGCCCTCAGACTTGACAACCACTTTCACCTCGCCGCTGCCAATCGCAATCTCCTCGCCGGGGGCATCCTCCGCCTTGGCGGGGATAATCACGTAGGTCTGTTTAACAGTGCCGGTATAGTTGCCCTTGGCGGTGATGGTCAGTGTGTGGTTGCGGGGGGCAGTGGCGGGGGTTGCCCCCCCCGTGTGGGGAAATGCGGGGGGTTTCTTTTCCCCCCCCACGGGCTTTTTCTCCCCTTTGGTGTGTTTTGCGCCCCTGGTGGGGGAGGGCCTTCCCCCCCCCAACCCTTCGCCCCTTTTTGGTGTTTGGTCTCTCACCAAAATATCTGTGGGGTTTTCCCGTTAGGGACTAAATATGTTTTGCAATAGA
>OBLF01003140.1_pt1 | contig 10175 bp, 9 predicted proteins | sample 1519231 | NCBI WGS metagenome assembly OBLF01 (sample SAMEA2602895, study PRJEB22501) | metagenome | reverse complement strand
ATATTCACTTTTACATCCCGTACGGAATGCAAAACCCCACTCAGAAATTCCTGAACTTACAATACATGTAGTTCTACCAGTTTCTTTTATGCCATACACCATTTCATTCTTGCTAACAAGTCTGTTCATATATGCAAGAGGAAATATCTGACCGCCATGAGTATGACCTGACAAAAGAAGATCTGCTCCAGCCTTGTCAGCTTCACTATATTCAAGAGGCTGATGATCTAATAATACAATATAATGAGACTTGTCTAATGCTGCAAGCAATTCTTCTGTACTTTTTCGATCATGAACCGTAGCATCCTGTCTCCCTGTTATATAGAATTTATCACCCACCATAACAGTTTCATCCTGCAGTATATGGACATTGTTCTTTTTAAGTTCATTAACAAACTCGTCAGTTGAATAATAAGGATTTCCTCCATAGTTATGTAAATCATGATTTCCAAATATATAATATACACCATATTTAGATATTGCTTTTCCTAGTGACTTACATGCATTTACCATATCCTCATAAGAAGTGCTGCCATCAACAAAATCACCAGTAACCACAACCACATCAGGATTCTGCTGTAAAATTTTGTCTATATAATCTCCAAAACTTTCACCACTGAATGTAGTTCCTATATGTGAATCAGTAATCTGTATAATCTTTAACTTTTCATTTTTCTCCAATTTATCACTGGTAATATTATAATCTGTTTCGACTACATTATGTGCATTTACCCATCCATATGAAAAATAACAGCCTGTAATAATTATTGCAGAAATTCCTGCTACATAAGCTTTTATTTTTAGTTTAAAACATTTCTTTACTATGCTCCAGATTATGTCGCATACAAAAAACATCAGTGCAAGATGAAGCTCAATCACTAACGAATACATGAAATACCAAATTCCAATTATAATAAGAATAATTACTGGTATAGATGCTACACACCATGAAAGCAGTCTGCTTTTCTTTTCAATATCTTTTATAAACTGAAACTTGTGAAAGCTCCTTGTTATGTAAAGTCCAAGAAGTGCTGCTAATACTAATATTATTATTAAGAATATTACCATAAAATCCTCCAATCAATACATATACACCATTAAATTTGCACTAAGTTAAATAATATCCCCTTGTTTTATCAAAAAGAAATACACATTAGTTTTTCTGGTCGATTGTTTGAAAAACCAGCATATAGAAAACCACCAATCTGATTTTTCAAATTCTCATCATTAAGTAAACTTTAAACTCTTATTTAAAATTTTCTTCAATATATTTAATGTAATCTTTTTTTTCAACTTCATTATAGTTATTCTTAAACCATTTATAAGATTCCTTTAGACCTTCAAACAAATCCTTTTCTTCCATCAATAACTCTGATTGTTTTGTCACATCTAAACTATATTCATAATCATAGAAACTAAAGTAATCTCTTTGATTATTATGCTCAGTTACATATACCTTTTCTAAAGGTGTTCCTACAACTTTATAGCATAATTCAATAAATGTATTAATATCTATTGATTCAGTGTTTCCAACATTATATATATGATTAGTTGGATGCTTTTCCAATATTTTTTCAATAACTTTACATAAATCATCTACATGGAAAAATTGCAATTTCATTTTACCATCATTAGGAATATAAAACTTTCTATTTTTTAAAGCACATTCAAATACAAACGGCTCTCTATATACATTTTGCATTGGTCCATATAAATAAGGTGGTCTTAATATATAAGCATTAGGCACTTTAGAAATCAAGTATTCTTCTGCTTCAATCTTATCTGTTCCATACTTACCCCATATCTTATTAACTCCAATACTTTGGTTTTCTGAAAATGATTGCATGTTAGTTTCTGGATAAACAGCAGATGAACTAATAAATATGTAATCTTTAAATCCCCCAACTGCATCTAAGATATTTTTAATATCTTGTTGATTGTATCCACATACATCTATTATTGAATCAAAATAAAAATCCTTTAAACAATCTTTCAAATTATTTCTATTTGCACAAATCAAATTAATATTTTCTATTTGTTGCTTACTCCCCCTATTTAAAACATAAACCTCATATTTATTTGATTGAAAGTATTTTGCTACATATTTACTAACAAATACTGTTCCTCCTGTAACTAATATACGCTTCATAAAATCCCTCCCTTAAATCCCCATTATCCTTGATTAAACAATAATTAAATAAAATAATCTCACCTACAAATTCCTATTTATCAATTAGTTTAATAGCCAATTAACTCGTACAATAAATACCATTATGTATCAATTATAGCATATTTTTTCAAAATTCTATTATTCAATTTTTAAAGAACATTTTATAATTTGCTACGCAAAATCTGCATATTGTTCTTCAAACTCTATTCGCTAAATTGGAGTTTATCTGTTTTATTTTCCTCTTTACTTTCTATAGACTATATAATCTACATATTATTCACTAAAAAAACAGCAGATAAAACCTATTATCTGCTGAAAATTCTAATTATGCTACAAAGTCAAACTTGATTAATCTTTTTAAATTTTTGTCCTATTATTAAATATGATGAACTGTTTCTATTTCAAGATGTTCTGTTCTTACAACCTTAAGTCTTATTTTTATACACATCTTTTCTCTTAATTTTGGATATTGATATAGTGGTGGATCAAATTCACTTAATTGACTTGTTTTAATTATCCTATATCCACTTATTGAAAATGGGTCTGGAACCATTATTTCTTTTTCTTCTTTATTGTAAATTGGTTCAGGATTTAATAGATCATCATGTGTTCCAACAATCTCCGCACTCAAAACTTCAACCTTATCGCTTTCTTTGAATTTTTCTCCCCTTGGAAGATCCATTTCAAGAAAGTCTCCAAAGTTTATTACTTTTGTCATATGATATAGTGGTCCATATACTGTAGGGTATCCGTCCTTGTCTGTTATACCTGTTCCAACAATATTTCTGCTATAGTCAGGATATTGTGGGAAGAAACCGCCTTCATTATTATTGTTGTTATCACCTAATCCACTATCCAAGCAACATTTTAATGATTGTGCTACTACTTTATATGATATATTTTTTGTAATCCAAGCATTGAACATAACAGCTCTATCTCTTGTTGGATAAGCCTTTACTTCTATCTTTTCATCTATATTATTTACCATAAATATTCTTGCACCTTGGTTTCTCAATCTCCAAAATTCTGCTGGAATAGAATCAAAATCAAATTCTACTTCCTTAAAAAAAAGTCCTTCATTTTCAGCTATAATAACATTAGTCTGTATTCTCTTTGTTTCTGACATGCCTATCGTTTTCTCCTCTCATTTTTTATAGTTACAATGATATTTATTCAGTTATTCAGTTATTCATCTATTCACTTTTTTCATCATTTATAATTAAAGCCTCTTTTGAAGATTTACCATAATTATCAACTTTGTAAAAATAAAAATTATTTATTATGGTAACATTATTACTGTTAACTACTGTTGGTACAACAACATTAACTGATCCATTATTTTCAGCTATTGTTGGCACATCTGGTATATCTGATCCATTTATAGCCTTGATTCTACTGCTATAAATCTTCCAGCTTTCATCTTCTTTAAATGAATCAACCATGCTTTCTGGTACATAAATAATAAGATTATCTGAAGTGTTTTTAAAAACATTTGCTCCTATTTTGGGTACATTATCTGTTTCTATTGTAACAGATATTAAATTTGAACACCCTTCAAAAGCACTGTTAGCAATTGCTTTCATTTCTTTTCCCATATATACTTTTTCTAAACTGTCTATATTTTTAAATCCATCAACTGTAATTCCAGCTACTGGTTTACTGTTATAGTAGGTTGGAATTATTATGCTTGCTGGCATTGTTTCTTTATTATCTGGATTTGCATAAACAACTACATAAGTTACTGCATCATTAAATTTAAAATATTTTATGTCAGTTGATCCTGCAAAAAAAACTGCACTTTCAATTTTATCAGCTTCTTTAATATTGTTGTTTACATTATTAAGAATTTCATCTTTATCTATAATATTCATTTTTGCCTCCTACTTTTAAGCATTTTACCACTTAATTTATCTGTAAAGTAAACATAAAATAATTACATATTTAAAATTGAAAACTACGTTTAACAACAAACTTCTAATAACACAATCTAAAATTTTTATTATTTAATTATTGAAATATGTCAATAACGCAATTTCCTTTTAATCTAAATTAATAGACTAAAATTTTATAATATATTATATTCACAAGTTACATAATATGGAACAATTATTTTTCCGCAAAAAAATAGACCGAATTTTATTTCTCAGTCTATTTAATAACATTAAGATATTTCTTTTTGTAATACCATTGTTACCCATTCATTTGTCTTTGTTTTCTTAATAAGATTATATCCCATTTTGTTGAGCTCTTTATAAATCTCATCGCTACTCCACTCTACAAGACCTGATACGAATAACTTTCCATCATCTTTTATAACATCATTGATAAGATCCATACATGATAGTGTTTCATCGCCACCAATATTTATAAATACAACATCATAATTTTCTTTCACATTAGATTCCTGTGATGTAACATCATTAATAACAATATCTATATTGGTTATATTATTAAGAGCTGCATTATACATTACTTCTTCTGTTACATCTCTTATATCTAAAGCAGTCACATGTTCTGCATTTTTTAAAGCTGCTGCAATACTTAGTATACCTGAACCCGTACCTAAATCAAGAACTTTTAATCCCGAAAAATCTTCATCTAAAATATATCTTAAAAAATCCTGTGTAGTTTCGTGAAGCCCTGTTCCAAAAGACCCCTGTGATTCAAAGTTAATCTTACCTTTTTCAAATGAGACCTCTGCTTCTGGCTCTGCAATTATCCAACCATTGTTTAAATCAACTGGTTCAAAAGGCTGTTGCCAGTCATCTTCTCTTATTTCTGTTAATTTTATTTCACCTTCAACATTCACACTATCTTTTATTTCTTCAATATAATTAAGACACTGTTCTTTGTTATCTTCTGATGGATAAACCTTTAATTCTGTAAAATCATTTTCTTTTTCATAAAAACCATATCCATTAGAATCTACTGTCACTTCATATGGTGCATCATAATACGTAGAATCAAGACCTATTGCTATAAGCTTGTTTAATACTGAATCTATTTCTGAATGTTTTACTGGAAAGCTTATTTCAAACATTAATTTCACCTCATCAAATATTTAATAGTTAGTTTTTCTGTTAAATTTATCAGGTGATATTATAGCATAAAAATTAGCATTATACTAATTCTATGGTTAGTACTCAATGCCAATTCTAGATTGAATCCCCTTATCAAAAGGATGTTTTACTTTTTTAACCTCTGAAACATAATCCGCTTTTTCTATAAGTTCTTCTGATGGATTTCTTCCTGTTAATATTACCTCTAACTTTTCAGGCTTTCCATTTAAGAACTTAAGTACTTTTTCTTCAGAAACAAATTTACCTGAAATTGCTGACATTATTTCATCAAATATTATCATATCAACATCTTTTTTAAGAGCCTCCTCTACAGCATCATCAAAAAGCTTTGTATATTCAGATATTGCTATTTTCTTTGTCTCATCATCCATATTCCATGAAAACCCCAAGTGTTTTTTACATACCAATACGTCAATATTGTCTATGTCATTTAGAATCTTTAATTCATTTGATGTTCCATCTTTTAAAAATTGAACGAAAATTACTTTCATAAGATTACCTGCACCTCTTATTGCAAGGCCTGTAGCTGCAGTCGTCTTTCCTTTTCCGTCACCACAATAAATATGTATAAGTCCTCTCATTTTATTACTTCCTTTCTTGAACTTACTAGTAATCATCACCTAATCATTATTATCTTACACTAAAATATTATTCAAAATTTCATCAATATCTATTATTTTTTTTGCTAAAAGCTGATTTTCTTTTACGTGAATATATGTATATCTTCCAGGCTTTATTGATGGAGCTAAATCTATTGCTTTTTTGAAGTCGTCTTTTTTCATTTTCAAAGTTTTTACATATTCAAAAAAACCTGTTTCTTCTAAGATAGTTTTAATTCTTTTGGCTCTGTGATTTTGAACTTTAGCCATAATATAAGTAGCAATTCCTACCTGCACTCCATGAAGCTGTGGATTTTCAAGAAATTTATCTAATGCATGTGATATAAGATGTTCAGCTCCTGATGCTGGTGAACTATCTCCTGCAATTTCCATTGATATGCCATTTAAAGTAAGTGAATCAACAAGTTCTTTTAAAAACAAGTCATCTTTAATTCCCTTAAATTCTGTTCTCACAAAACTATTCACTGCCTTTTTAGATATCATTGTTGCAAAGTCATCGACAATGGTCTTTTCGTTTTCTTCTTCAAACTTCCAATCATGAAGTGCTGTAATATTTGATACCAAGTCTCCAATCCCTGAGTATATAAACTTTTCGGGTGCTCCTTTAATTACATCTATATCAACAATTATTCCATAAGGTGTTTTAGCCGGAAGTGACATACGTTTATTATTTACCAAAAGTGATGCTCCTGAGCTTGCAAAACCATCATTGGAAGTTGAAGTTGGTATACTTATAAAAGGCATCTTTTTTAAGAAACTCATATACTTTACTGCATCTATTGCCTTTCCGCCACCTATACCAATTAATGCATCAACATCATTTGGAAGTTCAAATGCCTTTTTACTTATTTCATCAAAATTTATATTAACAATAGTCTCTATATTTTGTATTTCAATATTTGCCTCTATTAACGATTTTTTTATTGTCTCACCAAAAAGTTCATAAATCCCGTCACCAAAACATACTGATACTTTCTTAAACATTCCCTTCTTAATTAAATTTCCTACATTATTAATATTATTTTTCCCCACCTCTAATATGGAAGGAATGGCTATTTTATGAGTTGAAACATTCATAATAAAAATCTCCTTAAATATTATTTCCCAATATTTATTATACTACTAACATTAAATTACAAATAATATTTTTTCTCTATCATTTAAAATTAATCATAAGAAATATTCGCAAGTGACATCCAATATAAATTAGCATATATCTTAAAGATATTTAAAACTCATGTATCTTGTTCCTTTAAAAGTTAATACTCCTTTATCGCCTTTTGATAAAATGTTATATTCACTATGGCTCACAGAAAATTCCATATACTCATCACTTTCAACCATAAATTTAATATAATAAGTTACATCTGTTGTAGTATGCATCCCATGTGCACCAGTTATATCTCCTGCATTATAGTGGGTTGTTGTATTCTTCGATTCTCTTTTATCAACAATGGATGCCTTCACTGAAATCTCTGGAGATTTATTATTTTTATCCCATTGTACAATTCCACGGATTACAGAAAATACAATAATCCCTACAATTAATAAAAAGAATATTGAAAAAATACTCCCATCAAATCCTAAGCTATACATGTTACACCTCTCCTTATTATTCTAAATTGGGGCTTATTTAATTCAAACTATATTAAATTATTTATTTTCGTCTCTTTCTTCTTCTACTATGTATTCTTCCTTTGAATACACTTTTAGTCTTTTCCTTTTTTATCTGTTGAATTGTATCTCTACATTTTCTGCATGCATCATTTGGATAATCCCATGAAAGCTTTCTTCCACATACAGTGCATATTCTCTCATGGTCTAAAAGCTTAGTTAAAAGAAGATCATTAATTTTATTTGCTGCACCTTCTTTTTCACTACATATATATCTATTATTTATCATTAAATTAAAGTTCTTTCCAAAGGAATAATTAAGATCCAATGATTTATAATAACTTTCAAGATCATCTAATTCTTTTTTTGAACTTACATTTTTATTTAGCATAGGCTTCCTTAAATTTACTACACCTTTGCTATACATCTTACAGTATTCTTCCCATAGAGAATAGACAGTCTTATTATTTTCTTCAAAAGGTATTGTTGCCATTTTTAATGCATCTTCCTTTGATACATTTAACTCCATCTTTTTAATTCTATTTAAAAGATAAATTATTCTCGTTACATCTGTCTTTTCAAAATATCCTTTTAAAGACATTGAACTCCAAGTTTTTAATGCATCTACAAGATCTATATCAATTTCAAGAAGAGAATCAGGTATTCCTGCATAACATTTTTCAATAGGTGCAGGTTCTGCTCTTAATGCTCCTCTTATTAAATTTATATCACATGAAGCGGCAACATATCCTTTATTATATATTCCCTTACGACCTGCTCTTCCTGCAATTTGTTTTATTTCTGATGTTTTAAGCCTTCTTAAAGATACACCATCATATTTTCTAGTTTCTAAAAATACAATACGTTTTATTGGCAGATTTACGCCCATTCCTATTGCATCTGTACACACTATAACTTCTGTTTCCCCATTTAAGAATCTCTCAAACTGTTTCTTTCTTGTTGAATATGGAAGTGAACCATAAATTATACTAGTCTTTATATTTTTATTAAGAAGTTCTGCTGAAACAGCCAACGCCTTTCTTTTTCCAAAAACAACAAGAGCATCTCCGGCCTTCACATCTTTATCCAAATTAAATGTTTTATCTTCAAATATAAGTTCCGTATCCCTCTTATGATTTATAACTTCATATGTATCTCCACAGTCTTCTATGAGTTTTATAATTATATTAAGCGCTTCTGGTGCCATACATATGTGAATCTCAGGTGAAAGTGCTGCTGTTATAGCACGTGTCCATGCCCATGCTATGCTTTTGAAAATACGAAGAATTGGAACGAATATGAAATACAACTTAATAATAACATAACACTTTCAGAATGCAAGAACGATTATGAATATTTACAATATTTTAGAGTTAAAGAAAAAATAAGCTATAATAGGTTAGGATGTGAAATAGGATATGGTGCAAGTGACCTGAAGTTAATAGAAATGGGTAAAAAGGAAATTACAAGAGATTTATCTAAAAGACTAGCAATTTTCTTTAATACTGGAACTATATATTTCTATAATAATCATTACGAGGAAACTCATAATATAAAGAATATAATTAATACATATTTGGATTATAATAGAACAACAATAAAATATATAAGTGATAAAACTGGCATAAGTTATAATATAGTAAGACAATGGAAATATGGAAATACATATCCTAAATATGAAGATTATTTAAAACTTAAAAAAAGTAATATTTTGTAATTGAATAAACTTATCTCCTTAAGTCCATACTTAAGATGAGGTGAGCATTATTAAGAACAGTTTTATAAAAATAGATTTAGCAATTTATTTGACAATTATACTAATTCTATGTGCAATATTAAATTAAGCTATCACTAGGAAAATCTAGTGATAGCTTTTTGAACTTTTATTTCCCTATTTTACCTGGAAGTTTTGTTATAAAACAACTATAGCCATCACTAGTTTTGATTAAATTCATACTATGAAATCTTGGCATAGATATCATATCTTCTAATTCAAATGGTTTAAGTTCTTCTTTTAATTCATAGAAATTAGATTTCTCGCATCCTGATATAAGCATATAGCTTGTATTAGCTGCTTTTAGTTCCGGCCTAATATATTTTATTTGTTCTAAACTATGACATGTTATAATGGGCTTAGCATTCTTTTTAGCTATTCTATTTATATGTTTGGCAAGCAATGATTGAGTTGCTTTTACTTGATATAGTTCATCAAATACAAGATTTACTTTTCTTCTTTGCTCGAATGGTATTTTATTATATCTTATTTGCAATGCTCCTAATACTTTAGATAACCAATAGCACGAAAATATATCTCTTTCATCATCTGTTTGAAATAAATGTTCAGGCATCTTAATACATATAAGATTACATTTTTCCATTTCTTCTGATAAATCAAAATTATTTTTATCATCATTTTTTAACATCAATTCCATATAAGTGTTGGATTTTATCATCTCAACTCTATTTAATATTCCTTGAACATAAGTTATATGAGTTCCTGTTATTTCCGGATTTCTATCTTTAGTACCTTTACTCCATTCGTCTAATTCTTCTAATGCTAATTTATAATCTTCAACATTATTAGAATGTTCTTTAGGAATTAAAGATATAAACTTATACCTTACTTCATGGTTTTGAAGAGCATTAAAGCAATCTTTAACAGTTCCCCCTGTTAAGAAAACAATTATTGCA
>OBLF01003138.1_pt1 | contig 10181 bp, 8 predicted proteins | sample 1519231 | NCBI WGS metagenome assembly OBLF01 (sample SAMEA2602895, study PRJEB22501) | metagenome | reverse complement strand
CGGTACAAATAAGAGCATCAAAACACTGATGATAAGAAGCACGACTAACATCTCAATCAATGTATCTAAAATTCTTTGTTTTCCATAATATACATTTGACAAGAGTGTCTAACTAAGTCACGATAACGCCACTCTTTAATCATATAGTCTAAGACTGCTTTATCTTTGATTTCAAAATCCATGATAACAAGCAAATTAACAGTGTATTCATTTTTTAAAATAGGTACTTGATAGGTTACTGCTACCCAATGTTCATAACCCAATTCTGTATGTTCAACTTGTACTAATTCAATTTTTAAAATTTTCATTTTTTACCTCCACCTTTTCTATTCGTAATTGCTGATAAGAAATGAAAAAATAATTATATGTAATAAACTTTTGGGGAGATTTTTTAAGCTTTAAACAAAATAAAAAGCTCGGTTTTATCCGAGCAATCATGAATTTCAATCAATCTTCTAAACGAACCTTCGCTCTGCTTCAAACATACGCAACTTATTAACCGATAGCCGACTAAAGTCTGAGCTAGCAGGAGCTACCCACTAACTTCTTTAGCGTTTTGATGGCTAGGCAGGACTGGTTACCTCCAACTTTCACCCGACATTCAGATAATCAATTAAGCATATTGGTCTGATTTTATCTGCGCATTTGGGCTACTTGTACACATCTTTAGTGTCATCATAGGCTGATAGCCTACTGTAGCGCATAACGGCTTATTTTAGCTATTCTAGGTCAGTTCTTGCTGCTACGCAAGGCCTCGCTAGATTATTCTCTCACTGAGAGCGTCTATTATCGCCGCCACCGTTTGATGTTGGTCTAGGTACGTATAATCTCCACGTTGCATGCACTCTTGCTACTCTCTCATATCACAACATCTCTCAGTCACCTAATTGATGATCTCTTATCCTGATACAGTATCCCATATCAAACGAGACGAGATTCACGCATGCAACCTTGGCAAGGTGTCAACCTATCTTCACCAAGTTATTTAAAAGATTGGTTGAAACTCATGTAATACTATTATACGACATAAAGATTAAAAACACAAGAAAAAAGATACTATTCTATGATTTAAAAATGAAAATCAAGCGCAAGTCCAGCGTACAAACCCTGATACTATCAATTTTGTTGACCTCAACAAAATACTTTCATGCGAAAATCACGCGAAAAAAGCCCCTAGGATTTCTCCTAAGGGCTTAGTTTGTCTTATCGTATCAAAATCAAACAGTAATTTTATCTAAAACTACCAAAGTTAGTTACTCTACGACCGTTTTCTGATTGACCTACGGCAACATAGCGACGATTGCCAGAGGCTGCAATATAAGTGATCCAAATATAGCCATCTTTGTCACACCAGCCATCATAATTTATTTCTTGACCCACTGTGTAGACTGCCACGATTTCAGCACTCAATCCAGCACTTGCGCGTACATTGAGTGCTGATACTTCTACAGTAAATATCCCGGTCTCTTCGTTGATTGAACCATCACCGCTAGTAGTTGATGGAGCAGGTTGATAGCCTGTGTCATCAGTTGGAAAGTAGAACCAACCTACAACGCCATCAAAGTTACGGGTGTTATACCGAGCAGGCCCACCAATGTAAAGACTATCAGTATTGCCATCAATGTTTTGTTCGATCGTTCGCATGGTGTAACCGTCACTATCTTCGATGACAACTCCAGTATGACCGTATTCATGATCGTAAATATAAGTTGTGTCCATAACAAATACGGCACTTGCTCGTGGTTTGCTATTGACATTGCCTGCCTCATTATATTCCACTTCATAGCCAAGAGATGCGGCACTGTTTAAGAGGTTAATGGCATTGCCCCAAAGAGTTTTACCGAAAAGCTGACTAGAGATGGCATTAGGTAAGTCCACACACTGCGTGCCAAATACGCCGTCTTGGTCAACACCAATACCTTGATTAGCCAAATTTACAGCAAAATTTAAAACATCTTGTGTTGTTGCCATATTATTTTCCTTTCCAATTATTGTGCATTTCGCGGACTGCAGACTCAACAAACATGTCTAAGTCTTTATCAGACATATAAACATTGTATTTTTCTAGTTCTTGAACAATATATTTTTTAGCCTGATTAAGCTTTTCCTCACCTTTAAGGTCTGTCTCTTTATTGATTTGCTCAACTGCATTCACCGCATTTTTAGCTAAAATCTCAACGATTTTAACTGCGTTTGTCCCACCTTTTGTAACAAGCCAACTTTTGACTGCGTGAACAATGATTCCTGCCAAAATAGTAAGGATACTCATTGATCCACCGATTATGATTTCTTGAATTTGTTGCATTGTTTTCTCCTTTATGATTTCCCGATAGTATTCTTGATTTCGCTCATGTCTGATTTGATGTCTTCAATATTTTTACTCAAATTGTCAATTCGCTCAACCAAAGCCAATGTTATTTTTTGTTCTTCTTCATGCTTATCTAGTCGTGTACTATGACTATCAATTGTTTTTTCCTGCTGTCTATTTATGACTTCAAGCTCTGTCAGTCGATGCTCCAAATCTGCTGTGCGATTTTTAGAAGCCACATAAAAGCTAGCACCTGTAATCAAAACAGGAAAAACAACTGTGATAAGCCAGTGCATAAGCTCTTTTTCTGGCATATATCTCCTTTTTATTCTAAGTTTTTAGTTTTACCTGCTTCTTCTATTTCTGCTAAAATCTCATCTTCAATTTTATAGCGCAGTTCTCGCAATTCTGCTTCATGTTTACGCATGTCTTTGCGATGTTTAGCATAAAGTTCTGGTTCATGCAACGTTTCATAGATTGTGGACACCGCTTCATTATCAGTGTTAATCACTGTAGTTTTCACTAGTTTTTCTTGTTTTTCTTCAGTAACAAAAAATTCTGCTGTAGTTTGACGTGTTTTAGTAACTTTTAACATTGTTATTCCTCCTTTTGTTTTCTATAGCTATTATCCCTCTTGATAAGAGGGTATTTTTACGGTTAAATAGACCATTGAATTTGCGTGCGTATGTGATTGTTATTCGCTTGCAATATATGGCATCCTCCATCTTCGTTAATTTGTAAGTGTACATCGTTTGAAGTACCGATTGACCAAACGGCTATATTAAACATAGCGCTGGTTGCAGGTATTGGTAATAGCTCTGTTGGGATAGTACCGATTGTCAAGTTGCCATTTCCCGATCCTTTAACATTTATACGTAAGGTTACAATATCGCCTTGACGCTTATAATAACAGCCAGTTAAACCCATTGAAGTCCAATCTTGAAATTTTAGATTTTGATTATCAGCCATAGCATAATACTGCCATTGGCGCCAAACGTTGTTCATTTTTACTCGGTAAGCTGACAGGACGCCCTTAAAATCAATTGCTTCTTGTAATATGTATTTGTCATTGTGTCGCGTTGTTTTAACATATACCCACGGATTCATATCTTTAAAATTTGGAGCATTTTTTAGGTTAGCTCCCATGAAAAAACCAGTCTTTACAACATCGTTCCAATCCCCTTTAACCTCAATTGCTTGTCCGTTATTTTCAGATAATTGAAGTTGCTGGATTTGTTTACCTCCTGCATAAATATCTCCTTTGACATCTAAAGACCCAGCTTTACCTAATTCTGCAATCTTTCCGATACCGACGTGAGCATCTTTATCAATGCTGATAATTACGTTTTCAGGGGTGACAGTTGGTGCTTAAAATTCAACTGGTGTAAATTTATCTGACAATACGCCTACCACATAAAAAGATTTATCTGCTCGATAATTACCAGCTAGATTAGCGGCTGATTTGGTTAGAGCTGATTGAGTAGTAAATATGCCAGAGGCACCGCCATTATCCGTTGTAAATTGATTACTACCTAGCTGTGCAACTTTAAAGCTAAGCGTCATTACATTCTTTTGTTTACCGGCAAGCATAATTGGCGCTATTTTAACATTTCGGACAACTTGTATAATGTTAGGATTCTCCCTTGTTCTAACGGCCGTAAAACTCAGAATAGGCGGAAAATACTCAATGACATTGATAGTAATATCCTTAACCTCTGACTGTCTGCCACGACTATCAAAAACACTCGCTCTGATAGTTGCAGAACCGCTGAAATTCATGATACCCAACATACCATTATTTGAATTAGTACTTAGATTTTTATTTACAATTTCAGCTCTATAACCTGTTATTTTCGATCCGTAAGAACCAGCAGCGCCATTAAAGCCAACTTGAATATTAGACATAATTTGTAAAAAATTATTACCACTCAACAAGCCTCTCACAACGCTATTTGTATCCGTGAGTGTAACACCGTTAAAAGAGGGCTTAACACTATCAGGTATAGACAGCGTTACCGGTTGAGTATTTCTGCCGATTTCTCGCCCGTTATTATAAGTGATATAGGTCAACGTGCCACGTCCAGAATTCGTGTCTGGTATCTCATTACACATAGACATCTCAGGCGTCCATGTGTATGATGTATCAATGTTATCACCCGCTATTTTCTTGTCATAGTTACCGAATCGCACCCAAATTGAGTGTTTAAATGTATTACTATGACGGGAGATATTGAGGGTTATAGGCTGCCCTATTATCCCATTTGCAGCTGACCCAGTACTTGCTCTTGCAATACTTGATAGTGGCAAGTTAAAACTTGCAGTAGCAGAACCATAATTACCCATACCAATATTTAGACTGGCAGAAATAGTGATGCTCTTAGTTCCGTCAGAATTATGGTTTATCTGATAATCTTTAGCAAACAGCGCTTTTGTCTGACTTTGTGAGATTGACGCATCAACTCGCACATCTTCTCGGATTCCACCGATATTAAGAGACAAGAGCCTATCCGTTGCTCCCCATAATGCCGCATAACCATTCGCAAGCAATCTGACCTGTACATTGACTGTCGAATAATTACCCTCAACATTTTGTGTATTCCAAGCTGAAAATACCTCTAATTGTAAGTTATGACCCCAAGCACCGCTAAAGTTTGCTCTTACCATTAAACACCTCCTACGTAACGTATGACATTTATATCAGGATTTAGGTTGTACTGCTCTGTCCTAAATCGTCCAATCTGTACAGATGCCGTAAAGATACCATTGTCAATATGGATAACACCTTGACTAATGTACATTACCTCTTTACCAGCAGAAAACATGGAAATTCTATCACTTGACACTTTGATAGTTGAACTCGCATCATTTTTACCTATAATCAGCCCCTCGTTAGAGCTAGACATATAAGTATCAATAAACGTTTTTAGCTCTTTCAAGCCTCCAAATTGAGTTGTTAGTAATTCAAGTCTTCTACCTGCTTCTGCCAAATCCGCTTCTGATTTTTTGCGTGCATCTGCATTAGCCTTAACAAAAGCATTATAAGCCTTTTCCAACTCGCTAAATGCCTCCATAGAAGCCTTAGCTTTCAGCTCCGCCTCCTGAATCTGCGCTTTTTCGTTGAGTGCATTTAGTTGCTCTTGTGTCAGTGCGTTATCGGCTTTGCTATCGATATCAGCCTGCACATCTTCGGGAGCTGGTGACCACCCCGTTTTAGTATTACCTTCTGCAATTTTAACTTTCCAAACGCTCTTATCACTTACTTTTTTGTAAGTATTTATTCGAAGCATGTATGCACCTGTGGGATAAACCCAAGTAAATACAGTCCCTTTTTTATCAGTGTTTTTATCAGATATAATTGAGTGGATTTTATAATCAAGACTAGCTAACCAAATAACTACATTGTCATTATTAGTGCTGCCATCATGTAAATTAGTAATGACTCCGTCTGTTTCTGCGGTTAAGATGTACTGTTTGCCATTAACCATATCTATTATTGATTTTGTATAATACTCAAGATTATCATAATTGGCAGTTGGCTTTCTATCCGGCTTAAACGGCCCGACAGAATTTTTTAACAAATTACGCCCGCCAACCTGAACATTAGCAAGCCTATCTACCCATTTGTATTTTTTATAATCAGTACTATCATCTTCTGTATAGTCGCTGTAATAGCCGTAATATTGCTGGTTCTTGTCCGTTCGACTAAAACCAGTGCCGTTTGCGTCATCGGCGTAAGCAAAGTGGATATAAGGGGTTTTACCATCTGCTCCGGGTTTGCCCGGTATGCCCTGTGCACCGTCAGAACCTCTCCATTTCGACCACTTGTAAGCGGTAGGATTATTACTGTCAGTTGCCACAAAGTCCTGATACATACCAATATAAGCCTTGCTTTGGTCTGTTTGGCTGAAACCTCCACCAGTCGCATTATCAGCATAGGCTATGTGAGTGTACTGAGTGCGACCATCTGCACCTTTAATACCGGGGATTCCTTGGTCGCCTTTTGGGCCTTGTAAACCTTGGATACCTTGGAAGCCTCGTTCTCCCTGTGCACCACGCTCTCCTTTATCACCCTTTTCGATTACACCCTTTGAAAGAGCTTTGATACTGTGATCGTTATTGATGTTGATAACAGACGCTATTATCCAGCTATCACTATTTTTGTCCGTATTGAACACTCTCATTTGGACACTGTCGCCAATTTTAGTGTCAGCAGTATTTTCTATAACTACCCAATCACCGCTATAGCCATCAGAACTATATTGATTGATAAGCGATTGATTATAGCGATAGTTTGTTGTAAATAACCGAGTTGATTTTCCGTCTTCTCCATCTCGACCGTTTGCACCATCTCCTACATTAACAAGAGAAATCTCATCAACAGCAACCTCATCATTACCAATATAAGCAGCCACTATTAAAGTGACAGTATCTTTTACACTTGACCCTTTAACCAAATAGGTCATGCCTGTTGTTACATTGCCATCTAACGACCACCGCCAAGTCACATCATTACTGACAACTTTACCGCCCTTATAAAGTGCAGGAGTAATGATTGTCTGGCCAGCGTTATTTTTAAACATCACACCATTATCTGTTGATAATTTGATTGTGTAAGGTTTAGATGCTTCAAAAAGTCGCTCGAAGGCTGCTTGTATGCCCGCAGATAAATTACGTTCTAATTCTTTGAAATTGGCAAAAGTAGTTTTATTAGTTTCCGGTTTGGTAAAACTAATTTTCTGTATAGATACCCTAGCTTGTACCAATAATTCTGGCGCAAAACCGTCATCATAAACTTTACAAGTGTCACCGATTTCAACGTCAAGAAAACCATCAACTTCATAAGATAATGCCGGATAGGCATTTTTCTTTAAATTCCTTATACCCGCAGCTCTAATCACTGTCGGATTATCACTATCAACTTCTAAGTCTTTTCTGATCCATTGGTCGCGCTGCGTGCCAGATGTAAAGGTTGATGGATACATTTGAGCAGCGATAGGGGCATAAAGAGCATTACCACTTTGATAAAACTCACGAACTCCATCTTTGTTATTTTCGGTATAAGGAGGTTTCAAATCACCAATTGTTACAATCTGTTCAACTTCTTCACCTTTTCCATTTTTTACCGTACGTTTTCCAGTCGGTACAACCATAGTATAAATGCCTGTTTTATCAATTTTTCTAGTAATTGATTTTAGATTTTTTCTATATATGAGTTGTACGTCATTTCTAACACGACCTACCCCTTGATGCTCGTCATCATGTTCGTGATAGACATTTACTTTGAAAGACTTAATAGAGCTATCAGCATTTAACTGTGTTTCAAAATCAATTTCAGCATCAAATTTCTTAGCAAGACTTAACAAGCGAGCAAGTTTAGTATCTTGTCCCTCCCATTCAAGCGTTCGCTTTTGGTCTGCAATTTCATTGATACCAACAGAAAGATGTGTAAAATTTAACAGATCCATTGCGTCACAATACTCAACAAATGACATTGCTTTATCTGATTTGTATGGATTAGTGTATTCATTTATGAGTTCTAAATTAAGGTTTTCACAGTAACATTTAATTGTGTACTCATCTTCTTCAACAGTCATTACGCTAAATACATAGCTTTTGCCATGATATTTAAAAGAAACAAATGCCTTTTCGTTCAAAAGGTTGTAAGTCTTTTGTGTTGCAGTATCTGATTGTATAGCTTTCTTAAAAACCGTAAATTCAAAGGTAGAGGAACCTGTTTCAAGGCTTCTTGTCCATGTGTCGTTATAATAATTCAGCGTTGCTTGTTTATTGTTATCAATAAATGCAACTTTTTGTAAATTCGCATCATGAATCGTTAATAACATTACTAATACCTTTCTTCAAAATTGATTGTTACAGTTGGTTTTTTCTTGAGCCAACTCGAAAAATACATTTCAAGTTGCGATTTACCGGGTGGGATTGTAACAAATGTCGGTGCGTCTACAATATCCCCTGCTTTTGCATTGCCATCAACTGTAACAGTGTCATTTTCGCTGTTTAAAACAACAACAGAACCCATTCGATAGCGGTTAGGTACGTCCTCGATACCTGTGACAAAATCCTTGCGATAAACAATGCTATCAAGATAAAGGTGACTAAACATAGGGTTGTTACCGATTGCACCAATGATGATTTGAATTTGAGCAGTTTTTATCCCCTTGATTTCTGGTACGTGGAATTTAGGATAAGTACCCCACCAAAAAACCTGCACAACATCATCGCGGCGTTGAATATCAGACCATCCTCTTTCTGCATTGAAAGGGTTTTGATGATCGTGGTGAGTACCGTAAAATTGCCACTTTTGAACTAAACGTGGGCCATTATTACCACGAACCAGAAAATTATAATCACATTCTAAACCGAACCATCTTTTATACACTTCAACACCATAAATAAACTGGCCAGAACTGTCTTTAAAGTTAATTTTCATAAATCCCATCTCATTTGCAGCGCCTAGCCAGCAAATTTGCCGCCACCAAAGATACTCATTAAGCGACCCTTTTTGACCTGCACTATCTGCCGGGATTTCCCAAGAAATAGTACCCGAACTATTCCCGGGAGCTAATGCCAAGTGTGGCCGCCCCCAATTGTTCTCAATTCTAAGTGATCCTGCTTCTTTTTTAGCATCAGAAAAACCCTTGACAATTCCATCATTCGTAACATAATCAAATAGTATTTCAGACCTCTTGTATTGCTCTGTGTCCGCTTCTTTGCGATTTCCAACCTCAAGGGCGCCACCAGCATTAACAACGCCTATATAACCATTTTCAGCGTTGTGCTTAACAGTAATAATAGGTTCAGCTTCTTCGTTGCCATTATTAACTAAATCAAATACAATCTTGTCTGCTTCTACTTTTGGATTATCAAATCGCTTGTAAGCAGTAGAATGAGCAACTCCATCAGGAATAAGAATTTTTAGTTCTGAACGCTGAAACCATCTTGTTATATTATCCGGCGTAATTTCATCTACAGGCATTCCCATATAATATTTATCTGGTTCATCTCCGTAAGTAATCTTGACGGGCTCTAAAACATTCAAAACACCTGCCAATTCATGCTTAAGGCGCTCCATTTCCATTGCTGTCATGGTTTTCATATCAAATTTAATCGTGTGTTCTTTTGCACCACGTTTTACTTTTTGAATATTCACCCCCAATTTAGGAGCATCATCAGTTGTGATGCTCCGTTTGTTACCAATTGGACGGATAATATTTGTAATTCTCAAATAACGCGACATATCAACGCCGTTAAATGTCATTTCTTTTGTCATACAGGTATACCTTTCATTCTGTTGTCTCGTCTTGTTTGTTCTGCTTGATATCTCGCATACTTATCACCAGTTTTGGCAACGAGTGTACCGTCATCTAATATCATATTTGTTGGTCGCTCTGCCGCTTTTTCAGCCACATCAAGAGCTTTTTCGATTAGGCTATTAGATTTCTCTTTGACAACCTCCACAGTCGCTTTTACAGCATTTTCAAGGTCGGATTTAACCTGTACAACCTTAGATAGCTTAGATTTACCAACACCAATTACATCCTCTGCTTTAAAGTTAAATGCTTGTATTTGGTTATACATGTTACCTATAGCATCATCTACTTTGTAAGCATCAGCCATAATACCTACAGCGATACCTTGCGAAATATAGCGACCGACATTATCCCTGAATAATCTTGATGGTGAATGTATCTTAGCCTTAGCTTGTGCCGCTCTTTCAGCTTGCGCCACAAGTGCATTAGCTGCGGCTGTAACAGCTCCTAACGCTGAATACATACCGGCTGCAAGACCTTGACCTATCATAGCTCCTATATAGTTCATTGATCCTACTCCAGACATCGCAGCAGCACGCACAGCA
>OBLF01003135.1_pt1 | contig 10185 bp, 23 predicted proteins | sample 1519231 | NCBI WGS metagenome assembly OBLF01 (sample SAMEA2602895, study PRJEB22501) | metagenome | reverse complement strand
ACAGATGGGTTGTATAGAACACAAAAAGCAAATACTTCTTATATTACAGTTTTATATGATGGAATGATCTGCTTTTTATTTTCACTAGTTATAAGAGATATTGATGAAATTACAGGCAAATCTTATTGGATTATTGATATATCTGAATACAATGAAGATATAATTTGAGGTAATAAATCATGGGAAGTTATTTTGAAATTGATGAGAAAGAAACAAATAGTAAAGCTATTTCAATGCTGTTAGTTGATATAATTAAAAAGTTGAGAAAATTTAATTATTGTAAAAAATACTTTAAATTAAAAGAAAATAAGGATGGCGAAAATTATTGGAAAATTTCAAAAAATGGAATTGCAACATTATTAGAATATTTTATTGAATATAGTTGGGATTTCGGCGGAACTTGGAGAGATTATGTCATAGAAAAGAATAAAGATGCTTTAGAATATAAACTAAAAATTAAAAATTTTAGTGAAGATGAAATCGAGAAGGAAATTGAAAAATATGAAAAAAGCATGGATGAAAATATTCAATGGATTATTGTTTATCTTTCAAGAATTTTATGTAATATGACATTAGATAAAAGGAGAATAGTTTATGGAAGATGGAGATGAATATTATGAATGAAATTTTAATTATGCAATTAGAAAAAGAAAGAAATAATTTAATTACTCATATTCCAAGAAATTCACGAATGGATGTTATGAGATTGTATAATATTAAATCTTATGATGTTGTTATAGATATGTTAAGTAAATACATTAGAGGTTGTAATTACGATACAGCCAATAAGCTTAGATTATTATGGTTAAGTAAATATATTAGAAGGATTCCTAATGAAATTAAATAAGGTTTATAGAAGTAGAAAACGAAAAATATATGAATTATTTTTTGAATGGTTATGTGTGAAAGTAAATAGAATTAGAAAGAAAGTAAGGAAATGAATGACGTAGATTATAAGGAATTTACAATGTGTTAAGTCATGTTTTTAAGAAAAAGAAGAGATAAATGTTTGTACAGAATAAAAATATAAAAGTGATTAAGAATTGCAGAGAAACAACGAGAATTAGGTTTAGAGGAAACAAAGAGAAAAAATGAGGAAGAATGAATGAAAAACAAAGAAAAATTTGCCAAAGAAATATTTGACATTGCTTGTAGAGGAGATAGTATTGCAGTTACTATAGCAAATAATGAAATTGTTCCATGTGAAAGTATTGAATGTGGAAAATGCATTTTTAAAGTAAAAGAATATGAAGAATGTTCCGATAAGATTAAAAAATGGTGTGAATCAGAATATGTAGAGAAACCTAAACTTACAATTACGTCAAAAGAAAAGAAGTTTCTTGATTTACTTTTACCTAAATATAAATATATTGCAAGAGATTATAACACAGGTAAACTATCTTTATATAAATATAAACCATTTAAATATCGTACTCGATCTTGGATTTCACAATCTAAAGATTTTGCATATGAATTATCATATGAGCCATTTGATGTTGAATTTGATTTTATTACATGGATAGATGAAGAACCTTGGAGTATCGAAGACTTAAAGAAATTAGAGGTGAAAGAATGAATAAAAATAATTGGATTTCAGTAAAAGAGAAATTACCAAATAGTGAATTATCAAATGAAAGTTCACTTAGAAAAGAATATAAATCTCAAAATGTTCTCATTCAAACCAAACGAGATGAAATATTTTCAGCTTATTATATAAAAACAACGTATAAGAATAGAAAATATAAAGAAGAAATAAATTGGTATACATATGGCACAGGTGGAAGAAGAATGAAAGTTATGAGTAAAGTTGTCGCATGGATGCCATTGCCAGAGTTATATACAGGTGAGTAATTATGTATGACGATCATGAAGAAGATTCATATGACTACTGCTATGAATGTAGTGGTTATGGTGATGATTATTACGTGGACGAAGATGGAGAATTAGTTTGTAGATGTCCTGAATGTCCTATGAATCCTAATTCGTGGGACGATTAATACATATCAAGTAAATTTCTATGGGTGATCACCCAAATTATTTCCAAGAACAAAGAAATGTTATTTTCAACTAAATGATTCAAATTCCCTTATTTTATAGGGAGTTGTACAACTACTTTATCCTAGAATTTACCTAAATTCCTTTCTGTAAAATCTGTAATGCTGCGTAAATCGGACATTCATGACTATCCGATAAAAATAACAATTCATCGGAGAATGGATTAAGAGTATTAAGTCTATTTGATGGTATATCTTGTGGCAGAATTGCATTGGATAGAGCTGGATTTAAGGTTAAAGATTACTATGCTTATGAGATTGAACAGAGCGCAATTAAGATAAGTAGATATAATTATCCATCTGTTCATCAATGTGGTGATGTTTTTGATGAAGATTTTAGTAAATATGAAAGTATTGATTTGTTGATTGGGGGATCTCCATGCACCTTCTGGTCAAGTTCTAAGTGTTCAAAAACGGCAAAGTATAAGAGGGAAGTTAAACCAGAGGGTAATGGATGGAATTTATTTATGGAATATGTAAGAGCATTACATGAATCTAATCCAAAATATTTTCTATATGAGAATAATTATAGGATTGATGATTCTATACAAGCTGCTATTACAAAAGAACTTGGTGTTGAACCTGTGCTTTTAGACAGCCAGTTAGTTTCAGCTCAGAGGCGCAGGAGATTATATTGGACGAATATTCCAATAAAAGGAGAACCAGAAGATAAAGGAATTTTAGTAAAGGATGTGATCGTAAATGATTCTGAACTAATTAAGCAGTTTGATGATCGTATTAGAAACACATTAGTTAAATGTGAGAATTACATAAAATATGATTTAAGCGGCAAAGGACATTTTTCTCAACAAGATAGGATGTATTTTCTTGATAATAAAGCACCAACAGTTCCAAGATGTAGAACTGAAACTAAATTCAATGTTTGGTTAGGTGGAGAAACATATAAGAAAACTTGTCCTACTGAGATAGAAAGACTTCAAACATTACCAGATGGATATACGGAGTTTGGTTTAAATGAAGATGGAAGCATTGTAAAGATGCCAAAGACAAGAAGATTTGAAGCTGTTGGTAACGGTTGGACTGTTGACATTATAGCTTGGATATTTAGTTTTATGAAAAAATAAAAATAGAAGAAAAGAATAAAGGAGAAAACACTATGGGAATTACAAGTAAACAGACAGGAAAATTCAGAGGAATGATGAGATGAAAGGAAATAATGATGAATGATATTGGTTATTGTATAATTGGTGCGTTAATTATTTTAAATATGTTTGGAGCAAAATGGTATGCTGATCAAAATAAATTAGAAAATGTCATTATCTCATGTACGGTTTCAATAATTATAACAATATTAATGTGTTGCGTAGTATTGGAAGGTTGATTTGATATGGAAAAATTAATTAATTATATACGAAGTTGCTTTTGTAAACATGACTGGGAATTAATTTTTGATACTTATGTATATGGTTTATATGGAACACCTTACGAATATTCATTATATCATATGAAAACTTATCGTTGTAAAAAATGTGGAATGGAGAAGAAATATAAGAGTAACAGTTGAAAAGACTAATGAGGTGAATAATGAATAATTATATTTGTTTAACGTCATCAAAGTTATTAAGATACAAACAATATATGTATGTTGATTGTAAGAATTATCTTGCTGATGATTTATTCATAAAAAATAAAATCACGGTAAAATTTGAAGGTGATTTCACAAAGGATGATTCTGATTATATTTTTGTATATTGTAAAGTAAAGAAAAAAGATCATGATAAATTCATTAAGACTCTTGGAGAATTGAAAAATAAGATGTTAATTATGGGATATTCTGATTACGAATCATTTTGTGAAGAACAGATTAATAAGATTTTGTGCAAATTAAATTAGTAAAATTCGAGTTGAAAGAAATCTTTCATAGGAGGTGTAAAAGAATGGGATGTCATACATGGTTTAGTAGACTCATTACAGATAAAGAGTTTGAAAAAATGAAAGAATATGCACCAAAAGAAATATATTATCTTACAGGTGATTCGCAAGAGAATATTAAAAGTGGATTATACGATAAAAATTTATATAATCTCCTTATGAAATCATATAGTGAAGATATTCCTTGTGTATATGGGAAGTATTGGTGGCAACTTGGATATGGAGAAGGGAATCCTGATTTAGAAATGTCATTTACTCGTGAAATTCGAGGTTATAATCAACCATTTGTAAATGTTCCAGAATATAATGATTTATTTAGAATAAAAAATTATCCCAAGAAAATTATAACAAGTAGAAAAAATCTCAGACGATGGATGGGTAAAAGATATTTTAAATTAACAAATGAACAATTAGAAAGAGTATCGGAATTTTTTAGAAAATACCCATGTGGAGTAATTACATTTGGGTGAAAAGGAGAAACGATGAATATATTAAATGTCTATTTATTACTTATAGGAATTTTTATGTCAATCATGGGAATCGTCTGGTCTAAGAAAAGTTGGATTAATGTTTTTATAAAAATATTATATTTAGTAAGTGGTATATATTTGATTTTATATGCTTTATATTTGAGTAATATTTTATTAGTTGTACATAAGGGTTGAAAAATTTATTTCATTTTATAAAGGAGAATTTATAAATGACAGGAAAGAAATACAGAAAAGTATTAAGTGTAGGAATTTTAGCGATTATCGGTGTGGTTGTAATTTCATTATCTGGATGCTCTGCTAAATGGGATAGAGAAATGAAATCCACAATGAGTAATTGGAGTGGTGGACTTAATCGTACAGTGACGGTTTATGATTATAACGGTCAAGAAATCAAAAGCTGGACTGGAAAATTTGATGTGACAGAAGATGATAATGAAGTTTACTTTGATGATGAGAATGGTAAACGTGTAATTATTCAAGGTGGAATTGTTATCAATGAAGAAAATTAAGTAGGGAAATAATATGTTATATATTAAGAAAATATCTATAGTCTTGATTTGTATATTTTTTCTAATAGGTTGTAAACAATATGACAGTAATAAACCAGTTCCAGATGTTCAATATACACATGAAAATGTTGATGCAACTATCACTAAATTAGATGTTAGATATTGGTTTGCTACTTGTCCTCGATGGCATTGGGTAATATCTGTAAAATATGATGATATGACGTATACAGATGAACAACAAGCAAATGGTGTTTTTAATAGACCTTCTTTTATAGATTATGGATTGGAGGAAGGAGATAAAATATCTGTGGAGATTGAATCTAAATATGTTAATGATAAGTTGGAGAATAAATATATAAATCAAATTAATTATTAATTTGTAGACTGGCTGTGGGTCATAATCAGTCAGTCCATTTATAAAAATTAGAAAGGAGAAGTACGAATGACAAAAGAAGCACAAAGGTTGGTAGAAGAGAATCATAATTTGATTTATGAGATTTTGAAGAATACTGGGTTAACAGAAGAAGATTATTATGATTTAGCTGCAATTGGGTTGTGTAAAGCAGCAGAAACGTATAATCCAAGTAAATATGAATTTTCTACATACGCATACAAATGTATGTATAACGAAATACATAAAGAGAAGTGGAGAAAGAATAGTCTACAGAAGTTTATCCCAGATGCATTAATATTACATTATGACAAATCAATTTCAGATGAAAGTGATACTGCGCCATGTTTTGAGATTTATATGAAGAAAAGATATAGTGGTGAATCTCAGGATGATGTGTTAACAAAGTTAATCTATGAGGATTATTATAAGGGCTTACGAAAAGATAGAGATAGAGAGATTCTTGATCTATTTCAGAAAGGATATAGCCATCAGAAGATTGCAGAAATAATTAATTGTCCTGTCGGAACAGTAGCAAGGGTAAAAAGATTGTGTAAAGAATATATGTTGAGTAACTAAAGATCAACCCAAATATAAGGAAAATTTTGAGTATATTTTTCAAAAGAAAATGTTATACATGAATTGCCATTGGTCACAAATACATAATCATTATCATTTTTCATAATAAAAATAATTTTTATATTTGTAGAGAATATATTTTGTAATATGTAATTAAATAAAAAAATGTAAAAATTTTCAAGCAAAGGGCAAATATTAAATAAAGCAATAATTGCCTTGTTATAAATACATTGCCCGTACATATTGTTAATGACCTTTTTATTTAATTTTTTATAGATATAACTATTAATGTATTTTTTCATAATTGATACTCCTATAAAAATTGATATTTATTATTATATCACAAGAAGATGTGATGAAGCAATTCGTTTATATAAATTTATGAGGATTATAATAAAAGTATACATACAAAATCACGATTTCATGGAGGTAAAATATGGCATATAAAGTGAAATACAAAGAAGAAAAAGAAGAATTGATTGAACATATTAAATCCTGTGGTCAAAGTATCATTGATAACGCTGAGAAGATTGTAGGAGATTATAAGTTTGATGCAGGAACTTATATTGAATTACATGTAGGAAAGTGTGATGAATCACCATATATTTCAGTAACAAAAGACTTTATTCCAGAAAGATTTGTTGAAAAAGAAAAAGGAATTAAAAATTATGAAAGAGATTTTAGGAAATGACCTTGAGCAATTTTTTTCCACATTAGATTATCTAAAAGAATATGGAGTAATATGTACATACAAAAGTAATAGATATGAAGTTTGGTTAATGGATGATAAAATATTTAACATGATTTCAGATATGTCAGAAGAAGAATTTGTAAAACTAGCGGGCGAAAATGCTTGGTGGAGAAGCAGTAATGGGAGTGTATTATATTCACTTGATAAAGGAGAAATAACAATCAATAATCAGAAAATGATTGGATGGATTAGAAAACCTTGGGATGAAGAAATATCAAAAGATATTAATTATCAATCATTATCAGAGTATCTATGTGAATTTATTGGAGCTTCTACACCTCATAATGTTGTAGCTTGTGCAATGGATCTAGCCAAATTCAATCATTTAATAATGGGTGGATTATTTAAAAAATATGAACCAGTGGAGGATTAAATTGAAAAATATAAAAGCGATTATTGGTACTAATCTTGAGAAGCTTTTTTTAAATTTAAAATATCCAGAACATTGCAAAGCTGCCTGTATATATAAAAATGATGAATATGAAATAGAACTATGGGTTATGCCAGACAAAGTATACGATATTATTGATAAGATGTCTAGTAGAAAATTTAAGAAACTAGCCGGAGAAAATGCATCTTGGGTGGAATGGGTTGGAAATAGAGTAGAAAGAGATGAATATGGGAGAGTAACTGGTTGGTCTTGGACTGAATTGCCGTAAACAATTCAAATATAGAATTAAAAGATTGAATGATTTAGAAAATACACAAAGGAGTATGTTGAAATATGAAGAAATCAGAGCCAAAATTAATCTTAAATTTACAAGTTGATAGTGAAGAACTTGATCAGAAAGTTAAACTTGCAATGGACAAGTATATTGAAAATGTAGTTGTAGGGAATCTTGATGATGAAATTGATAAGATTGTAACTAAAAGAATTGGAGCCTTAGTATCGGCAGATAGATGGAATCCAAATCGAAAAATTAAAGATAAAACATTAGAAATGTATGTAAAAGAAGCAACAGAGAAAGTTATTTGTGATGTAATTGATAAGAATATTAAAGATATTTTTGCGAAGAAAGTTGCGGAGATGCTATAGAATTATGAATGAACAATGCAAAGTATGCAAGAAATATAAAGGCGATTGTGGTCATCATTTTAAAGATGATTTAGGGCATATAGATTATGATATTCCATCTGAATATGCGTGTGATCCATATGGGAATTGTGTGTCTTTTGAAGAAACTAGAACAAAATATCAAATTGCACTCACAAACATATTAGAAAATGGATCAAAAATTAAAATATATGTCAATACACAAGTGTTAATTGAAGCATTGACAAGAGTAATAAACGAAGATAAGCAGTAACATAAAATATTTCTTTCATCGTAGTTAATATTATATTTAAAATTTCTATTATTTCTTATGCCTTAATTCAAGGCGTTTTTCAAAAATTTACAACTTAATACATCGTAAGAAGGGAGATGTTATGTTATAGAAACCAAAGACAATATTTTACCAGATAATAAGTGGGAATTTGATGAAAATGTAGCAGAATGTTTTGAAGATATGCTTTCAAGATCAATTCCACAGTACAACTTAATGCGTAAATCTATTCTTGATTTAGCATCTATTAGAATCAATAAAATATTACAAAGATATTCAGAAAACGAATTATCAAATTGTTCACAACCATTTTCAGTATTAGATATCGGATGCTCAGATGGATTGCAAATTGCTGATTTCTTATCGAAATATAATCATGGACATTATATTGGAATTGATGTATCTGAGCCAATGCTTAACAAGGCACGTATGAGATTTGACAAAGAGATACAAAATGGAAGAGTATCTATTTTAAATATGGATTTAAGGAATGAATTCCCACGAGAATATTTCGATATAATCACATCTACATTATGTATTCAGTTTACCCCTATTGAATATCGACAGGATATTTTGGCGAATGTGTATAAATCATAAAATCATGATGGGATATTTTTAATGGTGGAGAAAGTATTAGGAGAAACATCATCATTAAATAATATGTTCGTTGAGAATTATTACGGACTAAAGAAATTAAATGGGTATTCACAAGAACAAATAAATAGAAAAAAACTATCACTAGAAGGGGTTCTTGTCCCATGTACAAATAAATGGAATATCGAGTTATTACATCAAGCAGGATTCAGACAAGTAGATGTATTTTGGCGTTGGATGAATTTTGTGGGATATATTGCAATTAAATAAGGGGGTGCATATATGCTAAATGTATTTGAAGGATTTTCAGGAATTGGCATATTTACAATCGCCCTAAAGGAAATGGGAATAAATTATCATCTTGTTGGTACAAGTGAAGTTGATAAATATGCAATATTATCATATGACGCAATTCATAATGAATCTATAAACATATCAAACGATGGGTTGTCTGATGATGAGATGATTACATATCTAAAAACAATAAATGTCGCTTATAATTTTTCTACTGGTAAATCTGAACTTCCAAAATCACATGAAGAAATTTTAAAATTATATAATTCATGTAAAAACATAAAAAACTATGGAGATATTCGTAGTATAAATACAAATAATCTTCCTGATATTGATTTATTTACATATTCATTTCCATGTAAAAATATTACTAATGAAGGTCAACAATTAGGTTTTAAAAGAGATAGTGGAACACAATCATCGCTAGTTTGGAATTGTGAACCACTTATCAAATACAAAAGACCAAAATATTTAATTATGGAGAATGTTAAAAATATAGTTAGTAAAGCCCATATAAACATTTTTAACGAATGGTGTGATACATTATCTTCATATGGTTATAAAAATTATTGGAAGATATTCAACGCAAAGAAATATGGCATTCCGCAAAATCGTGAAAGAGTGATTATGGTTTCAATTCTAAATGATGATGGTGACTTTTTAATTCCAAATGAAATTCCTCTGAAATTATCATTACTTGACATACTAGAAAAAGATAAAGTTGATCAAAAATATTATGTGGATATAAATAATGCATATAATGGATTAATAACTGGTTTAAAATTTGATGATAATGGAAATCCAATAGTCAACGTGAGAGAAGCAACAAAGAAAGGATATACAGAAGCAACAATTGGAGATAGTATTAATGTTGCTCATTATAATAGTAAAACACGAAGAGGCAGAGTAGGACATGGTGTGGCGCAAACTCTTACGACAACTTGTTATCAGCATATATTGGAAAAGGATGGCTCAGTGAGGAAATTAACTCCAAAAGAATGTTGGAGATTACAACTACTGAATGATAAATATTTTAATTTAGTTAAAAATATTGCAAAAATACCAGAGACAAAATTATATGAACGAGCTGGAAGAACAATACCAATAACTATTGTAAAAGCAATATATAAAAACTTATTTGGAGATATAATAAATGCGGAAAATAATGAATAATTTTTTGGAGAATGAAATAAAAGATAAAGATTCTGTCGCCATTTTATTCAGTGGTGGATTGGATAGCCTGGCAATATTAATATCTTTGTTTGACCTTTGGGCCACACCAATCGTATTTAAATTTCACTTAA
>OBLF01003133.1_pt1 | contig 10186 bp, 10 predicted proteins | sample 1519231 | NCBI WGS metagenome assembly OBLF01 (sample SAMEA2602895, study PRJEB22501) | metagenome | reverse complement strand
TACATCGGACTCCCTCCTGGACCCAGATTGGGTCCGAGATTTTGTCCGAGGTCCCCAGTTTCCGCAAGGAGGTCCTGGGGAAACCGTGCCCCGTTCTGATCCGAAATACTGGGACATAGTTTCCCTTTCATAACAGAAGAAGGCGCGCTGCCTGCAGTTGATGCAGACGGCGCGCCTTTTTGGTTGAGCTATGTTGAGGCTTGAAGCCAAAGCTTGTGGCTCCCTAGGAGCGGGCGGCTCCGTCGACGGGGAGCACGGCGCCCGTGACGTAGGAGGACATGTCGCTCGCCAGGAAAACAAAGGCGTTGGCGACATCCTCGGGCTCGCCCATGCGACCCAGCGGAATGGTGGCGACGATGGGCTTAATAACCTCTTCGGGCAGGTTGGCGACCATATCGGTTTTGGTTACGCCAGGTGCGACAGCATTGACGCGAATACCCATGGGGGCGAGCTCGCGCGAGAGCGACTGGACCATGCCGTTGACGGCAAACTTGGACGTGGGGTAACCGACGCCAGAGGGCTGACCGTACTTGGCGACCATTGAGCTCGTGGTGGTGATGGTGCCGCCGTGGCCAGCCTCGGTCATAATCTTAGCGGCTGCCCGGTGGCCGTTAAAGACGGCGACGACGTTGAGGTCCATAACTTTGGCGAACTCCTCGGCCGTGTAGTCCAAGAGGGGTGAACGCTGGGAAATACCGGCATTGTTGACGACCGTGTCCAAGCCGCCCATGTCGGCTGCAGCCTGGGTAAAGGCCTCAGTCACGGCTTCGAGTGAGGTGAGGTCGCAGGAGCGGCCCCAGACCTTGGCGTCGGGATAGGCGGCTGTCAGCTTCTCAATGGCCGCATCGGCGGTCTCCTGACGCGAGCCAAAGACGGTGACGGCGGCGCCCTCCTCGATAAAACGGCAGGCGATGGCATAGCCGATGCCGCGCGTGCCTCCGGTGATGATTGCTTTCTTACCCTCGAGCAACATGGTGCCTCCATTCTTCGGGGGTGGACATACGCAGCACAGCATAACGGCGCGCAAAATCAACTTCGTTCGCATATCGGTAAACGGCACCCTCGGTTGTCAGCGAATGGCCAAGTTGTTCAAACTTTTGCTTGATGAACGTCAAACAAAGGGGCTCCCATCCAAACGGACGGGAGCCCCTCAGGTGCTATGTTGTGTGCCAAGGACTGGACTAGTTGGCCATGACGCCTTCGGTCCAGGCCTCAACGTCCTCGATGCGCAGGACGTTGGCGACCTCGGCCACGCAGTCGACGCTGGCAAGCTCGGCGGCGGCAGCCTGGACGTCCTTCTCGAGCGCGCGGTGCGTCAGGAAGATGACCGAGCAGGCATCGCTGACGCCCGACTTGCCGTCCTCGACCTGGTTGATGAGCGAGATCGAGATGTTGTGCTTGGCAAAGATGTCGACCGTCTCGGACAGGGCGCCCACGCGGTCGGCGACCTTCAGGCGCACATAGTACTTGGTCTGGAGCTCGTCCATGGGCTTAAAGGCGAGGTTGTGGCCATAGGGCTCAATCTCGGGCAGCGGAGCCACGCCGCGGCTGATCTGCTCGGAGAGCGACAGGATGTCGCCCACGACGGCACTCGCGGTGGGGAAGGAGCCTGCGCCGGCACCGTAGAACATGGTCTCGCCCACGGCGTCGCCTACCACGTAGACAGCGTTCATGGCGCCGTTGACCTTGGCAAGCATGTGGTCGGCGGGGATCAGCGTGGGGTGCACGCGGACGTCGACGCCGGCGTCGGTGTTGCGTGCGATGCCCAGCAGCTTGATGGTGTAGCCGAGCTCGCGGGCCTGGGCAATGTCCTCGGCGCCGATGGTACGGATACCCTGCTGGTAGACATCGTCGGTGGTCACACGGGTGCCAAAGCCGATGGAAGCGAGGATTGCCGTCTTGCTGGCGGCGTCGAAGCCGTCGACGTCGGCGGACGGGTCGGCCTCGGCATAGCCCTTTGCCTGGGCGTCGGCGAGCACGTCAGCGTAATCGGCGCCCTCGGCGTCCATGCGCGACAGGATGTAGTTGGTGGTGCCGTTAAGGATACCGGCGATGGTCAGGATCTTGTTGCCCACCAGGTCGTGCTCGAGCGTGCTGACAATGGGGATGCCACCGCCGCAGCTGGCCTCGCACTTAATCTGCACGCCGCACGCGCGCGCCTTCTCGGCGAGCGTCTCGACATGACGGCCCAGCAGGGCCTTGTTGGCAGAGACGACGTGCTTGCCGTTCTCGAAGGCGGTGGTGAATATCTCGGTTGCGGGATGCTCGCCGCCGATCAGCTCGACGACGATGTCGACGGCGGGGTCGGTGACGACGTCGTGCCAGTCACTCGTAAAGGCCTCGCGCTCAATGCCTGCCGCCTCGGCCTGCTCCCAAGCAAGCGCGCAGGCGCGGGTCAGCTTAAGGTCGATGCCGTAGGCTGCCAGGTACTCATCGTGGTGGCTCTTGATCAGACGGGCCACGCCGCCGCCGACGGTTCCCAGACCGATCAGACCGACGTTCACGGTGCGCAGGGGTTCGCTCATAGATAGCTCCTTCGTGCATCTTATGGATGGATTAACCACTTAAAGGTTGAGTGCATTCTAGCGTGAACAGAGGGCGCGTGCTCGCCAGGCAACAGGAGTCGCACAAAACGGCACCCCCGAAACGCTGCGGAAACATTGGAAACATGCTCGCTACAAACGGAACTCCGTAACAAACTGTCAACGCTGGCGCCATAAGGTTTGCTTTACCGATCCCGCCATGGGCACCAGTGCCACGAAGTTCTTGGCCGAGAAGTACGCGGATGCCAAGATCGCCCTGTTCTATAACGATGGCGACACGTACAGCTCAGGCGCCGCCGATACCTTCGCCGAGCAGGCCAAGGCGTCCAAGCTTGATATCGTCGATACCGAGACCTTTAAGGACGATTCTTCCACGAGCTTTACCAACCAGCTCACCAAGGCCATGCGCAAGATCAAGATCGAGGGCCTGACAGGCGAGCTGACGTGGAATGACGAGGGCCAGGTCGAAAAGCCCGCCACAGCCTATGTGATTCAGGACGGCAAGTACATCGCCGCCTAAGTGCGCATAAAGCGCGACCGGTGAGGCCATTTTATTCAGGGCAGGGACGCCTGTAACAGAACGGAAACATTACTTTCACACAATAAAGTGGCATTACTGCATAAAGTAATAGAAATACGCAGAATTATGGATAAATGAACAAATCCAAAGAAAAGTTGAAATAATCGCCACTTTCCTTAACTAAAGCGTCTAGTATTTTGCGAACGCCGAACACGGCGAAGGATGGCCTGTCGGGTAACCGAAACCCGACGAGATTTGAGAGGAGAGCCGCATGTCGAGCCTCACCGGTAAGTCATTGAACCCTGTTATGAATCGCAGGAGCGTTATCGCGAGCGCAGCAGGTCTGGGGGCGATGTCCATTCTAGCTGGTTGCTCCTCCAACGGCGGCGACAGCGGTTCCGCTTCGAGCGACGCTTCGTTTAAGATCGGTACCATCGGCCCGCTGACCGGCGCCAACGCGTCCTACGGCAAGTCCGTTACCCAGGGTGTCGAGCTTGGCTGCAAGGATTTCTCGACCAAGGAGCTGCCGCTTGCCAGCAAGGCCGAGGATGACCAGGCCGACGGCGAGAAGGCCGTCAACGCCTTCAACACCCTGCTCGACTGGGGCATGCAGGCCCTTGTCGGCCCGACCACCACGGGTGCGTCGGTTGCCGTTGCCGCCGAGTGCGGTAACGACCCCAAGACGTTCATGATCACCCCGTCCGCGTCCTCCGAGGACGTCACCGACGGCAAGGATTGCGTCTTCCAGGTTTGCTTCACCGACCCCAACCAGGGTGTCAACGCTGCCAAGTTCCTGGCGCAGAAGTATGCGGACGAGAAGTTCGTGCTGTTCTATAACTCCGGCGACGCCTATTCTTCGGGCATCGCAGATTCCTTTAAGGCCCAGGCCGCTGAGTCCAAGCTCGAGATTGTTGACGAGGAGACCTTTAAGGACGACTCCGCCACGAGCTTTACCAACCAGCTGACCAAGGCCAAGCAGGCCGGCGCCACCATGATCTTTGCGCCGATCTACTACACGCCGGCGTCCGTCCTGCTCAAGAACGCCAAGGACATGGGCTACGACGTCAAGATGATGGGCTGCGACGGCATGGACGGCATCCTGGGCGTTGAGGGCTTCGATACCTCTCTTGCCGAGGGTCTGCTGCTCATGACCCCGTTCTCCGCCGACGACGAGAAGAACGCCGACTTCGTTAACGCTTACAAGGATAAGTACGGCGATACCCCCGACCAGTTTGCCGCCGACGCCTACGACGGCGTGCACGCGGTGGCCGAGGCCGTCAAGGAGGCCGGTCTTGGTGTCGACGCCGATCCGACCGAGGCTGCCGAGAAGCTGTCCAAGGCTATGCTCAAGATTACCGTTGACGGTCTGACCGGCAAGCTCACCTGGAACGATAAGGGCCAGGTCCAGAAGGAGCCCACGGCGTACGTCATCACCGACGGCAAGTACGTACAGGCCTAATTGGCCGCCTTACATAGAGCGGTTTTGATCCCAAGCAGGGGAGGTTTTGGCCTTCCCTGCTTGCTTGGTATCTAGGGACAGTGTAACGTCCCTGTTTCATACATTAACTGGAAACCTATTCGAAAGGGGGATGTGGAACATGACGGTCTTTATCCAATACCTGGTCAACGGCCTGTCCATGGGCAGCGTCTACGCCATCATCGCGTTGGGCTACACCATGGTCTACGGTATCGCCAAGATGCTCAACTTCGCTCACGGCGATGTCATCATGGTCGGTGCCTATGTCTCGTTCTGCGCCACGTCGTATCTCGGCCTCCCGGGCTGGGCATCTGTAGTTCTCTCTTGTGTGGTCTGCACGGTTCTCGGTGTTCTCATTGAGGGTCTGGCCTATAAGCCGCTGCGCCAAGCAGGCCCGCTGGCCGTTCTGATCACGGCCATCGGCGTGTCTTACTTCCTGCAGAACGCCGCGCAGCTTCTGTGGGGCGCCACGCCCAAGAACTTCACTTCGCTCGTCACCTTCCAGGTGCCGGAGTTCTTGGCCAAGTTTAACGTAAGCGCCGTCTCGCTCGTCACCATCGTCGCCTGCCTGGTTATCATGGCCGGCCTGATGTTCTTTACAGGTAAGACCAAGATGGGCAAGGCCATGCGCGCCGTGTCCGAGGACAAGGCCGCCGCTCAGCTCATGGGCATCAACGTCAACCGCACCATCTCGATGACGTTTGCCATCGGCTCTGCCCTTGCCGCCATCGCCGGCGTGCTGCTGTGCTCCTACTCGCCGGTCCTGCAGCCCACGACGGGCGCCATGCCTGGCATCAAGGCCTTCGACGCCGCCGTCTTCGGTGGCATCGGCTCCATTCCCGGCGCCTTTGTCGGCGGCATTCTCATCGGCATCATCGAGGCAATGGCACAGGCCTACATTTCCACGAGCCTTGCCAACTCCATCGTCTTTGGTGTTCTGATCATCGTCCTGCTCGTCAAGCCTGCCGGCCTCTTGGGCAAGTACGTCCCCGAGAAGGTGTAGGTGAGCGTTATGAAGTTCCTTAAAGACAAGCAGACGCGTCACGACTTTGTCACGTACGCCATGTGCATCGTGGCTTTCGCCATCGTGTTCTTTATGCAGTCCAACCACATGATCCCGCGCATGATCGCCGGTCAGCTGGTTCCCATCACGGCCTATATCGTTATGGCCCTCTCGCTTAACCTCGTCGTCGGCATCGCGGGCGACCTGTCGCTGGGCCACGCGGGCTTTATGAGCGTCGGCGCCTACACGGGCATCGTTACCGCCGTCGCCCTCGAGAGCGCCGTTCCGTCCGATCCGATGCGCCTTATCATCAGCATCGTGGTCGGCGCTATTGCCGCCGCCATCCTGGGCTTCCTGATCGGCATCCCGGTCCTTCGCCTGAGCGGCGACTACCTTGCCATCGTGACGCTGGCCTTTGGCGAGATCATCAAAGAGATCGTCACCTGCCTTATCGTGGGCGTCGACTCGCGCGGCCTGCACGTGATCTTTAACATTACGGGCAACTCCACGATCGACGACCTGCACCTGCTCGAGGACGGCACCGCCATCATCAAGGGTGCCCAGGGTGCCTCGGGCGTGTCGACGTACTCGACCTTCCTCGCCGGTGCCATCCTGGTTATGGTCGCGCTCGTAATCGTGCTCAACCTGGTTCGCAGCCGTACCGGCCGTGCCATCATGGCCGTTCGCGATAACAAGATCGCTGCCGAGTCCGTGGGCATCTCCGTCACCCAGTACCGCATGATCGCCTTCGTGGTTTCCGCTGCCCTTGCCGGCGCTGCCGGAGCCCTCTTCGGCGGTAACTTCTCGCAGCTTTCCGCCACTAAGTTCGACTTCAACACGTCCATCCTCATTCTGGTGTTCGTGGTCCTGGGCGGCCTTGGCAACATGCGCGGCTCCGTTATCGCCGCGGCGCTGCTTACGGTGCTCCCCGAGCTGCTCCGTCAGTTCTCGGACTACCGCATGCTCATCTACGCCATCGTGCTGATCCTGGTTATGATCTTTACCAACAACCCGCAGCTCAAGGCATTCTTCGGTCGCGTTAAGGACCGATTTGCTCCCAAGAAGGAGGTGGCAGCCGATGCCCAGTAAGTTTGAGTTCAACAAGGGCAAGATGGTCCCGTATCCTTCTGGCGCCATCGTTCCCGACCGCGACCTGGGCGAGCGCCCGGCACTCGAGTGCATCCACCTGGGTATTGAGTTCGGCGGCCTTAAGGCTGTTGACGACTTTAGCCTGACCATCGGCAAGACCGAGATCGCCGGTCTGATCGGCCCTAACGGCGCCGGTAAGACCACGGTCTTTAACCTGCTCACCAAGGTGTACCAGCCCACGCACGGCACCATCCTGCTCGACGGCGAGGACACATCGGGCAAGTCGGTCTACCAGGTCAACCGTATGGGCATCGCCCGTACCTTCCAGAACATTCGCCTGTTCAACACCATGACGGTGGAGGATAACGTTAAGGTCGGCCTGCATAACCAGGAGCGCTACTCCGGTTTTGAGGGCGTGCTGCGCCTGCCGACGTATTGGAAGCACGAGAGGGCCGCCCACGAGCGCGCCATGGAGCTGCTGTCCATCTTTGATATGGAGCACCTGGCAAACGAGCAGGCCGGCTCGCTGCCTTACGGCGCCCAGCGTCGTCTGGAGATCGTCCGCGCTCTTGCCACTAACCCTAAGCTGCTGCTGCTCGACGAGCCTGCCGCCGGCATGAACCCGTCCGAGACCGCGGAGCTCATGGAGAATATCGTCAAGATCCGCGATACCTTCGGCATCGCCATCATGCTTATCGAGCATGATATGTCGCTCGTTATGAACATCTGCGAGGGCATCTGCGTGCTCAACTTTGGTAAGGTCATCGCCAAGGGCACGGCAGAGGAAATCCAGAACAACGACGCCGTTATCGAGGCGTATCTGGGCAAGCAGGATAAGGGGGAGAACTAAATGGCAGAGCCGATGCTTTCCGTCTACAACATCAACGTCTGGTACGGCGCCATCCACGCCATCAAGGACATCTCCTTTAACGTCAACGAGGGTGAGATCGTGGCCCTGATTGGCGCTAACGGCGCCGGCAAGTCCACGACGCTTAAGACCGTCTCGGGCCTGCTGCGCTCCAAGACCGGCTCCATCAAGTTTATGGGCGAGGACATTACCCATACGCCTGCCGACAAGCTGGTGGGCAAGGGCCTGGCCCAGGTGCCCGAGGGCCGTCGCGCCTTTTTGCAGATGACGGTCGAGGAGAACCTGGAGATGGGCGCCTACACACAGCCCAAGTCCACGGTTGCTCCGGGCCTTGAGCGTGTCTACGAGCAGTTCCCGCGCCTGAAGGAGCGCCGTCGCCAGGTCGCCGGCACCCTTTCGGGCGGCGAGCAGCAGATGCTCGTTATGGGCCGCGCCCTTATGAGCAACCCCAAGCTGCTCATGCTCGATGAGCCCTCCATGGGCCTGGCGCCGATTCTGATTGAGCAGATCTTCCAGATTGTCGAGGACCTGCACAAGGCCGGCACCACGGTGCTCCTGGTCGAGCAGAACGCGCAGATGGCGCTTTCGATCGCCACGCGCGGCTACGTGCTCGAGACCGGCAAGATCACCATGACCGGTACCGGCCAAGAGCTCCTGCACGACGATAACGTCCGCAAAGCCTATCTGGGCGGTTAATCCATTCAACAAAGGGGGCGCTGACCAACCCGGTCAGCGCCCCCTTTTAAGTTGCGGTGAAATAGGGACTAAATGGGGGCACTAGACGCCAAAACAGTCCCTATTCCACCGCAACTTCATTGGGATGTGTGACAATGCCCGTCGGAAAACATCTGCTGTCTTTGGGGGTCTATCTATGCTGTACGAGTTTTGTGCCGAGAACTTTGAGCTGGTGCCGGCGGCTATCGACGCCGGCGCAAGGCGTATCGAGCTGTGCGACAACCTTGCTGTCGGTGGCACCACGCCTTCGGCCGGCGTTATCAGCGCTACCGTCAACTATGCTCACGAGCATGACGCGCGGGTGATGTGCATGATCCGTCCGCGTGGCGGCGACTTTCACTACAACCAGGACGAGCTGCGCATGATGGAGATGGACTTGGGCCTTGCCGTGAGCGCCGGCGCCGACGGCTTGGTCTTTGGCTGCTGCAAGCCCTGCGCTGGCGGATGGGCGCTCGACGAGCTTACGTTGGGCGCCCTCGTGATGGCCGCGGGCTGCGCGACCGAGGAATGCAAGCGTGAGCCCATCGACATCACCTTCCACATGGCGTTTGACCAGCTCTCGCCCGAGGCTCAACTCGATGCCGTCGACACGCTTGCCGACTGCGGCGTTACGCGCATCCTGACGCATGGCGGCGCGACCGGCACGTCGATTGAGGACAACTTCGATCACCTGGCTCGCCTAATCGAGTATGCAGGCGACCGCTTGACCATCCTTCCCGGCGGCGGTATTACCGCGGCCAACCGTGATGCGGTTGCAGCGGCATTGGGCGTGTCCGAGCTCCACGGCACAAGGATCGTACCGCTGGAGGTGTAGCCCGTGGCACTTGTATTCGATGTTCAGCAGGCGAGCGGCAAGCCCGACGACAACCGTCGCCCCGGTACCGCGTGTCCCTTTTGCAACACGGAGGGGCTCACCAATATCATCCGGCGCGACGGTGACTGCATCTGGCTCGAGAATAAGTTCAAGACCCTGCGCGCCACCCGTCAAACCGTGCTGATCGAGTCGGCCAATCACGACGCCGACCTGATGACCTATGAGCCGGACGAACTCCACCATGTGATGAAGTTTGCCCTGGGTTGCTGGCAGCAAATGATCGATTCCCGGCAGTACCGCAGCGTGCTCATGTACAAGAACAAGGGTCCGCTCTCGGGCGGTAGTCTCGTTCATCCGCACATGCAGATTGTGGGTTTGGAGCAGGAAGACGGCTACACTTCGCTGACTTCTGCCAATTTCGAAGGCATCAATGTCTGGCAACAGGGGAGAATCGCGGTCAACATCTCAACCGAACCGATCATGGGGTTCTTTGAGGTCAACGTTTCAGCTCCGCAGGGAATCGCTGCCAGCGATGACACGAGAGACCAAGCCGAGGCGGATCTCTTCGCCGATGCGATCCAGGTAGCTCTGCGCTATATCCTGAACGAGCACCACGGTGGTCGCGCAGAGTCGTACAACCTGTTCTTCTATCACCTGGGCGGTCGGACCATTGCCAAGGCGCTGCCGCGTTGGGTGGTTTCGCCCTACTTTGTCGGCTATCGTTTGGCCCAGGTCAATGATGAGACCATGCTCGATGTCGATGCTGAGCGCCTGCGTGCGCATCTGGAAACGCTCGTATAGTAAGACTAACACCTGCGTAATGCGGACAGTCTAGCGCCCCATGGCGTCGCGGCCGGCCTCGACCCGCTTGCGCTGGGCGGCGCGCTCCTCGCCGGTCAGACGCTCAAAGAGATGCCCGATAAGCGAGGCGAGTACCTGCTGAAACAGCGTGCCGCACATGACGGGGAATACGACTTCGCCGGGAAAATACTGCGTGGCGATGACGGCGCCCGAAGAGATATTGCGCATGCCGCAGGTAAAGCACATGGTGGTCGTCTCGCTATACGGCAGATGCAGCGCACGGGCGACCAGAAAACCGACGACAAAGCCGCTGATGGCGAAGACCAAAATAAAGAG
>OBLF01003131.1_pt1 | contig 10188 bp, 9 predicted proteins | sample 1519231 | NCBI WGS metagenome assembly OBLF01 (sample SAMEA2602895, study PRJEB22501) | metagenome | reverse complement strand
GAGCCTGGCCAAGGGGCGGGGCGGCCAGGCGGATGCCGAATAGATTCCGGGAGCCGTCGGTGCCGCCCGGGTAAAATATGTGCCCCTCGGGGCCGAGGGCCCGGCTGATGCCCCCCTGCGCCCCGGCCACGGGGAGGCGCCCGCCGCCGCAGGTGACCTGCACGCGCAGGCCGCCCCGGTCCGGGTGGGTCCTGAGGAAAACGTCCACAGGTGTTGGTTGTGCTGACTGCATAGGCAAAGACCTCCTTTTTTCCTATCCTATGCACCTTGCTTCGTCCCGTGCCAAAAAAATTCCCGGAACCGGGGGAAGTCCGGTTCCGGGAAAGAAAAGCGTTATTTCTGAGGCAGATATATCCGCCGTGTAGGCCGAAGCCCCAGCATTTCCCCCACGGGGACGGCCACGTCGCCGGTGGCCTCCTCCGCCAGAGTAAAGACCATCACCATCAGCGCTGCATTGGGGAAGGGGCAGAACTCGCCGGGGTTGGTCAGGGAGATCAGCAACATCCCCAGATAGCTCAGGGCCAGCGCCCGGACAAAGGGGTTTTTTCCGGCCCGCAGCAGGGCAATACGATCCCGCATCAGCACGCCGTAGGCGGCAATGCCCACCAGACCCATGCTGCCCATGATCTGGGCGATGCTGTTGTGGTAGAACACCATGCTCCCCTCCACGCCGGTGAAGAGGTCGCTGTTGCGCTGGCTGATGAGGCCGATGCCAAACACGGGGTTGTGCAGGAAGTCCGTGATGCCCCGCAGGAACAGCTGCACCCGGACGGAGTCCCCCTGATGGAACAGATGACCGTCCTCCATGCGGCTGTCCATCATCAGCGACAGCAGCTCCGGGCCCACCAGCACCGCCAGCACCGCACCGGCCACGCACAGAGGCAGCACGGCCTTCCGGGGAATGAGACCCCACCGCACCAGATATACGAAGCCCAGTCCCAGCAGCGCCACACCGAACAGCAGAGCGCTGCGGCTGCCGGTAAGGGCCAGCCCTGCCGCCTGCACCGCCACACCCAGCAGATGGGCGGGCTTTTTCAGCGACAGATAAAAGGACATGGGCAGGGTAGTCAGCAGCAGCGCCGTGGCAAAGTTGCGGTACTTGAGATAGAGGGTGGTATGTACCTGCAGAAATTCCTGCCACCGCGCGGCGTAATCCAGCATCAGCAGACACGCCATGCACACACCCAGCGCGCAGAAGATGGCGGCGAACCGCCGGTGCAGGTCGTAGCCCTTGGAATAGGTCAGGCACGACCGCAGCAGCACATAGAAAACCAGCATCCCGCCGCCGAGACACCCGGCGTAGTACAAACTCAGCGGCTGAAGCAGCTGCTGCATGGACAGGATCCCGCAGCCCCCCAACAGGGTGGCCGCCGACACCAGCAGCAGCCCCGTGGCGCTGCGTCCCACCCGGAAGGTGACGGGCCAGACCATCAGGTGCCAGATCAGCGCCGCAAAGAACGGCGCCGCCAGCACGGCGCAGGGGAGGAAATCCCCCAGACTCTCATATCGCTGGGTCGACAGCAGAAATACCAGCAGGAACGGCGTCACCGACGCCAGCAGATCCCGGCAGAACACCAGCAGCCAAATACAGATCCCCAGCAGGGCCATGGCCCCATAGACCGGCTGACGCAGAGCGGCAAAGCCCAGCGCCACCCACAGCAAAAACGGAAAATAGGCACGGCTGAGCCAAAACCGCTGGCTTAGGCCGGACAGACGGCGGAAGCCCCCATAGCAGCGGCGCTGCAGACGGGGCCAAAAGCCGCTGTCCTCGTTCAGTGCGCTGAAAGACAGATCCCACATAGAATTGTTTTACTCCTTTTTTCATCCAGACAGGTACATGGACGGCTTCCCTTCCCTCCATGCACATACTAAAACAAATGCTCCCTGAAAAATGTGAAATTTTTGTGAATAATAGGTTTTTTAGGGAACCTTTTTACCGAGGTATATACCGCCCTCCTCTGGGCGTAAGCAGCACTATACCACGTTCCGGCGGGAATGTCAACGGGAGAAGCAGTCGGCTTATGAGGAATGTCCGTCCGGCTGTACTAAGAAAAATCAACGGCTGCCGCAGACCGGCGGCAAAAGAGCCTGAAAATCCCCTGAAAGAAGGGAATTTTCAGGCTTTTCACAGAAAATCCACACGAAAATGGCTGGTTTGTATAACTGACTAACATTTTTGTCACTTTTGGACGCCCTGTCTGGTATCGAAGTACCTATAGGACATCCAGCTCCGGCAGCCGGTCCAGGGCATAGGTGATGAACCGCTTGGCGGCGGGGGAGACGTGCTCCTCCTCCGGCAGGGCGATGCCCAGATGCACCGACTGGGGCGGGTCCAGCGGCAGCACCGCCACCCCGTCCGCCAGATCGGCGGTGAGGATGTCATTCAATAAGGTGATGCCCAGCCCCGCCCGCACCATGGCAATGGCGGCCCGGCTGTCGCTGGTGGCGAAGCGGATCTTGGGCCGGATCTGCAGCTGCTGGAGCATCCGGGAGTTATCTGTCTCCTGTCCCGGCAGAAACTCGATGAAGGGTTCCTGCCGCAGCCGCTCCACGGGGAAGCGGTCCGCCTCCACCAACGGGTGGGTAGGGGGGAGAATGGCCATCAGCTGGTCGTCCTTCAGCGGCACCCACTCGTGCCGTCCCGGCCGCTGGCTGATGAGACAGAAGTCCGCCCGCCGGTGATCCACCAGCTCGCCCAGTTGGGTAGAGCTGCCCTCCCGCAGCTCCACCCGGATGCCGGGATAAGCGTGATAGAACCCGGCAATGACCTCCGACAGCCACGGGTAGAAGGCGGCGTAATTGGTGCCGGCCACCACCCGGCCCACATCCAGCCCCTGGATCCGGTGGGCCAGCTGCTGGTACTGCTCATCCAGCTCCGCCATGCGCCGCATCAGCGGCAGCAGCTCCTGACAGGCCCGTGTGGCGGATACCCCGCCCCGCCCCCGGTGCAGCAGGGGAAAGCCCGTCTCCCGCTCCAGACTGTCCACCAACCGGCTGATGCCGGAGGGGGTGTAGCCCAGCGCCTCGGCGGCAGCGGACAGACTTCTCTCATGGAGTACAGTGAGCAAAACCCGGCATTTTTCGGTGTCCATGAAATTTCACCCCTTCTTTGATATTTTGTCAAACAAAATTTGAAATAGTATCGCTTTACGCAAGGATACACCAAGTGCTATACTCTGTCAAGGGTAGGAGAGAAACCCCGATTAAGAACGGACAGAAACTTTCGGAGGAACAGGCATCATGACTCAGAAAAAAGCGGAGATCCTTTTGGCGTCAGTTATCGCAGCACGGGCTACGTCCCTTCTGTTCAGCAAGATCGCCATGAACGGCATGGGGATCTTCAACCTGCTGGCGGCCCGGTTTTTGATGGCCTTTGTGCTGCTGGCGGTGGTGTTCTTCAAGCGCCTGTGCCACATCAAGCGCCATACGCTGGTGCGTGGCGCCATCATGGGTGGTCTGTTCTTCCTGATGCTCTCCACGGAGCTGACGGGGCTCAAGAGCACCCCCTCCTCCACCGTCTCCCTGCTGGAGAATACCGCCATCATTCTTGTACCCATGGCGGAGGCCGTGCTGCGGCATAAGCTGCCCAAGGCCGCCACCGCCGTCAGCGCACTGGTGGCCATCGGCGGCGTGGCACTGCTGACCGGCCAGTCCGGCGGCTTCACCCCCGGTATGGTGCTGGCGGTCATGGCCGCCGTGCTGTACGCCGCAGCCATCATCACCACCGACCGCTTCTCCCACGAGGACGATCCCCTGACTCTGGGCATCGTTCAGGTGGGTACGCTGGGCCTGCTGGCGCTGGTGTCCTCCTTCGTGTTCGAGGCGCCCCACCTGCCCCAGTCCGGTACCCAGTGGCTGATGATCGCCGGCCTTGCCGTCATCTGCACCGGCTTCGGCTTCACCCTCCAGCCTGTGGCACAGAGCCACACCACCGCCCAGCGTGCAGGCTTGTTCTGCGCTCTGAGCCCCGCCTGCGCCACCCTGCTGGGTGCCGCCGTGCTGCGGGAGCACATCAGCGTCATGGGAATGTGCGGCATCGCTCTGATCCTGCTGAGCCTGCTGGTACCGCAGCTGTGGCAGCTGGCGGAGAAGAAGGGCATCACCCTGCTGCCCCGTCATGCCGTCCCCGCCGTGCGCCGGGCCTGAGATATCATAAGCTATATACCATTAGGTGTCCTTTCGTTGGGAGGAGCGCCGGAAAAGCCTTTGCCTTTTCCGGCGCTCCTTCTTTTTGCCGGGAAGATCCCCCTCGGCCGCTTTTTTACATGGACTTTACACAAGGAGACTTTTGCCCTTTACACCGCCCCTTTATCATGGGGACTGTAGCAAGAAAGCAAGTCCAAACATGAAAAACGAAAGGAGATCTTCATATGAAAAAGATCATCAGTATCCTGCTGGCCGCCGTTATGGTCATGGCCCTTCTGGCCGGTTGCGGCAGCAAAAACAGCGACAAAACCAACGACAACAACACCCCTAATAATAATCAGAATACCGAGCTCAGCGGCTCCGTGTCCACGAACGGCTCCACCTCCATGGACAAGGTCATCGGTGCTCTGCGGGAGCAGTTCATGGCGGACCACAAGAACGTCACCGTCACCTATGATCCCACCGGCTCCGGCTCCGGCGTCGAGGCCGTGAAGAACGGCACGGCGGACATCGGTCTGGCCTCCCGCAGCCTGAAGGACGAGGAGAAGGCCGACGGTCTGACCGAGACGGTCATCGCACTGGACGGCATCGCCGTCATCGTCAATGCCCAGAGCAAGGTCACGGACCTGACCGTGGAGCAGATCGCCAAGATCTTCACCGGTGAGATCACCGACTGGAGCGAGGTGGGCGGCGACCCCGGCGCCATCTCCTGCATCGGCCGTGAGTCCGGCAGCGGTACCCGTGACGGCTTCGAGTCCATCACCGGGACCAAGGACTCCTGCAAGCTGGATCAGGAGCTGACCTCCACTGGCGGCGTCATCGAGGCCGTGGCCGGCAACCCCAACGCCATCGGCTATGCCTCCCTCTCCGCTGTGGAGGGCAAGGACACCGTGAAGGCCGTCACCGTAGGCGGTGTGGCCTGCACCGAGGCCACCGTGCTGGACGGCAGCTACGCCATTCAGCGGCCCTTCGTACTGGTGACCAAGGACGGCACGGCCCTGTCCCCGGCGGCGCAGGCCTTCTTCGACTTCGCCACCTCCAAGGACGCCGCCTCTCTCATTCAGAATGCGGGCGCCGTACCTACCGCCAAGTAAAAACGAATCGGGGGACCCTCACCTGCTGCGGCGGATGAGGGGGCTTCCCCGTCATCGGGAAAGGAGAACTCTATGAAGCGGACAGCAGGCAAAAGTCTCCGCACCCGCAAAGCCATGGAGCAGGCCATCCACCTGATCTTCCTGCTGTGCGGCATCGTGGCGGTGGGCTTCGTGCTGTGCATCAGCGTGTATCTGGTGATCTCCGGCCTGCCGGCCATCCGGGAGATCGGACTGACCAAATTCCTCTTCGGCAAGGTGTGGGCGCCTACCAACGCCACCACCGGCCCGCAATTCGGCATCCTGCCCTTTATCCTCACCTCTGTCTACGGCACGGCGGGAGCGCTGCTGCTGGGGGTGCCGGTGGGTCTGATGACCGCCATCTTTCTGGCCAAAGCGGCCCCGCCCCGTCTGGCGGCGGTGATCCGCACGGCGGTGCAGCTGCTGGCGGGCATCCCGTCGGTGGTGTACGGTCTGGTGGGCATGATCGTACTGGTCCCCGCCATCCGCCGTGCCTTCGGTCTTGGCTCCGGGGCCTGCCTGCTGGCGGCCATTCTGGTGCTGACGGTCATGGTGCTGCCCTCCATCATCAACGTGGCGGAGACGGCCCTTCAGGCCGTGCCGAGGGAGTATGAGGAGGCCAGTCTGGCACTGGGCGCCACGGAGACGGAGACCTACTTCCGGGTGAGCCTGCCTGCCGCCCGCAGCGGCGTGGCGGCGGCGGTGGTGCTGGGCGTAGGCCGTGCCATCGGAGAGGCCATGGCCATCATCATGGTGGCCGGAAACGTGGCCAATATGCCGGGGCTTTTCACCTCGGTGCGTTTCCTCACCACCGGCATCATCTCCGGAATGTCCGATGCCGCCGTGGGGAGCCTGTATCAGCAGGCGCTGTTTTCCATCGGGCTGGTGCTGTTTCTGTTCATCATGCTCATCAACGTCCTGCTGAATGTCTGCATCAAACGCAAGAAGGAGGACTGAGCCATGAAGCAGCAATGGACGCTTCGCCGGAGACTGTATAACGGCGGGATGCGGGGGCTGGTGTGGCTGTGCGCCGGACTGACCTGCGCCCTGCTGATCTTTCTCATCGGCTATATCTTTTACCGTGGCGTGCCGGGCCTCAGCTGGCAGCTGATCTCCGGCCAGACCAGCTATATCCGCAATACCGTGGGCATCCTGCCCAACCTATTGAATACCCTGTATATCATTCTCGTGGCCATGGCGGTGGTGCTGCCGCTGGGTGTAGGCGCCGCCATCTACCTGACGGAGTACGCCGCCAGCGGGCGGCTGGTCCGCATCATCGAGTTCGCCGCCGAGACACTGACGGGCATTCCCTCCATCATCTTCGGACTGGTGGGCATGATGCTGTTCGTGCAGAAGCTGGGCCTTCAGGCGGGAATTCTGGCCGGCGGCCTGACGCTGGTGATGATGATCCTGCCCACCATCATCCGCACCACGCAGGAGAGCCTGAAGACCGTCCCCCAGTCCTACCGGGAGGGGGCGCTGGCGCTGGGTGCCGGCAAGTGGCACATGGTCCGCACGGTGGTGCTGCCGGGAGCGGTGGACGGCATCGTCACCGGCTGTATTCTGGCCATCGGCCGCATCGTGGGGGAGAGCGCCGCCCTGCTGTATCCGGCAGGCTTCGGCATGGCCCTGGTGAGTCTTTTGGCCCCCCTGCACACCTCCTCCGCCACCCTGACGGTGGCCCTGTACGTCTACGCCACCGAGGGCGGCGAGACGGCGCTGGCCTTCTCTATCGCCACCATCCTCATGGTGCTGACCCTGCTCATCAACCTCACCGCCGGGATCATCGGGCGGAAGCTGAAAAGGAAGTGAACGACAATGGACCCCATTCTGCAAGTGAAGGATCTGGACCTGTGGTACGGCGCTCATCAGGCGCTGCACAGCGTCTCCATGGACATCCCGGAGAAGAGCATCACCGCCTTCATCGGCCCTTCCGGCTGCGGCAAGTCCACATTTCTGAAAACCCTGAACCGCATGAACGATCTGGTGCCGGGGGTGAAGATCACCGGCGAGGTCCGCTATCGGGGCGAGGATATCTATGCGCCGGGGACGGACGTGTGCCGCCTGCGCCGTGAGATCGGCATGGTGTTTCAAAAACCCAATCCCTTCCCCATGAGTATCTACGACAACATCGCCTACGGCCCCCGGACCCACGGCATCCGCAGCAAGGCCAGGCTGGACGAGCTGGTGGAGCGCTCCCTGCGGGGCGCCGCCATCTGGGACGAGGTAAAGGACCGGCTGAAGAAGAATGCACTGGGCCTTTCCGGCGGCCAGCAGCAGCGCCTGTGTATCGCACGGGCGCTGGCGGTGGAGCCGGCGGTGCTGCTGATGGACGAACCCACCAGCGCACTGGACCCCATCTCCACCTCCCGCATCGAGGAGCTGACCATGGAACTGAAGGAGCGCTATACCATCGTCATCGTCACCCACAATATGCAGCAGGCGGTGCGTATCTCCGACCGCACGGCCTTCTTCCTGCTGGGTGAGCTGGTGGAGTACGGCGCCACGGAGCAGGTGTTCTCCGCCCCGGCGGAGAAGCGGACAGAGGACTACATCACGGGGAGGTTCGGATAATGAGAAGCCGGTTTGATGAACAGCTGGCCCAGCTGGAGCGGGAGCTCATCGAAATGGGCGCACTGTGCGAGGAGAGCATCGCTCTGGCGGCCAAATCGCTGGGAGACGGCAGTCTGGCCCGTCAGGTGGCCCCGCTGGACACGGAGATCGACCGCAAGGAGCGGGACATCGAGTCCCTGTGCCTGAAGCTGCTTTTGCAGCAGCAGCCGGTGGCACGGGATCTGCGGCAGATCTCGGCGGCCCTGAAAATGATCACGGATCTGGAGCGCATCGGGGATCAGGCGGAGGATATTGCCGAGATCGTCATCAGCGGTCAGGTCAACGAGGGGGAGGAGCTGCTGCGGGATATGGCCGCCTCCACCATAAAAATGGTGACGGAAAGTGTTGACGCCTACGTGAAACATGATACAATGTTGGCGGAAAAAGTCATCGCAGAGGACGATATTGTGGATGGCTGGTTCGACAGGGTGAAGCATACGCTGATCCGCCGCATGACCGCAGACCCCGGTGAGGGGGAGCGGGCGGTGGACCTGCTGATGATTGCCAAATATTTTGAGCGCATCGGGGACCATGCGGTGAACGTCGCCCAGTGGGTGATTTTCTCCGTCACCGGTATGCACAAGGAGGGATAGCATGATCTGGTGCGTGGAGGACGATGCCAGTATCCGGGATATCGAAGTATACGCCCTGCGTTCCACCGGCTTCGAGGCCTGTGGCTTTGCAGACGGTGCCGCCTTCTGGCAGGCCCTCCAGACGGAGGAGCAGCCGGAGCTGGTGGTGCTGGATGTGATGCTGCCCGGCGTGGACGGCATGGAGCTGCTGCGCCGGATGCGGGCCTCGGCGACCCTGCGCCGCATCCCGGTGGTGATGGCTACCGCCAAGGGCGCAGAGTACGACAAGATACAGGGTCTGGATCTGGGGGCGGACTACTATCTGGCCAAGCCCTTCGGGGTCATGGAGCTGGTGTCCTGCGTCAAGGCGGTGCTGCGGCGCTGCCGGACGGAGCAGGAGCCGGTGCTGCGGGCCGGGGGCATCGTACTGCACCCGGAGGAGCGCATCGTCACGGTGGAGGGTCAGCGAGTGACGCTGACCTATAAGGAGTTTGAGCTGCTGCGGCTGTTTCTGTCCCATCCGGGCATGGCCTTCACACGGGACCAGCTGTTCAACGAGATCTGGGGCATGGATTACTGCGGCGAGACCCGGACGGTGGATATGCACATCCGCACCCTGCGCCAGAAGCTGGGCAGCTGCGGCAGCATGATCCAGACCGTGCGGAATGTGGGATACCGGCTGGAGGTAGGCGCATGACAAGAAAAATTTTCCGTTCCATTCTGCTGGTGGCGGGCGTAGTGCTGGCGGCGGGCATGGTCATCATGACCGGCTGTCTGTACAGCTACTTCGGCGGTGTGCAGGAGCAGCAATTACAGGATGAATTGAGCCTCGCCGCCAGCGGCGTGGAAAACGGCGGTACGGCCTATCTGGAGCGCCTTCCGGCGGAGCGGTTCCGCCTGACGTGGATCGCCTCCGACGGCCGGGTGCTGTATGATACGCAGGTGGTGGACGTGGCCTCCATGGAGAACCACGCCGGCCGTCAGGAGGTGCAGGAGGCCCTGAAAAACGGCAGCGGCGAATCCAGCCGCTACTCCGATACCCTTCTGCAGCAGACCCTGTATGTGGCCCGCCGCCTGACGGACGGCACGGTGCTGCGTATCTCCGTCAGCCGTGCCACCGCCGGGATGCTGGCGCTGGGAATGCTCCAGCCCATGCTGGTGGTGCTGGCGGCGGCGCTGATCTTCGCCGGGCTCATGGCCGGGCGACTGTCCCGCCGTATCGTGGATCCCCTGAACCGGCTGGATCTGGAGCACCCGCTGGAAAACGACGCCTACGAGGAGCTGGCCCCTCTCCTGAGCCGCATCAACTACCAGCACAAGGAGATCGACGCCCAGCTGCGGACCCTGCGGCAAAAGACCGATGAGTTCACCCAGATCACCGGCAGTATGCAGGAGGGTCTGGTACTGCTGGACGAGAAAGGGACGGTGCTCAGCATCAACCACGCCGCCTGCAGGCTCTTTCAGGCGGACAACGGCTGTGTGGGCCGGGACTTCCTGACGGTGGACCGCAGCCATGAACTGAGCCTTGCGCTGGAGACGGCCCGGAAGGAGGGCCACAGCCAACTGCGCTGCCAGCGCAATGGCCGGGAGTACCAGCTGGATGCGAGCCGCATCCAGTCCGGCGGCGAGACGGTGGGTACGGTGCTGCTGACCTTCGACGTGACAGAGCAGGAGTACGCCGAGCGCAACCGCCGGGAGTTCACAGCCAACGTCTCCCACGAACTGAAGACCCCGCTGCAGGGCAC
>OBLF01003126.1_pt1 | contig 10218 bp, 8 predicted proteins | sample 1519231 | NCBI WGS metagenome assembly OBLF01 (sample SAMEA2602895, study PRJEB22501) | metagenome | reverse complement strand
GGGCCCCCATCACCTTCACGCAGGCGGTGCTGGGCGCCGAACTGGAGATCCCCACCATCGACGGTAAGGTGAAGTACACCATCCCGGAGGGGACGCAGACCGGCACCGTGTTCCGCCTGAAGGGCAAGGGCATCCCTGTCCTCAACGGCCGGGGCCGTGGCGACCAGTACGTCACCGTCACCATCGAGACGCCCCGGAACCTGAACCGGGAGCAGAAGGATGCCCTGCGGAAATTCAGCGAGACCTTGAACGAGGGGAACTACGAGAAGCACCGTAGCTTCTTCAAGAAGAGGTAACGCCTATGTATCTGGCAGATTATCACGTACATTCCACCTGCTCGCAGGACGGCCGGCAGACCATGGCACAGGCGGCACAGGCCGCCGTGGCCGCCGGAATGGATGAACTGTGCCTGACGGACCACGTGGACACCATCTACTGGGGCCCGGAGCAGAAGCCCCGCTGGGACTTCGACTGGGACGCCGTCCGCCGCCAGTTCCGTCAGGCGCAGGAGCAGTGGGGCCACCGCATTACCCTGCGGCTGGGAGCGGAGCTGGGAGAGGCTGCCATGAGCTTTCAGCGGGCGGAGCATTTGATGCAGAATGCCCCTCCACTGGACTTTGTCATCGGCTCCGTCCACATGGCGGGAAAGAAATTTCACTACAAAGACCTCTATTATATTGAAAAAGCCGACGAAGCGTATTATGATAGTATCATCGACAGCTATCTGGAGGACGTGCTGGCGCTGGCCCGATGGGGTGAGTTTCAGGTGCTGGGCCACTTGACCCTGCCCCTGCGGTATATCAACGAAAACTACGGTGAGCACATGACCTTCGCCCGCCACATGGATCAGGTGGAGGAGATCTTCCGTACCATCATCCCCAAGGGGCTGGGCATCGAGTGCAACACCAACCGTGGAAACGAGTCTCTGCCCGGCGCCGATATCCTGCGGCTCTACCGCCGTCTGGGGGGCGAGATCATCACCTTGGGCAGCGACGCCCACCGCCCGGCGGATGTGGGCTGCTTCATCCGCCAGCGGCAGGAGCTGCTGCGGGAGTGCGGCTTCCGCTACTTCACCACCTTTACCGGCGGAAAGCCGGAGTTCAAAGAATTGTAAGAGGAGAATACACCATGAAAATTGCCATCGGCTGCGATCACGGCGGCTATCTGCTGAAGCAGGACATTCTCATCTGGCTGGAGGAGCACAACATCGACTTCGAGGATGTGGGCTGCTACTCCACCGAGAGCGTAGACTATCCCATGTACGGCGAGAAGGTAGGCCGCATGGTGGCCTCCGGCCAGTGCGACAAGGGCATCGTCATCTGCACCACCGGCATCGGCATCTCCATCGCCGCCAATAAGGTGGCTGGCATCCGCTGCGCCCACTGCACCGACCCCCTGTCCGCCGAGATGACCCGCCGTCACAACGATGCCAACGTGCTGGCGCTGGGCGCCGGCATCACCGGCCCCAATCTGGCCAAGCGCATGGTGGAGGTCTTTCTAAACACCGAATTTGAGGGCGGACGCCATGCCCGCCGGGTGGCACAGCTGGATGCCATCCAGCCCTGAACCTGAGAAAAAGGAGGTATCGTCATGGCAACCAGAGGTTATCAGAGCTACCGTGGCCGAAACCACGGGAAACTGGCGCTGGTCATTGTGTTGGTGCTGATCCTGCTGGCCGCCGTGGGATATCTGGTGGCACAGGAGTATATGGTCTACGATGACGAGGGCCACCGGCATCTGGAGCTGCCCTTCCTGAAAAAGGGACAGACGGAGCAGCCCCAGCAGCCGGAGGACACCACGCCGGATGACGTGGACCTCATCGTCGATGAGCCGGAGCACCCTCTGCTGAAGGAGCTTCACGCCCGCCAGCTGCCGGACACCGTGCTGACGGAGGATCCCTCCGCCGTGTTGGCGGAGCCCCGGGCGGCGGTGGTGACCCGGGTGAAGCTGGGGGACGGCACCGCCCCCTATGACAGGCAGCCCGCCGCCAGGGACCCCGTCACCACCGGCGGCCCGGAGACGCTGACAAGCCTCAAGACCCTCCTCTCCGGCGACACATGGACTGTGGCCCGCATCACCTGCTTTGCCGATATGGACTTTGCCAACGCCCAGCCCGACCAGGCGGGGCTGCTGCGGACCGGCGACGGCTGGCTGTGGTACGACGATGACGCCGCCTGCTGGCTGGATCCCGGCAAGGCTGCTGCACGGGAGTATCTGGTGCAGCTGTGTAAGGAGTGCGCCGAATTGGGCTTCGACGAAATTCTGCTGGACTACTGCACCTATCCCGTCCACGGCCGTCTGGACCGCATCGACTACGGCTCCGTCACCAACCTCACCGACACCCTCAGCGTGTTCGTGGAGGGGGTGCGGGAGGCTCTGCCCAAAACCACCGCCCTGTCGGTGCTGGTGCGGGATCAGGTGACGGCGGATGCCAACGACGGCGGCGTCACCCTCGCCCTGCTGACGGAGCACTTCGACCGCATCTATGTGGATACGGACACCGTGGACGCAGCGGCCCTGCAAGGGCTGCTCCCGGCAGACTTTGACCCCGTGACCCGGCTGGTGCAGGTGGCGGCGGAGTCCGCCTCCTCCGGCAGCTATGTCACCCGTTGAATTTTCCTGTTGCCAAGCGGGAAAAGTTGTAGTAAAATAGTGGTCACGACCTCTCCTCCGCTGACAGCTGCGGAGCCGGTCTCACGCAATGGATACCCACGAATCATGTCAGGCGGGGAACCGAGCAGCATTAAGAGGGACCATCCATGTGCCGTGAGGGCGCCGGCTCCACAGCTGTCAACGGAGGAGAATTTTTGTTTTTTCGGGAGGAGGAGATCCATGTATCAGGCGCTGTACCGCAAGTGGCGGCCCAAGGTGTTTTCCGAGGTCGTGGGACAGGAGCACATCACGGATACCCTCCGCCGTCAGGTGGCCGAGGGCCATACCGCCCACGCCTATCTCTTCACCGGCACACGGGGTACCGGCAAGACCACCTGTGCCCGGATATTGGCCAAGGCGGTGAACTGCCTGTCCCCGGTGGACGGCGAGCCCTGCGGCCGGTGCGAGGCCTGCCGGGCCGTGGATGCCGGCACCACGCTGGATATCACGGAGCTGGACGCCGCCAGCAACAACGGCGTGGATCAGGTCCGTGCGCTGCGGGAGGAGGCGGTGTATACCCCTGCCGTGCTGAAAAAGCGGGTGTATATCATCGACGAGGTGCATATGCTCTCCACCCCGGCCTTCAACGCTCTGCTGAAGATCCTGGAGGAGCCGCCGGAGCATCTGATGTTCATTCTGGCCACCACGGAGCTGCACAAGGTCCCGGCCACCATCCTCTCCCGGTGCCAGCGCTTCTCCTTCAAGCGCATCCTGCCCCGTGACATGGAGCGCCAGCTGCTGCACATCGCTCAGGCCGAGAAGATCGACCTCACCGCCGACGGAGCGGAGATCCTCTCCCGCATGGCGGGGGGCGCCCTGCGGGATGCCCTGAGCCTGCTGGATCAGTGCCGTGTGGCGGAAGGCCAGCTCACCAGCCGTGCCGTGCTGGACGTACTGGGCCTTGCCGGCAGCGTCCAGACCCAGCAAATGATGCGCTGTATTCTGGATCGCCGGACGCCGGATGCCCTGCTGCTGCTGGATCAGCTGTACCGCGGCGGCAAGGACGTCTCCGCCCTGCTGGGGGAGCTCAGCGATCTGGCACGGGAGATGACCATTCTCAAAGCCGCACCGGAGGGGGGCAGCGCCCTGCTCTCCGGGCTGTATGATACCAAGACCCTGACGGGCCTCTCCGAAAACATCTCCATGCAGCGGCTGCTGTACCTGACGGAGACGCTGCAAGGGACCCGTGCCGCCCTGCCGGACAGCTTCCAGCCACGGACGGATGTGGAGCTGTGCCTGCTGCGGCTGTGTGACGAGAGCCTCTGCGGCGACCTGACGGCCCTCAGCGCCCGGCTGGACCGGGTGGAGGAGCTGCTGAAAAAGGGTGTCCCCGCCCGCCGGGAGCGCCCCGCCGCCCAACCGGCGGCAGAGCGTCCCGCTGCCCCGGAGTCCCGCACCTCAGCGGATTCAGAGTCCCGCCCCGCTGCGGCGGAGAAGCGTCCTCCCGCCCCGGAGGAGGTCCCGTGGGAGGAACCGCCTCTGCCCGACGAACCGGCGGGCCGGGAGCGTGTCTTTGACATCCCGGAGGAGCCGCAGCGCTCCTCCGCCCCAAAGCCCACTCATAGAGCTCCCCGCAGGTCTGTCTCCGCAGACCCGGCCCCCTCGGCGCCCGCAGGCGACAGCCGCCTGTGGACCCAGCTGCTGGATCAGTTCAAGGGCCGCCTGCCGGTGAACCACCGGGTCTTTCTCAACATGGCCTCCGGCACCGTGGAGGGTGACTGCCTCACCGTCCACTGCCGCAATGATTTCGTCCGGGACTCCCTGAATAACCGCACGGTGCTGGCGGTGCTGGAGGAGGTCACCTCCGCCGCCGTGGGTAGCCCCGTCCGGGTGATGCTGACGGTGGGCGGCGAAACGCCATCTGCCCCCCGCCCTGCCCCGAAGCCCCCCCGCCCCGCTCCGGAACAAACTCCCACCCCGGGGGAGGAGCGCCCTCCCCTGTCGGAGGAGCCGCCCCTGCCTGCGGAGCCATCCCGCCCCCCGGAGCCGAAAGCGGAGGAGGAACGTCCCCCTCTGCCGGAGGAGCCCTCGGCGCAGGAGGAGAACGCTCCACCTTGGGAGGGCGGCAGTAAGGACCGGCTGGAGGAGCTGATCGGCCCCGGCAGCCAGCTGGAGCACTTCAAGATCAAATAGTCCATCGGGCTGGACAAAAGCTGGACAAATACCGGACAAAAACAGTCCGCCGGAAGCTCCCGGATCGGACAAAACGGACCCTTAAAACAGATCAATAAGGAGGATACTCAGCTATGGCAAAAGGATACAGCGCACGGGGAGGCTTCTCCGGCGGCGGAAGCGCCATGCGCCAGCAGCAGATGCAGCAGAAGCTGCTGAAGATGCAGCAGGATATGGCGGCGGCACAGGAAGCGGTGGAAAACGCCAGCTTTACCGCCTCAGTGGGCGGCGGTGTGGTGCAGGCCACCGTGTCCGGCAAGAAGGAGCTGACGGCCCTGACCGTCAAGCCGGAGGCCGTGGACCCGGAGGATGTGGAGATGCTGCAGGATCTGGTGATCTCTGCGGTGAACGAGGCCCTGCGCCAGGCGGACGAGGCCATGAACAGCTCCATGCAGAGCTTCACCGGCGGTCTGAATCTTCCCGGCTTCGGCCTGTGATCCCCGGAAGGAAGCGCAAAGGCTGGAATCGGCATACGATCAAAGAAACAACGGGCAGACACGCCGTTCGGCGTGTCTGCCCGTTGCTTTTGCCATGGAAAACACATCTATTGGGCGTTTTTGTCATGGCCAACACGGTTTTTGGCGTTTCCATCGCCAGTGTGCTTTTCGGCACGTTTTGTTATCGCCAGCGCACCTTTTGGTACGCTTTCTGTTGATTGTGCGGCTTTCCGGCACTTTTTCTCATAGCTGGGTGCACTTTCTGGTGTGTTTGCCCATTTCAGCCCGATGAATGAAAAAACGCAGCGATGCCCCCGGCAGGGGGGCGGCGACCGGTCAGCGAGCACGATAGGAAAAGGGACGGGCCCTACGGACCGTCCCTTTTCCTATGGGCTGTACATTATAATGGTTCGCCGTATAATGACTCACCGTTCCTTTGGGTACTGCGGTTCTTTTCACACCTTTTTCCGCATAGAGATGATATCGGAAAGTCATCTGAGGAGTGGTGCGCTATCAAAGGCAACATGGAGCAGCGGGCGTGCGATCTCGCCCTTTACGTCATAGAGAGCCGTGGAACCGTCCGTTCCGCCGCCAAAAAGTTCGGCATCAGCAAATCCACCGTCCACAAGGACCTGTCGGAGCGGCTCCCGGCCTTTAATCGGGGGCTGTATCTTCAGGTGAAGCAGGTTCTGGAGGAGAATAAAGCCCAGCGGCATATCCGGGGAGGTCTCGCCACCCGCCGGAAGTATAAGGGCGAATAGAAGTCTGCCAAACATACCGAGTACAGGAGAGACGGCCACCAAACATACCGAGTACAGGAGAGACGGCCACCAAACATACTGAGTACAGGAGAGACGGCCACCAAACGTACCAAGTGCAGGACAGACGGCCGCCGGATGGATCAAGAGAGTCGAAAGAACCGCCGGCCCCCGGAATTTTCTTCCGGAGGGCCGGCGGTATTTGTCTGTAGGCCGTTCGACGCAGCTGCTGCGTACGGCAGCTTACGGCTGGGTGATGCAGCTTACTTCTTTCCGGCGGCCTGACGCATGGAGAGGCTGATGCGGTGCTTCTTTTCATCCACCTCCAGCACCACTACTTTCACCACGTCTCCCACGGCCACGGCCTGAGAGGGGTGCTTGATGAAGCGGTCGCAGATCTGAGAGATATGCACCAGCCCGTCCTGATGGACGCCGATATCCACGAACACGCCGAAGTCCACCACATTGCGGACCGTCCCCGTCAGCTCCATGCCGGGCTTTAAGTCCTTGATGTCCAGCACGTCGGTCCGCAGGATGGGGGCCGGCAGATCGTCCCGCACGTCCCGTCCGGGCTTCACCAGCTCCTGCACCACATCCTGTAAAGTGGGAACGCCCACGCCGATCTGCCGGGCGGCGTTCTCCTCCCCCATGGCCCGCACCTTCTGGGGCAGCTGGCTCATGGCGGCGGCGCCCACATCCGCCGCCGTATAGCCGCACAGGGTCAGCAGCTGCTCCGCCGCCGGATAGCTCTCCGGGTGGACGCCGGTGTGATCCAGCACATTGCGGCTCTCCGGCACCCGCAGGAAGCCGGCGCACTGCTGAAAGGCCTTGGGGCCTACCTTGGGTACCTTCAGCAGCTGCCGCCGGGTGGTGAAGGCTCCGTTCTCCTCCCGGTATTTGACGATGTTTTTGGCGGTGGTGCCATTCAGACCCGCCACCCGGCCCAGCAGGCTGGCGGAGGCGGTATTCACGTCCACGCCCACGGCGTTGACGCAATCCTCCACCACGCCGCCCAGCGTCTCATCCAGCCGCTTCTGGGGCATATCGTGCTGGTACTGCCCCACGCCGATGGCCTTGGGGTCGATCTTCACCAGCTCCGCCAGCGGGTCCTGCATCCGGCGGGCGATGGACACGGCGCTGCGGAGGTTCACGTCGTACTCCGGAAACTCCTCCGCCGCCAGCTTGCTGGCGGAGTATACGGAGGCCCCGGCCTCGCTGACCATCATATAGCTGACGCCGCCCCCCAGGGTGCGGATCAGCTCCACCGCCATCTGCTCCGTTTCCCGGCTGGCGGTGCCGTTGCCGATGGCGATGTGCTCCACATGGTGCCGCCGGATCATGGCCCCCAGCCGGGCGATGGCCTCCTGCTTCTGCCGCTGGCCATAGGTGGGATACACCACCGTGGTATCCAGCACCTTGCCAGTGGCATCGATGACCGCCACCTTGCAGCCGTGGGCATAGCCGGGGTCCAGCCCCATGGTGACATGGCCCTTCACCGGCGGCTGCATCAGCAGGGGCTTCAGGTTCAGGGCGAAGGTCTGGATGGCCCCCTCGCAGGCCCGCTCCGTCAGGTCACTGCGGGCCTCCCGCTCCAGAGAGGGATAGATGAGCCGGTCATAGGCGTCCTCGCAGGCGCTCTTGATAAACTCCATGGCCGCAGAGCCGGGCTTTACCACCGCCCGGCGCAGGGCGGTAAGTCCTGTCTCCCGGTCCAGCAGCACCGTGACGGAGAGGAAGCCCTCCTTTTCGCCTCGGTTGATGGCCAGGATCTGATGCCCTGCCAGCTTGGGAAGGGGCTGCTCAAAGTCGTAGTACAGCCGGTAGACGGAGTCCTCCTCCCCGGTGGCCAGGCTCCGCAGCCGCCCCTGACGGCGCAGCAGCTCCCGCAGAGTCTTGCGGCTGGCGGCGTCATCCGACAGCAGCTCCGCCACGATGTCGTTGGCCCCCTGCAGGGCGTCGGCGGCGGGCTCCACCCCCCTCTCCGGGTCGATGAAGCCCTGCGCCGCCTGCATGGGGTCGGGGCAGTCCCGCCGCTGGGCCAGCAGCAGCTCCGCCAGCGGCGCCAGTCCCTTTTCACGGGCCACGGTGGCACGGGTGCGGCGCTTTTGCTTATAGGGGCGGTACAGGTCCTCCACCTCCGCCAGCGTCCGGGCGCTGTCGATGGCCGCCGCCAGCTCCGGCGTCAGCTTCTCCTGTCCCTCGATGGCGGACTTCACCTCCTGCCGCCGCTGCTCCAGATTCCGCAGATAGGTGAGCCGGTCCTCCAGCTTCCGCAGGGCGGTGTCGTCCATGCTGCCGTGAAGCTCCTTCCGGTAGCGGGCGATGAAGGGAATGGTGTTGCCCTGATCCAGCAGGTCGATGACGTTCTGCACATGGGCAGGAGAGGCTCCCAGCTCCTGAGCCAGAAGTTCCGCAATGGTCTGCATAGCTTTGCTCCTTTCGTGGGCGAAAACCGGGACGGAGGTCCGTCCCGGTTTTGCGCTGCTTACTTGTGATACAGCTTCTTGATCTCGTACTTAGGCTCACAGCTGACGTGGATGCCCAGCCGGTTATACAGCTTCGTGTCCTCCTCCGACAGGATGACGGAGAAGTGGGCATCGCAGCCCCGCAGCTCGTCCAGCTTCTTCAGCACCAGCTCCGCCAGAGGGTTGGTGACGGCGGAGATGGACAGGGCAATGAGCACCTCGTCGGAGTGCAGCCGGGGGTTGTGGTGGCCCAGATGGGAGATCTTCATGTCGCTGATGGGGGCGATGATGGAGGCCGGCAGCAGGTCCAGATCCTTGTCGATGCCGGCAAGGGCCTTAATGGCGTTCATCAGAAGCGCCGCCGACGGCCCCAGCAGAGAGCTGTTCTTGCCGGTGACGATGCGGCCGTCCGGCAGCACCATGGCCCCGGCGGGCATCCCCGTGGACTCCGCCACCTGCAAAGACGCCGCCACCGCCGGGCAGATGTCCGGCGTCACGTCCGCCTGCTGCATGACGATCTCCAGCGTCCGCACCACGCTGTCGTCGGCCTTGCCCCGGACCCGGTCCACCATGCCGGCATAGTACCGGCGCAGGATCTCCATGCGGCTGGCCTCCCGGCAGGCCTCGTCGTCCACGATGGCGAAGCCCGCCATGTTCACCCCCATGTCCGTGGGGGAGCGGTAGGGGGAGGAGCCCTGGATGCGCTGGAACATGGCGTTGAGCACCGGGAAGATCTCCACATCCCGGTTGTAGTTCACCGTGGTCTCGCCATAGGCCTCCAAATGGAAGGGGTCGATCATATTCACGTCGTTGAGGTCTGCCGTGGCGGCCTCGTAGGCCAGATTCACCGGGTGCTTCAGCGGCAGGTTCCAGATGGGGAAGGTCTCGTACTTGGCATAGCCCGCCCGGATGCCCCGCTTATGGTCGTGGTACAGCTGGCTCAGGCAGGTGGCCATCTTGCCGCTGCCGGGGCCGGGGGCCGTCACCACCACGATGGAGCGGCTGGTCTCGATATAGTCGTTTTTGCCCAGGCCCTCGTCGGAGACGATGTGGGCCACGTCCGAAGGATACCCGGCGATGGGATAGTGGCGGCAGCTGCGGACCCCCAGCGCCGTCAGACGGTGGATGAAGGCATCCGCCGCAGGCTGGCCGGCGTACTGGGTGATGACCACGGAGCCCACATAGAACCCCAGCCCCCGGAACACGTCGATGAGCCGCAGCACGTCCTGATCGTAGCCGATGCCCAGATCGCCACGGGTCTTGTTCTTTTCGATGTCTCCGGCACAGATGGCGATGACGATCTCCACGTCGTCCCGGATGGTCTCCAGCATCCGGATCTTACTGTCCGGCTGGAAGCCCGGCAGCACGCGGGAGGCGTGGTAGTCATCAAAGAGCTTGCCGCCGAACTCCAGATATAGCTTGCCGCCGAACTGGCTCATGCGCTGGCGGATGTGCTCGGCCTGCAGGGCCAGATACTTTTCGTTGTCAAATCCGATCTTCACCGTAATATCCCCCTTTTTACATAACCATATCATTATACACCGCTGCGCCCTCCGGGAAAAGCCTTTTCGGAGATTTCCCTTTTAGGATTTCTTCCGATTTTTGCGGCGGAATTTTGGTAAAACCCGCCGTTGCTTTTTTCCCGGCGGCGGGGTATACTGTAAAATACAACCTATGAAGGAGGAACCCCACCATGCGCTTTCAGGTGATATGGAAAAAGACCCACCTTAGATG
>OBLF01003123.1_pt1 | contig 10222 bp, 7 predicted proteins | sample 1519231 | NCBI WGS metagenome assembly OBLF01 (sample SAMEA2602895, study PRJEB22501) | metagenome | reverse complement strand
CCCGCCGGCGGAGGAGACTTCCCATCCTACGCCTGAGGGCGGTTCAAGATTCCGCGGGAACCTGCCTGCTCACGCGGATTCCGTTGAGAGGCGCCATCATGAGCAGCGCGGCGATGAAGAGAAACGCGGTCTCGGGCGACTTGTGCTGGGCGATGAAGCCGAGCAGAGCGGGGCCGGCCATCAGGCCGCCGTAGCCGATCGTCGTGACGGTCGTGATCGCGGCCGTGGGATCGCATCCCTTGACAGACGAGGCGGCGGAGATGAGCACGGGCGCGATGTTGGCGATGCCCAGCCCCATCACGAAGAGGCTTGCGAAGAGCACGACCGGACTGTCGCTGAGGACCATCGCGACGAGCGTGCCGATGTTGAGCAGCATGCCCGTGACGAGCACGCGGGCGCGGCCGAAGCGCTCGACCATACGGTCGCCCATCAGGCGGGCAATGGCCATCGCGATCACGAAGAGCGTGTAACCGACGCCTGCGGCCTTGAGGTCGACGCCGCCCACCTGGTGGACGTAGATCGCGGACCAGTCGAGCATGGCGCCTTCGGCGAGGAAGACCGACATGCACACGAGGCTCAGCATCAGGATGCGTCCCCTGGCGGGCGCAAGGACCATGCCCTCGCTCTTCACAGCCGAACGGCCCTCGGCGGGGGAGACGCCCGAAAGCGCCCACAGAAGAACGGCGGCGAGCACGACCATCAGGCCGCCCACGACCCAGAGGAGCGGCACGCCGAGCACGAGCAGGCCCGTAATGGCGCCCGCGGAGACGACTTCGCCCACGGAGTACGCGGCGTGAAGGCCCGACATGAGGGGATGCCCCGCCTCCTTCTCAAGCTGCGCGCCGTAGATGTTCGCGCTCACCTCGAGGCAGCCGAGCGTGACGCCGTAGAGAAGAAGGGCCGCACACTCGATGCGGAAACCCGGAATCATCGCCAGCACGACGAGCAGCAGGCAGGAGAGCACGCCCGAGGCGGCAAGCGCCGCGCGATTGCCGAAGCGCGTCGAGACCGTGCCCGCAATCGGCATGCCGAAGAAGGAGCCGATGCCGAGGCCGAAGAGCAGCGTGCCGAGCACCGCGGGTTCGAGCGAAAGCTCGGTCTGCACGAAGGGAATGATGGGCGCCCAGCTCGCGACGGTGAAGCCGCCGGTGAAGAAGCCCGCGCGCGCGGCGAAGAGCCTGCGGCGCATCTTCGCATCATGCTGCGGCGTGCTGTCCGGAGCCTTCTTCGGGCTGTTGTGAAGGGGGTTCTGATTGGAAAGACGAGTGGTGTTTTGTTCTTGTATCGACATAAGGACCTGCGTGGGTAGTCAGGACACCGTCATTTTCTCATTCAAAATTCGATCTCTCAAGATGGATTCCATCGGATTTTTGATAGACTGAAAGCGCCATCGCCCGTCCTGGGCGGACTTCGGGCATTCGGTCCCATTCAAAACGGAGCGTTTTCAGTCATGACGATTTCGATCGAAGAGATGAGGAGCTTTGCCGCCGTTGCGGCGCAGGGCACCTTTTCGGCCGCGGCCCGTGCTCTCGGGCGCAGCCAGTCGGTGGTCTCGACCCACATTGCGGGCATGGAGAACGAGCTCGGCATCAGGCTTTTCGTGAGAGGCACGCCCGCGAAGCTCACCCCTGCGGGCGAGGAGCTCCTGCCCGGTGCCCTGCGGGTGCTCAGGGAGGCCGAGCGGTTCGAGAGCCGCGCCTCGGAGCTCTTCAGGCTGCCCGAGCCCCTTCTCTACATGGGCATCGACATGGCGCTCGAGCTGCCGCTTCTCCTTGACCTGCTGCGCGACTTCTCGCGCCAGTTCCCGTCGGCGCGCCTGCAGCTCGAGAACATCTCGAGCTCGGAGTCGAACTGGTTCTTCCGGCGTTCGCACATGACGATGGCGGTCATCTTCTCCTCGAGGCCCGACCCCGAGTGCGAGGAGCATCTCATCGGACTCGCGCCCCGCGCCGTGGCGGTCTCGAAGAAGCATCCGCTCGCGGCAGTCGAGCGCCCCTCGATCGAGGCACTTCAGGGCGTGCGGCAGATCGTCGTCAACGCCCGCGACAGCGAGTCGGAGTCCCCGATCACCGTGAGCCCCGACGTCTGGGAGGTCGACGGCGCACAGTGGGCGATCGGGCTTGCCGCCAGAGGCGTGGGCTGGACGATCGTGCCCCGCGCCGTCGCGATGACGCAGCCGGGCCTGCGCTCCTCCCTCGCGCTCCTCTCGGCCCCCTTCGACCTGCCGCCCGAGCGCCTCATCCTGCGCACCAAGAAGGACGAGGTCCCGCCCGTCTTCGCGAAGTGGTGGGCCGCCGCCCTCAGAAAGACCGCACGCCGCCTCGGACTCGTTCAGCCCGAATCAATGTGACGATTTCCGCCCGCCTGTGTGACGGGCGGTCTGAAAACGAGCGCGGGATCGGGACTTTCCCGTCTTTTTTGCAAGAAAATGCGCGTTTCGGGCACGTTTTCGACACAATGACGCTCAAAACAGGCTAAAGTGTTTTCAAGCCGGTTTCTTTCGGATCCACTTGTCAAATTGAAGTTTTCAATAAAACGGCACTTCAACGCGGCACAACACGGTTTTCCACCATGAAAACGCTCCTTCTCAAAGACAGTTCGCTGCGCGTTTCGGTGATGAGCTTTCATCACGAAATCGTCTACAGCGTGATGCGCGCCTACTTCGAGGCGCTCGTCAGTCACGTCCTCATCTGGAACGAGCGTTCCTACGGACTCCTGTGGAACACCGAGATGGTGGAGGACATCTCCGAGCGGCTTCGCTTCTTCTCCAAGGATACCAAGCGCTGGCGCGTCTATGCAGTCCTCTTCGGCGTCATCAACCTTCGCCGCGAACTGCGAATCGTGCCCTTCAGGGATGCGCTTGAGGAGCACATGAGCACGGGGCTCAACGTCTCGGCCGTCGCCGTGATCGACGTGCACCGCATCTACGAGACCTTCGGCACGAAGAACGTGCCCGAGGACGTCCTTGAGGACTTCGTCAACAAGTACAACGCCTGGCACAACTCGTTCGAGTGGTTCGTGCGCCTTTTTGAAAACGGCCGCCTCAAGAGCGAGAACCGCGTCTGCCGCACGATGGACGACGTGATCATGTGGCTCAAGCACCAGCCCGAGCTCGTCAACGTGCGCATCACGCCCAAGCAGTTTGCCGACGCGCGAGCCGACGTCGAGTCCGACTTCGGCATTCTCGTGAAGAAGAACTTCGTGCTCACAGGCATCAACGCCCTCAACAGACTCGAGTTCCGCGACGGCGCCATGGCGCTGCGCGTCGCCTTCGACGACCTCGTGCGCGTGCACTCCGAACTGCACGACCCCGAATCGATCGGGAGCGTCTTCTGGAGCGCCGACAGCGTCGTGGCGCTTCTCGCCAACGGCATCGGCTTCAGCATCAAGCGCGACGACATGGGATTCGTGCGAATCTCCGCCCCCGTGGGCACGCCGCTGCACATCGTCGACGGTCTCAGGAACATGCTCCTGGCCTTCCAGGGGGCCGCACCCGACCGCATCGAGATCGCCGAGTCGGACGACATCTCCGTGCAGAGCTTCATCGACGGTGAAGGCGCCATCCCCACGCTCAACGAGTGCCACCGCGCGCTCTGCGAAGCGATCGGCCGGATCCGCTGACGCCCCTGACGAAGCCTCACAAAAGGAAGGGCCTGCATCTTCCGGATGTCAGGCCCCCTTTTCTTGTTCAGTTATCGGTTGAAGTATCCCGACGTGAAGCTTCGCTCCACGATTCCCTCCCAGGCGGACGCGCGCCTTCTCCCCTTCACGGCGAGCTTGACGACCGGTCTTCCCGAAAGCCAGGCGTCAGCCGAGTCGGGCGCACCGAAGGAGACCGCCTTCGACGTGCAGATGTCGGCGCAGAGACCGCAGCCCGTGCAGGCCGTCTCGACAGCCGCGATCGTGAAGCCTTCGCCCTCGGTTTTCGCCGAGAGCGCGTATTGGGGACAGGCCGCGGCGCAGAGCCCGCAGGCCGTACACTTTTCCGAATCGAATTGAGGCACCCTGAGGCCGGCAAGGCACGCTGCCTTCGCAGCGCGCACGCCTTCGGCATCCTGCATGCCCGAAAGAAGCCCCCTTGCCGCCATGAGCCTGCGCCTTGAGCCCTCCGTCACAAGCAGGTGGCCCGCGGATTTGTCGGGCGCGTGCTCCGCAATCCTTTCAGGCGAAACGGGCGCGGCGGACTTTCTGACGACGATGCCCAGAAGATGACGGCGGCCGCCGTCGACCTCGGGAACGGGCTCGGTGCTAAAGACGACGTCAACCGTGCGCCCGAAGGCCCCGGCCATCTCCCTGAGATCCCTGACGAATGCGTTCCGCAGCGTGACGCCTTCGCACCGCACCTCGGCGGGACAGCCCTCGCAGACGCCCGTCGCGATCCTGAGCGTGCGAAGCCCGCCCCGAAGAAGCTCGAGCCTCGTCGTGGCACAAAGGCCTCCGATGCAGGGAACGGGCGTGCCCGGCCCCTGAGCAGCATGACTGCAGCGGCATTCGAGAACGCCTGAGGAAGGCACGGCCGCAACGGCCTCGCGCCAGCCCGCCCCGGGCAGCTCGAGCGCGTCGCGCGGACAGGCCGCGGCACAGGCGCCGCAACCCTCGCAGGCGGGCGCGATGATGCGAAGCGCGGCCCCTTCGAACGAGAGGGCGCGTGCGGGACAGGCGTCGGCGCAGGCGGTGCATTTGGCGCCCGCGTGCCGCTCACGCACGCAGCGGCCCGCAATAAGGCGAACGGCGCCCGTCACTTCGTGCCGCCCGGATTGATCTGGTCGGCGGCAGATGCGTCGGCGCCGCCCTCGGGGGCCTTCTCGACCTTCTCGGCCTTGTCGGCGTGCTTGACGTGGTGGTCCGCACGACGCATGAGCACCTGGTCGATGTGGAAGCCGTCCATGTTGGTGACCTCGAAGCGGTAGCCCGCATACTCGACGAAGTCCCCGCGCTTGGGTACGCGGCGGAGCATGTACATGATGAAGCCCGAGACCGTCTCGTAGGTCTCCTCCTCGGGCATGCTCTCGATGCCGAACTCGCGCTCGATGTCGTCGACGGGCGTCGAGCCGTCAACGAGCCAGGTGCCGTCGGCGCGCTCGACGAGGAGCTGGTCGTCGGCCCAGACGTCGTAGTTGCCCATCACGGGCCAGAGGATGTCCTTGAGGGTGATGATGCCGACCGTGAGGCCGTATTCGTTGATGACGACCGCGAAGTCGGAGCTCTCCTTCTTGAAGAGGTCGAGCGTCTCGGTGAGCGTGAGCGAGTCGGGGATCGTGATGATGGGCTGCACGATGCCGGGCTTGCGGATCGAGAGGGACTCGCCGTCGGCGTAGAGCTTGAGGAGCAGCTTCCCGTCGACGACGCCCAAAACGTGGTCGATGTCGCCGTCGACGACGAGGAACTTGTTGTGGGGCGTGAGCGAGATCTTCTCGCGGATGCTCTCGTCACTCTCGTCGAGGCTGAAGTAGATGATGCTGTCGCGGGCCGTCATGGCGCTGGGTACCAGATGGTTTTCAAGGCCCATCATGTTCGTGATGGCGGTATGCTCAAGCGGCGCGATGACGCCCGCCTTGGCGCCCGCCTCGACCGTCGCGATTACGTCCTCGTTGGTGATCTGGTCCTGGTTGTTGAGCGGCACGCGCATCATGCGCATGATCGCGTTGGCGAGCACCGTCAGGAGCCAGACGAGCGGCTTGAGGAGCATGATGAGCGTCACCATCGGACTGATGCAGCGCACGGCCACCTTTTCGGGGCAGCTCATGGCGACGCGCTTCGGAATGAGGTCCGCGAACATCACGAAGAGAATCGTGACGAGCAGGAACGAGCAGAAGAAGGAGACGGGCGTGAGGGCCTCCGGCGGCACGACGTAGGCGAACACTGCGGCGAAGACGTCCGTGAAGACCGCCTCACCGACCACGCCGCCGAGAATGGCCACGGCGTTGATGCCGACCTGCACCACCGAGAAGAAGTAACCCGGATTCTCCTTGAGGTTGAGAACGAGCCTGGCGCGGTGGTCGCCCTCTTCGGCCATGCGCTCGAGCCTCACCTTGCGGGAGCCTGCGAGGGCGATTTCAGACATGGCGAAGTACGCCGCGCCTATGATGAGAAGCGTGATGAGGACGAGCTGCGTGAGCATGACCGGGGTTTTCCAGAGATGACGTACGGAGACAGGCGGGCGTTGCCGCCGGCCGCTTATTGTACCGCAGCCCGCGTCCCGCACCGATTTGCGGGCGGGAAAAATTCGCGCCCGCCCGAAGCACGACGTCCTGATCAGGATCCCCGCCGCCGATTTCGACGCAGGTGTCCGTCCTGAGGATAAGGAATCCTCGTGCTGTTACAATCATTTGATCCTCGGATTCCTACAAGACGACATACGAAATGTCCGACGCACTGCTTCATACGATCTCCAACGTGCTCGTCCTCGTCCTCACGGCGGGGATCGGCTGGCTTGCCGCCCAAACGGGCAAGCTCGACGACACGGGCCGCATCACGACGGCGAAGATCGTGAATCTCTCGATTCCGTTCTTCCTCTTCAATTCCGTCACGACGAAGTTCACGCACGACCAGCTCGTCGAGCTCCTCGGCATGGCCTGGCTGCCGTTCGTGACGGTCTGCCTCAACCTTCTCATCTCGCTCGCGCTCATCAGGCTCGGCCTCGTGCGCAGGGAGCTCTCGGGCACCTTCACCGCGGCCTTCACGGGCTCAACCGTGCTCTTCGTGGGCGTGCCCATGACGACCGCGCTCTTCGGCGAAGAAGGCATTCCCTACCTGCTCGTCTACTTCTTCGCCAACTGCGTCTTCATCTGGACCGTCGGCCTCTACGCCATCCAGACCGACGGCGTCGCGAAGACGGGCGGCGCGCGTCCAAAGCTCGTTTCTATGAAGAGCGTCAGAATGCTCTTCTCGCCGCCGCTTCTCTCCTTCATTGTCGGCATCGCCTTCGTCGTCCTTTCGATTCCGATCCCGCACTTCGTCGCGGCCACCGTGAAGAGCTTCGGCTCCGTCACCTCGCCGCTCGCGCTCTTCTTCATCGGCATGACGATCTTCAAAATCGGCGTCTCCGAGATGAAGTGCATGCCCCGCGAACTCGTCTTCGTGCTCCTCTCCTGCTTCGTGATCCGCCCGCTCGTGATGTACCTCGTCACGATCCCGTTCGACCTCGAGCCCATCATGCGCAAGGTCTTCGTCGCGGCCGCCGCCCTGCCCGTCTCGTCGGTCATCGCCGTTCTCGCACGCACTTACGGCGGCGACGAGCGCTTCGCCTCAAGAGCGATCGGCGTGACCACACTCGGCATCATCCCGGCCCTGCCCGTGATGCTCTTCATCGTGCATTTCGTCTGATCCGGATCTCGAAAAGAAAGCTGCGCGCAACGCCCGCACCCACGAAGGAGGGGCGCCCGTTCATGCAGATCGGACGCCCCTTTTCAATGCCGATCCTTGTTCAGGATCTCATCGGGCGGCGAGCGCCTCGAGGCGCCTGACGGCCATGTTGGCCACGACGCTCACGGCGACGGGGAGGACCTCGTCGTTGAAGTCCATCTGCTGATTGTGGAGCGACACCTGGTGCTCCTCATCGCGGATGCCCACGCGGATGATCGCGCCTGGGATGCGGTTGAGGTACTCGGAGAAGTCCTCGCTCGACATGAACGGACGGATGATGCGGACGTTGTCCTCACCGAGCAGGGCCTTCGTGACCTCGTGGGCGGCGATCGTCTGCTCCTCGCCGTTGATGACGGAGCCGATCATGCGGTCGTAGACGAGCTCGACCGTGCAGCCGTTGGCGGCGGCGATGCCCGTCACCATCGCGCGGATGTTCTCCTCGGCGAGGTCGCGGATCTCGGGCAGGAAGGTGCGCACCGTGCCGCTCATCGTCAGTTCGCTCTGCACGACGTTGTTGGCCTTGAAGTTGCCGCAGTTGATCGAGCAGATGGAGACGACGGCGGACTCGATCGGGTCGACCTTGGGGGAGCCGATCTCCGGACCCCCCTTCAGGTTCGGGGCGGCGACGGGACTGGGGCCCACGCGGGGGGGCGGCCGGCCGCCGGGGGTCCCCTGGCCGCGCGGGGTGATGTAGCCGCGGCCGCTCGGGGCCGGGGGGGGCCCGGTTTTGAAGCCGACCCCCCCTTGGGAAAGTTGGGGCGGGGTGGGCCCGCCGTAGATCTCCTCGATGCCGTACTTCTCGATGAGGCCCGCCTCGACGAGGGCCTTCGCACCCGTGCCGGCCTCTTCGGCGGCCTGGTGTACGAGCACGATGCGGCCGGGGAAGTCGTTGTGCGCGGCGAGCCAGCGGGCGGCGCCGAGAAGCCACGTCGTGTGGCCGTCATGGCCGCAGCAGTGGCCGCGGCCGGCAACCGTGCTCGCCCAGGGCTTGCCGCAGCCGTCGTTCATCGGCAGGGCGTCCATGTCGGCACGGATGGCGATGGTGTGGCCGGGACGGCTGCCCTCGATCACGGCGATGACGCAGCCCTTGACGAGCTCCGTGTCGATCTCGACGATGCCGCTCTTCCTGTGATAGTCGCAGATCAGGCCCACGGTGCGCTCGGTCTCGAAGCCGAGCTCGGGGTGGGCATGAATGTCGTGACGGATCTCCTCGAGCTCGGGCACGAGTTCGGCGACGCCGGGCAGAAGACGGTCTTGAAGAAGCAGAGCCATTTGGGGTTCTCCATTTTTTGAACAATGGTCTTGGTGTCTGACGATTGTACGCCTTCCGAGAAATCGAAAGGACCTTCCCGCTTGCGCAGGAAGATCCTTTGGGGAGCGGCAGGTCCAGGGGAACGGCCTGCCTCATGTCACCGATTAACCGCGGTTACTTGTTGCCGAGGATCGTCTTGACGGCCATGCGGCCCGAGTTGATGGCGAATGCGGAGGCGGTGCCTTCGCCGATCTTCAGGTCATAGCCTGAAAGTTCCACAAAGGGGACACGTTTCAGCGTACGAGCGTGATCCCCAGCTCGCGTAGGAAAAGCTCGTCGCGAGCGGTGGTCTCTGTGGTAATGGTCCGCTTGCCGTAAGGCGTCTCGACCTGCATGGCGTACACCGCATCGAACCACTGCAAGATCTGCAACAAGGTCTTGTTTTCCAGCCACGACCGCAGCTTGCTCTCGTTTTTGAGTTGCACCGCCGACTTCGTGCCGTCGTCAACCCCCAGGCGTGCCTTGAGCTTTTTGAGCTTGTTGAGGAAGAAGAAGCAGTAGCCGAGTCCGACAAACTGCACGAACTGCCGTCCGCGCAATCTCTCCGGCGTCCAAACCCGGGATCGGCGCCCCACCATCGAGTGCTTCTGCGCCGCGAACAGCTCCTCGATCTTTTCGCGAAGACGGTAGTACCTCAGCGCTTCCCAAGTGTTTTTCTCCGTGTTGCTGATCAACACGAAGAAGCCGTGCCCCGTCTGGTACTCATGAATGGCTTCGTCGTTGAACTCGACAACCTTGCCTTTGGACGTCTCTTTCACGAAGAAGAACCGTTCCACCTTCTGCTGTCCGGCCTTGTTCAGCGTCTCCCCGTTCTCGACGAGACCCTTGAGTTGCTTGAGCTCGCTGCGGAAAGCCGCTCGATCCGCCGTTGCCTTCTCGTCGTCGTAGAAGAAGTGGATGTGCAGGTTGCGCGGCAGAATCTGAACATCGCCCATACGGTACTGACCGCGGGTTCGTTGGCGAAGAATCTGAAACTCGTGCTTCACCGTCTTCGTCACGCCAAAAGTGAAGGTGCCGAACGGACACGCGTTTGCGTGCTTCGTGATTTCCTCCTTGATCTCGTCGAATGCCTCGCGAATCCATGATGTGGAGAGTTTCATCCGGGTGAGTGTCGGGATGCTGTGGCGCACGAAATCGAGCAAGTTCTCCTCGCTCGTGAACCCGCAGTCTGTCACGACGAGGGGCGTCCTCTCCATGAGGCAGTCAAGTTGCTTGAGCGTGTTTTTGATGGACAGAACGTCGGGCACATTCCCAGGTTGGGCGTGGAACGCTAGAGGCTGAAGGGAATTAACCTCCGTGATCGTCAACAGCTTCACGGACGGAAGGTTATTGCTTTCCTTGCTGAAGCCATGCCTCACTTCGATCTGACCGGCGCCATAAGTGTCGACCGTGGATGACTCCACCGCGAGGACTTTACGTTTCTCCGTCGGAGTATTCGCTCGAGTCATGAAGTACTGCTGAACCGCGGACTCGTTCAATGCGATGTCGTTGAAGAGGCGGCTGTACGTTTGCTCAGAAATGCCGTCCGCATAGGGGGCGCGATGA
>OBLF01003119.1_pt1 | contig 10240 bp, 2 predicted proteins | sample 1519231 | NCBI WGS metagenome assembly OBLF01 (sample SAMEA2602895, study PRJEB22501) | metagenome | reverse complement strand
CCTGCGGTATCGGCTGCTACCCAGAATCAGTATGTGGCGTTTCTGGTCACAGTGGATTCCGGCAGTGTAAAGGGCAACGACAACGGCCAGGACACCAATACCTTCAACGGAGCCACCTATCACAAAGTGACCCTTTCTGACGGCAGGACCAAATACTGGGTCCGGGAGGGCTATACCCTGACGGAGGGAACAAATGGCAAATACACTACTTTATCCCGGTCGGATAAAAAATTTGACGTGGCTTTTACCGGCAGTGGGAGTCAGCCGGCTGATATCCTGTCCAATACCACTTCTGCCGTTTCTTCCACCGGTGTTTCCACCAATGTGGGGGAATCCCTGAACAAGGTTTCTGTCAGTGCCTTTGAAGGGCTGAGTCAGGCCGGTGGTACCCAGGTGCCCGGAAACTGGGATTACATCATCTACGAACCTTCCTGGGAAGGACACACCCAGGCCAATACTGCCAACCGCACCTATTACAAAGACGGCTATGCAGATATGTACAATCCCTCTGCAGGGACCAACGGCAATCCTCGGGGATTTGTGTCCGTGGGGAATGACCTGGTATGGAACGGGACCCTGAATCAGTATACCTACAAAGGGAAGGCGGTGGACACCTCCCACCTGTATGTCATAGGAGGCAAAATCGGTGTCTTTACCAGTTATGATGGATCCAAAGTCTATGAAGGCACCGTCTATGGGGCCAACAACGAAATCCTCATGACGGCTATAAAGGACGGAAAATATTACAGCTACTGGGCAGCCCCGGTGACGGACCCCAGTGCCACCATGGGCACGTACCGGGTATCGGATTACAACAAGGACCTGGATGTGCTGAAAAGCAACGATGTGGCCTTATATCACAACGATATCAAATCCGTGGATATGGCAAAAAGGGGCACGGACGCAGCGCCTGCAGCCACCATCACCGCCATGCGGAACGGGAACGGCACCCCTGAGGCCGTGGACGGAGCCATTACCGTCACCGGAGGGGGCGGCACCAACGGTCAGGATACCACAGTGACCCTGTCCAACACCACCAATGGAGCTACAGTATCCCAGGTGTTTACCACCGGTTCCAAAGTGGTGGTCAATACGGCTGCCACCGGGTCCAGTGAACTGAAAAGCCTCACCATCAACGGTCAGGAGTATGCAACGGCCTTGAAATTCGGCGGGGACAACCATGGTACCACCACCCTCACCAGGAATCTCAGCGAGGAACTGGATATCCTGGGGGGAGCCACAGGCACCCTGACGGACAATAACATCGGAGTCAATGCTTCTGACGGCACCCTGAAGGTACAGCTGGCCAAAGATGTAGATCTTACCGCAGCAGGGTCCCTGACGGTGGGGAATACCCGGGTGGACACCAATGGGGTCACGGTTGCTCACACGGGGAGTACTCTCCAAATGGGCTATCAGCGCTTTACCTATGACTATATGAAGCCCGTTACTGAAAATGGCACGCTGAAGCTGGAATCTGCCAGAGCCAATGCAGAAGGGCTGTTTGTGACGGGCCTTTCCAACCGCACCTGGACCCCTGGAAACTATGTGACCGGCCGGGCAGCTACGGAAGACCAGCTGGAACAGGCAGGCCGCCACTTCCTGAGCATCAAGACGGCTACTACGGATGAAGATGGCAATCCAATTACGCCAGCAGAGGAAAATACCCTGGCCAATTATTACAATGATGGCGCCACGGGCTCTGCTTCCATGGCCTTTGGCGTAGGCACCACGGCACAGGGGGAATCTATCCCTGGCCATGGGCGTCAACAGCTCCGCTTCGGGCATGAATTCCCTGGCCATCGGCTATGGCAATGAAGCAGCCGGTACGCAATCTGTGGCCGTGGGCAATAGCACCAATGCCAGCGGCAATTTCTCCGTTGCCATGGGCCTTGGCGCGCAGGCTGGTACGAAGAATACAGATGTAGAGTCTACCGACCATGGTGCGGCTGTGGCCGTTGGCTATGGTGCAGAAGCTGCGGAAACTGGTTCAGCCGCTTATGGCTACTCGGCTATGGCAGGTGGAGTGGAATCTTCCGCCTTTGGTACCAGCGCCAATGCCGCAGCGGAAGGTGGTGTAGCCTTAGGTGCTCATTCTATTGCCAATAGAGGAAGTGGAGAACAGGGATATTTGATTCCTGATGAAGTCAAGAATATCTTGATTAAAGATGATGGCGATAAAGGCAACACGTCGGCAGATACGGATATTGATACTACCACTTGGGTAGCTACCTCTGGTGCTGTTTCTGTAGGCGGTACTGATGCGACGGGAGTCAAGATTACCCGCCAGATTACCAATGTAGCAGCAGGTTCTCAGAATTCGGATGCGGTCAACGTGGCCCAGCTCAAAGCCTTGGCAAGCCAGGGCATGAACTTCCAGGGCAATGACACGAGTACTTCTGTCCACCTCGACCAGGGCGGCACCCTCCAGATCCAGGGCAGCGGCCGCAAGAAAGACGAGGAATATTCCACCCAAAATGTGAAAGTCCTGACGGATACGGCCAATAAGCGCCTTTCCATCGCTCTGGACAAGAATCCGACGTTTGACTCTGTCATGGCCGGTACGGAAAACGGCACTTCCGGCGGACAGGCCGGCTCCATCAAGATTGTGGGAGCAGACAGCAGCAATGCAAACAAGGCCACGACCATCACGGCGGGCTATGCCGCTTTGCCGGAACTCGCCGGCACCAATGGCACGGGCCGCATCAGCTATACCGACGGGGACGGCACGGCTCATACCGTGGCTACCCTCGGCGATGGCCTCAAGCTGGCCGGAGATGCGGGAACGGGCAGCGTTGCTTTGGACAACACCCTCACCGTTTCCGGCGGCGCCATGAATCTGGCCAATGGCAATAATATCGGCGTCACGGCCAATGGCTCCACCCTTTCCCTGAAACTGGCCAAGGACATCACCGGCCTCGATACGGTGACGGCCGGCGGCGCCAAGCTGGGCACCCAGACCGATGGCAATGATACCACTCGGAGCGGTGATTATCTCACCGGATTGGACAATACCACCTGGACCGTAGGGCAGACCCAGCCGGTCACGGGCCGTGCTGCTACAGAAGACCAGCTGAAGAGCGTGTCCGATGTGGTCAATACGAACCAGACCAATATTGCCAACAATACTACTTCCATTGGCAGAGGTCTCAACTTCCAGGCCAATACCAAGGGAACTGATGCCTCTTATAAAACGGTCAACCGGGCTTTGGGCAGCACCGTGGCCGTCCGTGCCCACGATGCTCAGGATGGGCACACCTACAAGACGGACAACCTGACCACGGCGATCGACGACGACGGCATCATCACCGTGAAGATGGACACCCAGATCACGGCGGATAAGGTGACCGTTGGCAAGGATGGAAATGCCATCACCCTTGACGGAAGCAATGGCAATGTGACCACCGGCTCGTCCACCCTGGGCGGCACGGGCCTGACTATCGCCAATGGCCCCAGCGTCACCACGGGCGGCATCAGCGGCGGTAGTAAGCAGATTATCGATGTAGCCAGCGGCGCATCCAGCACGGATGAATCGCGCAACCCGGTATATGACACAGACACCAACGGCGCCAATATCGGCGATGTCAAGAATATCGCCGCCAAGACGGTCACCGTCAGCGGAGACGGTAAAAATACGACAGTCAATAAAACTACCAATACAGACGGAACGGTGGACTACAAGGTTTCCCTGAATGACAGCGTGACACTGGGCAGCGATGCTGGGAAGAAAATCGCCTTGGATGGCACGGCTGGTACCGTGTCTGTAGGTGATAAAGTCACGCTGAATGGAGCAAATGGCACGGCTACCATTGGCGGGGCCACCCTTGGCAATGACGGCACGAGCACGAATACGTATCTGACCGGCCTGACCAACAAGACTTGGAATCCCAATAACATTACCAGTGGTCGGGCAGCTACAGAAGATCAGCTGCAGACGGTATCTAATACGGTCAGCAAGGGATGGAAGGCACAGATCAATGGCACGGATGTCAAGACCGTTACGCCCAACGATAACACCCTGAACTTTGTGGCAGGAGAGAATATTTCTCTTTCCAGTGGCAGTGATATCAAGATTTCCACTGCACAGGACGTGAACTTCACTACTGTCCGGGTAGGTGGCACCAACAATAACGGTACCTATACCGGTGGTATCTACATCGGCAGCCAGACTGGCGGTGGGGCCAACAGCGGCAAAGGGTTTTATATCACCGGCCTCCAGAATACCAATTGGGACGCTAACAGTATTGTGGAGAACCGAGCAGCCACGGAAGCGCAGCTGAAAGCTGCCATTAATGACGTGAATGCTGGGACGGTGGCCAACGACAACTATGTAACGGACGGATCGGCCAGCGATGATGCGGACAATCCCGGCTCCATGAAAGTGACGTTGACGGAACGGAATAAGAACACGGTGAATATCTCCGGACTCCACGACTACTATGTAACCGGGGGCAGTGTTTCTACTGCGACAACAACCACGGATGGCGTGACGTCTACCACGGCCACCCTGACGCTGAACAAAAATAATGGCACCAGCGTGAAAGTGGATTTGTCCGGCCTGTCCAATATGGATTACCATCTGGTGGAAAATTCCGCGTCCGGTTCCGACGGTAAATATTCCGTAGACGCAAATGGGGATGTGACACTCACCGTGGCCAGTCCGACGGATACGGTAGGCAAGGAAATCACCATCTCGGGTCTGGCCAGTAAGGCAGATGTAGATAAGGGACTGAGCTTTACGGCCAGTGCTCTGGCAGACGGTGCAACTTCGCTGACACATACGGCTCAACTTGGAGATTCCATTGGTATTTTTGGTGGCAATAAACAGGATGGTCATACCTACAATACCAACAACATCATCACCACCATTGATACTAGAGGTGACATCCGGGTCCTCATGGATGATAATCTGGTGGTTGGCTCTAAGGACACTGGCGTGGATGGAAGTGTGAAAGCTACCGGCCAGGGCGGGGCATACCTGCAGATGAACGGCGCAGATGGCTCTCTGCGTATGGGCGATGCCAGCGGTAATTTCGCCGCACTGGTTCAGAACTATGGCAGCGATGGAACTGCTTTCCTCAATTCCAGTGAAAGCGGATCTCCACGTCTTCAGTACTGGGCAGCCAAGAGCGGTCAGAAAGAGGCCGATGCGGAAAAAACACTTCATACTATTGCCACCCTGGAAGATGGCCTGAAGTTTGCCGGAGATGATGCCAAGAAGGATACGTCCAAGGTTGTCAGCACTACACTGAACAGTACCATGAACATCACCGGCGGTGCCGTTACCAGCAATTTGACGGATGGCAACATTGGCGTGGTGAAGAATGGCGATGATGGACTGGCCATCAAGCTGAATAAGGACCTTACCAATATGGAGACCATCAGCTTTGCGCCTACTGAAGCAGACAAGCAGGGAATCAAGATTGGTTACCAGACTATTGCCAACAATGGTACCAGCCCCAATGCTGCTGCTGGGGATTACATCACGGGCCTGACCAACACCAAATGGTCGAAGGACGGCATCGTCAGCGGCCGGGCGGCTACGGAAGACCAGCTCCAGCAGGTAGCCAAGTCCATTGTGGATGGTAAGGAAACCGGCGGAGGCTTTGGCATCAGTGACAATGCAGGCACGGTGGTGAAGCAGGATCTGGGCGGCGCCATCCAGCTCAAGACAGCTGACAGCAATCTGACCACCACAGCAGATACGTCCGGCAAGGCTATTTCCATTGGTCTGAGCAAGATTCTGACCGACATGACCAGCGCTACTTTTAAAGACAGTACGACTGGTGCTACTACTGTTATCGACGGCAAGGGCATTGCCATTACGCCCCAGAACGGCAGCACAGATGGTCAGGTGAAACTGACGACCGACGGCCTGTCCAATGGCGGCAAGCAGATTACCAATGTACAGAGCGGTCTTTATGATACAGCCCAGAACAAGCCGGTAGATATTTCTACCATTACTACAAGCAACCCCATGCTGCAGAATGCAGCCACTATCGGCGATCTGCAGACGGTCAGCAACGGCGTGAAAACAGAACTGACGGACAAGGGCCTGAACTTCAAGGGCAATGACGCTACTACTACTGTCCATACAAAACTGGGCGACATCCTGACCATCCAGGGAACCGGCGCGGATAGCCGTAAATACGACGGCGGCGCCAATGTCCGCGTTGTGGCCAATGATACCACCAATACGCTGACGGTTCAGCTGGATCGTGACCTCAATGCCCATACCCTGACGTTAGGAAAAGCTTCCACCGGAACCGAAACAGGGGAAGCAGGGACACTGATCCTCAATGGGACAAACAAGGATAATGGGATGAGCCCGGTATCCATCGGGGTCACCTATCGGGGAAATAAGGACAATGAAGTCATGACGACGGCCATGTCCCGGATTACCTATAAGGGCGGTAATGGAAACGACCACACCGTGGCCACCCTGGAAGATGGTTTGCAGCTCTCTGGTGATAATGGTGAAACAGCCAACACCACGCTCAATAAGAAAGTGACCATCAAAGGCGGTGTCACGAAGGATAACCTGGTGGATAACTCCACAGATCCCACGAAGAACAACAACATCGGCGTCATTGCCAGCCAGGATTCTGGCGGCAATACCACCCTTTCCCTGCAGCTGGCCAAGGATATCACCGGTCTCCATACGGTAACGGCCGGCACGGTGGTTATGGGGAATCAGACAGTTGTGAATTCGAACCAGACGAATGAAACGGGGAACTATGTAACGGGCCTCTCCAACAAGGATTGGAACGGCACCTATGTTTCCGGCCGGGCGGCTACGGAAGACCAGCTGAAGGCAGTCAACGATTCCATTACCAAAGTCTTGGGCAAAGGGACTTTCGCCATTACGGCCGGTGGCAGAGGCGAAGCCGTGGATGCCACCATTGAACAGAATCTGGGCAGTGCCATCCGGATTTTCGGGGATGCTCCTGTAACCAACGAGAAGGATGACGGTTCTGGTGATTACTGGGACCGGAGCAAGGCCAACATTCTGACCAAGGTGAAAAAAGACCACTTTGGTGAGGAATATGTTTCCGTAGAACTCCAGGATCATCTGGAAGTGGGGGTCCACGAAGTGAAAGATACCAACGGAAAGGTAACCACTGAAGGGGTGGACGGCAGCATGCAGTTTAAAGGCAAGTCTGCCAAAGAGGTGAACATCACCGGCGATACGGGGATTACCCTGAGCGACAATGGCAAAAAGGCCGCTGCTCTCCGCCAGGCCGATGGCGCAGGCTATCTGGATCTGACAGGAACCACGGCTGGAACCAAGGCCACGGTGTTCGTTCATACAGGCACAAAGAATCTGGCCCAGCAGGACCAGACCCGGCTGACCTATACGGACCAGGGCAACAAGGCTCATGAGGTGGCTACCCTGGAGGATGGGCTGATCTTTGCCGGGGATGGCACTGAGAACACAGTAAGCCGGTCGCTGAACAACACGCTGAAGTTGTCCGGCGGCGCTGATATTACGAAACTGTCCGATGGGAATATAGGGGTAGTGAAGAATACTGCCGGGGATGGCCTGGAAATCAAGCTGGCCAAAAATCTTACCGGCATCGAAAGCATCACCGGGCTGACCAATACCACCCTGGATGTGACTGGCTTCGGCACCAGCCACCGGGCAGCCACGGAAGAACAGCTGGTCGCCATGAAGAGCAGCATAACCGATTCTTCCCAGGGCGGCGGCTTCGGGCTGGCTGACCAAAGCGGGAATAAAGTTCAGGCGAACCTGGGAGACACGATTGCCATCCAGGGGGACAGCAACATCACCACGGCCGTAAACGGCCAGGCCATTGACATCAGGCTGAACAAGGACCTGAAGAATCTGGACAGCATCACCCTGAATGGGGGCGTGAGCATCGATAACAGCGGCATCCATGCAGGCAGCAAGCAGATCACGGATGTGGCCAGCGGAGCCACCGGCACGGATGATAACGGCAAGGCCGTTTATGGCAAAGATACCAACGCCGCCAACATCGGGGATGTGAAGAAACTGGCCGGTAAAGCGGCACAGGGGGCTGTGGACAGCCTGGGCAAGCGGGAATTTGCCGGGGATGACGGAGAAAAAATCTCCCGAAAACTGGGCGAATCCATGAAACTGTCCGGCGGGGCGGATACGTCCAAACTCACCGACAAGAACATCGGTGTGGTGAAGAACGCCGACGGCACCGGCCTGGACATCAAGCTCTCCAGCGAACTGAAGGGCCTTACCAGCGTCACCACCGGCAACAGCACTTTGAACAACGATGGCCTGACCATCAACAACAGTGAAGGCAAGGCCGGTACCACCATCACCAACAGCGGCATCAAGATCGCCGCCAATGGGGAGGGGACCCACAATGTGGAAATCAGCAGCAGCAACGTGAGCATGGGCGGCCAGCAGATCCACGATGTGGCTCCCGGCACCAGACCTACCGATGCGGTGAACGTAAGCCAGCTGGGGGGCGTGGTCAGCGGAGTGAACAATGCCATCACCCGTCTGGACAGCCGGGTGGACCGGGTAGGGGCCGGAGCCTCCGCCCTGGCGGCTCTCCATCCCCTGGAATTCGATCCGGAAGACAAACTGAACTTCGCCGCCGGCTTCGGCCATTACCGGAGTGCCAATGCGGCGGCCATCGGGGCTTTCTACCAGCCTACGGAAAGTGTCCGCTTCAATGTGGGGGGCAGCTTCGGCGGCGGGGAGAACATGGTGAATGCCGGGGTGACCTTCTCCCTGGATCCCCAGCGGAGAGACCGGTTCCAGAGCCGGATCGTCCTTATGCGGACGGTCCAGCAGCTGCGCAGCGACAACGATGCCCTGCGCCAGGACAACCAGAAAGTCCACGCCCAGCTGGACGCCATGAACGACCGGCTGAACCAGCTGACGGCATTGGTGGAACAGTTGAGTGCAAGAAAATAAAGGGGTTGTCAACGGTCAGCGGCCAAAGGAAAGAACCCGTCCTTTTTGGGGGACGGGTTCTTTTTTACGATGAATGACGAACCCTTTGCGGGCGACCGGGGCTGTCGCCCTTACGAGTGAGCCTATCCTAACTATTTATCCACTTACCCTCCCAACTCGCTACAACTGTGCTATAATATTCTATTATCCCGGTTGATACTGGAGTAAGGTACCTGAGATCTGATTGGAATGCGGCTTCTGGGACGTGGTATTAGGCCGTCCCGGGAGATCGGGCGCTCTGCCGTACTCATGTGCAACAGCTTCCTAATGTGCGGAAATGCACCGGGAGAAATTTACAATGACCCGCAGAGTCTGTGGGCCAAGAAGGGAGCCATGTATCATGGAAAAAGAAGATTGGATCAAAACGGGTTTGGTAGCTGGAGGCGCCGTACTGGGCCTTCTGGGAGAACGGGTGGTCAAATCCAAGCTGGTGAAAAAAGCTCTGGTCAAGACCACGGCTGCTGCTCTCCGTGTGCAGAAATGTGCTACGGAAAGCTCTGCATCCCTCCAGGCGCAGGCTGACGACATCGTAGCTGCTGCCAAGGAAGAAAACCAGAAGCTGGAAGAGGCGGAAGCGGCAGAAAAAGCCAGGGAAGAAGCGGCTGCTGCCGTAGTTGAAGACGAAGCAAAGTAAGCTCTTTTCGTTGAGAAAGGAGCGGAAACGCCATGAAATTTCAAATCCAACATGAAACCGCCGGCCGTCTCCGGGTCCGCTGCCTGGCCCAGGAAGGGCGGAATGTCCGTTCCTTCAGCCTGGAACAGGGAGCGGCCATCCTGGGCGGCCTGGAACGGGTCCCCGGGATCCGGAAGGTGAAGCTGTATTCAGGAGCAGCGGGCATTGCCGTGCTGTACCGGCCCGATGATCTGGGGAAGATCCGGGAAGGGATCCTGAAGGCCCTGGCCCGGCTGAACATGAACGATCCGGACCTGCGGAAAGCCACCAAAGAAAAGGCTGGAGCCCTGATGCTGAACCGGCAGTACCGGAACCGGCTGATCACCCTGCTGGCCCGTCACTTTGCCTGCAAGTGGTTCCTGCCCCTGCCCATCCGGATGGTCCGGGGCTGGTACCATACCCTGGGCTTTATCCGGCTGGGGCTGCAATCCCTGCGCCACGGCCGGCTGGATGTGCCGGTGCTGGACGCCACGGCCATTACGGCGGCCATGCTCCAGAAGGACATCAGTACCGCCGGTTCTGTAATGCTGCTGCTGCGGGTCGGGGAACTGCTGGAAGAATGGACCTACCAGAAGTCCGTCCATGATCTGGCGGACAATATGTCCCTT
>OBLF01003102.1_pt1 | contig 10290 bp, 8 predicted proteins | sample 1519231 | NCBI WGS metagenome assembly OBLF01 (sample SAMEA2602895, study PRJEB22501) | metagenome | reverse complement strand
TTTTATGCAGTTAAGCGGATGACCGAAGAAGATCCTCAGCTACCAATCGGGGTTGTTTGTTGTACTAGGGACGGGGCATTAGCTGCAACTTGGTTGTCGAAATCGACGCTTACTAGCCAACCACAGTTGATGGATGAAATCGTTCGTCCATTTGAGAAACAACTGCAAAATAAGCCCAACCGAGAGTTTGAAGAAGAGGTAAAATTATATCGTCAAAAAGTTCAGCGTCATAATCGACGAATGTATAAATTTATGAAAGATAATCCTAGTGTCCCATTGGGAATGGCTCTTAATATTGTTGGACAAACGCCTTGGCCACCACCGGTAACGCCAGATAGTTATTTAAAACCAGGTACCTTATTTAAAGCAATGGTATTAAAGATTAAAAATTATTCATTCGATCAAGTGGTTTGGTATCAAGGTGAGACAGATATTGAAACGCGTCATTTGTATGATGTGTTATTGAGGGAGATTATCAATGATTGGCGCCGAGTTTTCCAAGACTATTCGTTGCCATTCTATATTATTCAGTTACCAAAGTATGCTAACGTGCTTCGGAATGCTTGGGCAGAAATTAGGCAACAAATGCTGAAAGTGAGTCAAACTTTAGCGGTAGTTCACCTAGTTTCTATAACGGATACAGGGGAATTATATAATCCTCATCCGGTTACGAAAAGAATTGCTGGCACACGGCTAGGGAAAATTCTGGCAGGGACAACGTATTCAAGTACGCCGGTTTTTAATCGAATTATTAAAGATAAGAATCAAGTCCACCTTAAATTTAAAGGCGTCCAACACATACATGCTACCCAAAATTGCCATATTGAAGGATTAGTTAATGGTGTTTGGCAATCGATTCCAGCAAAGATTAAGGATGATCAAGTCGTTGTTGAGTTTCCTAACGGGACTACGCAAGCTCGATATGGATATAGTAATGCGCCAATCTTAACGTTATACAACGAACAAAATGATCCGATTGCTCCTTTTTTAATTAATTTAGATGAAGGTAACTTAATATAATCAAAACTTTGGTTTGTAAAAAATCAAAGTTTTTTTATTACTAATTTATTGAACAAACCGATTTGAAAATGTCTATGAAGAATTTTTAATAAATAGTGATGATACTGGTGAAAATTGTAAATTTATACCATCTATACCAAAATATAAACGCGAAAAATTTAGTATAAAAATCCCATGAAAAAGGCATTTTTAGCGCCTATAACTTGGTTGACAAACTGGTACCAACCAGTTATGATATGAATTGAGCTGGTAGTAATATCAGCTGTTTATTTACAGGTGTTTGTAAGCGTATACAACATAATTACAAACCCAGGGATGGAGGAATGTTACATGAGATTATTGTTAATGAGTCACGGAAATATGGCGGTTGAAACTTTAGCTAGTGCGGAAATGATTCTTGGGCATATTGATAACATGAAGGCTATTGGGCTTCAACCTAATCAAGGTCCAGAAGATTTGCAGGCCGAAGCAGAGCAGTTTATCAACGACAACCCCAATAACGAAAAGACAATGGTGGCGGTTGATTTACTAGGTGGAACCCCCTCCAATGTTGTGGTTCGTTTGATGGCTGAACATCCAGAACTTGAAGTAGTTAGTGGTTTGAATCTTCCCATGGTGATTGGTTTTGCCAATCAAGTAATGATGGGAATGGAAGTAAGTAAACAATCTGTAATTGATGAAGCACAAAATGGAATTATTGACGTAAATGCAAAACTAAACGGGTAAAAAATATGGCAGAAACCTATCAATATTCATTAAGATTCGCAATTGATCCTTTTAACTGGAATGAAGAACGAGCGAAGAAGTTAATTAAATTTTGTCAGGAAGCTCGAATTGACAATGTAGTCTTTTTTATTAACCCAGAAGAGTTAAACCAAGGGCATCTTACCATCGATCAAGTTAGAACGCATTGGTTGCCTACGGTAGCAAAGGTTTCTAAACAGCTAGCAGAGATGGACATAACAACAAGTTTAAATCCATGGACAACGCTGATGCATAGCGATCGTGGACAGAAAGTTAGTCCAGAACTGGGTTTTGGAACGATGGTTGATTATCGAGGTCAACACGCTGAATCCATTGCTTGTCCTGCAGATCCTAGGTGGGTTGAATATATTGCTGATATCTACGGTGAATATGCCAAACTCCAACCTAAGGAATTATGGCTGGAAGATGATTTTAGACATTACAATCACACACCAATCAAACTTGCATGTTTTTGTGAGCGGCATATGAAGATTTATTCGGAAAAATTAGGACGTAAGGTAACCCGTACTGAATTTGTCAAAAAGCTCTTACAACCAGGGAAACCCACGCTTGAACGCAAAATATATCTCAGTGTTGCGCGAGTAGAAATGAAAAAAGTTGCCCGTTTAATCCAAAAGACGGTCGCTAGAATTTCTCCCACCACAAGGTTGGGTTTGATGAGTTCTTTTCCCGAATGGCATGCAGTTGAAGGACGCGATTGGGACGGTCTATTTGATAGTTTATCTGGTACGCATTTACGAGTTAGTCGACCACATTTACCAGCATATAACGAAGTTTCTCCTTTACAGTATTCACGAGATTTTGAACGTTACTCCAGAGTGACTACGGAATTAGTTGGCAAAAATTCAGACGTATATCCTGAGCTGGAAAGTTATATGTATTCGCCATTTGTTAAATCAAGAATGTTTACTAAATTACAATTGGAAAGTACACAAATGCTGGGCGCTACGGGAATTTTGCTGAATTTATTCGATATGATGGGGAATGGAATCGATGAAACGTATGACTATGCTGAATTATTGGCAGAATCCAAAGACTTAATGAATTTGGGAACTCAACATCGATTGAATGTGGAACAACTCGATGGAGTAAAAGTTTTAGTATCTCAGGATGCCTCGTTTAACCTCCAGACTACTAGAGGCGAAAACCCAGAGGAACTCTTACCTAAAGAGTACAGTTGGTTATCACTTTTGGGTAGTTTAGGAGTGGCATGTAAACCGGAAAAATGGACGAATACAAGCAATTTTGAAAACGAAGTGTTAGCGGTTAGTGGCCAATTTTTTAACAATCTAAATGATGAACAAATCACAGCATTGCTTAAAAAGAATGTCATGTTTTTAGATGGTGAAAGTGTTCAAATTCTGTTTGAAAGACCAATGTTGAGAACATTAATTGACGCAGAAAAATTGGAAATTAAGCGGGCTCGAACCAATTATCAATCTTACGAACAAATTGATAGAATGGTCATTGATCAAATTGAGAATCCGCGGGTCACCATGCTTCAACATACGGGGGGTTATTACAAAATCGCTTATGAGAATGCAAATAAAGTTGAAATTTTATCAAGTGCATATAGTGCGAAGGCTGAAAAATTAGGACCAGTGATGACCATTATCAATGGGCGGACGGTAATTTTACCAATGAATACCGACCCTAAATATGGTTGGGAATCGCAATATTATTCAATTAAAGCTAAGCTTTTAAAACTTATTTTAAATAAAACTACGGATATAGATTACGTAGTTGATATGGCTGGAACTAAGATTACGGCGTCTTCAAATCAAATTGTACTTTCAAATTTCACGATTGATGATCAAAAACAAATTCAAATTCATTTATCTAAAACTAAGCAACAACAAGATTGGAAACTTTACTTCCATGAAGGAGCAAAACTTCAAGAGTTAGCGGTTAAACCGGAATGGATTGAGCATGATGTATTAACCATCCCATATCAACTAAAAGGCTTAGAAACAGTAATTTTATTAGCATAGTTTTGAGAAAACAAAGGAGTGAGTAGTATGACAATTTCAGCGGTACGAATTGATGGACGGCTAATCCATGGACAAGTAGCCAATTTGTGGACAACGAAGCTCGGTGTAACAAGAATTATGGTGATTGATGACAAAGTGGCTGCAAGCGATATTGAAAAATCGGGTTTGAAATTAGCTCGACCAGCTGGTATTGATTTGAGTGCGCTCTCTGAAAAGGTAGCTGCTGATCATATTAAGCGTGGCGGCTATGATTCGCAAAAAGTATTTATTGTGGTTAAACGACCACAAGTATTATTGGACTTGGTTAACGACGGAGTGAAGTTAGAAACGATTAATGTCGGAAATATGTCACAGACGGATGGGACGACTCAAATCACTAATTCTATTAATGTAGGGCAAGACGATTGTAATGCATTTAAAGCACTACATGAAAAAGGAATTAAAATCACTCAGCAAATGGTTCCTGGTGATCAAGCCAATGACTTTATGGCAATTTTGAAAAAATTTGATACTAAAAAATAAGAAGGAGGCGTTCTTATGGGTTCAGGTATTGCAATATGGCAAGTAATTATTTTAACAATTTATTCAATGTACCAGATTATGGATGAGTTAACGCTCCAAACTAGTTTAAGTCAACCAATCTGGGCCGGGATTATTGCCGGTTTAGTAATGGGTGATCTTAAAACGGGTTTGATCATTGGTGGTAGTTTGCAATTAACCGTGCTTGGGGTAGGAACTTTTGGAGGAGCTTCTAAAATTGATGCAAACTCAGGAACAGTTATGGCTACGGCTTTTGCAATTGGGACGGGTATGAAACCCGAAGTTGCGGTTGCAGCTTTAGGGGTTCCGGTTGCTAGTTTGATGATTCAGACTGATATTGTTGCACGTTTCGCTAATACTTTCTTCCAACACAGAATTGATAAATTAATTGACGAAGAAAATTACAGTGGTATTGAAAGAAATTACCTTTATGGATATCTTCCATGGACATTATCACGTGGTATTCCTGTATTTCTAGCACTTGCGTTTGGTGGTCCATTTGTACGTACAGCCGTAGATTATATGAATACCAACTTAGCTTGGTTGAGTAACGGTCTTGCAACTGCGGGCGCACTTCTTCCTGCCGTTGGTTTTGCTATCTTGCTTCGTTATCTACCAGTTAAAAAGCATTGGCCATACTTAATTTTAGGTTTTGTTATCACAGCAATGCTTTCAACAATTTATGGCAATGTAACCCTACTTGGCACAACTATTGCCGGAATGAATGCAAAGTTCACGACCGTTTTCGCAAACCTTCCAATGTTAGGAATTGCTTTGATTGGTTTTGCGCTAGCTGCAATGCAGTACAATCGTTCCGTTAAAGAAAGCAATTTAGTAGCTGCACAACCTAAACAAAATGCTGGTGCAACAGATTTAGATGAACAGGATGGTGAGATTCATGGCGACGAACTCTAATAAGACTAATTATAAATTAACTGATAAAGACTTTAAGCAAATGAATATCCGTAGCCTCTTATTCAACCAAGTTGGATGGAATTACGAACGTATGCAAGGATCTGGTTATCTTTACTTGATTCTTCCCCAGCTCCGTAAAATGTATGGTGACCATACTCCCGAGCTGAAAAAAATGATGAAAATGCAAAATCAATTCTTTAATACAAGTAACTTCTTTAATACTATTATTTCAGGAATTGATATGGCGATTGAAGAAAAAGAAGGTGTTAATTCACTTGAAACCGTTGCGGGAATTAAGGCAGGTTTAATGGGACCTTTTGCCGCAATTGGTGATTCGATTTTTGCCGCTTTGGTGCCTGCTATCATGGGAGCAATTGCTGCTAATATGGCGGTTCAAGGTAACGTTGTAGGTGCTATTTTATGGATGTTAGTTAACTTCGTTATTATGTGGTTCCGTTGGATTCAACTGAAGTTTGCCTACAAGCAAGGGGTAAGTTTAGTTAATGAAATGCAAGGACAGCTAAATGCTTTGACGGATGCAGCAACGTTACTTGGAGTTTATGTCGTAGGTGCTTTAGCAGCTACTATGGTTAATACTCATGTGATTTTCGTAGCACATTTAGGGAAGATGACCGTTAACTTACAAGATAAGATTGATATGATCATGCCAAAATTGGTCCCTGCTTTAATTGTTGGAGCAATCTATTGGATGCTTGGTCGAAAGAGAATGACTTCAACAAAAGCTATCTTTATCGTGATTATCGTGGCAGTTGTGCTATCAGCACTTGGCATAATCGGTAAAGCTTAACATTAATTGCCACTCAAAACCTAAATTTGGTATATCATATAAATTATGAATCAGATTTAGAAAGTGTGGTAATCAAACCATGGGATTTAACTATAATGAAAAGCAACCTGTATATGGACAGCTTGTTGATGAATTAAGAAAACAAATTAAAAATAACTATAAACCAAATGACAAATTATTATCCGAACGTGAAATTATGAGAAAGTATGAAGTGAGCCGTAATACGGTTCGCGAAGCCTTAAGTGAACTAGAAAACATCGGGTATATTTACCGCCAGCATGGTAAGGGGACTTTCGTAGCAAGTTGGATGGATGATACGACTAAAATCGGTGATGAATATAGTTTTACGGAACAAATGAAATCACTTGGTCGCAAACCGGAAACAAAGATCATAGAAATGTCAGAGCGTAAAGCCGATGAATATTTTAGTGGCAAGCTAAGAATTAATGTTGGAGATCCCATTGTTAAACTCAAACGGCTCCGTTTGGCGGATGGAATGCCAATGATGATTGATCGAACTTACCTTCCTGCTGAAAAATTTGAGAATCTGTCAATTTATGAGTTAGAAACGAAACAACGTTCGCTCTATAATGTTTTTCTAGAAGACTATGGTGAAAAAGTTCGTCTAGCAGATGAGATGCTTTCAGTAGGGATTATTAGTGATAAAGATGCCGATTTATTAAAGATTGCACCTAATTCACCAGGATTCATGCTCCGTCGAACAACATATAATCATAAAAATGAAATCATTGAATATACCATTAGTAGCGCTCGTGGTGACCAATTTGTTTATAACATTAAGTATAAGCATTGATGGATGAGAGGAGAATTCCCACTATGTACAAAATGACTGATAATGAATTAACCCAAATGGGTGCTGTTATAACAACTCGTGAAATACAACAAGAACCAGAACTATGGTTAGAAACTTTTAAAATCTACCAAGAAAAAAAGCAAGCAATTGATGCTTTCTTAGGAAAGATTGAAAGCGAATTCAACGAACCGGTACGAGTTATTTTTACCGGTGCTGGTTCTTCAGCTTATGTTGGAGATACAGCGATGCCATACTTAACTGAAAATGGTGATCGAAACCATTTCCGTTTTGAAGCAATCGATACAACTAAAATTGTTTCTACCCCTAAACAATATCTTGAAAAAGATACACCAACGATTTTAGTTTCGTTTGCAAGAAGTGGTAACAGCCCCGAAAGTGTAGCAACGGTAGATATAGCTGAAAAGTACGTTAAACATCTATATCAAATAACCATTACATGTGCTCCAGAAGGTAAACTTGCGCTCCATGCCCAAGAAGATGATAAAAACTTAGTTCTAATGCAACCAGCACGTTCCAATGATAAAGGTTTTGCAATGACTGGTAGTTTTAGCTGCATGTTACTCACAACGTTATTAGTTTTCGATGCTCAACATTCTGATGAACAGAAAGAAACTTATGTTAACGCCATCAGTAAAATGGGTCATGAAGTGATTGACCGGGTTGATGATATTCAGAAATTGGTTGATACCGATTTTGAACGGATCGTTTATCTGGGATCTGGTGCATTGGGTGGACTAACTCGTGAAGCACAATTGAAGGTTTTGGAACTAACAGCTGGACAAAAAGTGACCGTTTTTGATACTTCGATGGGCTTCCGACACGGTCCTAAGTCATTTGTTAATAGTAAGACACTCCTTTTTGATTTCGTTAGCAACAATGCTTACACTCGTCAGTATGATGTGGATATTCTTGAAGAAGTGGCAGGAGACGAGATTGCACCAGTCGTTATGGGCATCGGTGTTCAATCAGCCCACAACTTTACAGGTAGCAACTTTAATTTTGCTAATGGAGATGATTCTACCCCAGATGGTTATATGGCCTTCCCTGATGTAATGTTTGCTCAAACGATCTCCTTACTATCATCAATCAAGGTTAAGAATACACCGGACACTCCTTCAGCAACGGGGACAGTTAACCGAGTAGTAAAAGGTGTAACAATTCACGATTTTGAAGGATAGGAGCGAAAAGTTTGGAATATTATATTCATGCAGAAAAATTCTTTTTAGGTAGTAATGTAGAAATGGGAGGTTATCTCCAAGTTGTTGATGGTAAATTTGGTAGATATCAAAAAAATCAACCAGATGGAGATATCGTAGAATATAGTGATAAATGGATAGCTCCTGGGCTAGTGGATACCCATATTCATGGCTTGTTGAATCACGATGTGATGGATGCAAGTGCTGAAGGAATTGAGGCCATGGCTAATGGGCTACTAAAATGTGGGGTAACTTCGTGGTTGCCAACGACTTTAACGGCTAGTTCAGAACAGTTGAAAGAAGTAGTTCAAGTAATTAGCAAGAACCTTGATCACTTTGAAGGGGCTAAAGTTCAAGGTATTCACTTTGAAGGTCCATATTATACTGAAAAACATAAAGGGGCTCAAAACCCGAAATACTTCGAAAACCCTAGTATTGAAGAATTTCACGAATGGCAAGCAGCAGCTAATGGCATGATTCGTAAAATTTCGATTGCACCAGAGCGTGATGGTGCAGTAGAATTTACGGCTCAAATTAGCTCTGAAGGGGTTACGGTAGCTTTAGGACACAGTGATGCAACCTTTGAACAGGCCAAGGCTTGTGTTGAGGCTGGGGCAACCATGTTCACTCACACATTTAATGGGATGAGTGGATTAGATCATCGCGAACCTGGTATGGCAGGTGCAGCTCTAAGCTTACAAGGTGTAACAGATGAATTAATTTGTGATGGGCACCATGTGAATCCATATGTAGTCAAGATTCTACTGGATGCCAAAACTCCTAGTAAGGTAGCTTTAGTTACGGACTGTATGAAAGCTGGTTTAATGCCAGATGGCGACTATATTTTAGGAGAATTTCCAGTTATTGTGCAAAACGGTACGGCTCGTTTGAAAGATAGCAGTCATAGTTTAGCAGGCAGTATCTTACTATTAAAAGACGCCATAAAGAACGTGGTTGATTGGAATGTAGTTACTCCTGAACAAGCTATACAGATGGCCACCGCAAATGCGGCCGATAGCGCAGGAATTGGGAGCAAATGTGGACACATTTTACCAGGCCGTGATGCTGATTTTATTGTGTTAGACCGAGAAATGAAGCTAGATAAGACATACCTAAATGGCGAAAAAGTGGTTGGATAATAATTATTACAAAGACGTAGTAGAGGATAACCCAAACCTCTTCTACGTCTTTTTGATTGTTTAGGGGTGTAGGAAGTTTTTTAATAAATGAAGTAATAACCTTAAACGTCCTAGATTAAGGTTAGGAACTCGGAAAGAAGTGAGGAATAAAGCAGTAGAGACAGCGAAACACCCATCTAGGGAAGTAGATGGGTGTTTCTTTGGGTAAGAATATTACGTCACGTAGTTTGGGAAAGCTGTGCTTCGGGAAGTACTACGCAACTAGGGTAAGAATATCTAATGGATGATAATCGGCTTAGGGAGTTACCTACATCCATTAGATTATCTATAATATACTTCAAGTTGGAAACGCTGTCAATGGTTAATAGGGTATAATGATGATTTTTTTAAATAATTCAGTCTGATTAAATTACGCACAAATATAAATTCTAAAGCAACAAAAAAAGTAGATCTGGGGAAGCAGATCCACTCTTTGGGTAAGAAGGGTATATGAGCACTAATAGGGTACTTGAAAGGCGCTCATTCAATACCCATACTAGAGCAATTATGGGCTGGGAAACCTATATTCTAGTACACCTACAATATACCGCGAACTGAAAACGCTGTCAACCAAATGATCCCCCATATGTGAGAAATAAGATAGGTTTCACGTGAAATCATATCGTTTCCAACATTTTAAAAATGCGGAGGTAATGATTGCTTTTATTTTTAAGATGAACTCTGGGTATCAGCTAGAAAGAGATGCAATTAAAATTATCTATCATTTAGTTCTAAACTTCTATCCGTAAAATTTTTTGCTATATGTTGTGAATATTGCATAAACTCTTTAATATCTGCTGGCGAAAAATCTTTAAAAGCGGTTTTTTCCACATCGTTCCATACCTTAGCGGCCTGAATAGCTAACGCCTTACCTTTAACGGTCAAACTAATTATGGTTACCCGCTTATCTTCAGTAGATTTATGAGCATTAATTATTTCAGCTTTTAGTAATCTTTTTACAGATTTAGCAATCGTTGAATGATCCACACAGAGCGCTTTAACCAGCTCATTTTGTGAGCGGTTATCTTTGCGCAATAGCTCT
>OBLF01003100.1_pt1 | contig 10296 bp, 10 predicted proteins | sample 1519231 | NCBI WGS metagenome assembly OBLF01 (sample SAMEA2602895, study PRJEB22501) | metagenome | reverse complement strand
TGGTAGCCTTGTGGATGCGGTCCAGAGCCTCGAAGTCCAGACCCTTCCAGTTGGCCGGGTAGACGCCGTGGATGTTGCCGATGCCGGCAGCGAGGAAATCGATGCCCAGATCGGTGATCTTTGCGCACTCTGCGGGATCAGCAATCTCACCGTTGCCCACAACGCCGTCCTCGACGCCGCCGATGGAACCGACCTCGGCCTCGATGCTCATGCCCTTGGAGTGTGCCAGAGCGACCAGCTCCGTGGTCTTGGCGACATTCTCCTCGATGGAGTAGTGGCTGCCGTCGAACATGATGGAGGAGAAGCCAGCCTCAACGCAGGCCTTGCAGCCCTCGTAGGTGCCGTGATCCAGATGCAGAGCGACCGGAACGGTGATGCCCATCGAATCGACCATTGCGTCCACCATTGCGGCGACGGTCTTGAAGCCGGTCATGTACTTGCCGGCACCCTCGGAGACGCCCAGAATGACGGGACTCTTCATCTCCTCGCAGGCGGTCAGGACAGCCTTGGTCCACTCCAGATTGTTGATGTTGAACTGAGGCACACCGTAGTGGCCGTCACGGGCTTTGATGAGCATTTCGGTTGCATTTACCAACATATTATTTACCTCCAAAATTTATCGGGGTCTCTTCGCACCCACACAGCACTTCGTGTATGGTTTAACGAAGTTACAACCTTAGTATACCCCAAACAGAGGGCAAAATCAATCCACTAGAGAGTTTTTATAATCAAACCGAAGCTTTCTTGGCAGGAAACGCAGTCGAAAAATGGAAAAACGAGTGAAATGCAACATTTTTACAAGCGACGACAACATCTGAGCAGAGGAACGAGAGAGGGACAAAAGGGGACGATTTTCAACAGAAGACTGCATTCGTCAAAATGATATTGGATAAAAAGGCAAAAGAATGGCTGCTTCGATTCAAAAATTTGTCATAATTCTGACTTGAAAATTACAAAATGTATGCAAGGTTCTGAGCCTGTCGAGATAAGAATGTGGAAAACCTCGTGGAAAGTGTGGAATTCAACCTGAAAAACAGGCATGAGCGCTTGAGTTTTGAACTCTTTCCACAGGGTTTTCAACTTGTGGAAAAAACAGGGCCGATATACGATGGGTAAAGCGGTTTGGATGTGGAAAACTTTTGCCTCCGGCAAAAAGACGGATGCTCGGTGTGCAGAGGGACGACACTTACCCCATGCGGTGCTGTCCGGACCGCAGCACAGAAATTTCACGGGAGAAAAATCACAATTCTATGGCGAACACCGGCTTCTTATGTTATACTTCAAGATGAGTCATCATCGCCTGCCGCACCGCGGCATGGAAAGATTGCTGAATGAAACACAACGGCGCCGGGCCGGAAGAGCCACGGCGTCCTGCGATAGAAATGGAAGGAGCACTTCATGGAAGAACGCAATACGTCCCGCCGTCCCCGCCGCGAAAAGGCCGAGGAGCAGCCCCGGAACGAGAGCCTTGTTTACGGAAAGAACCCGGTCACGGAGCTGCTGAAGAGCGGCTCCGGCGTGGATACCGTGCTGCTGGCAGAGGGCATGGCCCCCGCTGTGGCGGCCTACTACACCGCAATGGCCAAGGAGGCCGGTGCCACCGTCAAGCGGGTGCACCCCAATAAGCTGCGCCTCATGACCGGCACCGAGAGCCATCAGGGCGTAGCTGCCTTTGCCAGCGAAATCGAATACGCAACGGTGGAGGACCTGCTGGCCGCAGCCAAGGAGAAGGGCGAACCGCCCTTCCTCGTGCTGAGTGACGGCATCGAGGACCCCCACAATCTGGGCGCAGTCATGCGCTCGGCCCTGCTGTGCGGTGCACACGGCATCGTCATCCCCAAGCGGGGCGGCGCATCCGTGACCCCCACCGTCATCAAGTCCAGCGCCGGTGCGGCTGAGCGTCTGCCCGTGGCCCGTGTGGCCAACATCGGCGAGACCATCCGCCGCCTCAAGGAGCAGGGCGTTTTCGTCTACTGCGCCGATATGGATGGCGTGTCCCTGCGCCGGAACAACCTCACCGGCCCCATCGCACTGGTGCTGGGCAGCGAGGGCAGCGGCGTGTCGCAGCTGGTGAAAAAGCTCTGCGACGGCGTGGTGAGCCTCGATATGGCTGCACGAGGCACCGGTGTGGACAGCTTCAACGTCTCGGTAGCGGCTGGCATCATCCTGTATGAGATCCAGAGCCAGCGTGCCGCACAGGGCTGAGACGCCCTCAATAAGAGATCAGGGAGGGAAGACAGCAGATGCCAAAGGATGAAGAGCGGAAGGAACTGACGCAGGAAGAGATCGACGCCCGCGACGAGAAATTCCGTACCTTTTTTACGACCAGTGTGGCGCAGGTTCCGGAGGAGATGACCCGACGGGGCGATGGACCGGCCGATGAGCCCAAAGGGCTGTTCGGTCGGCTGTTCCGCCGCGAGAAAACGGAGCCGCAGGCCGACGGCGCAGTGGAAGAGAGCAGCACCGGCGAGATCCGGCTGGGCGGTGAGGAGCAGGAGAACCCCTCCGAGCTGGAGCTTGTCCTGAAGCTGGAAGAGGAGACAGAGCCTTCGAAGCCTGAGACGCCGGAGCCGGCGGGAGCGGCGAGTGCGCCCCAGCCGGAACCGGAAAAGCCCCAAGTGTCCCAGCCCAAAGCGCCGGAGACGCCTGCCCCCCAGCCAGACAAAAAGCCAACGGAAAAACAGTCTGCCTCCCGGAAAAAGGCCGTCCAGTACGGCCCGCGCACCCCGCAGGAGCAGTACGAGGACCGGGAGATGCAGGCACTGAAGGCCATGCTCTTCGGCCCGAAGCCTCAGCCGGAGGCCGAAAAGCCGGAGAAGAGCGTCCCGGAAGCCCCGGCTGTCCAGAAGCCGGGACCGGAAAAAGAGCCGGATGCCAAGCCGGAGAGGCCTGCTGTGCCGCTGCCCGAGCTGGTATTTGCGGAGGACAAGACGGCGAAGCCCCATGCAGCCCCGGCCATGCACTTCTTCGGCAAGGGGGAGGACGAGGAAACGCCCTCTGCCCCCACCCGCACGACGCCGCCCAGCAGCGACGACAGCATGAGCCTGCCGCTCATTGACCTGAACGACGACGGGCCTGCTCCCGCAGAGACGCCGGACGCCGAAGCGCCTGCGCAGCCTGCCGCAGAGGCAGCCGCCCCCGCAGAAGAGGCGGCCACCGAGGCGGAAAAGACCCCCGAAGCGCCTGAGCAGATGGGCGATCGGCTGCGCCGGATGAGCGCGGCCCTTACCCTGCGCTGTGCGCTGGGCGGCATCCTCGCGCTGGTGCTGCTCCACTTCGGCCTTGCCGCAGAGGGCCTTGTCGGCCCGCTGGCCGGGCTGGACCCCGTGACTGCCCCGGCGGCGTTCTACGCTGCCAACCTGCTCTTCTACGCCTTGGCATTGGCCGTGGGCTGGCCCGTCCTGCGGGACGGCCTGCAGGGCCTGCGGGGCCGTCCCAGCATGGAGACGATGCCCGCGCTGGCCGCTTGTGCCGCCCTGCTGCAGGCCGCTGTGGCCCTGCTGAACGCCAAGAGCTATCAGCCGTCCAGCTTCACCCTCCTGTCCGGCATCGCGGCGCTGGGACTCTTCCTTGCGCTGCTGGGCGACCGGGTGCTGCTGGCCTCGGTGCAGGGCGGATTTGCGCTGGCGCAGGCCGCACCGGAGCGGCGCGGCGCGTTCCGCGCCAAGGACAAGGAGCTTGTCCGGGTGCTGGCTAAGAATATGGAAGAAAAAGACCCGTGGGTGCTGCTCAGCCGCCCCACCGAGTGGGACGATGCGATGGTGGAACAGGGCTTTGGCCCCCGTGCCTGTGAGCGCCGCGCCCGCAAAACGAACTATATCCTGCTGGGCGTGGCCCTTCTGGCCGGATTCGTATTCCTCGCCATGGGCGGCGGCGTCAACGGCGGCACGGCGGCCCTGACCGCCGTGCTCTGCATGGGGTCGCCCCTGTCCTCTACCCTCATCGCCGGCCTTGCGTCTCTGCGGCTGCAGCAGACTGCAGCTGCCTCGGGCGCTGTGGTGCCCGGCTGGTCGGCCATTGAGGAGCTGGGCGGTGTGGACACGGTGCAGGCCGACGCCGACGAGCTGTTCACGCCGGACAGCGCCCTGCTGGAGGACATCCGCATCTTCAAGGGCGGCCGCATCGACCGGGCCATCCTCTATTCGGCCAGCGTCCTCAGCCAGTGCTGCAATACCCTGAGCGGCCTGTTCCGCCAGATCATCGAGGACCGCACCGACATCCTCTACCCCGTCAAGGATCTGGAAGTCCATCGGGGCCTCGGCTTCTCCGCGTGGTGCGACAACAACCGCGTCCTCATCGGCTCCCGCGCATACATGGAAAAGGAAGATGTGCCCCTGCCCGATGAGGAGTATGAGGCCAAGCACTCGAAAAACGGCGAGCTGCAGATCCTGTATCTGGCCGTCTCCGGCAGTCTGCACGCCATGTTCGTGCTCCGGTATGTGGGCGGGCGGAATGCGGCCCGTGGGCTGGAACAGCTCCAGAAGGAGAACATCCAGCTGCTGGTGTCCTGTCAGGACCCCAGCCTGACGGCACGGCAGATCACCGACGCCTACCACCTGCCCGAGGGGATGGTCGTCCTGCTGGATCAGGAGCAGTGCGCCGCGCTGGACGCTGCCACCGCCCAGAACACCGGCTCCGAGGACTGCTGCATCCTCTGCACCAAGGGCTTTGCCAGCCTGACCGGCGGCCTGCGGGCCGCAGAGCAGGCCCAGAACGCCGAGACGACTGCCACCACGGTACAGCTGGTGTCGGTGTGGTTCTCGGTGGCCATTGCCGTCCTGCTGACCTATGCGGGCAGCGTGGGGATGCTGAGCGTGGCCGCAGTGCTGATGTATCAGGCCGCGTGGAGCGCCCTCAGCATCGCCGTCTGTGCCCTCAAGCAGCACAGTTGAAAAAATAAATAGGAATCATTCTTGATTTCTGCCCCAAATTCTGTTATACTATCCTCAGAGAGAAACAAGACCTAGCGCACACCCGGTACCGAACAAAGCGGGCTGTGCGTAGAATAAACCAAACCTGACATGGCCTATACTGGCAGTGTCAACACATCAGAGAGGAGAACAGAATATGGAACTCAAGGGTACCAAGACCGAGAAAAACCTGATGGAAGCCTTCGCCGGTGAGAGCATGGCCCGCAACAAGTACACCTTCTTTGCAAGCGTCGCAAGGAAAGAGGGCTACGAGCAGCTGGCCGCTATCTTTGAGGAGACTGCCGGCAACGAGAAAGAGCACGCCAAGCTGTGGTTCAAGGCCCTGTGCGGCGGTGCGATCCCCGACACTATGACCTGCCTTGAGATGGCTGCAAGCGGTGAGAACGACGAGTGGACCGAGATGTACCCCCGGATGGCCGCTGAGGCCAAGGAGGAGGGCTTTGCCCAGCTGGCCGCCCTCTTCACAATGGTGGGACAGATCGAGAAGGAGCACGAGGAGCGCTACCGCGCCCTCGCTGCCAACCTCAAGGAGGGCAAGGTCTTTGCCCGGGAAGAGCAGCAGGTGTGGGTCTGCCGGAACTGCGGCTACACCCATATCGGCAAGTCTGCACCCCTCAAGTGCCCGGTCTGCGCCCATCCCCAGAGCTATTTTGAGCTGAAGGCCAAGAACTACTGATTTTTACGGCATCCGAGAGCCGCCGCACCTTTCTGAGGGTGCGGCGGCTCTTTCGTCCGGCGGCAAAATGCAGTCTGCACGTTTTGTATAAATTTGAGGGTGGTGTTTTAGTGCCTTTCACGAAAAGATGCGCGAAATTGTGACACTTCTGGCGAAGAACTTGACCCTTCTTTGGGGGACGTGTACAATAAACGAGTAGTGAGTGGAATTATGTGCAGTGCACATTGCGATAGACGGAATGATACGAAGGAGGGAAGTGCTACCCTATGAACAAGATCACACGGCTTGCGGCTGCCCTCGTGCTGAGCGGGCTGCTTCTGGCGGTTCCCGCCGCACAGGCTGCGCCGTCGCTTCTGGGACAGTCTTCGAACTTTGAGCTGGAAGTGAGCGAGATGGAGCTGGAGATCACGGCCGACGACCCCCGGCCCAAAGCCTATCTCTACACCGGCGGACAGAGCGACTACTACTTCATCGTCTGGATGAGCAGCAACCCCACCGTGGCCACCGTGGACGGCGACGGCCGCGTTACGGGACGCAGCGCCGGTGAGGCGACCATCAGCGCCATCACCGACCGGGGCGAGTATGCCGCCTGCAGGGTGACGGTCCGCAAGGAAAGCGGGGACGCGGCCAGCAAAAAGCCGGCCCTCGACCATGTCACCCTCAACCTCATCATCCAGTACGACAACGCTCACCCCAGCCAGAAGCTGCAGCTCATCAACACGAGCGGCTCCTTTATCTACGCCTACCAGTGGATGAGCAGCGACCCTGAGGTGGCGACGGTGGATACGGAGGGCCTTGTCACGGCCCAGAAACCCGGCACTACCACCATCACCGCGCTGGCGTCCAACGGTCAGGCTCTCCGCTGTGCCGTCACCGTCACCAGCGACGTGGGCAAAGTGACCCTGAATAAGCACGACCTGCTGCTCCGCACCGTGGGCGCAAAGGAAGCCCTGACGGCCTCTGTGGCCGTGGAGGGGGGCGTCAGCGTCCCCATCACATGGGTCAGCAGCAACCCCGGCGTCGCTACAGTGGACGCCTCTGGCGTCGTGACCGCTGTTGCGGACGGTGAGGCGAAGATCACTGCCCTCTCGCCGGATGGCCGCTTCGACAGCTGCAGCATCTTTGTGGGCCTTGCCGCCGACAAATACAGCAGCGAAGAAGATCTGGCCGAGGAACTCAAGCTTCCCGACCCCTATGTGGCCGTCCGGATGAACCGGCTGAGCTGAGAAAAGATCTGCAAATGAAACGCCCCGCACCTTGTCGAAAGACAGGTGCGGGGCGTTTGTTTATTGCTCCACCAGCGCAATGAAGGCCTTCATCTGGGGCGTGAGCCATTTATCCTTGTGGTAGAACAGCTGGCGGTGCATGGTGACGGTGCAGTCGGGAACGCGAAGGCGGGCCAGACGCCCGGCGGAGAGGGCCGGGCAGACGATGTACTCGGGCAGGAAGGAGAGGCCCATCCCGCGCTCTACCATCTGGCAGAGCAGGGAGGCGCTGCCCAGCTCGATGTAGGGATGGATGGCCAGCCCCCGGGCCGCAAGGCGCTGGTCGAGGGCGTCGCGGTAGCTCATGCCCCGCTCTGTGAGAAGAAATTCCTGTTGGGCCAGCACATCCAGCGGCACGGCCTCGGCCTCGGCCAGCGGGTGTCCGGCGGGGGCTACGAAGCAGACCGGCTCCGGCACGTTGACGGCCAGCGTCAGGCTGGGCAGGAGCAGGGACTGGTCGAGAGTGTAGGCGAGGTCGATCTGATTGGCCCCCAGCAGCCGCAGCATCTCGTCTGCGGTGGCAGTCCGAAGCACCAGCTCCACCTGCGGACAGAGGGCGTGGAACTGCTGCAGCAGGTCGGGCAGGAAGGTGCTGCACACCGAGTCTGCCAGCGCCACCCGCAGGGTGCCGCTGACGGCCCGGGCGGGCATCAGCGCGGCCTTGGCCTGCTGGGCCGTGATGAGAAGGGTGCGGGCGTAGGTCTGGAAGGTCTGGCCCGCGTCGGTGAGGCGGACGGTCTTTCCTACCCGGTCGAAGAGGGGCGTGCCAAGCTCTGCTTCCAGCTGTGCGATCTGGGCCGACACCGCCGACTGAGAGTAACCCAGCTCCCGCGCAGCGCTGGAAAAGCTGTGCAGCTCGGCGATGTGGAGGAAAGTGTTGATATTTCGCAGCTCCATTGCAGTCCCTCCGGCGTCAGCAGTGGTCGATGCCGGTGACGGTCAGCGTCTCGCCGTCCACCTTGAAGTGGACTTCCAGACCGCTGAACTCCATGCCGTAGACCCGCTCGGGGTCGTGCTGGTAGGAGGGGCGGGGGTCGTTTTCCAGCACGCCCCGCAGCGCCGCCTGCTGGTCGGCAGGCACTTTGGCCCAGAGGGCGTCGCCGCAGACCATGTTCAGGTGGTGGGACCGGGTCTGCGCTGTGAAACCTGCGGAGGCATCAGGGTGGCAGTCGGCGTAGGGGATATAGGGTTTGATGTCGTAGATAGGGGTGCCGTCCATCAGGTCGGCACCCCGCACGATGAGAACGGGGCCGACGTCGGGCCGATGCTCGATGGCCTCCAGCCGGACGCTGGACAGGCCCAGAGGGTTGGGCCGGAAGGGGGAGCGGGTGGCAAAGACGCCCATCCGGGTGTTGCCGCCGAGACGGGGTGGGCGGACGGTGGGCGACCAGCCCTCCCGCACCGCGCCGGAGAACTGCCACACCAGCCAGATGTGGCTGAAATCTTCCAGCCCGCGCACGGCGTCGGCGCAGCGGTATTCGGGGGTGAAGATGACCTCGCCCCGCAGACTGTCCACCAGCCCGCTCTGGCGGGGGATACCGAATTTGGTGGGGAAGGCGGTGCGGATATGGGCGATGACCTTGAGGGCCATTTCTTCGGGTGCAGACATAAGCAGTTCTCCTTATTATAAACCGCGGCAGAAGCCCACGGCGCGGCCCTCGATCTGGATCTCCTCGAGCTGGGGGCCGGCGAAGATCATGGGCGGGCAGACGGCGGCGTTGTCGGCCAGCAGCATCACGGTCTCGCCCTGCCGGTGAAAGTGCTTGAGGGTGGCTTCCTCACCGATGCGGACTGCGGCGATCTCCCCCTGCTCCACCTCGGGCTGACGGCGGATGCAGACGATGTCGCCGTCACAGATGGTGGGGGCCATGCTGCTGCCATGGCAGGTGAGGGCGAAGTCGGCGTGCCACGCGGCGGGGACGCCGATGTAGCACTCGATGTTCTGCTCAGCAGTGATGGGGGTGCCACAGGCGATGGAGCCTACGAGAGGCACCCGCACCATCTCAGGCAGAGGCTCGAAACCCGGCGGAGGGCAGGGCAGGTCCACGAGGCCCATGAGCCACGCGGGTGTGGTGTCCAGAGCGGCGGCCAGCTCCTCGAGCTTGGCCCGGGGCAGGTCGTTGATGCCCTTTTCCAGCTTGGTGATGGAGGATTTTGAGCGGTAGCCCATCCGGGCGGCCAGCTCTTCCTGCGACAGGCCCAGCTGCTCCCGGCGCTGCCGGATGCGGCCGGATAGATCGGTGTCAGACATAAAGGGCCTCGCTTTCTATCTCGATGCATGATTTTCGGTGTTCTGAGGCTAGTATAACAAAAAATTTACTATAAATCAACTTTTAATCGGCTATTTCGCAAATAATGTTGACAAATAATCAACTGAGGAATATAATACAACTAATGATTGTACTGCACACTTGAGACGTAAAACGGAAAGGAGAAACGCCTATGACCGACACCATGATGCTCCGCGACTGCATCCGCAGCCGCGGCGTAAAGCTGGGCCATGTGGCCCATGTTCTGGGCATCAGCAGCGGCACGCTCCGCTGCAAGCTGGAAAACGAGCGCGAATTCAAGCTGAGTGAGGCCGAAAAGCTTTCGAAGATGCTGGGGATGACCGCCGAGCAGCGTGACCGCTGCTTCTTCGGCCCGGCGGGCTGAGAGCGGGAAGGGAGAAGGAGCGATGACACAGGAGCAGCGTCGGAAGACAAAGGAGGCCCTCGGCTTTTATGGGCAGCGGAACTGGGTCTACGGCCCCCGAAACTGGGGGTGGAAGAAAGCCATTGAGCAAACGGAGGCGTATTACCGGGAGGCAGACCCCGGCCTGCGGGGCGGCATCCTGCAGCTGCGCTACATGGAGAGACGGACGCGGGAAGAGGTGATGGACAAGCTGAACATCAGCTACAGCACCTATCAGAAAGCTCACAGCGACCTTCTGAGCACTATCGCGGTCTTTGCTGCTCATTACGGCGAGCTGTGACGCAAAAATGCCCTCCGGCCAGAGCGGCCGGAGGGCATTCGTGTGCTCAGTGTTTCTTCTCGGGGGTGTCGCAGTGCTGGTGGCAGGAAGAGCAGTTGCCTCCGCAGCCCTCGCCTTTCCAGCCGCCCTGCTTGGACACCCAAACCACGGCCAGTGCGAACAGGACCGCCAGCACCAGCAAGGTGATGATACCGCGTACAGTGATCATAAAAAGACCTCTCTTTCGAAAGAATTCCAGCCTCAGTATACACCATTTGACGCCGAAGAGCAATCGAAAAGCGCTGTTGCTCCAAACTTTTTGCAAAAATCGAAAATTAGGGCTTGCATTTGGGCCTGTGCAGTGATATAATAAGCGTGTTCCGATTCGGAGGATTAGCTCAGCTGGTTAGAGCACCTGCATCACACGCAGGGGGTCTGGGGTTCGAGTCCCTAATTCTCCACTCAAAGATC
>OBLF01003092.1_pt1 | contig 10326 bp, 9 predicted proteins | sample 1519231 | NCBI WGS metagenome assembly OBLF01 (sample SAMEA2602895, study PRJEB22501) | metagenome | reverse complement strand
CTCTGGTGAGATATGCGTTCCCCAGTGTCCCCCCCCCCCCCCCCTCTGGTCGGGGGGGGGTCTCTTGCGACCCCCCCCCCCCCCCCCCTTTCGGCCGGGGGGGGGGGGGCGCCCCCCGCCGGTGCCCCCCCCCCCCTTCCCCGCCCAGAAAACCGGGGGAGGGGGGGGGAGGGGGTTTTTCCCCCCCCTCCCCCGCCGTATGATGCTTCTTTTTGGAAAACAGGCCCATCAGACAGACATGAGTTCCTTTTCTTTGGTATCCAGCAGCTTATCCAGCTCCTTGCAGTGGTCGTCGGTCATCTTCTGCAGGTCCTTCTCAGCAATCTTCAGCTCGTCCTCGGTGATCTCGGAGGCCTTCTGCATCTTCTTGAACGCCTCCAGCGCATCCCGGCGGATGTTGCGGATGGCCACCTTGCCGCCCTCGTTGTACTTGCGGATCTGCTTGACCAGATCCTTGCGGCGCTCCTCCGTCAGCTGGGGGAAGGCCAGCCGGATGGACTTGCCGTCATTCTGGGGATTGATGCCCAGATCGGACTCCTGAATCGCCTTCTCAATGCCCTTCAGGGCCGAGGCGTCCCAAGGGGTGATGAGCAGCGTCCGGGGATCGGGGGACGCCACCGCAGCGATCTGCTGGATGGGAGTGGGGGTGCCGTAGTAGTCCACCTGAATGCGGTTGAGGACGGATGCGTTGGCCCGTCCGGCCCGCACGGCTCCGAAGTCACGCTCCACCGCCTCCACGCTCTTCTTCATCTTTTCCTCGTATACCTTGTAGTGTTCCTTCAGCATGGTTATGCCTCCTTCACGATCGTTCCGATTTTTTCGCCCCGCAGCACACGCACGATATTATACGGGTCTTTCAGTGCAAACACCAGCACCGGGATGTGGTTGTCCATGGACAGGCTGGTGGCGGTGGAATCCATCACCGCCAGATGACGCTTGAGCACCTCGTCATAGGTGATGGCGTCGAACTTCACGGCGTCGGCGTTCTTGGCCGGGTCGCAGTCGTACACGCCGTCGATGTTCTTGGCCAGCAGGATCACGTCGGCGTTGATCTCCGCCGCCCGCAGCACCGCCGCCGTATCGGTGGAGAAGAAGGGGCATCCCACACCGCAGCCAAACAGCACCACCCGGCCCTTTTCCAGATGCCGGACGGCTCTGGCCCGGATATAGGGCTCCGCCACCTCACGGATCTCCAGTGCCGTCTGGAGCCGGACGTCCACGCCCTTCTGTTCCAGCACGTCCGCCAGTGCCATGCAGTTCATGGCCGTAGCCAGCATCCCCATGTGGTCGGCACGGGTACGCTCGATGTGACCCTCGCCGTTCTTCACGCCCCGCCAGAAGTTGCCGCCGCCGATGACAACGCCGATCTGCACGCCCATGTTCACGCACTCCTTGATGACGTCCGCCACCTGACCCAGCACCTGAAAGTCCAGGCCGAAGTGCTTCTCGCCCGCCAGTGCCTCGCCGCTGATCTTCAGCAGCACCCGTTTATACTTCGGTTCGTCCATTGCTCTTCCTCCGTATGTGATACTTGGGAGTATTTTACCTTATTTTTTCCCGTTTGCATAGAGGGAAAAGCAAAATTTTTTCCGTCCTCTCTCCCCGCCTTGCATTTTCCGGCGGAAGATGGTACCATCTCAACGAAAGGAAACTGATAGGAGACGCCTTATGGAGCTGCTGCACATACATAAAGATACATGGGCCGCCGTGGGAGCCACGGCCCTGATCCCCTTTTACCGCCTGACGGATACGGACATTGTCCTGCTGGACACCGGCATCGCCGCCTCTGACCGGGAGGGCCTTACCGCCCTGCTGGAGGAGCACGGCCTGCACCCTAAGGGGATCCTCTGCTCCCACGCCCACTATGACCACGTAGGCAACGCCGCCTATCTCCGCTGCCGTTACGGCTGCCCCATCGCCATGCCCATGATCGAGGCCGCCATCTGCGCCGATGCCACCGCCTTCCGGGCCAACTACGAGACCCTCACCTACGGCACCATCCAGTCCATGTTTCCGGAGGAATGCTTCCTGTCGGACGTTCTCATCTCTCCGGATATCGATCATCTGGACTTTTGCGGCGTCCGTTTCGGCCTGCTGCCGCTGGCTGGCCACTCTGCCGGGCAGATGGGCTTTATCACCCCCGACGGCACTGCCTATCTGGCAGACTGCCTGTTGGGGCCGGAGCAGCTGCAGCGCTTCAAGCTGCCCACCATCATGCACATTGCCCGTGATCTGACGGTGATGGAGTCCCTCCGCAGTCTCCGCTACCCGGCCTATGTGCTGGCCCATAAGACCAGCGTCACAGAGCTTGGCCCCGTCATCGATGCCAACATCGCCGCCATCCACGATAAGGGGCGGCGGCTGCTGAGCTGTCTCACCGACGGCATGACCGCCGACCAGTGGCTCTATGCCTACTGCCGTCAGGAGGGCATCCACACTCATGATCCCTTCCGCATCAGCGTCACCCAGCGCAATTTCCTGCATCTGTCGGGCTGGCTGGTGGACGAGGGACAGGTGGCCCTGCACCATGACCTCTGCGTGAGCCGTTACAGTAAGGTGTGAACCGGTCCACGGTGGGGAAGTTTTCGTTTTTTATCGTCCGTAATGGCCACAGGGGAGGGGGCGGCATCCACTGTCCCCTCCCCTGCTTTTTCTTTCGGCAATTCCGTTTTTTCAATCCTCCAGCAGCTCCGTGAAGCTCCGGATGGTCCGCTCGCACACCCGTGTCATCTCCTCCCACGAGACGTGAAAGAACTGATCGTAGACCCCCACCGTGTGCATCCCGGCCGCCTTGGCCCCACGGCACGCCGCCACGGAGTCGTCGTACACCACGCACTCCGCCGGCTCCACGCCCATGCGTCGGGCCGCTACCCGGAAGATCTCCGGGTCCTTCTTCTCGATCTTCAGATCGTGGGCAAACAAGATCTCCTCAAAATATGGCATCAGTCCCAGATGCCCCAGTGCCGCCCGGCAGTGGGCCGGAACACTGGAGGTCAGCACCATCATCCGCTGCCCCCGGCGGCGGCACTGATCCAGATACTCCCGCACGCCGGGCTTCACCTGTACCCGTGTGGCGTAGGCGTCCCCGGCCATCTCCATCCACTCTGCCATGATATCCTCCACAGACTCCTCCAGATGGCAGTAGCGCTTGGTGAACTCCGCCGCCAGCGGGAAAATGGTGTGAGCCACCCCCTGATAGTACTCCTTGGTGTAGGGAAAGCCACGCTTGGCCAGAAATGCCTCATCCACCTCCCGCCAGATGCCGTTGGAATCGATCAGGGTCCCGTCCATGTCAAAAATATGCATCCATTCGTCCTCCGCTCGGATTGTTTCTGTGATTATATCAAGTTTTTGCCATTCTGTAAACGCCGGTTTCCCATGTGGACAAATGGGGAAAGCTGTGGTAGAATAGTGTGATAAAATTTTCCGAGCTAACGGGAGGGACCATGCCATGCAGGGAAAGCTCATCGTATTTGAGGGGACCGACGGTTCCGGCAAGGCTACGCAGTCGGAGCTGCTGTGTCAGGAGCTGACCCGGCGGGGCGTTCCCTACCGCAAGCTGACCTTCCCCCGGTATCAGGAGGAATCCTCGGCGCTGGTGCGGCTCTATCTGGGCGGAGCCTTCGGCCAGAAGCCCGGCGATGTCAATGCCTATGCCGCTGCGGCCTTCTACTCCGTGGACCGCTACGCCTCCTATAAGCAGGACTGGGGCAGCTACTATGAGCAGGGCGGTCTGCTCATCGCCGACCGCTACACCACCTCCAACGCCGTTCACCAGACCTCCAAGCTTCCGCCGGAGCAGCAGCGGCCCTTTGTGGACTGGCTCTTTGACTTCGAGTATCAGAAGCTGGGTCTGCCGGCTCCGGATCGAGTGCTGTACCTGGATCTCCCCACGGAGCTGTCCGAGCAGATGATGCGCCGCCGGGAGGAGGCCACCCATACCCATGCCGACATCCATGAGCAGGACGAGGCTTATCTCCGCTCCTGCCGGGAGAGCGCCGCCCGTGTGGTGGACTGGTGCGGCTGGCAGCGCATCCGCTGCGACCGGGACGGCCGGATCCGCAGTATTCAGGACATCCATCAGGAGGTTCTGGAGCGTGTGGCGGATCTGCTGCCGTAAAAAAGGACGGAACGCCGCAGCGTCCCGTCCCGGTTCGGCCGAACCCTATGGTACGTGTCTGTCCCTATGTCCCTCAGCAGGAGCAGCGGGAGTCGCCGCCGCAGCAGCGCTCGTTCTGTCCGCCGCCGCAGCAGCAGAGCACCAGTAAAACGATGACGATCAGCCAGATGCAGGAGCAGTTGTTGTTGTCAAAGCACACTTGAACCTCACCTCACTTGTTCTTCACTGGCTTATTCTATGCCCCACCGCCCCGGAAGGTATCTTGTCCGGTCTGATTTGCGCTGGGGAAAATGCGATAAAGAAAGGAACAACGATCTATGGCAGACCGCAAAAACAACGAGACCACCAGCTGGAACGCCGACGAGGTGCGCCGCCAGCAGACTCAGCGCAAGCAGCGCAAGAAAATGCGCCGGGCCCGTTTCTGGGCCATCTACTGCGCCGGTGTGGTGCTGGGCTCCTGCCTGCTGGCGGGACTGGGTTGGCTCATGGTCAATGACGTGTGCGCCCTGAACAAGGCACCTCTCACCGCCACGGTGGAGATTGAAAAGGGCGACTCCGTGGGGCAGATCGCCTCCAAGCTGAAGAAGGCGGGCATCATCAAATATAAGCTGCTGTTCGTCATCACCAGCCCCCTCTTCCACGCCAAGGACACCATCCAGCCCGGCAGCTACGAGCTCAACACCGACATGGACTACAACTGCATCATCGACTCCATGCAGCAGGGCTCCTCTGTGGCCGAGACGGTGAAGGTCACCATCCCGGAGGGCTACTCCGTGCAGGAGACCATCCAACTGCTGGCCGACAGCGACGTGTCCAATGTGGAGGACCTGACGGAGGCCGCCAAGAACCATGTGTTCGACTACACCTTTGTGGATAACGAGAATCTGGGCAGCATCACCCGGCTGGAGGGCTTCCTCTTCCCGGATACCTACGAGTTCTTCCACAAGGAGGACGCCGTCTCTGCGCTGGATCGCCTGCTCTCCAACTTCCAGACCCGTGTCAGCGGCGATCTGCTGACGGATATCGAGAACTCCCAGTACAGCCTCCGTGAGATCGTCACACTGGCCTCCATCATTGAAAAGGAGGCCATCGGGGACGATGAGGAGCGTGCCAACATCTCCTCCGTGTTCTATAACCGTCTCAGCGGCGACAACTCCGAGATCGGCACCGCCCTCCAGTCCGACGCCACTATCTACTATGCCCTGCACATCGCCGGCATGGACGATACCCAGTTCTCTACGGATCTGGACAGCCCCTACAACACCTACAAATACGGCGGCCTCCCCGCCGGCCCCATCTGCAACCCCAGTCTGTCCTCCATCAAGGCGGCGGTGCATCCCAACGACACCGGCTACTACTACTTTGCCTACGGCAAGGATGGAGTCAGCCACTTCTTCCGCACCTATGATGAACATCTGGCCTTCGTCAACAGCGATATGTACGCCCCGGATTGATGGATATGATGAGAAAAAAGCCTGAGCTGCTGTCCCCGGCCGGGGATATGGAAAAGCTGAAAATGGCCGTGGCCTATGGTGCCGACGCCGTGTATCTGGCAGGCACCTCCTTCGGAATGCGTTCCTTCGCCGGGAATTTCTCCCCGGAGGAGCTGCCCCTTGCGGTGGCCTATGCCCATGACCACGGCGTCCGGGTCCACGTCACCGTCAATACCATGCCCCGCAGCGGCGAGATGGATGCCCTCCCCGCCCATCTGGAGCGCCTGAACGATGCCGGGGTGGATGCTCTCATTCTGGCGGATCTGGGGGCCTTCACGCTGGCAGGGAAATACGCCCCCCGCTGCGAGCGCCATATCAGCACCCAGCAATCCATCGCCAACTACGCCTGCGCTCAGGCGTGGTACGATCTGGGCGCCAAGCGGGTGGTGCTGGCCCGTGAGCTGAGCATGGACGAGATCCGTGAGATCCGCCGCCGCACCTCCCCGGAGCTGGAGCTGGAAACCTTCTGCCACGGGGCCATGTGCGTGTCCTACTCCGGCCGCTGTCTGCTCTCCAATTACATGACCGGTCGGGACTCCAACCGGGGCGCCTGCGCCCAGCCCTGCCGCTATCAGTACGCTCTGATGGAGGAGAAGCGCCCCGGCGAGTACTTTCCGGTGTTCGAGGACGAAAAGGGTACCTACATCATGAACTCCCGTGATATGTGCATGATCGACCATCTGGACGACCTCATGGACGCCGGAGTGGATTGCCTGAAGATCGAGGGCCGGGCCAAATCCGCCTATTATGCCGCCATCGTTACCGGTGCTTACCGCCATGTCATCGACGACGTGGCGCAGGGCCGCCCCGCCGACCCCGTCTGGCGGGACGAGGTGGAGCACGTCAGCCACCGCCACTATTCCACCGGCTTTTTCTACGGCCCTCCCGGCCAGTATTACGAGAACTCCCGCTATATCCGGGACTGGCAGATCTGCGCCGTGGTAACGGACTGCACCCCGGAGGGACTGGCCACCCTGAGTCTCCGCAACAAGTTCCGCACCGGCGATACCGTGGAGGTGGTGGGGCCGGATACCCGTCCCTTCTCCCTTACCGTGCCGGAGATGACAGATGCCGACGGACTGCCCCTCTTTGAGCCGAAAACGCCTCAGATGACCTTTACCATGCCCCTGCCCCGGCCGGTACCGCCTATGAGCTTCATCCGCCATGCCGTGGACCTGTCGGGAAAGTAATGCCCCCATGACCGCCGCCCCCTTCCGAACCCCGGAAGGGGGCGGTTTGCTGTGGTCTTTGATAAGGGAATATCTGCGGGCATTTGCTGGCGTTAAGATCTCTCCCGGCAGGCGGCTTTGCAAGCTCTCTTACGGAAAGCATCCCCTCAGCATCAAAATCTTCCCGCAAATCATCTTGCTGAACGAACGTTCACAGGCAAATATATCAAGCTCACACGGGCTATCTGTTAGAAATTTTTCATTTTTTCGACATGATATTGCTTTTCTGTTCCTTATATGATAGGATGTTTCTGCCAAAGCGTGCGTCTTGACATATCGCACGTCACTCCGGTGCGGAGCGCTGCTCCCGCCGATACAAAGGAGAACCGCCATGAAACATCTGCGACACCTGCTTGCTCTGGCTCTGGCAGCGGCGCTGACTCTGATGCTGCTGCTTCCCACCTACGCCGCCGTTATCGACGGGGTCTACACGGACTATATGACCGGCCTGAAATTCACCATTCCCGCCGACTGGGAGGAGTATGCCGCTCCCTCCACCATGCCCAGCTACATAAAGGAGACCTTTGCCTATCAGAAGGACGGTGCCTTTTCCATGATGGGCTATGGCAGCGTTGACCTGTGGATGGCCGCTCTCTCCAACGGTCAGGTCTCCGGCACCAGAGAGGAGTTGGATAACTCCGCCTTTACCGCCGAGGACATTGCCTCCCTCTTTGGCGCCTCCTCCGACATCATATCCACCGCAGCCTATGGCGGCGTGGAGTACTATACCGCCCGGATCACCTCCTCTACCAATGTCAGCGGCACGGATTTCGAGGCCACCTTTCTCTATGCCCTCCGCATTGAAAACGGCTATCTCTACCTCTTCTACATTTCCGAAGACGCCGATGGCCCCCATTACCGGGATTTTGAGTCCCTGCTCTCCAGCGTCCGGTACCCCTCAGCGGATACCGACACATCAGAGCCGCCCGTTCCCTCCAGCTCCACCGATACCACAACGAATCGTACCACCAGCCGCACCGCATCCGGCGAGGTGATCGGGCATCGTCTGCTGGTCATGCTGATGACAATCCTCTTTTTTGCTCCCTTTGCCGTGCTGGCCGGTCATCTCGCTAAGAAGAAGGGCCGCAGCTTCTGGGGCTTTTTTGCCCTCGGTTACATTCTCTCCCCCCTGCTCTCCCTCCTCATTGTCCTGTGCCTGAAGCCAAGGCAGCCCGACACCGCTCCGGATGCAGAGCCTTCCCCCGACGCCCCTGCCGATGAACCTGCCCAAGCCCCTATTTCCATGGATAACACCCCTTCCGGCGATGCCCCCATGACACCTTCGGCCAGTGAAAGCGCCGACCAGTCCGCCGCTGCGGAAACCACCATACTCCATGCGCCGGACGTGCCGCCTGCGCCCGTGAGTGTGCCGCCTGTACCTCCGGCCGTTCGCTTCTGCTCCCGCTGCGGCGCTCAGCTGACGCCCGGCAGTCGTTTCTGTGACAGCTGCGGTCACAATCTGGACGGCGACCTCACCTCCCCCTCCTGAAGCTATATCCCCTGCGGGGCGGACCCTCTGTCCGCCCCGCTTCCTTTTGCCCATAAAAATTCCCCGCTCCGGCAACTGGCTCTTTTCAATCGATGCAGATTGCGGTATAATAGGCTCTGATTACGACCCGATGGAGGTGCCTATCTCATGGAAGTGAAGCGCTGGGAGCTCATGCCCCATGTGTATCTGACCTATCTGCCGGCCCGGAAATTCAAAACCGGGGTGCTGTCGGCCCAATTCATCACGCCGCTGGCCAAGGAAACGGCGTCCTACAACGCCCTGCTGCCGGCGGTGCTGCACCGCGGCACCATGCGCTGCCCGGACATGGAGCAGCTCGCTGCGGCCATGGATCGGCTCTACGGCGCACAGATCAGCCCCACCATCCGCAAGCGGGGGGAGACGCAGTGCCTTGGCTTCGTGGCCAGCTTTATCGACGACCGGTTCGTCTCCCGGAATGAACCGCTGCTGGAGCCTGCGGCGGAGCTGCTGGGGGAGCTGCTGCTGGACCCTGTGACCCGTGGCGGCCGGTTTCTGCAGGAATATGTGGAGGGCGAGAAGGCCAATCTGGCCGACGCCATCCGCTCCATCCGCAACGACAAGCGGGACTGGGCCGATCTGCGGCTTTTGCAGGAGATGTGCGCCGGGGAGCCCTATGGCATCAGCCGCTTCGGTGACGAGGCGGGGCTGGCCAAGATCAACAACCAGAAGCTCTACGCTCACAGCCAGCGGATGATGTCCTCCTCCCGGCTGGAGCTGTTCTACTGCGGCAGCGCCGAGTGCCATCGGGTGGAGGAGGCCCTGCTGACGGCCTTCTCCTCCCTGACCCGTGGCCCCCAAACGGAGCCGGAGCCGCCCCGACGGTTCGCCGCTCCCTCCCAGCCCCGACTGGTGACGGAGGAGATGGACGTGACGCAGGGCAAGCTCTCCATGGGCTTCCGCTGCGATACCGATGACGAGCCCGCCATGATTCTGGCTAATCTCATGTTCGGCGGCTCCAGCAACTCCAAGCTGTTTCTGAACGTCCGGGAGAAGCTCTCTCTCTGCTACTATGCCTCCAGCACCTACGTCCGCTCCAAGGGCATCCTGACGGTGTCCTCCGGTATCGAGACGGCGGACTATGACCGGGCCGAGGCGGAGATCCTCCGCCAGCTGGACGAGATCCGGCAGGGCCTCTGGGAGGACTGGGAGCTGACGGCGGCACGGGAGAGTCTGCTCAGCGCCCTGCAGGCGCTGGGAGATTCTCAGGGAGCGCTGGAGAACTACTATCTGGGGCTGGCGGCCACCGGCCGCCGGGAGACCCCGGAGGAGATGGCGGCGCTGCTGCACCAGGTGACCCCGGAGCGTATCCGTGCGGCAGCCCAGAGTGTGCAGCTGGATACCATTTACTTCCTGAAGGGAAAGGAGGCGTGAGGATGTATTATCCCCGCATTGACGAGACGGTGACCTTCCGCCGCCTGAAAAACGGCCTGCCGGCCTATGTGGTCCACAAGCCCGGCTACACCCGGAAATACGCCATGTTCGCCACCCGCTACGGCGGCATGGACCTGCGCTTTCAGCAGGACGGCGCATGGCAGGATACCCCGGCGGGCATCGCCCACTATCTGGAGCACAAGATGTTCGACACCGCCGACGGAAACGCCATGCAGGAGATGGCCAAAAACGGCGCCGAGCCCAATGCCTTTACCAGCAACGCCATGACGGCCTACTACTTCGACTGCACGGAGCATTTTGACGAGAATCTGCGGCAGCTGCTGTCCTTTGTGTCGGTGCCGTACTTCACCGACGAGAGCGTGGCCAAGGAGCAGGGCATTATTGCTCAGGAGATCGGCATGATCGAGGACAACCCGGAGTGGCAGGGCTCTAAACGGAGGGTGCAGGGCCCGTACCCGGGGGGGACCGCCCGCATCCCCCCGGGCGGCTGCGTGGTGGGGAGCATCCCCCTCACCGCCCCGGCGCCCGTACGCTGCCCCCAGGCCGTCTGCACACCCGCCCCTC
>OBLF01003091.1_pt1 | contig 10336 bp, 5 predicted proteins | sample 1519231 | NCBI WGS metagenome assembly OBLF01 (sample SAMEA2602895, study PRJEB22501) | metagenome | reverse complement strand
TACAAGATAAGAAGATTATAATTTGGGATCATAACAGAGATATTGCATATGAAAGAGCAAAAGTTGTATTAGAAGATGAAGAAGCTGCAAAATATGTTTATGGAACAGGGCTTCACTGGTATGTATCAGAAGAATTCGCTAATGTATCTAAAATTCATAATGAATTTCCAGACAAGCATCTTATATTTACAGAAGGATGTCAAGAAGGCGGAGTTCATTTAGGTTCATGGGATACAGGAGAAAGATATGGTAGAAATATAATTGGAGATTTCAATAATTATATGGAAGCATGGATGGACTGGAATATAGCACTTGATGAAACTGGAGGTCCAAATCATGTTGGAAATTTATGTGATTCACCAGTAATAATAGATACAAAAGAAAAGAACGTAATTTATAATAGTTCATTTTATTATATAGCTCATTTTAGTAAATTTATAAAAGAAAATGCAATAAGAGTTGAAAGTACAGTTGAAGGTGAAAAAGTATATTGCTTAAGTTGTATAAATGAAGATAATACAATATGTAGTGTGATAATGAATGAAAGTGATGATATTAAAATAGTAGATTTAGAGATCGATGGTGATAAAGTTTCATTACAGTTAAAACCTCATTCTATATATACAATAAAAGAAGTTAAATAAATATTTGAATGATGAAATACATTAAGGATGATATTTTTATTGAGATAGAATATAATTAAAATTAATGTATTGTAAATGTCTAATACTAAGAATGTGTATTTGATAGACTATATGCTTAAAAAATAATGTGTAATATAGCATGAAGTTTAGGATTTTTATATCAAGAACAATTTTAGTGTTGAGTTTTAAAAATCATATTTAAAATAAATATTTATTAACTATATATAGTTAAGAGGAAAGGAAGAGAAAGAGTGAGCACTATATATGAAATTGCAAAAATAGCAGGGGTTTCGCCAACTACAGTATCAAAGGTATTAAATGATTATCCTGATGTAAGTGATAAAACAAGAGCAAAGATAAAAAAAATTCTTGAAGAGGAGAATTTTTATCCAAATTCACAAGCTCAAAATTTATCTACTAAAAAAACATGGACATTGGGAATTGTATATTTTGAAAACCTTGGAGTTGGACTTAGTCATCCTTTCTTTTCAGGTGTAATTGAAGCATTTAAGAATCAGGCAGATAGTCATGGATATTCTCTTTTATTTGGTTCTAAAAATAACAGACTTGGGAATGATACTTTTTTAGAGTATTTCAAATATATAAATGTTGATGGAATAGCTATAATATGTACTGACCCTAGTGATAAGGAAACCTTACAGTTAATAGACAGTGATTTTCCTATTGTTGTGATTGATATGTTTAGCAGCAATACTTCAACAGTAACATCTGATAGTGCACAAGGATGCAGACTTGCAATAAATTATTTATATAATCTAGGACATAGAAAGATTGCACATATAGAAGGGATTTCTAAAGAGGATAACTGGCCTAGCAGCATAAGAAAAGAATACTATATAAGGGCAATGAAAGATTTAAATCTTGATGTTCCAGATGAGTATATTGTTGATGGAGTGAATTTTGATGTGAGTGGCGGATATGAGGGAATGAAAAAGCTGTTAGAGCTTGAAGAAAAGCCTACAGCAGTATTTGCATCATGTGATAAACTTGCCATAGGTGCAATTGATGCAATAAAAGAAGCAGGATTAAGTGTACCTGAAGACATATCAATAATAGGTTTTGATGATATAGAATTAGCTAAGTATGTAACGCCAAAGCTTACTACTATAAGACAAGACTGTACATCTGTTGGAAAAGCAGCCGTTGATTTACTTGTAGAGCAGATAAATGCTAAGGCTAAGCTGAAAATTAACAAGGTAATTCCAGTAGAACTAATAGAAAGAGAATCATGCAGAAAAATATAATTAATATTTGGAAGGTGATTTTTTGAGTAAATATAAATTTTTAGATAAACAAGGACGATTTTCATTAATTAATCCAGAAAAAAATAGTTATGCGTATTTTCCAATAGCCAATGAAGCCGGTGTAATGTCTAGCTTAACACCAACTTTAAATGGTGACTGCAAAATGAGCCAGAATACATTTTTACTGGCTCCTGTAAGTGCAGAAGAACTTCATAACAATAAATCATCAAGAAATTTTTGGTTATATATTGAAGGATATGGAGCATGGTCAGCTACAGGAACTTCAGGAAAACAGAAATATGAAGTATTTGGTGAAAACAAGGAAGAAACAGAATTAGAAGCAGGAATAATGTGGCACAAGGTTACAAGGATATCAAAAGATGCTGGAGTGAAAAGTGAAATAACATCTTTTGTACCAAGTAATAATGAAAAGGTAGAATTGATGAAAGTAACTATCACCAATATAGGTGGTGAATCAAAAAGGATAACTCCAACAGTAGCAATACCGTTTTATGCACGTTCAGCTGATAATCTAAGAGATCATAGACATGTAACATCACTGCTTCACAGGATAGAGACAACTGATTTTGGAGTATTAGTTAATCCTACACTAACTTTTGATGAAAGAGGTCATAAGAAAAATGAGGTTGTTTATGGAATAATGGCAGTAGAAGAAAATGGAGAAAGACCACAAGGTTATTGTCCATTAGTTGAAGAATTTATTGGTGAAGGTGGATCATTTGAGGCTCCAGAAACAATAATATTAAATAAAGATTTTACTGTTAAATCAAATGAAAAATTTGAAGGATTTGAAGCAATTGGAGCCATAAGATTTAATGAAATTGTACTTGATGCAAATGCATCTAAAACATATATAGTAGCATTGGGGTTTGGAGATACTAAAAAGGATTTAGATGATATATGTGTTAATGTTTTAAACGAAACCAGTTTCGATAAATTGCTTTCTGAAACAGAATCATATTGGAACGATAAGATCAATATTTCATATGAAACAAAGGATTCAGAATTTGACAATTGGATGTACTGGGTTAACTTCCAGCCAATGCTTAGAAGAATATATGGATGTTCATTCCTGCCTCACCATGATTATGGAAAAGGGGGAAGAGGCTGGAGAGATTTATGGCAGGATTGTTTAGCACTTCTTGCAATGGATCCTAAAGATGTAAGACAAATGCTTATAGATAATTTTGGCGGAGTTCGCTTTGATGGAACTAATGCTACTATTATTGGAACTAAACAAGGTGAATTTATAGCAGATAGAAATAATATTACACGTGTATGGATGGATCATGGCGCATGGCCATTCTTGACTACAAAGCTTTATATTGAGCAGAGCGGTGATATAGAATTCTTATTAGAAAAACAGACTTACTTTAAGGATTTACAAATAATGAGAGGGCAAGATAAGGACACTTTATGGAAGAGCAAACAAGGAAATAAACAGCTTTCAGATGATGATTCAGAGTATAAGGGAAATATATTAGAACACATTCTAGTTCAGCATTTAACATCTTTCTATGATGTTGGAGAACACAATAATATAAGACTTCATGGTGCAGATTGGAATGATGCTCTTGATATGGCATCTGATAGAGGCGAAAGTGTTGCTTTTACAGCTTTATATGGTGGAAATTTAAATGATATAGCTGAATTAATAAAAGTTTTAAGAGATGAAAAGAATATTAAAACAATAGAGTTTTCAGAAGAAATTCAAGTGCTTTTAGATTGTGATGAATCTCTTTATAACAATATAGATAAAAAACGTGAAGTTTTAAAAATGTATTGTGAACAATCTAAGCACAAGATAAGTGGAAAAACTGTTGATATAAGTTGTGATCTGTTGATAAAAAATATTGAAGAAAAAGCTCAGTGGATTAAAAATCATATTAGAAATAATGAGTGGATTTCTGATAATGACGGTAACAGTTGGTTTAATGGATATTACGATAATCATGGAAGCAGAGTTGAAGGTGAATTTAACAACAATATCAGAATGATGCTTACAGGACAGGTATTTACTATAATGAGCAACACAGCATCTAACAGTCAGGTTGAAGAAATAGTAAAATCTGCTGATAAATATCTTTATGATAAAACTGTTGGTGGATATAAGTTAAATACAGATTTTAATGAATTAAAAACGGATCTTGGAAGAATGTTTGGATTTGCTTATGGTCATAAAGAAAATGGAGCAGTATTCAGCCATATGGCAATAATGTATGCCAATGCCCTTTATAAGAGAGGATTTGTAAAAGAAGGATTTAAAGTTATAGATACTCTTTATAAACACTGTAGTGATTTTGAAATGAGTAGAATATACCCAGGAATACCTGAGTATATCAATTCAAAAGGAAGAGGTATGTATCATTATCTTACAGGTGCTGCAAGCTGGCTAATACTTACTGTATTAACAGAAATGTTTGGAGTAAAAGGTAATATGGGAGATTTATTATTTGAACCTAAATTAATGTTAAATCAGTTTGATGATGAAAATAAAGCTGTAATTAAAATGACTTTTGCAGATAGAAGATTCAATATTGAGTACATTAATAACGATTTAAAAGAATGCAATGAATATAAAATTAGTGAAATAATCATTGATGATAGAAATTATGAATTTGAAAAATTACCTATGATTAAGAGAAGCAACATAGAATCTTTAGAAAAAGAGAAAGTTCATAATATAAAAATAATTTTAGAATAAGGTTTTATAGTTCTGTCAGATTGCTTTAATAATTTGGCAGAACTATAAGAATAATTAGCAGGGAGGAAAAATTCATGAAAGTGGATATTAAGAATCTTCCTATAAAGAAGAAATTGATGAATTCTTTTATGGTAATAGTGGTTATTAGCATATTAACATCATTTATTAGCTTGATATGTTTACAAATAATCAATGATAGATATAAAGATGCAATGAGTAATTATGGATTTTCTCAAGGACAAGTAGGTCTTTTAGGAATTAAAGTTGAGCATTCTTATTCTATGGTAAAAGAAATTATTGTTGTAGGAAACACTTCAGATGTAGACAGAATAAAAACAATAAAAGAAGATATAGAAAAGTGTAATGAAGATATAAATTTATTATTACAAAATATTGATAAAGAGAATGTACAAAATGATAAAGAACAGGAACTTATTAATAATATAAAGTCAGATATAGAATCTTATGAGCAGGTAAAAGATAGAATTATTGAACTTGGAATGAACAACAAAACAGCACAGGCATCTCAATTATTACGAGGTCAGGGTAATCCGGCCATGGATCTTTTGACTGTTGACATATCAGAATTATTATCCATAAAAATAGAACAGTGTAATTTACTAATAAATAGATTAAATAGATTGAGAATTATATTTGTTATGATTATTTTGGCAACTATAGCTTTATCAGTTATTTTTGCAATGAAATCATCTAAATATCTTTCAGACGTTATTGGAAATCCAATAATAAAAATGAGTAAAATAGCTAAACGTATCTGTGATGGTGATTTAGATGTTGAAATACAGTGTGAATCAAATGATGAAATAGGTAAATTAGCACAATCATTTTCTAAAATGGTAATAGCTATTAAAAGTTATATAAGTGAAATATCTAGTATTTTAGGTGATATTTCAAATGGAAATCTTAATTGTTCAATTGAAGAAGAATACAAAGGTAATTTTATAGAAATAAGAAAATCACTTGAAAACATAATAAGATCACTTAACGATATTTTTGAAAATATCGGACAATCAACTATTGAAGTAAAAGCAAATTCTGAAAAAGCTGCTGAAATGGCTGAATTACTTTCTGATGGAAGTAAAAATGAGAAGGATGCAGTAAGAGAATTATATGTTTCTATTGACCAAATAAATAAACAAGTAAATAAGAATGCGGATAATGCAATTGATACTAGCACTATTACTAATGCTTTGGCAGAGAATATAGACAATAGTAATATTATGATGGATAAGGTTATTAAAGCAATGGAGGATATAGAAGATTGTTCTAATAGCATTACAAGTATTATGAATACAATAAATGATATTGCTGAAAGAACAAATCTATTGGCTCTAAATGCAGCAATAGAGGCTGCAAGAGCAGGAGATTTAGGGAGTGGATTTGCAGTTGTAGCTGATGAGGTTAAGAGTTTGGCGAGTCAGAGTGCTGATGCAGCTAGAGAAACAAATAATATTGTAAATGAATCTATAAAAGCAGTGAATAATGGTAAATTATTAGTTTATGATACGGCTAATACACTAAATGAATCATTAAAAAATATAAAAAAAACACGAGAACTTTCAGAATATATAACAGATTCATCGAAAGAACAGTATGAGTCCATAGCTATTGTTAATGAAAGAATAAAGAAAATAACAGAAACTATTAATAGAACAGTTGAAGTAGCTGAAAATAGTGCAATTTCTAGTGAAGAATTGAAATTACAATCTTCTAAATTAGAGATGATGATTAATAAATTTAAACATTTTAGGTGATAGTTTATATTTAGTTTGCTTCTTTAAGCAATTTTATATAAAAAATTAATAATCACCATTTAAACAATAGTTTAGATGATGATTATTAAGATAAATATATTGTGTAATTAGGAGGAGAGTTATGAGAAAGAAATCAAAAAAGAGTAAAAAGAGAATGATGAAGGTGGTTAGTGCAACGATGGCGTGTTCAATACTGGCGGGAAGTACAAGTTTATTAAATGTACAAAAAGTTCAGGCGACTGAAACAACTTCAGCAGAAATTCAGGAGAAAAATATAAATGATGTTACAATGAATGAGGCACAAGTTGATGAAAAAGATGTAGTTAGTACTGAAGTTAATGAAGAAGAAAAAGTACAAAATATTGCAGAAAAAGAAAACGATATCACAAAAAGTGAAGATAATAAAATCCATTCAATGGACTACTTTTCTGCAAATGATGGACCTGTTATAACAAAAAGTGGAGTTGGAGAAGCAAGTTATGGATTTGTAATGCCAGTATTTAATGGTGGATTACAATCTTACGCAGATGTAGCTTCTGATTTAGTGGTAAATGTAAAAGTTGATGGAAAATGGGTTGATATCGATAAATTTGATAAATTTAAGTATAACTCTAATTGGGGAAATTGGAATGATGGTGGTTTTAGCGGATATTGGTTTAAATTATCTGAAACTACAGAAATTCAATTGGCATCTAAATCTAACAGCAATGTAACTTTAGATTATAAATTAGTATTTAATAATTTGTCTAAATCAGTTATTACATCAATGAAACCAACTCAAGGGCCTAATATAAAAGCTGGTGTTACAGGGGGAGCAGGATTCACATATCCTAGTTTTAATGGAGATTCATCTGTAATATATGATCAAGTTTCTGATGATCTTATAGTATACGTATGGTCAGATGAAGAAGATAAGTGGATTAATCTTTTTAATAATGCAGCAAGTGGATGGATTTATGATAAAAACTTTGGACAGTTCACAGATGGAGGTGGAGGATACTGGTTCAATGTAGATAAAACAACTAAAGTTAGGGTTGCATCCATATCTTCACCAGATGTGTATATAGACTATGTAATTGAATACGACAATTCAGAAAGAAATAATTATAATCTTTCAGCTGATACAACTACCTATAAAGCAGGAGATACTGGTGCAATTGGGATTCCATTACCAAAGATTGATGGAGGATATCCAAGAGGAAATGAGTTAGATGGATTTGTATATGAAATAAAAATAAATGATAAGTGGGAAGAACTTGGAAATGGTGCTGCAAGTGGCTTTAGTTATCAAGGTAATGGATATAATAAGTTATCTGACAAAAATCAATGGGGATATTGGGTAGATGGAATATATGGACTTTGGTTCCAACCAATACAGGAGGATATGGAGCTTCGTATAGGATATCCTGTTGATGGTGTCAAAGGTCATGATATTGGAGAAAATTATGTTTACTATAACTTTGTGGGTAACCCTAATGCTCCAAGACCTGATGTTTCAGACCTTGGTAATATACAGCTTGGAACAGAAGGAGATTCACAGATAGATGGATGGAAACTTATTTGGAATGAAGAATTTGCAAGTAATTCTTTAGATTTAAATAAGTGGAATTATAATACTGGATATTATATTAATAATGATCCATCAATGTGGGGATGGGGAAATAATGAACTAGAATATTATACAGATAGTGAAAAAAATATATATTTGGAAGATGGTAAATTAAATCTTAAGGCTTATTATGAACCTAAAATATTCTCTGAAATTGATCCTAATAGAGTTGCACCATATTCTTCAGGAAAAATTACAACAAAAGATAAATTTGCATTTAAATATGGAAGAGTTGATTTTAGAGCTAAACTTCCTAAAGGTACAGGGATTTGGCCAGCTCTTTGGATGCTACCAAATGATGATGTATATGGACCATGGGCAGCATCAGGGGAAATAGATGTAATGGAAGCAAGAGGACGTTTACCACAATCAACTAGTGGAACTATACATTTTGGTGGAACGTGGCCATCTAATACTTACCTTGGAAGTGACTATTCTTTCAAAGATGGACAGGCAATAGATACTGATTATCATGTATACAGTGTGGTATGGGAAGATGATAATATTAAATGGTATGTAGATGGAAACTGTTTCTTTAAAGCTACAAAGGATCAGTGGTATTCTTTAGCTGATAAAAATAATGATAAAGCACCGTTTGATCAGGATTTCTATATTATTATGAATCTTGCAGTAGGTGGTTGGTTTGATGGAGGACTTACACCAAATGAAGGAGATATTCCAGCAACTATGAAGGTAGATTATGTTCGAGTATATAAAGAAGATGGGGATAATGGAGATGTTCAAGAAGAATACAAAGATGTAGCACTAGGAAAAAATATAACTTGTTCTGGATATGAAAATGATGAATTATCTATTAAAAATATTAATGATAATAATTTAGCAACAAGATGGTCTTCAAATTTTGATGATAATGCATGGTTTGATATAGACTTAGGGGAAGTATACAATATAAATGGAATAGATTTAAATTGGGAACAATCATATGGAAAAAAGTATGAAATAATGTTGTCTGAAGATGGTATAAATTATACTACTGCTTTCAATCAGGAGAATGGGAATGGTGGAGAAGAAAATATTAAGATTAATAATATTAATGCTAGATATGTTAAGTTTAAAGGTATAGAGAGAGCATTGCCATATGGATATTCTTTATGGGATGTTAAGGTAATGGGGAAATAGTATTCTTAAATAAGTATTACGGGAGAGTAGATGGTTTTGCTTTTACACAAAATTATCTACTCTCTAAATAAATGCATCTATAAAATTATCACTATTTTTTTGTTGCTTTGCATTTGAAATTTTATTATTTATTCTCTCAATTTCTTTTTGTATATTTTTTATTTCCTCTGCACTTGTCTCTTTATACATTTTAAGTTCTACTTTATATTTATATAACAACTTAATTAAATCTATACAATTAGAATCTGGAGTTAAGACTAGATTGTTATCTTTTGGTGATAATTCATCTGTCAGGTTATCATTTTCATCTAAATCCTTTTGTAATAATTCATCTGTCAGGTTATTATTTTCATCTAAATCTTTTTGTAATAATTCATCTGTCAGGTTATTATTTTCATCTAAATCTTTTTGTGATAATTCATCTGTTAGGTTGTCATTTTCATCTAAATCTTTTTGTGATAATTTATCTGTCCAATTATCATTTTCATTTATATTTTTTTCAGATAATTTATTTATTTCATCAATACTATTTTTTATATCAGAAATAATATCCTCTAATTCTGCTATGTGTTCTTTTCTATACTGTTTTAGTTGTTCTAACTGCTTTTCTTTTTCGTATTTTTCGTTTATAAGAGAGGATATATAAGCAGTATTTTCATTTTTAGATTTTATAGTGTTGTTATTTAAATTATTATTTTTTTTTATTGATGTATATTTAGAAAAATTATTTGATTTAATTAATTCTATTTTCATAATCTTACTCCTTGATTTTTTTTTATATAGAAAATTCTATATATTTTAATATCGACTAATTTTTGAAAAAATTTATATTAAAATCAATTTATGTATAATTTTATAAAATAAATTGATTAATGAAAGATTATAACGCTAATAAAATATAATCCTTAAATATGTTATAAATGATATTTTATTAAAAATGGATACTAAAGAGCATATTGATGTTTTAGTTATTTGGCAATATTATACTTAGAGCTTTACTTGGTATTTATCATGTAAAAATATAAATAAAGCTGATATAATGTAACTGTATACAGGGGATTATTATATATGGAGGTACAAGATGTTTGAATGTGAAGTCATAAAGGGTCTTAATGAACTAGAGTTATCATTATATGAATATATAATGAAAAATAGTGAAAAAGTAATGTACATGAAGA
>OBLF01003084.1_pt1 | contig 10350 bp, 10 predicted proteins | sample 1519231 | NCBI WGS metagenome assembly OBLF01 (sample SAMEA2602895, study PRJEB22501) | metagenome | reverse complement strand
AACGCCTTAATTGCGTCTTTACTCTTGCCACAACCTCTAAAGGATTAAACGGTTTTGTAATGTAATCATCAGCTCCAATGGTAAGTCCCATAATTTTATCAGTATCCTCAACTTTTGCCGTCAGCATTATAATAGGATAATAATACTGTTCTCTAATTTTCTGACAAATACGAAATCCATCAATATCTGGAAGCATTACATCTAAAATTGCCAAATCCATTTTTTGCGTTTCAATACATTCCAAAGCATCCAGACCATTATAAAATTTATGTACCGTGTAACCATCATTTTTTAGATAAACCTCAATCAAGTCGGCTATCTCCTTTTCATCGTCTACTATTAAAATTTGTTCACTCATTTTATTGCTCCTTAATTTCCGGCACAGCTTCCATAATATCGCCAAAGTCACAGTTTAGATATTCGCATATATCAAGCAAAACAGGAAGTGTGACATTTTCGTTTTTCCCAAGTTTAGCAAAAGTGCTTTTGCTTGCACCAACCGCCACTCTTAATTGACTTTTTTTCATCCCTTTATCTATAAGCAGTTTCCAAAGCTTATTATAACAAACTTTCATTTCGTTCCTCCGAATAGACTTATTAACTCTATCATAGCACTTAAATCACTAAAATACAAGTATTTGGTTTGCATTTGCAGACTTTTTTGAAAAGCGTATGTATTCGGCTGTTTAATACAAACAGCCGAAATGAATTTTAATACTGCGGCATACCATACCCCAATATCTCATAATACCCTATGGCATAGTGATTTTCTCGGCAACTATCGCCGGAATTGCCCTCCACGGTGTAAACTGTGCCGTTCTCGACTTTTTCAACAATCCCCACATGATCGGATTCTCCGTCCTGCGGGCCTGACGAACCTTTATTATCCCAATCGAAAAAGATAATGTCACCGGGACGGGGTTCGTAGCTGTTGTCCTGCCATAGTCCGCGATCTCTGAACCATTCGACACCCCAGACGCAGCCTGCAAATTTCGGGATAACGCCTGCGTCGATATAGCCGCACTCGTTGGCACACCACGAAACGAAACAGGCGCACCATTCCACACGAGAGTTAAAGCCGTACCACGACCAATAGGGCTGACCGCCCACATTGCCGACCTGCGACAAGGCCACCGTAACGATGGCATCATCCCCGGAATAGATGCCGTAAAGGACAGCAGACCACATACTGCGGTTTTCCTCGGCAAGCAATTCGGAGAGCTGCTGCCGCTGGTCGGCGGTGAAGTTAAAATGCTCTGCCATTTCCTCGGCCGTCTGGTGGCTGACCGTGATATAAAGGTAGGTGTGCGTGACTGTCGTGGTGGTTTCCACGATGTTCCCGTGACCGTCGTCGGTTTCGGTGATGACTTCTTCGGTCTTGCTTTCGGTGCGGGAAGATATTTCGTTCATCTGCCAGAAAATATCTTTGAGAATGGCTTTCTTGCTGTCGTCCACCGTGGCGACCTCCTGCGGATTGTCGGGATCGGTGGTGGTTTTCACCGCATACACCGCCAGCACCTCCGGCCAGACGGCACGGGAGCCGGACATTTCCAGCTCGTCATAGGTGAGATTTGCCCTTGTGGTGTCGATCTGCGATTGATAGTCGGCGTTGATCTCCTGCACGGCCTGCCGCATGGTCTGTCCCGTGCCGCTGTCCTCACCGGAGAAGAAGATGCCGAAGCAAGAGCCGACGATCAGCCCAATCAGACAAATAACGATAATCACAACAACGGCGATCCACCCGCCCGCAGCAATGGCGGCGATCAGTGCCTTTGTTCCGGCAATGATGGCTTTGACGGCGGCAGCGGTAGCCTTGACCGCCGCCTTGATGCCTGCCGCAGTTGCCTTTGCTGCTGCACGGGCGGTCTGTGCAGCAGTTTTAGCGGCTTTTGCTGTGGCCTGTGCGGTTTTCTGTGCCGTCTTTGCCGCAGCCTGCGTCGTTTTTATGGTCGTCCGGGCAGTCTGCTCGGCGGTCTTAATGGTTTTCTGCGTGGTCTTGACCGCCGCTTTGCCCGTAGATTTTGCCGTCTGTTTGATGGTCTTGCCGCTGCGGTCTACCGTTTTGATTGTCTTTTGCGTAGTATCGGCAGAGCGACGCACCCGTTGCATGGCGTTCTGCGCCTGCTTTTTCGGCAAGTTGGTCTTTCTTCGCTGAAAATAGTCCTTTGCCTTGGAGATATTCTCCTTGGTGGTTTTCACACCCTTGCGGCTGGCCTTATCTAATCCATGAACAGCTTCGTGTGCCGCCGTTTCCGTCCCGGTCAAAGTACGGTCGGCGGCGTATTCTTCGGGAGAGGATTCCGCCGCAAAAACGCTGTGCTCCGCCTTGTCCTTGGTGCGGACATAGGCATCCTTCATCCGCTCGGCGGCTACTGCCGATTTGTCGATCACCTTTACCGTTCCCTTGACCACATCTCTCGTCTTGATGTCAGGCATGGCTTCACCTCCGTTCTGCACCGCTGGATCTCTTCCCGCATCGCCGCATAAAACGCACGGCTGCGGATGTTTCCACCGGCTTTTTGCCACTGCTTCTCAAAGTCGAAACGGGTGGCGAGGTCACGGGCAGAATACCCCTTGATAAAGGTACGCCAAGTGGCATCGTCCCAAGTTTCGAGCTGCCGCCAAAGGTCGGGGAAATGCCGATGCAGCTTTCGCAGCTCATCCAGACTTTGCAGAGGACAGCACCAGCAGGAAACCCGGTGGAATATCTCATACAGACCGCCCCAATCAAAGCCCCGTTCATAGCAGTAGGCCAGACAGTCCTTTTCGGTCATACCCCATTCTGCGAGAGGATAGGTCTTGTCCTTGATCCGCTTCGGTTCGTCGGCAGCGATACCGACATATTCAATGACCGTGTAATCTTCTCGCAGTTCTTTCAGATAGGCGTCCACCACACGGGTTTTGAGGATGCCCGTACACCAGCGGTTGCGCGGGCCTGCCCAGCTCATGCCGCTGTACTGCTCCAATGCAGGATTTTTCCGCTTTGGCGTGTAGTGCAGAAAGTAGTATTCAAAATCATGCTCCGCTTTCAGCCGGGTAATCGGTCTGCCGATATACGCCTCCAAACGGGCAAGATGCTCGTACATCTGCGGAAATTCCAGCCCTGTATCGCAAAAGAGGATCAGGTCAACAGGCCGCTTTTCCTCCAGCAGGCGCAGGAGCATCGCCGTAGAATCCTTGCCGCCCGAAAGCGACACCACATATTTTTCAGGCTTCATCGCTGCCCACCTCCGCAGAGGGTGCGGCGATCCGCTTGGCGACAACGACCATGCGCCCGTTTTTGCGGCTGTATTCGCAGGTGGAAAGCGTGATCAGCTTGTCGCCGTATTCCGCCGTTACGCCGGTGTCGTAGATGGAAAATGCCTTGCATTGGGCGATATAATCATCAAAGTCCTCCGCCGAGTCCGCACGGGTGAAGTGGTAATACTTGAAGCCCTGCTCGGAATAGGCAACGGTCTTGAACACTGCCACGATCTCATATTCGCCGAACCCGGACAGGGTATCAAAGCGGATGGTCTTGTGCTCCTGATAAAAGTCCTCGCTTTCATATTTGCAGAGATCGGCAAACATCGTCCCGTTGTTCATGTGATGCCCGTAGATCACGCAGTTGTCGGACAGCGCAAGGTCGCAGTTTTCCTGCACATAGGGCACGCCGTAATCGCTGTACTGCTTGTCAAAGCCCCGTTTCAGATAGAAATTCGGCTCATCCACGGTCTGCATCACGGGATAGTCGATGTTTGTACCGGGGATGGAGAGCCAGCCCACAAAGTCGCTGTTCTGCTCCTGCACCGCCCGGTACTTTTCAAATGCCGCCAGTTCCGACAGCGGCTCGGTTTCCTGCGGTGTATCGGCGGGTGCCGATTCGGTTTCCACCAGTGCGGCGACCTGTTCAAAGGCTTCGGTGCTCTGTTTTTCGTCTGCATACTGCCGACAGAGCATGATGCCGGAGAAAAGGAAAAGGGCGGCACATACGGCCGCCCCGATCATCAGATATTTGCTTTTCATATATGGCCTCCTTTAAGATGCGTTTCCGCTGCCGAACACACCCTCGCCGGGGCGTGTCGTCATCAAGCGGTAAAGCTCGGTATCTTTCGGAAAGCGGTTGATAAACGGCACCAGCGCCGAGCCGTACTTGATCAGCCCACAGCCAGCGTCGGCGTTGGTAACATAGCTCATCTGCTCGTCGGAGATGTTCAGAAGCTTCGAGAGCTTGGCGCGGTCGGAGAACGCCTGATTGAGCATGACCACAAACTCGGAGTTGGAGAGCATCGTGCTCGCCTGCACGGAGTCCAGCAGGTATTCCACATTCTGCGTGATGGCAGTGGGATAGCCGTTGCGCTTGCGGAACTGCCGCCATGCGGAATTGAAGAAAATGCCGCTCTGCTCATTTTCAAAAACGACATGGAATTCGTCGATAAAGATGTGGGTGCGCTTGCCCTTCTTCCAGTTGAGGGTGACACGGTTGAGAATGGTGTCGGTGATCACCAACAGTCCCGTAGGCTTCAGCTGCTCGCCAAGCCCGTGAATATCGAACACGACGATGCGCTTGTCGAGATCAACGGTGCTTTCGTGACCGAAAATATCGAGTGAACCGGTGGTGAACAGCTCCAGCGACAAGGCGATTTCTTTTGCTTTTTCTTCGGGCTGTTCCAGCAGCTTGTTTCGCAGGTCGCAGAGCGTAGCGGGTTTGCCCGTTCGCTCGGCGTCATGATACACCAGCGCCGTGCAGCGGTCGATGATGGATTTCTGCTGCGGGCCGACACCGGCCTTGTCGATCTGCTCCACAAGGGACATGATGAACTGCGATTTCTCCACGATAGGGTTGTTCTCACCGTAACCGTCCACCATATACATGGCGTTCAAACGGTCTTTGCCGCCCGCCGCCATATGAATGACGGTCGCCGTTTCCTTGCCCAGAGCCGCCACCAGCGCACCAAATTCGTTTTCCGGATCGCAGACCAGCACATCATCGGCGGTGTTGAGAATAAGAAAAGCGATCAGTTCCTTAGCGCTGAACGATTTGCCCGAACCGGGCACACCCAGCAGGAACGCCGATTGGTTCAGAAGATTTGCTTTGTTGCACATGATGAGGTTGTGGGAGATGGCGTTCTCTCCGAAGTAAATGCCGCCCTTGTCCTGTACTTCCTGCACCTTAAAGGGCATGAACACTGCAAGGCTTTCGGTGGTAAGGGTGCGAAACGCATTGATCCTCCGTGTGCCGATGGGGAGAACGGTGTTCAGCCCGTCGAACTGTTGGAATTTCAGCACGGCAAGCTGGCACATATGCTTTCGTGCCACGGCGAGCACCGTTTCGGTGTCGCTGTCAAGCTGCTTTTTGTCGTCGGCGGTAATGACCATCGTAATAACGGCAAGCATCATCCGCTGATCTCTCGTGGTCAGGTCGTCCAGAAACTCCTTGCTTTCCTTGCGCTGGAGCTCCATATCATAGGGCACGACAGCGGAGAAATTGTTGTTGGCGTTCTGCCTGCGCTGCCAGTTGGTGATATTGGTTTCGATACCGAGCAGACGATTTTCCACCTCCCGCACGGCCTCGTCGGTGGGGATCGGCACAACATCGATCGACAGCATCATATTTCGGTTGAAATCGGTCAGCTCCGTGACCATGCTGTCTTTGATATACGAAGCGTAGTCTTTCAGAAACAAGACCCTGCAGTATTTTTCGCCCAGCTTCAGGCAGTCGCTGCTTTTCTCCATCGAGTCGGGGCAGATATAGTCCTTAAAGTTGTGCCCCTTGCGCATCATATCCTGCGGGTCAAAGTGAAACGCCGCTTCTTCGCCCTGACGGTAGAAGTCGTGGAGCACCCGCAGCTTTTCGGCGGCGTCCAGCTCGGTACACTTGGAGCCGAGGGCGGCGAAATGGGCGATCAGGTCAGCGCCGATCCGGGCAAAGTAGGTGCGGGCTTCTTCGATGTCCTTTTTGCAGACCGACACCGTGATATATTTCTCCTGAATGATGCCGTTGGCGCCGGTGGCCTTGTCCAGCAGCATTTGATTGTATTCCCGGCGGTACACATCGCAGGCGTCGCCCCGCATGGGCATCAAGATCGACTGCTCGAAATTCGCCCGGTTCAGCCTGCGGTTGTTGATGGTGATTTTCGTCGTCGCTCCGGAATCCAGACTGTTCAGCAGCTCCGAATAGGCAAGGAACATCTGCTCCTTGTCCTCACGGCTTGCCACAAGGTAGTTGATGTCGGTGAACTGATAGGTCTTGGAAAAGCGGCCGCCCACCTGAAAAATACCGTCCTTCCAGATGCGGCGGACGGGGATCACATCCTGCACCTTGCGGGGTACGGTGTACCGCTCCTTGTCCTGTTTCAGCAGGTTTTTCAGCGTTTTGATCATGATTTTCCTTCCTCCAATTTGTCTTTGAGTGCTTCATAGTAGAGGTTCGATGCCTCAAAGCGAAGCTCTTTTGGCTCTAACAGCTCCGAGCGCAGCCACGCCCAGAGGAATTGTTCAGCGGTCATACCGTGGTAAGTGATAAAGCCCAGCGCCGCAAAGGGTGCGGCGCCGAGAATACACATCCAACTGACGGTTTCCGTCCCGAAGTGGGGCTTCAGCAGAAAGTACAGTCCCACGGCGACAAGGATCGCCAAGACAGAAAAAACGAACTGCCGCATGGACAGTCCGAAAAACATGGATTCCGTATAGTTGCGGATCTCCCGATTGATTTTCACTTCCAAATCTCGTCCTCCTTTACAGTCCCATCATTTCACGCACAACACGGTCGGCCATTTTGACAGCGCCGACGAGCACCAGCATATTGAAAACTAACTCGCCCACATACGACCACACCTGCGTTACCGCCGCAGCGTCGGGATCGACGACGGGCGGACTGGATGCAAACAGAGAGAAGATGATGCAGGCCAGTACGATGATCGCACCCTCTAAACAAACGGCGGCATAACTTTTGATGAAGCTCTTGCCGATGTTCTGTGACGGCTCGCCTGCAAAGGCCGAGAGCGGGACCGGTGCAATGGCCGTGTAGAGATAGAGTTTGAAAAATCTGCCGTACACGGTCATGATCATGATAAACGACAAAACCGTGATAAACAGCCCGCCGATCAAGGTCACTGCCCACAATGGGATGCTTTCAAAAAAGCCGCAGTCCTCTACGGCGGTCACGATCTCGGCAGGCAGCACAGTTTCCTGCGCCACCCCAAAGCCTGCGGCGTTCATGATAGTAGAGATCAGCCCCTGCACGATGTTGAATAGGGCGATCATCAGCTCCAAGCCGTATGTGACGGCGGCCTTGGCAAGGGCGAAACGGATAAACACTTTGAGAGCGTGCTCCGGCCGTTTCAGTTCCGCAAAGCTGCCGCAGGTTTTCATCACGCCCACCACAAAGAACAAAACGAGCAGCGCAAGCCCGATGGCCTGCACCGCACCGTGGATGCCGACGATCACATTCCAGATCGTGCCGCCCTTGAACTGCTCCGGCGACTGCGTAATGAGCTGCCAGATCTCCGCCAGCTTTTCATTCCAAGTTTCCAGCGCATTCTCCAAATTCTGTACGATCCAGTTATCCGACATTCGGCTCACCTCCCGTCAGCGCAATATCGCAGGCGACCTCGTTGCCCCAAACATCCCAGCCGTCCGTTTTTTGACGGGCGAACAGCTCAATGCGGGGCAGATCACCCATCAGCTCGACAATGCGCCGCCTTGCTTCGTCCGGCTTTTTGCTGTGTTCCTCGATGTGGGAGAGGATGACTTGATGCACCCCGGCCGAGCGGCGTTTCGGGCGGCCTTTGGTGGCAAGCATACAGAACTCTGCATTGGCTCTCGTCCAGTGTCCCATGCCCCAAAACAGGCTGTCGGACTTGCGGTTCTGCTTGATCCATACGAAAGCCACCGTCTTATACGAAAAGCCCCATGCACGCATGACCGAAAAGCAGTCGTGCAGCAGTGGGATCGTTGTCCATAGAAACAATACGCAGTCATCAGCGGCAAGCGTGCCGACCGGCAGCGCCCGTATATCTTCCAGTTCCATTGTCGGGTAGTGGGATTCGGCGGAGCGCCCAAGCCCCTTTTTAGAATAGACTTTGTACCGCCAAGGCGGGTCTGCGTAAATAATGCTGTATTTCTTCACAGCTTCCTCCTTTCCGGCAAATAGGGGCAGGCCAAAGTGACCTGCCCCGTGCGCCGTATCATTTATCTGCTGTCCCGGTCGGGCGAGCTGCGGATCACGCCGTACACATCATCCACAAAGTAGCGCCCGGCAAAGGGATTGAATATGGCGTGGCACTTCACGCCGTTGTATTCGGCAAGGTAGTCGTTGTCCCCGATGCGTTTGAGGATCGTCGCCTCACCGAGCACATGGGTTTCTCCCTGTTTCAGAGAGTGGATATAGCACTCGCACTTTTCCATCTGCGGCCTCCTTTCAGCCCGTGATCAGGTTCAGGATCTCTTTGGCAAAGGTGATGACGATGCCGCCCGCAAGGGTGAGAAAGCCGTTGCTGCGCTGGCTGGGATCGTGGGACTGGAACGAAAGTCCCACCTGCACGATACCCCAGCCGAGCAGGATCAGTCCGACCGCACGGATCAGGCCGAAAATGAAATCGCTCAGGTTGTTCACGACGGCAATCGGGTCATTGGCGGCAAAGGCCGTGACGGAGCAGCCGAGCACAAGGGCAACCGACAGCACAGCGACGCAGTAGAAGCGAAAGCCCTTTCTGACCTTGCCGGGCATGGGCAGCTTGTTTGCAGTCTTTTGGGTGTTCTTCATGGGTTTATCCTCCTTGAATTGAATTAAAAAAGAGCTTCTATATCCTCGTCGGAAAGAAGCTCATAATCGGGTATGGGTTCATTGGGTGCGGGTACGGTTTCGGCGGCAGCGCCTGCAAACGAGAGCGTCGCAATGGCATTTTCCGTCCCGCCGTGTTCATAAGGTGCTGCGCCGCCGTCCTCGGTCAGTGCAATGTTCGGGTGTTTCAGAATGTCGTATTTCTCGTCCATCACTGGACGCTCACCACGGATAAACAAAAGGGCGTAACGGTTGTCCAGCATACGCACTTCGTCCGGCGTCAGAAGCTCTCTGCCGCTGATCTGATAGTTCGTGCTGTAATTGCCGTTTCGCCCGGATGATTTGCCGTAGGTGTTGGTGTCGATGGTGGATTTGCCGAGGTAGGATTCCGAGATCAGCTTGTGGGTCGATGTTTCGTTGCCGCCGAGATAAAGGAACTCGTCGCAGTTGCCGAGGATCGACTCCCATTCCTTTTCAAACAGCGCTTTGAGCGCCGCCACATTTTGCAGAATGATGGACACATACACATTGCGGGAGCGCATGACCGCAAGGATCTTGGAGAAATCCTCCGGCAGGCTGACATTGCTGAACTCGTCCATTAGGAAGTGAACGGGAACGGGCAGACTGCCGCCGTATTTGTGGTCGGCCAGATAGAATAGCTGCTGAAAAAGCTGCGTGTACAAAATGCTGACCAAAAAGTTAAAGCTGGTATCATTGTCGGGGATCAGGGCAAAGAGCGCCACTTTCTTTTCTCCGAGGGACGGCAGATCCAGCTCATCCGTAGCGGTCAGCGCCGCCAGCGAGGAGAGATTGAATTTCTCTAACCTTGCCGCCAGCGTGATCTGAATGGATTTCAGCGTTTTTGCGCTGCCGGAATGATAGTCCTTGTAATACTTCACGGCGATGTGGTCGGGCTCCCGCATCTCCAACCGCTCAAACAGCTCGTCCAGCGGTGAGGTGTATTCGTCGCAGTCCTCCCGCACATCCGCCGCACGCAACATTTCCATGACCATTGGAAAGTTCTGCTCGTCGGGTGGCGCTTCGTATTTCAGATAGAAGATCAGCGCCAGCAGGAGCATAGACGCGGCGGTGTCCCAAAAGGGATCGTTGGACTGGCTGCCTTTCGGCGTGGTGCTTTTGAACAGGTTGGTCACAAGCCGCTGCACATCGTTATCGTCCCGCAGGTAGACAAACGGGTTGTAGCAATGGCTTTGCTCCATGTTCAGAAGATCCAGCACACGCACCTCATAACCCTTTTGCCGGAGCAGATGCCCCGTGCTGCGCAGCAGCTCGCCCTTCGGGTCCAGCACGGTAAAGCTCGTGTTGGCCTGACACAGATTCGGCTTTGCGTAAAACCTCGTCTTGCCTGCGCCACTGCCGCCGACCACGACCGTATTGAGGTTGCGGCGGTGCTTCCGTCCGTCCAGACCCATACGGACATTCTGCGTGGAGATCTTGTTGTCCTCCGGGTCGGCTGGCCGGGATTTTTGGTTGTACGGTTCGGCCGGACCCCACCTTGCCGGACCGCGGTTCCCTCCCCGCCCGTACTTGTGTCGGGGGAGGTAAAAAATAATCACCCTCGATGC
>OBLF01003079.1_pt1 | contig 10371 bp, 6 predicted proteins | sample 1519231 | NCBI WGS metagenome assembly OBLF01 (sample SAMEA2602895, study PRJEB22501) | metagenome | reverse complement strand
CAGCACACTCCGTATTCGGGAAGGAGATCCGTTAGGGATATTTACAGGCCGGGAAGGTGAAATCGTATTGAAGAAATATTCACCAATCGGCGAATTGAGTGCACTGGCGGGAAATTATGTGCAGAGCTTATCGCAGAGCCTGCACTGCACGGCAGCAATCTGCGATATGGATCAAATCGTTGCGGTGGCAGGTGGAGGTAAAAAAGAACTGGACGAGCAGCTTATCAGTAAAGAACTGGAAGAAATACTGTTAAAAAGGAAAAAACTGCTTGCATTTCAGGAGGATTCTTCTTATATAAATGTTGTGGATGTTGAAGAGTCTGCTTTCACCGGAGAAGCAATCGGCCCGATTTTGTGTGAAGGGGACGTGATTGGAGGTGTGCTTTTACTTGGCGAAAAGAACCGAAAGAAATTAACCGATCTGGAAATGCAGGTCGCCGTCTGCGTTGCAGATTTTCTCGGCAGACAGATGGAACAATGAGGAAGAAACAGGAATAAAAGCCCTTTTCTTTTCATACTTTTGATAAAGAGGAGGGAAGAAGATGAACAGGCTGGAAAAAAATCAGAAAATCATATGGCTGTTGAAGGCATTGCTTTTTTCCTATGTAGTAACAGGCATCAGTCTGCTGCTGTTGTCTGTTTTGTTGTACAAATTTGAATGGAATGAGCATCTTGTTTCGGCAGTAATTGTGGCAGTATATGTATTATCAACGGTTGTAGGAGGAATTGTGATCGGAAAGCTGGTCAGAACCAGACGCTTTTTCTGGGGACTCCTTCTGGGAAATTTGTATTTTATTCTGCTTCTGGTCATTACGATCATACTGTATCGTTCGCTTTCCGGAAATGGGCTTAATATGCTGACAGCATGGATTCTCTGTACAGGTGGCGGCATGACAGGCGGTATGATCTCATAAAAATTACGGAAGTAAGATAACGGAATACAATAAAGGAAAAATGAGCCTCTGATATCAGATGAAAAGCATGGTATCAGAAGCTTTTTGTTATGGCGACGAGGAAAATGCGTCATGCTTACATGACAGCATTTGACGACCGCTAATCAGCGGATAAAACTCGCAAAGCATGTTTTACCGCAGCCTGTGAATTGTTCGGTGAAATATAAGGAAAAGGTTTTCAATTTGGATAAATTGTGCTAAACTAACAAAGTGGACTGTATACGCTGAAAGCATATAATTTCAGACAGTGCAGTTTATGGAGTCGGAAAGAAAGGAAAGGTTTAGCAATTATGAAAAAGGGGAAGGGTATACTGAGTCTGATCTTGACGATCGTGCTGATTGGACTTCTGGGATTTACCACTGCTGTCGGATTCGGAAAAGGTCATACCGGTTCGGCACAGAATATCAAGCTCGGACTGGATCTGGCAGGCGGTGTCAGTATTACATATAAAGTAAAAGATGACAACCCGACAGACAGCGAGATGAATGATACGATCTACAAGTTGCAGAAGCGTGTAGAACAGTACAGTACAGAAGCTTCTGTTTACCAGGAAGGTAAAGACAGAATCAACATTGAGATTCCGGGTGTTTCCAATGCAAATGAGATTCTGGATGAACTTGGACAACCGGGTTCTTTGTATTTTATTTCACAGACAGACAGCAAAGGCAAAGCCAATTATAAACTTGTCAGCTCTACAGGAGATGCTGCGAAAGATTACAAGCTTTCAAAATCTCTGGAAGAAATGCAGAAAGACGGCTCTATTGTTCTGACAGGAACAGATGTCAAATCTGCAAAAGCACAGACGACAGAGAATCCGACAACAAAAGCAAAAGAGAATATTGTATCACTGACGTTTACAAAGGCAGGAACGAAGAAGTTTGCAGATGCTACGAAGAAAGCTTACAAAGCACGCGAGAGTATCGGTATTTACTACGACGGAGCATTTGTTAGTGTGCCGAATGTACAGAATGAGATTACAGATGGTTCTGCACAGATTTCAGGAAATATGACATTTGAAGAGGCAGACGGACTTGCTTCTACGATTCGTATCGGTGGACTGAAACTGGAATTGGAAGAACTCCGTTCCCAGGTTGTGGGAGCACAGCTCGGAGAGCAGGCAGTACATACAAGTTTAGTAGCAGGTGCGATCGGACTTGCGGTTGTGTTCCTGTTTATGTTATGGGTATATTACTTGCCGGGACTTGCGTCCGGACTTGCACTTCTGATTTATACAGGATTGGTAATGGTTATCCTGAATGCATTTGACATTACACTGACGTTACCGGGAATTGCAGGTATTATCCTGAGTATCGGTATGGCGGTGGATGCCAACGTTATCATCTTCGCTCGTGTGAAAGAAGAGATGACGGCAGGCAGAGGAGTGAAGAATTCACTGAAGACCGGATTCCACAAAGCGATGTCAGCGATCGTTGACGGTAACGTAACAACACTGATTGCAGCAGCAGTTCTGTGGTTTAAGGGTTCCGGTACAGTAAAAGGATTCGCACAGACACTTGCAATAGGTATCATTGTATCGATGTTTACAGCACTTGTTATCACACGTATGATCGTATATGCGTTCTATGGTGTCGGTATCAGAAACGAAAAATTCTACTATCGTCCATGGAAGAAGGAAAGAAAGACTATTGATTTCCTTGCAAAGAAAAAGTATTTCTTTACATTCTCAATTGCTGTTATGGTAATTGGACTTGGAATCATGGGATTCCATGCATCAAAAGGAGACGGAGCATTTGCATATGGTTTGGACTTCCAGGGTGGTACAGCTACGAATGTAACATTTAATGAAGACTACTCTATCAATGATATTGATGCGAAGATCGTACCTGTTGTAGAGAAGACAACCGGTGATCACAATGTTCAGACACAGAAAGTTGCCGGAACAAAACAGATTATCATCAAGACCGTTACATTAAGCTTAAAACAGCGTGAAGCGCTGAACAAAGCGATGGTAGATAACTTTAAAGTAGATGAATCTAAGATCACTGCAGAGAATATCAGCTCTACTGTAAGCAGTGAGATGCGTCAGGATGCAGTTATTGCGGTTATTATTGCAGCCATCTGTATGCTGTTGTATATCTGGTTCCGATTCAAAGATATCCGCTTTGCAACCAGTGCCGTACTTGCATTGCTACATGATGTAATAATCGTAATCATCTTCTACGGTGTTGTAAGAATTTCTGTAGGTAATACATTTATTGCGACAGTGCTTACAATTGTTGGATATTCGATCAACGCGACGATCGTTATCTTTGACCGAATCCGTGAAGAACTGCGTGGCAGAAAGAAAGCAGCAGATCTGGATATGCTTGTAAACAAGAGCATTACACAGACTTTGACAAGAAGTATTTATACCTCTCTGACAACGTTTGTTATGGTAGCAATCCTGTTTATTCTTGGTGTTAGTTCTATTAAGGAATTTGCTGCACCGCTGATGGTAGGTGTTGCATGGGGGGCTTACTCTTCTGTATGTATTACAGGTGCACTGTGGTATGTCATGAAGATGAAAATCGGTGCAAAAGCACAGCCTGCAAAACAGACGGGAGGCAAAAAGAAGAAAAAATAATACGGTTCCGATATAAGAACATAAGCAGCCATGACCATAGATCCTATGGTTGTGGCTGTTTCCTTACTGCCATCTGACTGTCAGAAGCGGAGGGCAGTTTATAAAAAAGAGAACTAAAGGAGAAGCAGATGGAACGCTGGGTATTACTTCGCAAAGGAGCAAAGTTTGAGGAACTGAGCGAAAAATTTCATATTAGTAAACAACTGGTAAGTCTGATCAGAAATCGGAATGTCATAGGAGAGGAAGCGATGGAGAAGTATCTTCATGGAACGATTTCAGATCTGTATGATGGCATGCTGTTAAAAGATATGAACAGAGCCATTGACATATTGACAGAGAAGATTGCGGATAAGAAGAAAATACGTGTGATCGGAGATTATGATATCGATGGTGTGAATGCAACGTATATTTTACTGGAAGGACTGGAAGGACTGGGAGCAGAGGTGGATTATGATATTCCAAACCGTATGACGGATGGCTACGGCCTGAGCAATGAGCTGATCGAGCGGGCGGCAAGTGCCGGAGTCGATACGATTCTCACCTGTGACAATGGCATTGCCGCCAGGAAAGAGATCGCATATGCGAAAGAACTTGGCATGACTGTGATCGTAACAGATCATCATGAAGTGCCTTATGAAGATGAGCAAAAACAGGAAGAAAAAGATCAGACTGCGGAAATGACTTATAAAGGTAAAAGAAAATATATTCTTCCGCCGGCAGATGCAGTCATTGACCCGAAACAGCCGGACTGCAATTATCCTTATGAGGGGATCTGCGGAGCAACAGTTGCATACAAGTTGATGGAAGCATTGTATGAGGTGACAGGACATGATGTGGATGATATCGATTACCTTATAGAAAATGTTGCAATGGCAACGATTGGTGATGTGATGGATCTGGAAGATGAAAACCGGATCTTTGTGCGGGAAGGTCTTGAAATGCTAAAGCGGACTGCCAATCCGGGGATGCGTTCGCTTATGGAATGCAATGGAATTGAAAAGGAGCGGCTGAATTCCTATCATATCGGTTTTGTGATCGGACCGTGTCTCAATGCCGGAGGAAGGCTGGATACGGCAAAACGCGCACTGGAGCTTTTGCGGGCGAAGAACAAAAAAGAGGCAGATGTTCTGGCAGGAGATCTGAAGGCACTGAATGACAGCCGGAAAGATCTGACTGCGAAAGCCGTGAAAGAAGCGATTGAATATATAGAACACTCTACATTAAAAGAAGATAAAGTACTGGTAGTGTATCTGCCGGAGTGTCATGAGAGTCTGGCGGGAATTGTGGCAGGAAAGATCCGGGAAAAATACTACAGGCCAGTCTTTGTTATCACGGACGCTAAAGAAGGAGCAAAAGGCTCCGGCAGATCGATTGAAGCTTATTATATGTATGAGAAACTTCATGAGTGTGAAGAACTTCTGGATAAATATGGTGGACATAAGATGGCGGCGGGACTGTCTCTTCCGGTAGAGAATATCGATAAGCTGCGCAGAAAACTGAATGAGAAATGTATGCTGAGTGAGAAGGATCTTTCGGAAAAGATAACAATTGATATGCAATTGCCATTTTCCAAGATATCGCCGAAGTTTATCGATGAGATCAAATTGCTGGAGCCATTCGGTAAAGGTAATACCAAGCCGGTATTTGCAGAAAAAAATCTGGTAATACGCAGCGCGAGGGTTCTTGGACGCAACAAAAATGTATTGAAAATGCGTCTGGAAAATGCAGAGCATGTCATATTGGATGCGGTTTATTTTGGTGAAGTAGAGAAGTTTATCGGTTACCTGGAGGGAAAATATGGAAAACAGGAAGTAACAGAGCTTCTTACAGGCGGCAGAAGCCAGGTGACAATCCAGGCAACCTTTTATCCGGAAATCAACGATTATCTGGGCAGAAAAACATTGCAGATTGTAGTGATGCATTATCGGTAAATGGGATCATAGGTGAATATCTATAGAATTATTTGAAAATCATATCAAGTAATGATATACTAATTTTGTATTTTATCATGAAACGGAGAAGATGCATTATGAAACAGATAGAAGAATATGTAAGAAGTATTGAGGATTTTCCGGAAGAAGGTATCATCTTCCGTGATGTAACAAGTGTGTTACAGGACGCAGACGGACTGCATCTGGCAATTGATCTGATGCAGGAGAAGTTAAAAGGATTAGATTTTGATATCGTTGTCGGACCGGAATCCAGGGGATTTATTTTCGGTGTTCCGATTGCATATAATTTACACAAGCCATTCGTGCCAATCCGCAAAAAAGGCAAATTACCATGCGAGACCATAGGAATCAAGTATGATCTTGAATATGGAAGCGCCGAACTGGAGATGCACAGAGATGCGATTAAACCAGGGCAAAAAGTTGTGATCATTGACGATCTTATTGCAACAGGAGGAACGAATGAAGCGATGGTCAAGCTGGTCGAAGGACTTGGCGGTGTTGTAGTGAAAGCAGTATTCCTGATGGAACTGGCAGGACTCAAAGGCCGTGAGCGTCTGAAAGGATATGACGTAGAGTCTGTAATCTGCTATCCGGGCAAGTAATCCGTAATATAAGGTAGAACAGACAGATAAAGGAAAGAGAAATCAGAGGAAGGAGGCGTTAATATGTCAAAGACAACGTATGAGTCATTGGATAATAAGATTGCGGCAAGCACTCTTACCAAAGATCTTACAAAAGGGCTGGATGTTGTGGATGGTCATGGGATTAAGAAGCCGGGTGAGTATGAGAACCCGGACGAGCTGTATGACATGTTAATTGCCCGTATCCGGAAGTACCATCCGTCTACGGATGTCAGTATGATTGAAAAAGCATATGCTCTGGCGAAAGAGGCACACGGAGACCAGTGCCGTAAGTCCGGAGAACCATATATTGTGCATCCGCTCTGGGTTGCGATCATTCTGGCAAATCTGGAGATGGATAAAGAGACGATTGCAGCAGGAATGTTACATGATGTCGTAGAGGATACAAAATATACAGAAGAAGATATCAAACGTGAATTTGGAGATGAAGTAGCACTTCTTGTAGATGGAGTTACAAAACTCGGACGATTATCCTATTCTTCCGATAAACTGGAAGTACAGGCGGAGAATCTCCGTAAGATGTTTCTTGCCATGGCAAAAGACATCCGTGTTATCATTATCAAATTGGCTGACCGTCTGCATAACATGCGGACACTGCAGTTTATGACTCCTGCAAAGCAGAAGGAAAAAGCAAAAGAGACGATGGATATATATGCACCAATCGCCCAGAGACTTGGTATTTCCAAGATCAAGACTGAGCTGGATGACCTGGCACTCAAATATTCACAGCCGGAAGTCTTTTTTGATCTGGTGAATCAGATCAATGCAAGAAAAACAGAACGTGAAGAATTTGTAGATCAGATCGTTCAGGAAGTATCGACACATATGAAGAATGCCAATATCAAATGTGAAGTGAACGGACGTGTCAAGCATTTCTTCAGTATTTATAAGAAGATGGTCAATCAGGACAAGACCGTAGATCAGATCTACGATTTGTTTGCAGTCCGTATTATTGTAGATTCTGTGAAGGACTGTTATGCGGCGCTCGGTGTCATCCATGAGATGTACACACCGATTCCGGGACGTTTCAAGGATTATATTGCAATGCCAAAACCAAACATGTACCAGTCTCTACATACGACACTGATGAGTTCTGTGGGACAGCCATTTGAGATACAGATCCGTACGGTTGAGATGCATAAGACAGCAGAGTATGGTATCGCAGCACACTGGAAATATAAGGAATCCAATGATGGCAAGAAGAGTGTGGAGGCACAGGAAGAAGAGAAGTTAAGCTGGCTTCGTCAGATTCTGGAATGGCAGAGAGATATGTCAGATAACAGAGAGTTCTTGAATCTGATCAAAGGAGATCTGGATCTGTTTGCAGAAGATGTTTATTGCTTTACACCGCAGGGAGATGTCAAAAACCTTCCGAATGGATCAACACCGATTGATTTCGCTTATGCGATTCATAGTGCTGTCGGTAATAAGATGGTCGGTGCCAGAGTCAACGGTAAACTTGTAAATATAGACTATAAGATCCAGAACGGTGACCGTATTGAGATACTGACATCCCAGAACTCCAAAGGACCGAGTCGTGACTGGCTGAATATTGTTAAGAGTACACAGGCGAAGAACAAGATCAATCAATGGTTCAAGAAGGAGTTTAAAGAGAGCAATATCATCAAAGGAAAAGAGATGATCGTTGCTTACTGCAAAGCCAAATCCATCAATGTTTCCCATATTACGAATATGAAATACCAAGAGACGGTACAGAGAAAATATGGTTTTAAAGATTGGGATTCTGTGCTTGCGGCGATTGGTCATGGAGGCCTAAAAGAAGGACAGGTTGTAAATCGACTGGTAGAAGAATACAGCAAGGAACACAAGCAGGAGCTTGCCGATGAGAGTGTACTGGAGAAGGTTGCGGAAGCGTCCAAGAATAAAGTGCACATTGCCAAATCCAAGAGTGGAATTGTGGTTAAGGGGATAGATGATGTTGCAGTTCGTTTTTCCAGATGCTGTAATCCGGTTCCGGGTGATGAGATTGTTGGTTTTGTTACACGCGGAAGAGGATTATCTATCCACAGGACAGACTGTATCAATATGATTCATCTGACAGAATCTGAACGTGCAAGACTGATTGATGCTGAATGGGAAAGTGACGTTACACAGGAAGCGACCGGACAGTACCTTGCAGAGATCAAGATGTATGCACATGACAGACAGGGATTTTTAATGGAGATGTCCAAGATCTTTACAGAGGCAGATGTGGATGTCAAATCTATGAATGTGCGTACAAGCAAGCAGGGAACTGCGACGATCGAGACAGGATTTATTGTTCATGGCAGAGACGAATTAGAGCATATTGTGAAGAAACTGCGCCAGATCGAGGGCGTGATCGATATTGAAAGAACGACGGGGTAAAACTGGAATGAAAATAGAAAAATTTGTAACAGGTATTATCAGCACGAATTGTTATCTTGTGATAAATGAAGAGACAAAGCACGCGGTCATTGTTGATCTGGCTGCTTTTCCGCGAGCTCTGAAGAATTATATCGAAGAAGAGAATATTACGGTGGAAGCAATTCTGCTGACACATGCACATTTTGACCATATAATGGGGATTGATGATTTTAAGAAAGTTTATGATGTTCCTGTCTATGTAGAAGAACATGATGCGGATCTTTTGGCGGATGCAAGACTGAACCAGTCATTGACTTATACCAATGGTTATACATTTGCCGGAGCGAAGACTGTGAAGGACGGAGATGTTCTTACATTTGCCGGATATGATTTCCGGGTGATCCACACACCGGGTCATACGATGGGATGTTGCTGTTACTATGTAGAATCTGAGAATGTGCTGTTCAGCGGTGATACACTATTCCAGAATTCTGTCGGACGTACAGATTTTGAAAACAGCAGCACATCGGCGATCGTCCGTTCTGTAAGAGAAAAATTATTCCTTTTACCGGATGAGACACATGTGTACCCGGGTCATATGGGAGAGACGATGATCGGACATGAGAAAACGCACAATCCATATGTGTAAGATGGATGGGAGAAAAGATGATGGAAATTATATGTTGTAACGAATCATACACGTATAATGCGTATCATATTATGAAGGCTTTTTATCCAGCCGGGAACATGGTGGCCCGGGTGGACGAAAAAGCCTCTAATTATGTAGAGGCGGTTCTCCCGGATGGAAGCAGGCTTGCCATTTCCAGAGAAAAAGAACTGACAAAGAAGGAACTTGATCGTGCATTATACAGAAAACTGAAAGAAATAACCGGACGTTCCCTTGCGTGGGGTGTCCTTACCGGAGTGCGTCCGACAAAAATCGCTATGAAAAAACTGGAGGAAGGAATGGATAAAAGCGCTTTTGTCCAGTGGTTTCAAAAAGAAAATTTGGCGAGTGAAGAGAAAACTATTCTTGCATGGGAAATCGCAAACCGGGAGAAAGAATTACTTGACAGACTGGATTATGAAAATGGATACAGTCTGTATGTCGGAATTCCATTTTGCCCAAGTGTCTGTAGCTACTGTTCCTTTAGCTCAGGCGCACTGTTTGACTGGAAAGACAGTGTGGAAGCATATTTAGATGCACTGTGCAAAGAACTTGCTTACATCGGAAAGGTATCCGTGGAGAAGAAATTAAATACGATTTATATTGGCGGAGGTACACCGACTACACTAACTGCCGGACAGTTGAAGAGACTGTTAGACTGTATCGATACATATTTTTCAAGAGAGTATCTTCTGGAATATACCGTAGAGGCTGGCAGACCGGATAGTATTACACCGGAAAAGCTACAGGTAATTGCGGAGCATGGAATCAGTAGGATTTCTATTAATCCGCAGACAATGCAGCAGAAAACGCTGGATCTGATTGGCAGAAAACATACTGTTTCACAGATCCGTGATGCATATCATACGGCAAGAAGTCTTGGATTTGACAATATTAATATGGATTTGATCGCAGGACTTCCGGGTGAGACACTTGCGGATATGGAAGATACGCTTTCACAGATTAAAGAACTGGAACCGGACAGCCTGACAGTACATTCTCTTGCAATCAAGCGTGCTGCAAAGATGGGACGGTCTGATGAAAAACCTTCTGTCGGCCCAGATACAAAAGAGATGGTAGATGAAGCAAGACGCGTGGCAAAAGAGATGGGACTTTTGCCATATTATTTGTACCGGCAGAAGAATATTGCCGGAAATTTTGAAAATGTAGGCTATGCAAAGGTTGACAAAGCCGGAATATACAATATACTTATTATGGAAGAAAAAC
>OBLF01003071.1_pt1 | contig 10389 bp, 8 predicted proteins | sample 1519231 | NCBI WGS metagenome assembly OBLF01 (sample SAMEA2602895, study PRJEB22501) | metagenome | reverse complement strand
TCCGCATGGTCTAAGCCATACGGAGGATTAACTGTTTTACGGACACCCGTCTATCGCAGCGGGCCATTTTTATTCCCTTGTTTATGCGGCGGGGGTCGAAGCGCTGGAGGAGTCGCCGCCCGTGCCGGAGCCGAAGAGGGCGTCCAGCACGGTGGAAGCGGCCTGATGCAGGGACGAAGCCGCCTGCTCGACCTGCTCCTGTGTCGGCATACTGAAGGACGGCGACTCGGTGGAGTCTGCCGGGGCCTCTTCGCTGCCCTCTGCGGGGGCTTCGGTGGAGGCGTTTGGCTCGCCGGAGGTGCTGCCCTCGGCGGGCTGGCCGTCAGAGGCCTCGCTCTCCGCGGGGACGTCGCTCGGGGCAGGCTCTTCCACGATCACGCTGTCGGGAGACTCCTCCGGGACGGACGCGGCGGCGTTGGGGTCGGCCGTGGGGGTGTAGACCTCGGTCTTCTCGGGGGTCTGGCTGGTGCTGGTGAGCTTGTCTTCGCCGCCCAGCACCGCAGCGATGAGGGCTTTGGCCTCATTGACCGAGTTCTCATCCGGCTTCATGACGTAGAGGCTCTGGCCCTTGGCGGAGTAGCACTTGGAGCTCTTTGCGCCCGAGCCGGTGACGGTGTAACTCTGGATGTCCCAGCTGGCGAGGTCGCCCAGCTGCATCCGCACCAGCGCGGAGATCTGCTCCTGCGAGAAGCTGGTCACGAAGCAGTCGGCAGCGGCGTCCATCAGCTTGGAAAAGCTCATCAGCAGGGTGGGGGACTTGAGCTTGTTGGCCATCGCGTCGATGACCTTCATCTGGTTGATGCCGCGCTGGATGTCGCCGGTCTTGAAGGCGTGGCGCTCCCGGGCGAAGGCCAGAGCGGATTTGCCATCCAGATGGTTCCAGCCCTCGGCGAAGGTGGTGGGGTCATAGTAGCCGGGGCTGCCGACGGAGGTGAAGGCCTGATCGGAGTAGACGTCTACGCCGCCGATGGCGTCGATGATGCTGATAAAGCCCGCAAAGTTGATGCGGATGTAGTGGTCCACGTCCACACCGTAGAGGTTGCCCAGCGTCGCCATGCTGGTCTCGACGCCGTAGAGTCCGGCGTGGGTCAGTTTGTCCTTGCTTTCCGTGCCCGCGAGGTCAACGTAGTAGTCGCGGGGGGTGTTGATGAGGGCCGCCTGCTTGGTGACGGGGTTGACGACCGCGAGGATGTTCACGTCGCTGCGGGCATTTTCGGTCAGCTCACCGCGGTTGTCCACGCCGCTGAGGTAGACCACGAAAGACTCTTTGGTGATCTTGTTGGCCTCTGCGCCGGTGAGCAGGCCGGAGGTGACATTGTTCAGGGTCGTGAGGCCCTGCTGTGCCCAGACGCAGCCCACAGCCAGCGCGGCGCAAAGCATAACGGACAGAACCCGTGCGACGACCGCACCGGTGCGGGAAGCAAGGCACTTGCGCACCAGCAGCCAGAGCAGCACCAGCAGCGCCGTGATGATGACGAGATAGAGCACCGGCAGCATCTGGGTGCGCCAGAGCTGCACCAGCGCGGCAAGGCTCAGGACGGCCTGCAATCCCAGCAAGACCATTCCTCCTTTCGGGAGCTTATCGGCAGAAGGAGCGGCCTCACTGGGGTGCGGCGGCTCCCACTGTTTATGGGGCGGGACGGGAGGCTTCGGCGGTTCAGGCGGAAGCCCGGCCTCCGGCTGCGGCGCAGATGCGGGCCGGGAGGGCCGGGGCGGCTCCGGGGAGAAGAAGTCGGCGCTGTCCACCTCGACCTCGTCCGGCTCGCTGCGCTTGATGCCCCGATGGATATGCCGGGGGCCTTCATCGTTGTTCTGGGGATGGGTATGCTCGTTTTCGTCAAACATAGGCGTTCTCTCCTTTGGATGCGTATGCCATCAGGTGGTGGGGATGATGGTCAGCACCGCCCGCGCGGGCAGGCAGGTGGCCGTCTGGTCTTCTTCGCTCAGCCAGCCGAAGGACTCGCAGACATGGTCCGGGCAGGGCGAGTCCACAAAGCGGGCCGCGCCGTTCTGAATGCGGATATGGACGGTGAGATAGCCGGTGTCCACATCATAGTCGGCGTCCGTTTCGAGGGGGAAGGTCAGCTTGGTGTTGGCGTCGCCATAGATCAGCTCGGCACAGAGTGGGGCACCGGTCTGGCCGGCCCTGCGCACCAGCAGCAGCGCGGCGGCTGCGGCCAGAATGACGGCGGCAAAGACCAGATTTAGCAGCAGTTTTTTGTGTCGTTTCATAGAAGATCATCCTTTGAGGGGGATCTGCTCCAGCTCGGCCAGCCAGAGGGCGGCGGCGGCGTCGCTGGGCATCCGCCAATCGCCGCGGGGCGAGAGGGTGACGCTGCCCACCTTGGGGCCGTCGGGCAGGCAGCTGCGCTTGAACTGCTGGGCAAAGAACCGCCAGTAGAAGTTGCGCAGCCAACGGTAGAGCACCTCGTCCGGGTACTCGGCCCGGCCTGCGAAGGCCGCCTTGGCCAGCCGGAAGATCTTCGCCGGGCCGAAGCCGAAGCGGAGGACGTAGTAGAGATAGAAGTCGTGCAGCTCGTAGGGGCCGACGAGGTCTTCCGTCTTCTGGGCGATCTCGCCGTCCTTGGCGGGCAGAAGCTCGGGGGAGACGGGGGTGTCGAGGATGTCCAGCAGCACCCGGCGCAGCTCGGCGGAGGCGGCAATGTCGGCCTCATACTGGACGAGGTGGCGCACCAGCGTCTTGGGGACACCGGCGTTGACGCCGTACATGCTCATGTGGTCGCCGTTGTAGGTGGCCCAGCCCAGCGCCAGCTCGGAGAGGTCGCCGGTGCCGACAACGAGGCCGCCGGTGCGGTTGGCAGTGTCCATCAGCTCGAGGGTGCGCACACGAGCCTGTCCGTTCTCGAAGGTGACGTCCAGCACGCTCTCGTCCTGGCCGATGTCCTTGAAGTGGCTGTGGACGGTGTTGGCGATGTCGATCTCGGTAAAGCTGACGGCCAGCTCGTCGCACAAAATTTCCGCATTGCTGCGGGTGCGGCGGGTGGTGCCGAAGCAGGGCATGGTGACAGCCAGCACGTCGCTGGTGGGACGGCCCAGCTGCTTCATGGCGCGGACGGCTACCAGCAGGGCGAGGCAGCTGTCCAGACCGCCTGAGATGCCGATGACGGCTGTTTTGGCGTGGGCGTGCTCAAGACGCTTGGCGAGGCCGTCGGCCTGCATCTTCAGGATCAGCTCGCAGCGCTCGGCCCGGCGGCGCTCGTCGTGGGGGATGAAGGGGGTGGGGTCTACCCAGCGGGAGAGGGGCGTTTCGGTGAGGGTGAGATCGAAATCGACGGTCAGATAGCCCTCGGTGCTGGGTTCGAAGCTGGTGTTGCGCGCCCGCTCCGACTCCATCCGCTGGCAGTCCAGCTCGGTCTCGGCCCAGCCGCCCTCAAACGGCGAAGTCTCGGCAAGGAGCGTGCCATTTTCGGCGATGAGGTCGTGGCCGGCAAAGACCATGTCCTGCGTGCTCTCGCCGTGGCCCGCCGAAGCGTACAGGTAGCCGCAGAGGAGACGGGCGGACTGGTTCGACACCAGCGTCCGGCGGTACTCGGCCTTGCCGACGGTCTCGTCGCTGGCCGACAGGTTGGCGATGACCGTAGCACCGGCCAGCGCATGGAAGGTGGAGGGAGGCAGAGCGCTCCAGAGGTCTTCGCAGATCTCCACACCCAGCACGAAGCTGGGCATCTGGCGGCAGCGGAAGAGCAGCGAGGTGCCGAAGGGAACCTCCTGCCCGCAGACTGTCACGGTCTCCACCTCGGTGCTGCCCGGGGTGAACTGGCGCTTTTCGTAGAACTCGCCGTAGTTGGGGAGATAGGTCTTGGGCACGAGGCCCAGAAGACGCCCGCCGCAGAGGACGGCGGCGCAGTTGTACAGCTTGCCCCGCACCAGCAGCGGCAGGCCCACGAGGGCCACGACGTCCAGCTCCCGGCTGGCGTCCAGCAGGGTCTGCAAGCCATCCAGTGCGCCCTGCTGCAACGTGCGCTGTAAGAACAGGTCGCCGCAGGTGTAGCCGGTGAGGCAGAATTCGGGAAAAACTGCCAGTCTGACGCCCCGGGCGGCGGCATCCTTCAGCTGGGATAAGATCTGGGAAGTGTTATAAGCGCAGTCGGCCACCCGCAGAGAGGGCGAGAGGGCAGCTGCTTTCAAAAAACCATCATTCATCGGAGGATTTCACATCCTGTCTGTTTCATTGTGCCCCGGCAGAGCGATGCTCGGCGGGGTTTTGCTCAGTATACCACAAAACGGCTCAAACGAAAAGTGACAGTATGGGGAAAGAAAGAAAAAAACGCCGCCTGCACACCGCAGACAGCGCGTTCAAAGCTCAAAAGATGGAAAACGAGATAGACCGTAAGCCGGGTTCTGTATTAAACGACGATCTGTCTAGACCTGCCATTGCTGACAGGTTCGTGCCGCCTTCGGGACACGCGAGCAGCGCTGTACGTCCCATATAGGCGTTGCTTCCGGTAGGGTTTACAAAGCCGCATAGTCACCCATGCGCTGGTGAGCTCTTACCTCGCCCTTTCATCCTTACCGCATTGCTGCGGCGGTTTCCTTTCTGTTGCACTTTCCCTGAGGTCACCCTCGGCTGCCGTTAGCAGTTACCGTGCTCTGTGAGGCCCGGACTTTCCTCAGAGCGGTCAAAGCCGCCCCGCCGCCGTATGTTCCACTCGTTTTCCGCTCCCAATCATACCATAAAAAAACAAGATTTGCAAGAGAAAGAGAATTTTGATATACTTACCCTATATATTGCCCGCGCTGGAGGTGGGAAGATGAAGCTCTATTTCAAGGTCCCGCCCGAGGCGGATGGGGCGCTGCTGCGCAGCTTTCTGCGCCGGTGCAGTGTCTCTGCCGACCTTTCCCGGGCCGTGAAGTTCCGGGGCAGCGGCTTTTTTGCCGACGGCGTGCCCATTCTGGCCAACCGCCGGGTCGAGGCCGGGCAGGTCATCTCTTTCGAGCTGCCGCCGGAGGGGGAGGGCGTCGCGCCGCAGAGCGGCATCCCGGTGAACGTCGTCTATGAGGATGCCTTTGCCCTCGTGCTGGAAAAACCGCCCCGCCTCGCCGTGCACCCAACCCTGAACTACCCGCTGGGCACGCTGGCGAACGGCTATGCGGCATGGGCGGCTCAGCGGGGGAACAGCCCGGTCTTCCGCCCGGTGAACCGGATCGATAAGGATACCAGCGGCCTCGTGCTGGCGGCGCAGAACGGCTACGCCGCCCCGCTGCTGGCCGGACGGGTGGAAAAGCTCTACTATGCCGTCGTGGAGGGGGAGCTTCCCCTTGGCCAGGGCGTCATCGACGCGCCCATCGGGCGGCAGGGCGGGAGCATCATCGGTCGCTGCGTCACGCCCGACGGCAAGCCCAGCCGGACGGAGTATACTATTTTAAAGGCAGAAAACGGCCTCAGCCTCGCGGCCTGCGTGCCGGTGACGGGCCGCACCCATCAGATCCGGGTGCATTTTGCTTCCATCGGCCACCCGCTGGCCGGGGATGACCTCTACGGCGGGAGCAGGGCACGCATCGGACGGCAGGCCCTCCACTGCGCCCGCCAGACGTTCCGAGTGCCGCGCTGTGAAGCGCTGGAGGACGGCATCTGCATCGAAGCGCCGGTGGACGAGACGACCCTGCGCACGGTGACGGTGGAAAGCCCGCTGCCCGCCGATATGGCGCAATTCTTTCGGTAAATTTGTGAATTTCGTGAAAAGTAGGTGAAAGCTTGGCCCAAATTTTGTGTCAATGCTTGTTTCGGCGCGGGCAGGGTGTATAATAAATAGAGTATCCTTGTAAAAAAAGCTGCACTTATGCGGCAGCATGTCGATATGAGAGATAAATCAGAATCTCCTGAAGATACAGGAAGGAGCATCCTTTTTGCTGGAAGATAAAACAACTGAAACGCGGCAGGACGTGCCGGCCGCTGCGCCGCAGCACAGCAGCTTCCGCGCAAGGCTGCGCTCACGGTGGGCGCAGTTCCAGTGCGTCCGTCTGCTGCGCCGCCACCGGCGCTTCCGCCTCCGCCGCCATCGGCTGGACAGCGCAGCCAAGAAGCTGGGGGCTTCGCCGCTGGCGGCACGCATCGGCGCAGTGCTCTATGCACTGGGCTTTGGTGCAGAGTATGCTGCAGTGCGGGCCGGGCGAGGCGTCAAGCACTTGGCCCTCTTGGGCGTCCGGGGCATCTGCCGCTTTGCAAAAGACCTGACCGAGACGGCTTTCCCGGGTGCGGCACAGGTCGTCAAGGATCTGTTCGGCCCCTTTGTGCTGCTGGTGAAGGGCATAGTGGCCCTTCTCATCCACGCCCACCACATCCACCGGGAAAAAGGCCTTGGCGCGGCACTGAAGGCCAGCGCCCACTATCTCGCCAGCGGCGTCCGCCGTAACCTCCGGCTGCTGCCCCGGATGGCGATGTACATCCTGCCGGTCTGTGCGCTGGCACTGGGCAGCATGGTGTTTGAATATGTCATCAACCAGCCCTACGCGCTGGCTGTGCAGGTCAACGGCGAGACCGTGGGCTATGTGGCCAACGAGGATGTCTTCGACACAGCCCGCGAGGACGTGATGGAGCGTATCAGCTACGCAGGCTCCGATAAGACGGAGCTGACCATCGAGCCGAGCTATACCATTGCCGTCGCCCATCATATGCTGGATGAGAACGAGATGGCCGACGCCATCATCCAGAGCGCAGGCGACCAGATCGGCGAGGGCACGGCCCTGTATCTGGACGGTGAGCTGACAGCGGTATGCAACGACGGTGATGCACTGCGCGCGTACTTCACCAGCCGTCTGGAACCCTACGAAGTCCCCGATGACCCCAACGTGAGCGTGGGATTCAACAAGCAGGTCACACTGGAGGACGGCCTTTACTTCAAGGACAGCCTACAGGATTATGCGGACGTCGAGAAGGAGCTTTCCGGCGTCAAGCAGGCCCAGAAGGTGTACACGGTCAAGACCGGTGACACGCTCTGGGACATTGCCCATAAGAATGACCTGACCTTCCGGGAGCTGTGTGCGCTCAATACGAACTTCAAGGGCGAGCCGCTGAACGAAAAATCCAGCATCCGTGAGGGCGATGAGCTGATCGTCACCAAGGAAGAAGCGGCCCTCGAGGTGCGGATCACCCGCATCGAGACCCGGGAGGAGGAGGTCGCCTTCGCCATCGAAACGACCAAATCCAACGAATATACGAAGGGCACCACCAAGGTGCTGCAGGAAGGCCAGAACGGCCTGCGCCGCGTGACCTTCCAGAACGTCTACGATACAAACAATGTCCTCGTGGAGCAGACCATCCTCTCCACCGAGGTCATCAAGGAGCCGGTGAATAAAAAGGTGGTGCAGGGCACCAAGAAGGTGAAGTCCAGCACCAAATTCATCACCGGCAGCGGCCAGTTCATCTGGCCTGTGCCGAATTACCGCTACTGCTCGCGCTGGTATGGCGGACGCCACCGGGGCGTGGACATCTGTGCCCCGGCGGGTACGCCCATCTACGCCTCCGCAGGCGGCACCGTCACCAAGGCGGGTTACAACAAGGCCGGTGCAGGTACGGGCTATGGCTACTCGGTCATCATCAACCACGGCGGCGGATACAGCTCTGTGTATGCACACTGCCTGTCCCTGACCGTCAGCGCGGGCCAGACCGTCAAGCAGGGCCAGCTCATCGGCTATCTGGGCAGCACGGGCCGTTCCACCGGCAACCACTGCCACTTTGAGATCCGTCTCAATGGTTCGTACATTCCCCCGCAGAACGTGTTCCCGGGGAGAAAATAATTCTATAAAAAGGAGAAATTCATTATGGCTACTCCTCACATCAGCGCCGAAAAGGGCGATTTCGCAAAGACTGTCCTGATGCCGGGCGACCCCCTGCGCGCAAAATTCATTGCAGACACCTTCCTGAAGGATGTCCGTCAGGTGACGGGCGTGCGCGGGATGCTGGGCTTCACCGGTACCTACGAGGGCCGTCCCATCAGTGTGATGGGCAGCGGCATGGGAATGCCCTCCATCGGCATCTACTCCTATGAGCTGTTCAAGTTCTACGATGTGGACAACATCATCCGCATCGGCTCCGCCGGCAGCTACACTGCCGACGCCAAGCTGTTCGACACCGTGCTGGCTACCGGTGCGGTCAGTGAGTCCAACTATGCCCGCGTCCAGAGCGGCAACGACCACGACATCACCTTCCCCAGCGAGGAGCTGAACGACAAGCTGCGCGCCTCCGCCAAGAAGCAGGGCATCAAGCTCATCGAGGGCAACATCCACTCCTCCGACGTTTTCTACCGTCAGCCTTCCGACGCAAAGCCCACCTACTGGGAGCTGCTGCGCGACGAGCGCGGCTGCCTCTGCGTGGAGATGGAGAGTTTTGCTCTGTTCGCCAACGCCGAGGCTCTGGGCAAGAACGCTGCCTGCCTGCTGACCATCTCCGACAGCTTCGTCTCCCCGGAGATCACCACCGCAGAGCAGCGCCAGAAGAGCTTCACCGATATGATGAAGGTCGCGCTGGGGGCGGAGTATTGATTTAACCATAATACAAAAAGACTGCTGTCGGCCGACAGCAGTCTTTTTGCTTCTCAGGTATCCGTGTAATGACCGTAACAGGACGCAATGATGATGTTTCCATCCTGCTCCCGGTAGACGATGCGGTGAGTGTCGTCGATACGGCGGCTCCACCAGCCGCTCAGATCGCCCTTCAGAGGCTCGGGCTTGCCGAGGCCCTCGTAAGTGTTCCGTTGGATGTCCTTCAGGAGAGAATTGATGCGCTTCAGCAGCTTTTTATCCCGCGTCTGCCAAAGACAATAATCCTCCCATGCTTCCTCTTCCCAAAGCAGTCTCATCAGTCCACCTCGATCAGCTCGTGCTCGGTGAGCTTGGCCTTGCCGGTGTCGATGTCGTGAATGATTTTGCGGAGATGATCGATATTGCTTTCGGAATAGAAGGGGTCGGCCGACACTTCGAAGGGAATGCGGTGCTCCCGGGAGACCTTCTTTGCAAAGATGGTGAAGGCTGTCGTCATGGAAAGCCCCATCTCGGCGCAGACCTCCTCCATACTTCGTTTCAAGTCCGGATCCATTCGAAAATTCACATTGACTGCGTTTGCCATTCTGATACGCCTCCCTTATGATTCTATTATACGCAAATGTAATGATAAAAACAAGAGTTATCATTACATAATATTGCGCAATTATCGCCGCTTGCACTTCTGAAAAGAATGATTTATACTTAAATATACGACAACAAAAGGAGATGAGACCGATGGACAGAGAAACAGAGGGTGATGTGCGCGTAGACGCGAACATCCGCCTCGTTCCCTATTATCCGGCCTACGATACAGCACTTGCGTGGTATCAGGATGCACAGCTCTGCAAACAGGTAGATAACAGGGACTCCGTTTATGATTTGCCGCTGCTGAAGCGAATGTATCATTATCTGGACACACACGGAGAACTGTTTTATATCGAGTATCGGGGTGTGCTTTGTGGTGACGTCAGCCTGCGGACGACAGGCGAGCTGGCCATCGTCATCTGCAAGGAGTACCAGAATAAACACATCGGGCGGAAGGTCATCGAAAAAATGCTGGAGATGGCTCGGGAAAGGGGCTTGGCAGAGTGCTTCGCGCACATCTATTCCTTCAATACCCAGTCGCAGAAAATGTTTGAATCTATTGGCTTCGTCCCGCAGGACGAAGAACGCTATATCTACAAATTACAAAAAGGAGAACCGACCATGACAAAACTGACTCTGGAAGAAAAGCAGGAGCTGATCCGGATGGCTCTTGCGGCCCGGGAAAAGGCCTATGCGCCCTACAGCGGCTTTATGGTGGGCGCAGCCCTGCGGGCCGAGGATGGCCGCATCTTCACCGGCTGCAATGTGGAGAACGCTGCCTTCACCCCCACCAGCTGCGCCGAGCGAACGGCACTGTTCAAGGCTGTGGCGGAGGGCGTGACCAAGTTCACCGACATCGCGGTGGTGGGCTCCCGCCGGGGCGAGGTCAACAAGCAGATCACCTCGCCCTGCGGCGTCTGCCGTCAGGCGCTGTTCGAGTTCGGCGGCCCGGAGCTGAATGTCATCATGGCAAGAAGCCCGGAGGACTTCATCGAGCGCAGCATGGACGAGCTGCTGCCCTTCGGTTTCGGCCCCTCCAATGTGGCGGGCAACAAGGCCGTGAAAGACTGAACGCAGCTGCGCGAAAAAGACCGGACGGAGCGGATTTTCCGGGATAAGTGTGATTTTTATACAATTTTGATAAAATATTTGTAAATGTTTTGTAATCGGAAAAGACTTGCATCTGTCACCTCTTCCCGCTATACTTGAGCCAGTAAATGTGCAGGTGCGCACATTTCGTCAATAAGACGCGATTATATTAAAATAAAAGGAGAGTTTTCATTATGATGATTTCTCGTCGTA
>OBLF01003065.1_pt1 | contig 10406 bp, 5 predicted proteins | sample 1519231 | NCBI WGS metagenome assembly OBLF01 (sample SAMEA2602895, study PRJEB22501) | metagenome | reverse complement strand
AGTATGGAAATCAAAGATTTCATAATTCTATGGACTTACAGCCAATGACGACAAGCTATTGTCGTCATTCCCCCTTTCTCTCCAGAACGGGAAAGGGGCTGCATGCTTTCCTTTTCTTGGCTTTCTTATTCTTACGTTTTCGTAAATTGGAAGAAGTGTAACATATGACCTTCATTCCTTCTGATCCACATAGTGGATTCTACTTTCCCCCACCAGCCAACAAAGACCGGGCTGTCAATAGTATGGAAATCAAAGATTTCATAATTTTATGGACTTACAGCCAATGACGACAAGCTATTGTCATCATTCCACCCTTTCTCTCCAGAACGGGAAACGTTTTGCATGTTTTCCCTTATCCCAACATACAGCATTCTATTTTCCACCTTTTTTCACAGGAGAATATTCCGTTTATCCTGGCGATTCCCATGAGACTCACAGTCTCGAAAATCTGAAAAAAATATGTTTGGTTCCGGATATTCCTCTGCTGTTTCTCAACCTATGCATGAACAGATAACCGGATAGATATTAACCTGTTTTATCCGAGGTGAATGGCAATAAAAAACTGCAGTCATCCAATGGCTGCAGTTTTTATTTCACAGATTATGCAATTTCCTTTTCTTTTTTGCTTTCTTCTTCCTCTTCCTTCACATGGGCATTGAAACGTCTGGTTTCCGCTACCACTACCCCGGAAAGGCCGATAAGGGCAATCAGGTTTGGAATGGCCATGAGACCGTTTACGATATCGGCCAGTGTCCAGATCACTTCCAGCTTGAGGAATGCAGCGGACGCAATCAGGAGAATAAATACGATACGGTAGGGAAGAATAGCCTTGGTACCTGCCAGGTAGGTCATGCAGCGTTCACCGTAGTAGTTCCATCCCAGGATGGTGGTGAAGGCAAAGAGAGCCAGGCAGACGCAGAGGAGATAACTTCCGAAGGCCGGATAAGCCTGTGCGAAAGCTGCGTTGGTAAGAGCAGCACCGTTGAGGTCGCCCTTCCATACGCCGGTTACTACCAGAGTAAGGCCTGTAAGGGTACAGATAATGATGGTATCAATGAAGGTACCGGTCATGGAAATGAGACCCTGTTCTGCCGGCCACTTGGTCTTAGCCGCAGCGGCAACGATTGGTGCAGAACCTAAGCCAGATTCATTGGAGAATACACCGCGGGCAATACCGCTTCTCATAGCCAGCATGACCGTAGCTCCCAGGAAGCCGCCGGTTGCTGCGGTAGGTGTGAATGCATCATGGATAATCTGGTAAACCGCATTAGGAATCTGATCGGCAAAGATAACCAGAATGGAAACCGTTACCAGGAAATACAGAACCGCCATAGCCGGAATAATCTTTTCTGCGGTCTTGGCAATAGACTGCAGACCCCCGAGTGTGATAGCTGCTACGAGAACCGTGATGATACCGCCTACTACGTATGGGCTCACACCAAAAGTAATATTGGCAATATCGATAATGGAGTTAACCTGAGCAAACGTACCGATACCAAAGTAAGCAACCAGTACGCCGAATATAGCGAACAGTGTGCCCAGAGGCTTCCACTTGTCACCGAGACCATTCTTGATGTAATACATCGGGCCGCCGGAAATATTTCCCTGATCATCCACTTCACGATACTTAACTGCCAGTACACCTTCTGCATACTTGGTAGCCATACCGAAGAAAGCAGCAACCCACATCCAGAACAGAGCGCCCGGGCCGCCGGCCTTGATTGCAGTAGCTACACCGACAATATTACCGGTGCCGACGGTAGCGGCCAATGCGGTACAGAGAGCCTTAAAGCTGTCGATATCGCCTTCGCCATCATTTCTGGCTGTAAAAATAAGTTTAAAGGCCCGTGCCAGCTTGGACAGCTGCAGCAGATGGAGACGGAAGGTAAGCAGAATACCGGTTCCCACCAGAAGCACCAGAAGCGGCGGTCCCCATACAAAGCTGTCAATACTGTTTAATACATCTAAGAAATTCATTTGTGTTCCCCCTTCGAAACAATACTATTTTCAGCATAGTGTGGTTCTTACTTCAAAGAGGTATAAAAAAAACCGGTTCCCTTCAATTCTCTGGAACCAGTATGCAAACAAACACACGCCATCATACGTGTATATCGTTGCTCTGTCCTTTTGCCTGAGAGATTTGGGTATGCACTGCATATCCTTTACACCTTCGGCGCTCATCCATTGAGACTCTCCAGAGTGTGTCCATATACGTTACCTATCTTTGCAGACACCTGAGAGCGTTACTCCTTCGGTAGGCCCATAGCCTTCTCACGTATACTTCGTCCACCACTATGCTGTTGTGCTTTCCATTATAGGACGCAACATCTCAGGTTGCAAGGCCTTATTTCTAAAATTTTAGAAAAATTTCTATGAATACATGGATTCCGCAGCAGAAAACACTATGAACACCTGTAAAAACCTGTTCACAATATTCACATCGTTTTCCACTTTTTCAGCCAATTTTTGAAAAAGCTGGCAGCAGAAGAAAAGATTCGAAAATTGAGTTTAAAGATTGGAGAGGGATTACCAACATGGAGAGAACCAGACATCAGACGGAAAGAACTCAGAATATTTGCATGCTTTCCTTTGCATAAAAGACAGGCAGATTTACTTCGCGCATCTGCAGGTGGATACTGCGTATGGCTAAAAATACAGGTAAGAGGTTAGAGGGGAATGCGGAAAATTTTTATAAAAGGGCTTTTTGTCATATTTGTTTACTTTCCTTTGTTCCAACATAGAGGATTCTACTTTCCCCCACCAGCCAAAGGCTGGCGGTCCGCCCTTTCTCTCCAGAACGGGAAACGTTTTGCATGCTTCTGTTAATCAGCTTTCGCGTACTTGCCCTTTGCAAGAATAGAACATTCCGCTTCACTCCTGTAATCTGCAAGGATTGCACCATCCTGAGCCGAGAATGGCATAACCATTCTTGCGGCCTTATGGTGTGTGAAGGTTCTGAAATTATATCGTGTAACTCTGTCCAGAACAGAAAATTGTCTGAACAATTTCGTGGCAGGCCGGGATGCAGAAGTGGTTTTGGGTAGCAAAAAAAGACGTGTGACTGTACATAGAAGTACGTCATGCGTCATTTTTTGGTACCCAAGGCCGCTTATGCGCCCGGACCGTCCGAAATTTCGAGGTAAGCTGGGATGAATAGGTTACACCGGGCAAAAACATCCCCCTGGACTGTACCCGTAGTATGTTCAGGCAGGTATTTTTTCTGACTGGGATAGGCTAGTCGCCCAGATCTCCCGAAATTTCCGAAAAGCCCCTTTTCGTGACAGGCTTTTGGCCTGACCAGAAGCGATGATTATTGACGAGATACATTTACAATGCTTTTCGTGACAGGCCGGGATGAATAGGTTATACCGGGCAGAAAAATCCCCCCTGGACTGTACCCGTAGTACGTTCAGGGGGGACTTTTCTGACTGGGATAAGCTAGTCGCCCGGACCGTCCGAAAAGAACTCTATAATTTTATGTATCGCATAATCCATCAACTTCTGATCCCGGAAGGGATGGTCTGCCCCTTCTACGGGGGTAAATTCGATGACGTTGTTTTCTGCAAAGGCGCGGGAATCTTCGATGGGGGCCATGGTATCTTTGGTACCGTGGAGGATGAGCATATTATCTGCCCAGTCGAAGTATTCGTACTTCATAATGTCGCTCTTTTTCAAATCGTCCAGCAGTTTCTGATCCACTTTCATCTTCCGGTCAAAACCGATGGAAATTTCTTTTCCTTTGGCGAGTTTTTTCAGATCTTCCTCATCGAAATTGTTCAGCATGAGTTTGTACATCTGAATTCCCGGACAGCGAAGGGCCACACGGGTAAAGGGGTTTCCTATTTCTGCCATATATTTCAGGGTCAGATAGCCGCCGAAGCTGACAGAATAGATGAACAGCTTTTCTGCCTTCAGTTCATTTTTGCAGTAATTTACCACGAAGGTAAGATATTTCATGCATTCATCCAGTTCCAGCTTTTTACGGGCATCCTGTCCGTGACAGGGCCAGTCGAAGGCCAGAACAGCATCGTTCTTATGCTTGGCAATTTCTTTTTCGGCAAATCGGGTAATATTCGGCTTATCCTTATTGCTGCCAAAACCATGAGTACAGATGACCACCCGTTTAAACGTACGGGCATGCCCCTGATGAAACAGGCGGCAGCGCACACTGTACCCCTCTTCATTAATTGAAAAATCTTTTTCCATGTGTGCATTTCCTCCGGAAATCAGATAAAAAGCAGGTTTGAGAATTGAGAATCAAGAGATGAGCCTTCGGCTCATGGTCGGTGCGAGTCTACGGCTCGCAGGTCGGTACATCCTGAACGGATGTAGGTCGGTGCCTTAACTTCAATATGGCAGGTCGGTGTGCCTCCTGCAGAGGCACAGGGGGTGGATTCTGCGAATAGCCTCTTTTATAAAAAAGTGAGGAGCAACATATCCCATGGATTCACATACAGCATTCTACTTTCCACCAGCTTGCAAAGACCGGGCTGTCAGTAGTATGGAAATCAAAGATTTCATAATTCTGTGGAAGAAGTGTAACATATTGCCTTCATTCCTTCTGATTCACATAGTGGATTCTACTTTCCACCGACGTTCGTCGGTCCCCCTCTCTCTCCAGAGAGGAAAACGTTTTGCATGCTTTCATTAATCAGCTTTTGCATACTTGCCTTTTAACAAAGTGGAAGAAGTGCAACATATTATCGTTATTTCTTCAGATTCACATAGTTGCTTCCTCTTTGTCAGATCCAGGGACATAACAAGGATGTTAACCGTTTTAAAATTCCTTGTCGTCATTCCAGAAAGGAGCTTCGTATGAACCCCTTTTCTTTTTTAAGCTTTAGGATTTTTCCCTTTTTCGCAAAAGAACATTCCATATCCCCTTAACTCAAAGAGTTTATAACGCCCCAAGAGTGGCAAGGCGACTCTTGCAGACCGAGCTTTATCTCATTTTTTCAGCATCTTTATATACTCTTCCAACCGCTCTGCCAGTTCTTTTGTGTTATCTTTTCCCGGGGCAAGGGATACGAACCGGAGACTGTAATCTTCGTCACCGGCTCCGGCCTGTTCTCTTGGGAATACGGCCCACACTTCTTTCACCGGCCGGGCATTCATCAGGGATTCTCGTTCACTCATGTGATCGTAGTACCTTGTGTTCATATCGTGATAGGAATTGAACTGGCTTCTCAGACTGGCACTTTTTTCTCTGTCCTGCCAGAGGTAGTATACATCTCTGTACTTAAAGTCAGCTACCAGGGAACCCATGTAGGCTTCTTTTTCATAGTAATCCATGCGGAAGTCCGGGCGGCGGTGCCAGGTGTTGGTGTAGAGTGGATTGTGTTTTCTGTCCGTATCTTCACCGGAGCCGGGAATAAGCTTATCGTAGGCAAGACGCAGCGTTTCGTCTCCCCGGCGAAGGACGATAACCGTTCCCGATTCCAGGTAATCCAGACGATAGCGCCCTTCTTCCGTCTTTATGGCCGGCCCTTCTTCCAGTTCCCAGCCTGTGGATACCAGTGCTTTCACAAACTGAAGAAAGCACCAGAGTTCATAGAGTTTGTCTGTCCGCTTCCACTGAAGCAAGTACACCGGAGATACAAACACGCTGTCTTCCGGATGCTCCAGATGCTTGTGGAGACGGTAGAGCGCGCCGTATCTTGGATCCATAAAGAGCTGCATTGGAATGTATTTCGGCATGGCAGACGTTGTCTCCCTGAACCATGCGGCTTCGGTTACCGCCGCCACAGCCGACAGCAACTGACGGGTACGGCGAAGATATTTGTCCAGTTCTTCCCGCCCTTTTTCCCGCCGCCCATAAGAGAACTCCGAAGACGAAGAAGCGCTATCTTTCATTTCTGCTATCACCCGCTCCAGTTCATTGGAAAAAGAGCGGAGGCTTTTAGCCAGTTTCTCCAGAATTCCACGGGCGAAGCGATTTTCCGCCACGTTCCATGTGACTTCCTTGACCTGCACCAGCGGGCGGTAACGATCTTCCCCCTGACCAGGTATGCGGATGCGGGACGGCAGCATGGATTCCCTGGCCTTGCGGGATAGGAAACGATGCTTCCACGCGATGCGGCTGTTGGCCGTATGGGCCAGTTCTTCCAGCGCACGGAATACCTGCGGGAACATATCATCAATGATATAGAAACGGAGCAGCATACGGCTGTCCATGCCTGCCAGATTTCCATGATACCTGTCCATGTGCACATGCCGGCACATGAAATCAAAGGACAGATGGCGGATTTCCTTCGTCAATTCCTTCTTCATGTCCTTCCAGCTTTCCTTTTCCAGAAAGCGGGGTGTCACTTCCACCAGGGAATACCAGGACTTTCCCTCTCCGGTGACGGTCATAATGTAGTAGCCAGGCACCAGAGGAAAATTCTGCCCTTCAAATAGAGAAAAGACACGGCCTCCCTGAGGGGTAAGCCAGGTCTGTCCTTCTTCATCCTGCTCTCCGTCAGCATTGAATATATCCAGTCCGTCCATAGTGAAACGGAATCCGTCCGGAGCGGAGAAGCGGAGATTTACATCCTGATTTTCAGAAAACACCAGAGCCGGTTCCTGCTCGCCATCCATAAGTTCCTTTATAGAAGGAATAAATTCCGTAACCCGGCACCCTTCTGGAAAATCCCGGCGGCAGAACACGGTCAGTTTAAAGGGTATAGTCATAGGTCCTCAGCTCTTTCGCCTTTCTCTCCAGCACACGCAGAGATTCCGTGAAAGCGGATACCTGGCTGTACTTCTTCAGCAGTTCAGGGAATCGTCCGATCAGCTTATTTTCTTCATTGAGCGAAGTAAGGTAGCCAATCTGTTCCCGACTGCCTCTTACCTTGGTCAGCACACGCTGTACAATCTGCATATCCAGCGCTTCTTTGCGATTCATCGGACTGCCGGACGGGATATTGGCCAGATAGCGGCTCATGTCAGAAACTACACGATAGCCGATTCCGCCGCTGGTTCCCCGTTCGTCCAGCGCCGCATTGAGATCATCCAGAAGATGCAGCTCCTCATCCGACAAGGTCACTACCCCCTCATCCTTCCGGAACTGGCGGTATTCATCCGCACTCACTTCCACTTCCGATGCCACTTCCCTGCGGGTGAGTCGCGCCATATCGGAGAATTTCCGCTGATGAAGCGTAATCACATTGGCGCGGTCGAGAATCTTATCCGAGAAATGATAGGTGGACTCATCCACATTCACTGTCCCCATAAAGAGCACATTGTCCATCAAAGGAATACGGGCCGGATAATCACTGTGATTATATACCCTTTCTTCCAACGATGGATTATACAGCTGGAGTGCCGGGTTTTCCTTCTTTTCCAGCACAGAAATGAACTGAGCGAAATAATATTCCGCTCTGGCCAGATTCATTTCATCAAAACATACGATATACATCTTTTCCGGATGGCGGGATGCTTCCACCAACAATTCTGCCAGCCCGGTATCCGACGGGAAATACAGCATACGGTTTCTATCCAGATAGCCAAGAATATCTCCGTCGTCCATCCAGGATGGACGCACAGGCAGGAACGCCACCTGAGACGGAGTAAGCCCCAGTGCTTCCCCATACAGACGCACCAGTCCCGACTTACCGGTTCCGCTCCGTCCGGCCAGAATCACCAGACGGGACGATTTAGCCGAAATATGGAAATTATACAGATCCCGTTCATCGTACAGAAATCCTCTCTGCCTTACCCGGCGGATAAAACGCTGGATAAATGCTTTTTCCTTTTCTTCGGCTATCGGTGCTGCTGGTTTGGTTTCCTTCACCGGTGCCTCGGATTTTTCCGATACTTTAGCTTTTTTCGGTGTTTCCTTCTTTTCTTTTGCCTGTTTCTTTGCCTCCGGCTCTTTTCCGGTCTTCTTTTCTTCTTCTGCCGGTGCCGTATCCAAATCATCAGCAAACCCCATCATGTCGCGCACTGTCTGATCCAGTGCCTGCTGCGACAATACAGGTTTTTCCGCCTTATCTTCTTCCTCTTCCACCAACGGCACGAATTGTTTCTTAAGCACATGCATTACCGATTCTGGTACAAACCACAGCGGATCGTGGTGACAGCGGACTACATTTTCCACCAGAAGCGGGTCATCAGCATAAAAGAATGCCCAGGTAAGATTATCCTTCTTTACATGGAAATAAGCTCCGCCCTGGCCGATATGCATATCCTTAAACGCCTTATCTTTCCGTGGCATGAGGCAGAGGAAACGCTGTTTTCCTGAATCATCTTTCCCCGCATGGATTACCAGCATCTGCGGTACTTCCGTACGCACCCAGTGCTTCTTTCCCAGTCCCGGGAGCGGTTTTCCTGCCAGCAGATGGGCTATCAGCTTGTCCATATCCCCATCAAACAGCGGCTTATCCCATGTGCCGAACACAGGAATGGGAAGATAGGCTTCTTCCTTATTGATATACGTAGTGCCATATTCCTTCACCAGATCGGTCACCACAAAATACTTGTCATTTTTCAATCCAGGAGTAAACAGAAAAAATGCATTTCCAAATGTCTTTTCCAGTTCAGCCTCTGCCGCCTCTTCATTAGGGAATGCATTGATAGGATATCCCAGTTCATTCATAAATCCGGTAAACCCGTATCCCCGTTCCCTGGCTTCCTGAAATTCCGGCGGAATCGGTGACAGCGGTTCCATAAAGAAACGGTAATCCGTCTTTCCTTCCCCTGGACGGGAAATCTTTACCCCTTTACGCACATAGCCGAGAACCCGGCCATCTCCCTGAAGAAGATGATTTTTTTCATTTCCATTATTCATTTGTTTTTTTCCTTTTTTCCTAAAACATAGGAGCCCTATGTTTTACCTATTATCTGTTAATTATTGTTTCACGTGAAACACACTGCCCTGCACTTTAGCATAAAACAAGTGCCAATGGGCAGTTCATTGACACTTTGCCTGAAATTAATCCCTGCCGCTATGACCTCCCCATCCCATCATAGCCGGCGTATCTCCCTTACTTTTTTCCTTTCGTTCCCAGAATCTTGTCTACCACTTTTTTGCCTTTCGTTTCCGTTACAAGTTCCTTCTGATCCTTAGACTGTGCTTCCAGAGCAGCTTCCTTAGCTTCCATTTCTTCCGGACTCATATCGAGCAGTTCATCCACATCATCGACCTGCTGAATCAGTTCCTTGAACCGTTCCAGCTGACAAACCACTTCGGAAGACAGAGGTGGGAATTTCGGCTTCAGTTTCTGCAGTTCCCGGATGACGATATGAGCTACCACATACCGGGTAAACCACTTATTATCTGCAGGTACAATATACCACGGTGCATAATCGGTAGATGTCTTGGAAATCATTTCCCCGTAAATCCGCTGGTACTCATCCCAGTATTTACGTTCCGTAATATCGGAAACAGAGAATTTCCAGTTCTTCTGCTTATTGATAATGCGATCAATCAGACGCTGCTGTTGTTCCTTTTTGGATACATGTAGAAAAATTTTAATCATCGGGAATCCATTCTGATACAGATATTTTTCCCAATTCATAATCTGTTCATACCGTTCAGCCCATATGTTATCCCCTACCAGTTCCTGCGGCATGGAACCATTTTTTAGCAATTCATGTACACGGGTCACCATGACGTCTTCATACTGTGACCGGTTAAATACACAAATTTCCCCACGGGCCGGCAGTTCCCTGTTGATACGCCAGAGATAGTCATGACTCAATTCCTCTGAATTTGGCGTCTTAAAAGAGGCCACTTTGAGACCGCTCGGATTAAGCTGGGAAAATACATGATTGATTGTACCATCCTTACCTGCCGCATCCATAGCCTGCAGAACAAAAATAAGACCATATTTCTTTTCTGCATACAACCTTTCCTGCAAATCCCGCATAGCCGTAATTACCTTGGGCATGAGCACTTTCTTTACTTCCAGCTTGTTCATGTTCTCCTGATCACACCGAGTAGAAAAACGACTCAGTTTAATCTTCTGATGATGTTTAACCCGATATCGTTCAATATCCAATGCCGTATCCATAATAATCCCCCTTCAGATACTCATCTGAAATGTCAATACGTGCCTGATTTCCATATGAGACCGTCTCATCTATTAGTATAGGATTAACCAGTAAATATGTCTATGATAAGCTGTAAGGCCGCAAACTTTGTCTGCTGTCGGCAAATTCCTATGAGATTCGGGGCGGTGTGAAGCGGAATATTTTCTTCTTGCAAAGGGTAAGAATGCGAAAGTTGATTAACGGAAGCATGCGAAACGTTTCCCTCTCTGGAGAGAGAGGGGGAATGACGACAATAGCTTGTCGTCATTGGCTGTAAGTCCATAACCTTAGGAAATCTTTGATTTCCATACTATGGACAGCCCGGTCTTTGCTGGCGGATGGTGGAAAGTAGAATCCTCTTTGTGAGTCTGTAGGAAAATGCCTCGTTGTTG
>OBLF01003064.1_pt1 | contig 10410 bp, 9 predicted proteins | sample 1519231 | NCBI WGS metagenome assembly OBLF01 (sample SAMEA2602895, study PRJEB22501) | metagenome | reverse complement strand
GTTATCTGATCACACCGATGGGATATTCTTCCTATATTAATTCGGAAGAATATGTACAGCCGTTATCTGAACAGATGTATGAATTACAGACGGAAATTATCAAAAAGCTTGCAGAACGCGGACCATGTGTAATTGTTGGAAGATGTGCGGACTATATCTTGAAGGATAATCCGAACTGTATCAATGTATTTATCTGTGCTGACAGGGCTGACCGTATCAAACGTATTGCAGAAAGATACGATGTGTCTGAGAAGAAGGCTCTCGACCGCATTAAACGAATGGACAGAGAACGGAAATACTATTACGAAACCCATACGGGGCAGGAATGGGGAAGCATCAGTTCTCATGAGATATTGTTGAATGCAAGCCTTCTTGGAATTGAAGGGACCGTAGATATACTGGAGGGAATCTATAAAAGATAACTGACAATGAATATAATCTAATAATGTATAAAACAGAAATGAGCAGTGTACGTTGCTCATTTCTTGTGTGTTGTGATGTATTTGATTATGATTCGAATCCCAGTACGGTTTCACTGTTCTGAATATCTGAGTATAACTTCAAATGCATGCCTTCCGTATGGCATACTTTTACAATGTCTTCATACTCTTTACAATCCGGCAGTATTTCCGTGAGAATGTTAGGCATATCGTGAAAAACAGTACGATTAAAAATCCGTGTCTTTGGAGTGTCAAATAACGCGGTGTAAAAAATCTCTGCCTCTACCAGATCCTGGAACATATGGCTTCCGTAAGAAAGCTCCGGCATGTATCCAACTTCACTGTCCGACATTTCGCAGATTGCACAGAAGTGATTGATCGCGGCAAAGCTTACAGGAACCCCAAGTTCCGGTGAGGAAGTTCCGATACGTCCAGGTACGAACAAAAGCAGGTTCTGATTGCTTTTGCGGAAATGATGATTGATGTCTCCGATAATATGGGCGATATCTGGTTTCCGTTTATACGGGAATTCATAATAAGCCCTGGAGTCGACGAAGACTACATAGTCAATATCTTCTGCCCGGGACCCGCCCATGGAAGAACCGGTAACGGAGAACACTGTTTTATCTTCCGGGAGCGAAGGAACGGTTACGGCATCTCTTCTTGTGCCGACCTGAAGCGGTCTGCACTGTAACAGGTTAAATACAAATTCACCGGTATCAGTTCCATTGATGGTGAATTCGATGTCGACAGGATATTGGTAAGCCTGCTGCAATGTATGAAGAAGAGATTTCATACAGCCGGTAAATTCTGTATTCCGGACAAGTCCTTCGCAGTTGGCAAAGAGAATCTCACGCCGCTGTCCGCGCTCACGGAACGTCCGCTCGGCATCGCTGTCGTGTTCCAGTACCAGTTTTTTATACCAAGAATCCATATATGGTGTGACGTCTTTGAGTGGTCTGGATGACAGAGATTTTGTTGTATAATCCATAAGATCTACGTAACGCTGTGAATACTGATGTTTTGCCCAGCTTTCGGTAAGAGTGGAACGTTCCGGGGCAGAGAGATTCACAATACGTGGATAATCTCCTTCTGTACGGTCAACAGCTCTTGTGCCAAGTCCCATTACCAGGCGCAGCATACCGTCGGAAGCATCGATAGAATCATCCCATTTATAAGCACTGTAAGAGTAGCCGACACCTGCAGCATTTGGCATGAGAAAATCTTCGTACATAGATCCGGATACACGCTGGATCAGAAGCGCCATCTGTTCATCTTTGAATCCAAGTCCGCGCTGCCTGCGGTATTCCAGAGCGGAAGTATTCATAGTGCTGGCATATACGGTGCGGACCGCATTTTCCAGTTCCAGTGCCGATCATGCGTTTATATACAAGAAAATAATCATCCGGTTCAAAATAGGTCTTTAAAAGCGAAAGGATTTTCTCATCGTTTGACATCATAGTATGGGAAATGATATCTTCGACCGCTGGGGTAAAGATACCTTCTCTGCGGTAAGTGCGCCGGGTATCCGTGATGAAGCGTTCCTAGCTGTCCAGGTTCTGGTTCTCAGAAGTGTTGGTAAGTGCATCCACCAATGTATAAAAACGACTAATCTCATATCCTCCTTTCAATGGAAGAAATGAACCATTTTCTTCCATATATTTATGCGGAAGAAACATATTCGGAGAATAGCGGTTCCAGACTTTTAAAGGATTGATATAGAGGCTTTCACTATCGGTGTATACATCCAGAAGTAGCTGTGTAGTTTCCTGAATACGGGCAACGGCGTCGAAAGAATGCTGCCCGCGCAGAAGTGGAAAATATGCAACTGTATTTAACTCAAACAGATAAGGGCAGGTAACTTTAAAGAAATTCCCCATCATAAGATCGGTAGCCCATGCAGCCTGCAGGTCGGAAAGGCAGTCAAATACATAGAAGGCGTCACGTCCTTCTGCTTTGATCCGGCGCCGGACATTCATTGTAAAAGCTTCGAATCCTTCCGAAGGATCGAATTCATAGACACGAATTCCGTTACCGGTCTGAAGAAGAGCAGGGTGTCCGGAAAAATGCATGTATAAAAGTTCCTTTCCTTCTTCATGAAGCTGGTTACAGAGAGGAGTTACAAAGTGCATATAGTCATCCATGCTGGATACCTGCCAGACGACATTATCGCCCATACGGATGGAATCAAGCATAGAGTCAAGACCCGGAAGACCGGACCGGATTCGTTCAAAAGTACTCATATGATCACGTCCCTTCTGTGAAAATAGTCTATATATAATGTATTATACAGAAAAAAGACTGAAAATTACAGAATAACTGAGAAAAAATATGTAATGCCGAATGGCATGTTTTGCTTGAAAAATACGGACATACAAACTAGAATAAAAATGTTATGAAAAAATAGATAAAGGAGAGATAGAAATTATGGAAATGCTGATTGATGTATTTACTGATGCGGCGCTTGACTGTATTAAGATGCTCCCGTTTCTGTTTCTGGCCTTTCTGCTGATAGAGGCACTGGAACACTATTCCAGTGATTTTACAAAAAAGCTTATGATAAAAGTAGATAAGGCCGGACCGGTAGTAGGAGCAGTAGTAGGATGTGTTCCACAGTGTGGATTCTCGGTTATGGCAGCCAATCTATATTCTGGAGGGATTATTACGATCGGAACATTGATTGCTGTATTTCTGGCAACATCGGACGAAGCAATTCTTATTATTATGGGAAATCCGGAGCATGCCGGCAAGATTGGTATATTGCTTCTGGCGAAAGTGATCATTGCGATCGTTGCAGGATATCTGGTGGATATTTTCTTTAAAAAGGAAATTGCAGTTCCACATCATGAAGGAGAACTCTGTCATGACTGTGGATGTCACAATCATTCATCCGGAATTGTAAAGCCGGCACTTCGTCATACCGGAAAGATATTCTTATATTTATTTGCATTTACATTTATTTTAAATCTGTGTATTGAAGTACTGGGAATTGACAGGATTTCTGCTATGATGCTGGGGGATACAGTATTCCAGCCGGTGATCGCAGCATTGATCGGATTGATCCCTAACTGTGCGGCATCTGTGATTCTGACACAGCTATATTTAAGTGGAGCAATTTCATTTGCATCGGTTATTGCGGGATTGTGTACAGGGGCCGGAATTGGTCTGGTCGTTTTGTTTAAGGTAAATCCGGATAAGAAAGAAAACGTAAAGATTATTGCAGTATTATATGGAATTGCTGTGGCAGCAGGGCTGATTTTAGAGATGTTTGGTGTGTAATGTGCATGTAATATGGCGTGGAATTGCATTTTTGGAAGAATGTGTTATAATATTGACAACTAGGTAATAGGGCTTAGAGAGATTTAGGAGGAAATAAAATGGCTACAAAAAAAGTAACAACAGCAACCACAAAAGATGTAACTGCTAAAGTAACTGCACCAGAAACTAAGACATCAGAAAAAGCAGAGACAGTAAAGAAAGCAGAGACAGTGAAGGTAGTGGCAGCAGCAGAGCCGAAGAAGATAGAGAAGGAGACTGAGAAGAAAGTCGCAGCTCCAAAGGCAGAGCCAGTAAACTCAATTGTAAAAGAAGAAAAAGCTAAGCCGGAAGAAAAAAAGGCTGAGAAGAAAACAGAAGAGAAGAAAACCGAGCCTAAGGCAGCAGAAAAGAAAACAGCAGAGAAAAAAATAACTGCCAAAAAAGCAGAAGAAAAAGCACCTGCTAAAAAGACGACAGCTAAGAAGACAACGACAAAGAAAACAACAGCTAAGAAATCTACAGCAAAGAAAGAGATTAAAGTAAGTGCTTTTGTTGAATACTATGGAAAACAGGTGGAAGAAAAAGAAATCATTGCAAGAGTAAAAAAAGCATGGACATCTTCTGGAAACAAAATCGGAGATATCAAGACAATGGATTTATACATAAAGCCAGAAGAGTCAGCTGTTTATTATGTAATTAACGGAACATCAACGGGAGCAGTAGCATTCTAAAGGCAGATATGGAACCAGAGGCTGTGAATCTTCGGAAACACGGCCTTTTATACTTTTGAGAATACAAAACCGGCAGCGGTGATTATGTATAATGAGGGGTATAAGAGAAAGGAGTATGGATATGGAGAACGTAACATCAGTTTTGAAATCGGCAGACGGACCCACGAGTATCTTTGTTGCAGGAAAGACGCCGGAAATTATGGGGGCTTTGATCGCAACAGTTGTGGTAGGAGTAATCATAGCTTTGTTTGGACTGAAAATTGTAAGGGTGTTATCGGCACTTGTAGGACTGGCTGTGGGAGCAGTTATTGGAGCAACGGTAGGAGTGATTGCCGGCTTTGATATGACAAAAATGCTTGTGGCGGTTGCAGTGTGTGCGGTAATATTATGCGTTATGTGTGCGGCACTTCGCAAATTTGGAATCTTTATTATGACATTTTTCGGATCCTTCGGCACATTTGTTACGCTGCTTGAAACAAAGTCAGTGATAGTACTTGCTATTTGTGCGGTTATCGCTCTGATCGTTGCGATACTTACGGTAATTTTTGCTGAGTTTTTTGTTATATTTGTGACTGGCATCATGGGCGGTGTAGAGGCTGGAATGGCATTACCGTTTGTGTGTGGAATGACGAAGATTGGCTGGATCGGATATGTGATGAGTGCAGCAATTGCAGTGATCGGAATTGTAGTTCAGACGATGATGCAGTCCAGAAAGATTGGAAAGAAAGAAAAGATATTCTCAAAGAAGATCAAAGAACAGGTATCTATGGAGTCTGAGGTTGAAAAAGCAAGAATGCTTTTAGATGATGGAGAGCCGGAAGAAAGTATGGAAGCAGCCGGGGATAAAGAAAAAACGGATAATGCTGAAGATACAGATAAGGAAGAGACTGTGACAGAAATATTTGATCTGGATGATACGAAGCCAGATGAAGATAATCTGGACGACGATGAAGATGTTGTGACAGTTGAAAAAACGGATGAGCCGGAAGACGGATTTCTAGATGAAGATGATGTGGAGATTTTTGAAACAGATGATTCAGATGTTGTAGTTTTTCATCCTGACGATATTGATTAATGAAGAAAATCCGACACAGACGGTAATTTCTATATACGAATGTGATAAGAAAAACACCTGGTGCAGAAAATTAAAAACTGCATCAGGTATTTTTTATACCGAAATATGCAATAGAAACTGTTACCTACAGGCAGAATGTATTATTTTGACAGATCAGATTAAGAAAGATATAAGAAAGCCGGGAAGCAGTTTCGTTGTAATTTAAGAGGGATGTGATATAATACTATTAAGAATAAAGTTAAGGAGGCTTACTTATGAAGATAGATATGCATTGCCATGTGCGGGAAGGCTCAGTGGACAGCCGGGTAAGCTTGGATGAATACATCACAACCTTGAAAGAAAAAGGATTTGACGGAATGCTGATCACGGATCATGACACTTATCATGGCTATCGTCACTGGAAATATCACATGAAAGGAAAGGTACATGAAGACTTCGTAGTTCTGAAGGGAATCGAATATGATACACTGGATGCAGGTCATATTATCTGTATCATGCCGGAAGGTGTTAAGATGCGTCTCCTGGAAGTGAAGGGACTTCCGGTGTCTGCGCTGATCGACTTTGTGCACAGACATGGTGGAATCTTAGGACCTGCACATCCATGCGGAGAAAAGTACCTGAGCTTTACGAATACCAGCAGATTCTATAAGTCACCGGAACTGATCAAGCGATTTGACTTTATAGAGGCTTTTAATGCATGTGAATCTGCAGAATCGAACGAAGGTGCAAGAAAGCTTGCGGAAAAATATAAAAAGCCGGGAATAGGGGGAAGCGATGCACACAGACCGGACTGCATCGGGACAGGCTATACGATTCTTCCGGAAAGAGTTACCTGTGAGACAGAGCTGATCGCATTGATACGGAGTAAAGCTGCGATTGAAGCAGGCGGAGTACTCTATGGAAAGACGGCAAAAGACAAGATGGGACCGGCCCATAAAATTCTGACATATTCTTTCTGGTTCTACAACAAAGGTGGTGCGCTCCTTAAGAAACACAAAAGAACTCTGAAGGGAAAAATTGAAAATCCGGCTACTCCGATCGATCCGATTGAGATCCCATATCTGCATAATATCAAGAAACAGAAGTGAAAAATTATGCACTAAAATTTATAATTTCTTGCATGCCCTTTTTTACTGTGCTAAAATACAGTATAAAACTATGAGAGATCAAGGAGGTACAGGTTCGTTATGGGAATGACGATGACACAGAAGATACTGGCAGCTCATGCAGGTCTTGACAGCGTGACAGCCGGTCAGTTAATAGAAGCAAAGTTATAGGTAGTCATGGCAAATGACATCACAGGTCCTATGGCTCTGCCAATCTTCAGACAGATGGCAGACAAAGTATTTGACAAAGACAAGGTGGTACTGGTACCAGACCACTTTACACCGAATAAAGATATCAAATCAGCAGAGAACTCAAAATCGATCCGTGAATTTGCAAAGAATCAGGGACTTAGCTGGTATTTTGAACAGGGAAAATCAGGAGTAGAACATGCAATCCTTCCGGAGGCCGGAGTTGTTGCAGCAGGGGAATGTATCATTGGCGCAGATTCCCATACCTGTACATATGGTGCGCTGGGTGCATTCTCAACAGGTGTCGGAACAACCGATATTGCAACAGGTATGGCAATGGGAGAACTGTGGTTCAAAGTTCCGAGTGCGATCAAGTTCGTACTGACAGGAAAGCCTGGCAAATATGTAAGTGGTAAAGATATCATCATCCATATCATCGGTAAGATCGGTGTGGACGGAGCTCTTTACAAATCCATGGAATTTACCGGAGACGGAATTAAGAATCTTTCTATGGCAGACAGATTCACAATGGCAAACATGGCAATCGAAGCCGGAGCCAAGAACGGAATATTCCCGGTAGATGAAAAGACAGAAGAATACTTAAAAGAACATACAAAGAAAGAATATAAAGTGTACGAAGCAGATGAGGACGCAGAATATGAAAGTGTTGTAGAGATCGATCTTTCCGAAGTCCGTCCAACAGTAGCATTTCCGCATCTTCCGGGCAATGCGAAGACGATTGACGAGATCGAAGCAATGGAACCAATCAAGATCGATCAGGTCGTGATCGGATCCTGTACAAACGGAAGAATGGAAGATATGAGAAAAGCAGCTGCCATTCTTCAGGGACATACTGTTCATCCGGATGTACGTGTTATGGTCGTTCCGGCAACACAGAAAATCTACAAACAGTGTATCAGAGAAGGCCTTCTGGAAATCTTCGTAGACGCAGGATGTGCAGTCAACACACCAAGCTGTGGACCTTGTATGGGTGGACATATGGGTGTTATGGCAGCAGGAGAAAAATGTGTATCTACAACAAACCGTAACTTTGTAGGAAGAATGGGACATGTAGATTCTCTGATTTATCTGGCATCACCGGAAGTAGCAGCAGCAAGTGCGATCGCAGGATACATCGCAAATCCAGAGAAAGTAGGTGACAAATAATGAAAGCTTTAGGACATGTTTTTAAATACGGAGATAACGTAGATACAGACGTAATCATTCCTGCAAGATATCTGAATTCATTCGATGCACAGGAACTTGCAAGCCATGCAATGGCAGATATCGACCCTGAATTTGTAAATAAAGTACAGCCTGGAGATATTATTGTTGCCAACAAGAACTTTGGATGCGGTTCTTCAAGAGAACATGCGCCATTATGTCTTAAGACAGCAGGTGTCAGCTGCGTTATCGCAGAGACGTTTGCAAGAATTTTCTATCGTAATGCGATCAATATCGGACTTCCGATCATTGAGTGTCCGGAAGCGGCAAAAGCAATCGAAGCAGGTGATGAAGTAGAGATCGACTTTGACAGCGGTAAGATTTACGACAGAACAAAAGGTATGGAATTCCAGGGACAGCCTTTCCCTGAATTCATGCAGAAACTGATCGCTGCAGGTGGACTTGTAAAATATACAAACAGCAAGAGAAAGTAATCATATAAGGAGAGCATTGGCATGGGTTTATATTACAAAAGTACAAGAAATTCTAATCTGAAAGTAACAGCATCTGAAGCAATTCTGAAGGGACTTGCCCCGGACGGAGGACTTTTTGTACCATCAGAACTTCCGAAACTGGATGTATCAATGTCGGATCTGAAAGGAAAGACATATCAGGAGATCGCATATCTTGTAATGAAACAGTTCCTGACAGATTTTACGGAAGAAGAACTGAAAAGCTGTATCGATAAAGCTTATGACAGCAAATTTGACACAGAAGAGATCGCACCGCTTGTAAAAGTAGATGATACTTATTATATGGAATTATTCCATGGTGCAACGATCGCGTTCAAAGATATGGCGTTATCTATTCTGCCACATCTGATGACGACTTCAGCAAAGAAGAATGATGTAAAGAATGAAATCGTAATCCTGACTGCCACATCCGGAGATACAGGAAAAGCTGCACTTGCCGGATTTGCAGATGTGGAAGGAACAAGGATCATCGTATTCTATCCTAAGAACGGAGTCAGCAAAGTGCAGGAACTTCAGATGGTGACACAGAGAGGCGAAAATGTAAATGTAGTAGCGATCCATGGCAATTTCGATAATGCCCAGAGTGGTGTAAAAGCCATGTTCGAGGATAAAGAACTTGCAGAAGAACTTGCGAAGAAAGGCTATCAGTTCTCATCAGCCAACTCGATCAATATCGGACGTCTGGTTCCCCAGGTGGTATATTATGTCAATGCATATGCCAAACTTCTGGAAAATGAAGAGATTGAAGACGGTGAGAAGATCAATGTAGTAGTTCCGACCGGTAACTTTGGTAATATCCTGGCTGCATACTATGCAAAACAGATGGGAGTCCCAATCGATAAACTGGTATGTGCATCGAATGACAATAAAGTGTTATTTGACTTCTTCCAGACAGGAGATTATGACAGAAACCGTGAGTTTATCCTCACAACATCACCATCTATGGATATCCTGATTTCAAGCAACCTGGAACGTCTGCTTTATCGGATCAGCGGAGATGATGACCAGAAGACAAAAGATATGATGGAAGCATTAAAATCCACAGGAAAATATACAATTACAGAAGATATGAAGGCACGTCTTGATGATTTCGCAGCTGGATATGCGACAGAAGAAGAGTGTGCGCAGAATATCAAGAAAGTATATGATAAGACAGGGTATGTGATGGATACACATACAAGTGTAGCATCTTATGTGTGTGAATGTTATCAGAAGAACAGTGGAGACAATAAGAAATGCGTGATTGCATCAACAGCAAGTCCATATAAATTCGTGAAGAGTGTCATGAGTGCAATTGATCCGAAGTATGCAGATCAGGATGAGTTCAGTCTTCTGAAGGTTCTGGAAGAAACATCAGGACGTGAGATGCCGCAGGCGATCAAAGATATCCTGAATGCAAATATTCTGCATGATCTGGAATGTGATGCTGATAAGATGAAAGATACAGTGAAGAATATTCTGGAAGTATAGAACGTTTACAAAATGATAAATATATTTTCTGTATTGATAAAAATACACAAAATGCAAGATTTCGTGTGAAATCTTGCATTTTGTGCTTTTAAAACAAAAAATAGAATAAAAAATAAAAGTTTTAGAGAAAGAACTTGCAAAAACACATTGTGAAAAGATTGTTAAAGTATTGACTTTTGCGTAGAAAAATGCAATAATAAAACAAATGCTGTTGTGGGAGAATATAACAAGACTAGAATTTATAAATATACAGCAGCAAATAAAAGAAAAGAGGTTAAATGAAGATGGCTAAAATCGATTTAAGCAAGTATGGCATTTCAGGAACGACAGAAATCGTACACAATCCTTCTTATGAATTATTATTTGAGGAAGAGACAAAACCAGAACTCGAAGGTTTTGAAAAAGGACAGGAAAGTGAACTTGGTGCAGTCAATGTAATGACAG
>OBLF01003053.1_pt1 | contig 10440 bp, 7 predicted proteins | sample 1519231 | NCBI WGS metagenome assembly OBLF01 (sample SAMEA2602895, study PRJEB22501) | metagenome | reverse complement strand
AAGAAACCAGGTCTTAAGAAAGCACGTAAAGCTAGTCAGTTCTCAAAACGTTAATTCGAAAGAATTACTATACTTACAAAGAGCACCTTTTGGGGCGTTCTTTTTGTATATCTGAGCTGAATTAGAGTTTACACCTGTTATTAAAGAACAAGAAATTAAATCAAAAATGAATAAATTGAGTAAATATGAAGGTGTTTGTCAAGTAGAGGGAACTTATCTAGGAAATAAAGTTACAGGACGTGCTGTCGTTGAAATTATACGTATCTAACGAAAAAATGAAGAAATAGGTTTGTTCATCTTACAAACCTATTTCTTCATTGGTCTTTTTATAAGGTTCAAATAATTTAAATGTCCTTGCCATAATACTTAGGAGTTCTTCTGGTTTTTCTTTTTTATCATGCTTCATCCAAGCTTGTAAGGTACCTAGTAGTGATGAAACTAGTATATAAAAAATATAGGAAGCTAATACTTCATCCTGGCTATCAATCTTGATAAAAGTTAAAATTTCAGACTCATATTTTGCAAATGAATGGTAGAGTAGGTCGATAGATTGACTCCACACAATTAATTCTAATAATTTAGCATTTTCATACCATTTGTGAGCCATAATAGTTAAAAATGTGAAGTAATCACCATTACTTTCTTGTAGTTGGATAATATCTTCCATGATAATATCGCATTGGTAGGCTAAAATATCTAAAGGTTGATCAAATAAACGATAGAAGGTTGATCTGCTAATTCCCGAAATACGGTGTAAGTCAGAAATGGTAATCATTGCAAATGGTTTTTGTTTTGATAATTGAAAAAGGGAGTCCAAAAGTAAATGAGCTGATTCAATTTTACGTTTGTCATTACCGACATGATACATGACATTACCTCCATTGTAAAACGATACAAGTTATATAGTCTTTGTAGCACTTCTCTAAAACCTATTGTACCACATTATTCCTTGTGCTATTTTAATATAAAAAATGAAAAGAGGAAATATAAATGACTAAAGAAAATATTTTATTTACCAATGGTTTACCGTTAAAAGAATCTCCTTACCCAGGATTCAATCAAACTGAGTACGTTTTAAACAAAGGAGAAATTATTAAAGAAGGCAGAATGCCTCTAGCTTCAGATGTCCTTGTTCAACAAGATGTAAAAGTTCCATTAAGTGATGGGACAAACATTTATATCGATATTTTCAGACCTAACAAATCAGGGAAATTTCCAGTTGTCTTATGGTATGCACCTTATGGTAAGAGAAATAGTTTGTTAAACATGGATAATTTTAATCATCCAACACGTATGGATGTTAAGCCAGAATGGGAGGATGGATTGAATGCTTTTGAAGCCCCTAATCCTTCATATTGGGTATCAAATGATTATATTGTTATTTCTCCAGACCCAAGAGGTATTGGTTCATCAGAAGGGAATGCTTATGCATGGGGGAGTCAAAACGCAAAAGATGAATACGATCTGATTAATTGGATTGAAAATCAAGAATGGTCAAATGGTTCGGTTGGAACAACAGGAACATCGTTCTTAGCAATGACCCAATATAAAGTTGCTAGTCTTAAGCCAAGAGCCCTTAAAGCAATTGCACCATGGGAAGGAGCTTTTAACCCATTTGCAGAAAGTATGGCTAGAGGTGGAGTTCCAGATTTAGGTTTCTCAGCAACCCTGTCTCGTATGCTTTATACGGATGCTCAAATTGAAGATACTGGTGCTATGTTTATGGCTGATCCTTTTTATAATGATTATTGGGCTGATAAGACACCAGACTTATCTGATGTTGAAATCCCAGCTTATTTTGTAGGTTCATGGACAAATGCTCTTCACAGTAAGGGAGCGACAGAAGCATTTACAAAACTAAAATCAGAAAATAAATGGCTACGTATTCATAATACTCATGAATGGACAGACTACTACAACCCGGAAAATGTTGAAGACCTACGTCGTTTCTTTGACCACTATTTAAAAGGTGTAGATAATGGTTGGGAGAGTACACCTAAGGTCCGTATGACTGTCTTGAATCCTGGGCATGAAGATATTGTTAATCGTCCGGAAGAATCTTATCCTCCAAAAGGACAAACAATCCAAACATTGTATCTAAACAAAGAAAATGATGACTTAACTTTAACAAATAGCCCTAAATTATCTGAAGACTCAATTAGTTATGATGTGACTTCAGAAGGAATTACATTCAAGATGACAATGCCTGAAAGTAGCGAATATATCGGTCAATTTTCTGCAAAATTATTTGTTGAGGCAGTAGGAAACGACGATATGGATCTCTTTATCTTTATCCGTAAAATTGGACTAGATGGTGAAAAACTAGAACCAGAAATTGTAACCGATCGTTTCTATCCAGGACCTAACGGACGTCTTCGTGTTTCACAAAGAAAACTGAATACAGCTGAATCAACTCCATTAAATCCAGTATTATTACAAACAGGAGAAGAGAAATTAAATCAAAATGAAATTGTAGAAGTTGAAGTTCCATTTTGGCCTTTTGGTATGAAATGGAAAAAAGGAGAAGTTCTTGAAATGACAATCTCTCCAAATGATCAAATCATCAGACCAGAATTTCCTGACCTACCTCCGGTCCCAACTATCAATAAAGGGCAACACAAGATTTACTTTGGTGGACAATATGATAGTCAAGTTCGCCTACCGCTTATTAAAAACTAAAGGAATGCTATAAAGTTTACAGATTTTAAAGGTCTACTAAAATCAAATGACCTTGTTATTAAAGCTATTGAAAATCCCTATGATGATTATTATCTCATTCATATTTCCAAACCAGAGAATCTAAATTGGACAGCTGGTGAACATGGTATAGTGACTTTACCACGAATTAAGACCAAAGGACAAACGATGCGTCCTTTATCCGTTGCATCTATACCAAGCGAAAATGAAGTATTACTAGGCACAAGGACTGGTAAAGAAGCAAGTGAGTTTAAGAAAACACTTATTAATCTTAAAAAAGGTGAAACCTTAAAAATGAGAGGACCATTTGGAATCTTTAAATTTCAAGATGAAAGTTCGCCTGTTGTTTTATTTGCAAGTGGCGTAGGAATTACACCTATTCGTGCAATGTTAAAATCTCTTTCTAAGTCAAATAGCCGACCAGTTCATCTTGTCTATGTTGCGAATGGTTACCATTTATTTGATGATGAGTTGTTAGAATTAAGTCAATCACTAAATAATTTTTATTATCATAAATTGAATCATTCACAAGAAGCTATTGATTTGATGACTAAACTGGCAAGAGAATTTGGGAATAAAGCCTATTATTTCAATTCAGGTGCTCCAAAGGTTCTTGAAAGTATGAAAGAAGATTTAATGGCAAATGGTATTCATAAGAGGAGAATTATTCATGATGCGTTTAATGGTTATTAGAAATAGTTATAGGAAATAAATTCCTCAATTACATAAGCTCAGGTAACATGATTTTTTGATAACCTTTAGGTATAAATAATAGAGTATATCCGTTGATTTTTCTATCTATCAGTCATAAAAATCTTTGGTTTATCTTCATAGCTTAATTTCATCAGAAAAATATCCTAAGAGTTAGATTTTGTGTCTAACTTTTGGGGTGCACTTCAAATAAGGACTCCATCATACCGTTGTCTGGACTATTCCCCTTACATGATATGGATGGTTGAATTCCTTTTCATGAGTGTTTGACAAAGAATTTTTGGAAAATCTAGATGTTGTTTTAATCTCTTTCTATTTTTCTAAAACGGGGAAAATTTGATATAATAGGTTTGTAGGTGTATTATTTTAATACATACAGAACTAAACTATTCCCCCTATTTAGAATATATTGATTCATATTTTATGAAATTAAAAATTAATAAGTAGATATCGTTCTGAAAAACCTTGCTATTACTCTGTTTTTAATCCAACTGAAACCCATACTTTCCAAATTAGGTCTTAAAAAAGCTCGTAAGGCTAGCCAGTTCTCAAAACGTTAAGAACAGCTTTACATCAACGATTACGGACACTCAATACTTACCTCATTGGGTATTTTTTCTACTCATCTAAACAGATGATTCCTGCTTAAAAGAATAGAAAATGATATGATAATTAATAAAAGAGAAGAATCATACTATATATGATTTGTAATTTTGTAAAAAACTACTTAACTGTAAAATGCTTAAAAATCATGAAAGGAATGTAAAATGGATACAAGACAACTTGAATTCAGATGTGTAGAAATGAAGGATGGAGGAAGGTTTCCGCTGGAAAATACAGGACGCGGGAGAGATATTTCTCCAAAATTTATAATTGACAATCTTTCATCACAGACAAAGAGTTTAATTATCACCTTGGAGGATGTGAGCCATCCTATCAAAAATCTCACGCATTGGGTCATTTGGAATATCCCTGCAATGGATAATATCCCCGCAGCTATTGCTTCTGGTAAAGTTGTAACAGCATTAAACGGTGCCCTACAAGGGATAGCCTATGGTATGCACCGTTATGCAGGTCCCAAGCCGCCAAAGGGCACATCTCATAAATATCGTTTTTCTATTTATGCGTTAGATGAAATGTTAAACATAAGCCCTTTTTCAACAAAGAAAAAAGTGCTTGGTAAAGCAAAATCTCACATCCTTCAGAAAGGCAGTATTTATGGATATTTTGAGTAGGCAACACTATATTGAGATCTAATATTATACATCATTTTTCTAAAGAAAATGATATAATAATTACAAAAGGACAAAGAATAACGATCATCAAATAAATGTTATTCAGGAGGTGAGATACTTATGAAGCTTTTTCTTAATACAGTTAAAAGTAGTGTAGGTCAAATTATACTTTTTGCAATTATTCCTTTTATATGGTGGTTTGTAACAGCAAGGAACAAACAAAGTTTTTTTAAGTGGTTAGGGTTAAAAAAATTTGAGGGAAAAAGGAAAATAGTTACTGATATTTTTATAATATCCATCCTATTCACAATTGTAGGAGCATTTCTACTTTATTCAGTAAGAAATATCGGAACGGCTACCTCTAAGTTTGATGGGCTTGGGGTGAAGGCTATACCAGCTATTACTATTCATGCATTGTTTAATACTTCTTTTCCTGAAGAACTTCTTTTTAGAGGTTATCTGCTAAAAAGATTATCAAATATAGTTGGATTCAATTGGGCAAATCTAATCCAAGCAATATTATTTGGTTTCTTACATGGAGTGATGTTTTTTGCGGTTGTTGGAATTTTAAAAACCTTTTTAATCTGCTTATTTACAAGTGCTATTGCTTGGTTTATGGGATATATCAATGAAAAAGAAGCAAATGGTTCAATCATTCCTAGCTGGATTATTCATGCCATTGCAAACCTATTTTCTGGAATTTATGCAGCATTTTCAATTATTTAATTTCAGTTTGAAGATATTTAGGTAGCTGAATACCTTCTAATTGTTTAATTTTTAATCGTGACATTAAAGCATTTTTTATATAGACCGTTCAGACTAAGCAGTCAACTATTTTATGGATAATTACTTCAATTTAATACTAGTATGATAATATTGCTAATTACTATGGAGCTATCAGGCTGAACTCTCAGCTAGCTTTATCAGAAAGAATTTATAATAAAATAAAGAAAAATAATGAATATACAAATTTGAAAGCAAGACTGAAGACAGAATTTTTAGACTTACTGATAACAATAGAACTAATTACCCAGTTTTTAGTAATGCTTATTGAACTAAGTTTTTCAACCATCTTCGGATGGTTTTTATTATAGCGAAACGTTTGTTAACGTTTGCAAAAATGTGACATCTGTCATTTTGATTGTGTGACAAATGTTAGATGAACTTAGTGAAAAAATTTGTTATATTTAAATAAATTGAAACGTTTCAAAAATAGGCTGATAACTTATATTATATTTAATTGTTGTTATAATAAGAATCCAAGATTCTGCAAATAGGCTGTTTTACTCAACTTATAAGATAAGACAATAGAAGCTATTTCAATTTTTTAATGTTGTGAAAGGAGAAAAGATGTCAGGATAGGGAATTGAGAAGAACACATAGTTTAGTGTATTATTTGTAAATAGTACGTGAATGATATTGAGGTAGGAACATGAAAGATTATCAAGAAAAAGTATGTAGACATTGGTTTATGAGAAAATCAGGGAAACGCTGGATTTTTGGTTGTGCTTTAGTGGCATTAAGTAGTTTTGTGCTTGGAATGGGAAATGCAAGTGCAGATGAGGTTGGTACTGTAACAGTTAATCATGTAGAAAATGTGGCAGATATGGGCGCTGTGACACAAGATTCAGAAAGTCAAACGGCTTCTGCTTCTACAGGGAAAACAGAAAAGACCGGATCTGAAGGAACACCATCAGCCTCTTTGTCGTCAGAAGCGGAGGAAAAGAAAGCTGACACAGCATCCTCAGGTAGGGTAGAAACTGCTATTTCCGAAGAAAAAGTAGAAAAAACAGAAACAACTGATTTAGGTCAAACGGGACAAACGGTTCCACAAGACAACAAACAATCAGAAGTAAAGGATCAAGTACAAAATAAAACAGAACAAGCAGATAGCACAGCTATTACCAAATCTTTGAATGTAACCGCTCAAACCGGTTTTAAGACTAACTTGAAAGATGTCAAACCAGATAGCAGTGCAACTTGGAAGGAACGTTCAGATGGACTTTATAGCGATGCTAGGGGTAAGGGAGATAGTTTCTTTTATTCCCAAAGTCGTGGAAAGAATTTCATTTATTCTACGGATGTCACATTTTTGAAAAAAGAAGGAGCTGCAGCTCTTGTATTTCGTAGTAACAATAATCCAGATAAGAAGAATAGTTATGCTGTGAATATTGATGGAAGCAGCAATAATGTCAAATTCTGGCGTTGGCAAGATGGACATGATTACCAATTTATTAATGAAAAACATATTGAGCCAACTGCTGACAACAAATATCAATTAAAGGTTGTAGCGATTGGCTCAAGAGTATTTTACTATGTAAATAATGTATTGGTTGCAAGTACAGGCGATTATACTTTACAAAGAGATGATAAGGGACAAAGTACTGCGATTACAGAAGGATATTTTGGTCTTCTTAATTGGAATGGAGAATTGCTTTTCCAAAATACTTATTATAAAGAAATTACTGATCAACTCAATCCAACTTTAAATGACGTTACCGTCACTTCTTCAAAAGGAACGGTCGAAAAGAAAGGTCAATTTACAGCTCCAATCACTATTCAATATGTAAAACATGATGCAGAAACGATTGATTTAGAAATTAGTCCTAAAAATGCTAATGCCAAGATTACCGTGACGGATACTACAGGTCATGTTTATAATGATTTTAAAAATATTCCACTAAAAGTTGGAGCTAATATCCTATCCATTAAAAGTAGTATAGTAGATGAGGATGGCCAAGAAATTAGCATCTTCTATCGCCTCAATGTTCATCGTAGACAGGCAGATGAAGTCTACTATAATGAGCTTTACCGTGGACAATATCATTATTCTGTTAAAGATGGCTGGGCCAACGATCCTAATGGTTTAGTCTATTATAAAGGAACCTATCATTTCTTTTATCAGTTTTACGATGATACTAAATGGGGACCAATGCATTGGGGACATGCTACTAGCAAGGATTTGTTGCATTGGAAAGAAGAGCCAATTGCCTTTTATCCAGATGAAAACGGGGCCATGTTTTCTGGCGCCATTGTGGCAGATACAACTAATTCATCTGGGCTATTCGATGATGATAAAGGAGGCTTGGTTGCCTTGATTACTGCGGACGGAAATGGTCAACGAATCAAGCTTGCTTATAGTAAAGATGAAGGGAAAACTTGGACTAAGGTTGATAAAATTGCAGCTGATTGGACCAACGATCCACTTCAATCTACAGATTTCCGTGACCCTAAAGTTTTTCGTTGGGAAAACAAATGGTTTATGGTGATAGCTGGTGGTCCACTTAGAATATATTCTTCTGATAATTTACGAGAATGGAATGTAGAATCAACTTATCCCAATTTGCATACAGAATGTCCTGATCTCTATCCATTAAAAGCAAATGATGGAACGCTTAAATGGGTACTTTCTCGTGGTGGGCGCTCTTACAAGGTTGGTGATTTCAAAAAAGTAAATGGCAAATGGACTTTTGTTCCCGATGCAGCATTTGAAAACCAGGATCAAGTAATGAATTTTGGAAAGGATTCCTATGCTGCGATGACTTACTATGTACAAGACTTTGGCAGTCAAGCAAAACCAACCTTGCCAGATATAGTGGCTGTCAATTGGATGAACACATGGGAAGATTATTGTAATCTGGTAGGAGATACTGTTGGTCAACGCTTTAATGGAACATTCAACTTAAACTTAAAAATGAGTCTTGTTCAGCAAGATGGCAGTTACCGTCTTGTCCAAACACCTATTGATGCCTACAAAAACTTGCGCGAAACTGATAAAGCAATCTTTCTTAAAGATGTAACGGTCGCTCAAGAAAATAACCTTCTCAAAGGCTTTAAAGGAGATCAATATGAAATTGTTTCGACTTTTCGTCCAAGTGCAACTACGAAAAAGATTGGTTTTAACTTACGAGTAGGAAATGGTGAAGTAACGAGAGTCGTTTATGATTTGGAAAAGGAAACCTTATCTATTGATCGTAGCAAGTCTGGTGTCATTCTCTCGCAAAAATTTGCTCAAGTGGATAGCCAATCTGTCAAAAGAAATGCAGATGGCAGTATTGACTTACATATTTATGTTGATCGTTCAAGCGTAGAAGTGTTTGCTAAGGGAAATACTGTAGCCGGGGCTAACCAAATCTTCCCCGCGCCAAGTAGTTTAGCTGTTCAAGTGTTTTCTGAAGGTGGCAATGCCAAGGCTGATATAGCTCTTTATCCTTTAAAGAGTATTTGGACGGATAAAGTAAAAGCGACGAAGCCACTAGAATTAGTTCAGGCTTCTCCCACAGTTAGCAATCTTTATGTAGGTGACCACACTGATTTGAAAGCTTATGTCATGCCAGCAGTTGCTTCTCAAGAGGTGACTTGGACAGTTAGTGACCCGAGTTTGGTTTCTGTCAAAGCCGAAGGAAATACTTTGCATGTCACGGCACTCAAGCGAGGGACTGCTAAGATTCGGGTTGCTTCTAAAGAAAAGCCAGAGTTATTCAAAGAATTTACGATTGAAATCACTCGCAATGATTTTAAAACAAATGTTGAAGGTCTAACTTCTGTATCAGGTAAATGGCATGTTGATGGGGAAAGTCTTTATAACAAGAATACAAGCGCCAATGACTATTATATGGGCAACAAAAAAATCCTATATCCGGAATATGATTTAGATGTAGACATTAAGTATCAAAAAGGCTTGATAAATGTCTTTTATGCTTCTGAAAATGTGGATCCACGCAATGCTTACTCAATTCAATTCGGAGATAATGACAAAGTTCGTCTCTATCGTTTTATGGGAGATACCATTGCTGAGGCAAATATGAATGGTAAAAAGCTAAATGATGGGGAATTTCACCATGTCAAGATTCATAAAACTAAAAATAGTGTAACGGTTTTTGTTGATGGAGTGGAATATCTTAAACATACCTTTGATACTGTTGATCCATATTACAATGACGCCTATGTAGGTCTGGGTCTTTGGGACGGTGATTTGGAAGTACGAAACTTATTTGTAAAGAATCTTAACGACTCTGTTGCCGATAAAAAACAATTACAAACGTTAGTGGATAGCACTACAAAAATTGATCCAAAGCAATACACGCAAGAAAGTGTTGCGTTTTATCAAAATGCTTTAACACAAGCTAAACAAGTGCTAGCCAATCAGACAGCAGATCAAACAATGATTGACTTGGCAACTCAAAATTTGAACAAAGCTATCAAGGGTTTAGTTGCCAAACCTAGTCATCAAGTGACCCCTAACGAAGGTGTAAAAAATCTAGTAGAAGAAAAACTTTTCTTAGAAGTGGTGAAGGAAGTAATCGCCTTTCAGACTCAACTACGAGAAAATCCAAGTCTTGCCAAAGGACAACGGCGAGTTGTAGTAGAAGGTAAAAATGGTGAACGGATGATTTTAACTGAAGTATCAGGAGAGGGTCGAAAGGTTGTAGAAGATTCTATTATGGTACAACCAACAAATGAAATTGTAGAAATTGGTACAAAAGAAGTCAAACCTGATTCACCTCATCGTTTAGTTCCGACAGATGGCCAACCAAGTCATCAAGTAATGAACTCGGTTCAACCACTTCGCGTGGCACATCCCGAAGAGGAAACATTACCACGTACGGGAAGTCATGAGGATTCACTTCTTACTCTTTTAGGACTTGCTACTTTAGGATTAGGTGGTGGTTTGGCAGTCAATAAACGTAAAAAGAATGACTAGAAAAAAAGCTCGATTTTTCGGGCCCTTTTTTCTAGTCTATATGATCATCTTCGTCTAGTGAGATGTATTGGTCAAGAGAAGAATGAACAAGGG
>OBLF01003051.1_pt1 | contig 10446 bp, 7 predicted proteins | sample 1519231 | NCBI WGS metagenome assembly OBLF01 (sample SAMEA2602895, study PRJEB22501) | metagenome | reverse complement strand
ATTTTTCCTAAGCCTGTCGCTAGATGGAGCGCCCGAAAAGCCGCTAGGTGCCATGTTTGAAAAAGTCGTTAAATGCTAATGCTAATGCCTTAAATGATAATGCCTTCGCAATGATCGATCTCATGCTGGATGATCTGCGCGGTGAAACCAGTGAACGTGGCATGCCGTTCGCGCCAGCGGCGATCCATGTAATCCACTTCGATACGCTGATAGCGCAGCGTGCGGCGCTCGCCGTTAAGTGACAGGCATCCTTCGGCGGTGTCATAGGCGCCATCTTGCGCGGTGATGCGCGGATTGAACATGAGCGTGATGCGACCGCCCAGCTCCTCGTCCACAAACGCGATGATGCGTTTGTGCTCGCCGATCATGTTCGCGGCCATGCCCACACAGCCGTTGCGGTGCGCGTCGAGCGTATCCTTCAGATCCTGTGCCACGGCAAGATCGGCCTCGGTGTTGTGCGCTTCCTCGGACGGCTGGCTGAGTAACGGGATCGATGTCGTAATAGGGCGTTGCATGGTCGGCTCCTTTCGCTGAATACGAGCTAAGCCGACAGTCTCGACGAGCCCGGCATGTCTGATGACCCCGGCGGATTCGACGAGAGCGCCGGAATCGTAACGCGGAATGAGTCGATTGAATTATCGATTCGCGCAGGCAGGCGTTGCTCATTGCGCAGCAGGGCCTCGATGCGACGATACCCGGTACCGTTGTCCTGCAACACCATGCCATCGCTCGGGTAGGGGACGGAACGCAGCAGCGAGAACAGGAACGGGTTGCGTGTGGAACCGGAAGCCGGCTGCTTGAGTGTGCGTTTGGTCACTGCGCCGAACAAGCCGCCGGGATTGGTGATTTCGATGCGGTCGGCGAACATGTCGACATGCACGGGCGTGCCCACGGCATCGGGCGAATAATCACGGTGGATAAGGGCATTGGAGATCGCCTCGCGCAGCACCGCCTGCGGATATGGCGGGCGTGCCGGGTCGAAGGCGGGCGAAGCGCTGCGACTCCAGTCCATCAGCGTTTCGACCGCATCGCAGACCATGGTGGGAATCGGCCCTACGAACACCGCGGCGCGCACCAGCTCACGGCCGGTGGAGAACACCTCATCGCGTGATATGCCGGGGAACATGGCGGCCGATATGGTCAGACGCGGGTAGAACTTCTGCGGGTATCGTCCAAGCGCCAGCAGGCCGGCCAGCGTAGGGCGAATCACGGCATCGTCGGTTTCGCTCCCGCTGGCTGTATCGGAGCAGAGGCGGCCGACTGCGCGCAGATTCAGCAGCATCTCTTCGTCGCTCATCCCCTCGAATACGTGCCCGTGTCGTGCCCGCTCGTTGACGAGCAGCGCCTGCACCAAGGCGGGGGAGAGATCCGTGGCCGTGGCGCCTTCGACCACTGCGATATCATGCTCAGGCTGGCGTTGCTCCTCCAACAGTCGGTCCACCTCGTAGGCGGTCATGCGCCGATCGCCGTCCCCGGTTCGGATATACGAGCCGTTGTAGGGGCCGGCGGCCGTGAAATAGCACGGCTTTTCGCGGGGAAGCATCTCGTCGATCACCGCGAATACCAGATTGGCGCCCTCGAACGGGCACGTCACAATCACCGGGCGCACCACGGGAGTGAGCTTTTCGCAGGCCTGGCTGAGCGCTTCCTGCATGGAACGTGCGTTGAAGCCATCCACGGGGGTGAACCCGTTCTTCTCGCTCAGGCCGAGAATGATATAGCCGCCGTTGCCATTGGAGAACGCCGAAAGGGTGTCGGTGATGGTGGTGCTGATCTTATGGGCGCATTCCTTGACCTCGCACTGCTGGGTGTCGTTGCCGATGGCGCGCATGAGCCGGATGAGCTCGGTCATTTTGGCCGTGTAGTCGTCATTGTCCATAATCCGCCGCCTTGCTTGGGTACGTCCCAGCATACCCGCGTCGGCATTCGCCGACGAACTGCTGGAATTGCAGGACCAACAGGGGTGTTGCATTTCTAAATAGACATCGGGGAGCGTCATTCCGGAGCCATGCGCGACGCCTGCCGGGGCACGTGACGGACGCATGGCGGCATATGGAGGGATTCGTGGTCCGAAGGGTTCCGGTCGGCTGCGCGGGCTCCGGGGAATGGGCCGCTTGTGTTCCGCACCGGTTGCCGCGGCTTGCGTCCACGGGGGTTTCGGATTCCGGGCCGATTGCCGGATACCATGGAATCATTTGGAGGGAAGGTTCAAGAGGAGGAAGCATGGCGGAGGAGTCAGAAGAACCGTCGGACGGCATGACGCAACAATCCCAGGAAAAACCGCAATGGGTGCGGCCCCTGTGGCTATTGCCGGGATTCCTGCTGTTATTAGTGGGGTCGTTGCCGTGGCTGTCGACGGTGTTGCCGCAATGGGGAACGATGCTGCGGCAATGGGGAACGATCCTGTGGCAATGGTGTTTGGGATCGTGGCAGTGGGTTTTGTTTCTTCTGCTGCGATTGTCAGGATTCCTGCTTTTATTAAAAGTGGTGTGGCCGTGGCTGTCGACGGTGTTGCCGCAATGGGGGAAGAAGCTGTCGCAAAAGCGCAAGGCGGCAGGGCGATGGTGTAAGGAATGGATGGGCAGACTTCCGCTGTTTGTTGCGATTGCCATATGGGCTGTTCTCGGCATCATCGCGTTTCTTCTCGCCATGTGGTGGCTGGGACGCGTGCCGTTCTGGCAGCTGAAACTGGATCCCAGGAAGCATGCGGAAAACATCGTCAAGATTGCCCTGACCCTTGTCGGCGGTGTGGGCGCGGTGGCCTACCTGGTGATCAAGTACCAGGAACGGCAACAGGCCGGACGCGCGGAAAAACGCGAGAAGGACCGCACCGTCGACACGAAGGTACAGGATGCCATCAACCAATTGGGCTCCGACAAGGCCTCCACGCGCATCGCGGGCGTCTACGCGCTGACGGACATCGCGGACAGGTACAAGGGTGGATATCGGCAGCGTGTGGTGGACATCCTGTGCGGCTACCTGCGATCCGATCGGTCGTCATATGCGCCTGACAGGTCGGGGCAGCCCGTCTGGGACGCCTCCGGCCATCTCGTCGAATCCGTAGCGTCGGACGAGGCCGTGGAATCCACCATCCTCTCCGTCATGCGCGACCGACTGCGCAAGGAACGGAAAGACGACGAAACCGGAGAAACCATCGTGCAAACGGTGGATGACGACCAGCTGTGGTGCGCTTGCACGTTCGATCTCCATGAAGCCACATTCCACGAAGCCGTGGACCTCAGGTATTCCACTTTCGAATGTGTCCCAAACTTTCGCGGAACCAAATTCGAACGCAACGCGGACTTCCGTGGGGCGACCTTCACAGGCAACGCGCACTTCGTTGGGGCGACCTTCACAGACGGCGCGGACTTCGTTGGGGCGACCTTCACAGACGGCGCGGACTTCGTTGGGGCGACCTTCACAGGCAACGCGTACTTCGGCGGGGCGACCTTCGCAGACGGCGCGTACTTCGGCGGGGCGACCTTCACACGCGGCGCGTACGCGGACTTCGGCGGGGCAGAATTCCGCGCCAGTGCGGCATTCTCGGGAATTCAAGGTCAACCTTCGTTCAGATTCGAAACATGTAAGTTCAATAGGAAATTCCGCTGGACCAATGCCTATGAGTGGGGACCGATCCCGACAAGCAACGACGGACTGCCCGCAGGCGCGGTGTGGGAGGATTTCTAGGAGGAGGGCGACAAGGACGGCGGCACGACGACCCGGTAGTCCGCGGCATCCCCTGCCGTCTTCCCGTCCGGAAAGGAACATATGTGAACGTATATGGGTCCCATATGGGTCCCATATGGGATTCATATGGGAGTCTTATGCGAACAAGCCGGCTTGGTCAGTCGACCTGTTCGATCCTGAGACGGATGCCGCATACGCTCAGGCGGGTGGAGCCGGTGCCCGGCCCGGCGGGGTATTTCGCAAACGGAGGTTTCCGGAACGGAGTCCGGACCAGGGGAGACGGTCCCCGGCACTCCGGCGGGAGACGTCCCATAACCCGTTTCGCAATCAACGTTCCGAAACCCAATGCCATTGACGGGTATAGGCGCTCGTGGATGCCGACTCGCTGGCTCAAGTGTTGCCCGATCTTCGAGGCGACTCGAAGCGCAAGCATTCGTTCCTTTTCCTCATCTCCAAGATCGGATGCCGTCACGTGAACGTGCAGCTTCTCCGCATTCGTCAGCGTGATCGTCTTTTCGTCGGGCCTTTCAATGCCGAGAAGGTCCAAGGCGGTGGTGAGTGCGAATACCAGTGGCCGTGTTGTGCGCTGCTGCGCTTCAAGACACATGCTGACGGTCAGGACGCTTCGCTCATGCAGCGTTTGCGAATATTGTGCTCCATCGGTCATGCCGGCGAGTGTATCGGTAGTCTCATGTGAGGTGCTGCAAGGCTCCACAAAAATGTGGATATGTGGATAACCCGGAATTTGCGATGATGAGCGCACGAGGCGTACGCCAACCATCTGAGCGTGGCCACGTATTTTGAATACACTATGTATCTGAGTGCGCCACATATCTGAATGCGCTGGAAAGCGGTGCAATACGTTCCGTACTTGAGAAAATCGCACACCATGCCCGCATCCGCGGCATATTATGGCTGCCGAAAGAGAACCGAGGAAGGATCCAAGCAGCTGTGAATGAATCGCTATGCATCAGAAATGTAAGGACATCTGGCTTCAATGAGCCCGTTGACATGGTGATACGCAATGGGGGCATCACCGCCATCGCTCCTGGTGCGGCGGGTCGGAATCAAGATCTCGACGCGTTCGATGCCGAGGGGATGTGGATCATCCCCGGCCTGTGGGATTGTCACACGCATTTCACACAGTGGTCCTACACGCTGGGGCGGCTGGATCTTATCGAGGCTCGCAGCGCGCATGAGGCGATGGATATGCTACGCGGCCATGTGTCGCAGCTGCGATCCGAAGGGCGTTTGGATCCGAACCGGTATGTGGTGGGCATGCGGTTCCGTCATTCGTTGTGGGCCGATGACGAACAGCCCACGCTTGCCGCCATCGATGCGGTTGCGGGCGATCAGCCCGTGGCGTTGTCCAGCGCGGATATGCATTGCGGTTGGGTGAATTCGGCGGCGGCGCGCAAGCTTGGCGTGCAGGTCGGCGAATCCGGTCTTGTAGGCGAATTGGAATGGTTCGACGCGTACTGCCGTCTTGATGATGCGCCGGGTGCGGCCGAGGAACTGGATCGTCTGTTGCGTGAAGCCGAATACGATGCCGCAGGCAAGGGCGTCGTCGGCATTCGGGATTACGAAATGGCTGAAAACATCAATACATGGATCGGTCGATTCGCTAACGGCATCAACGGTTTGCGGGTTCAGGCGGGCGTGTACCCGGAACGGCTGCATCAGGCCATCGACGATGGCTGGCATACCGGCGACGAGCTGCCCGGCAGTAACGGGCTCGGACATGTAGGCGCGATGAAACTCATCTCCGACGGTTCGCTCAACACTCGTTCCGCCTATTGTTCGACGCCGTATTCCGGCATCGAACCCGAGACTTTCGGCACGATGAGCTACACGCCCGAACAGATCGAGTCCTATATGTTCGTGGCCGCGAAGCATGGTTTCGACATCGCCTGCCACGCCATCGGCGACGAGGCGAACACCATTGTGCTGGATTGCGCCGAACGCACCGGCGCGCGTGGCTCCATCGAACATGCTCAGATGCTCAAACCCGTTGATATTCCTCGATTCGCCAAGCTGGGGCTTGCCGCGAGCATCCAGCCGCAGCATGCCATGGATGACCGGGACGTCATCACCCGTTTCTGGGGGCATCCGGCTGGCATCCCCTATGCGTTCAGGGCGTTGCATGATGCCGGGACACGCCTGCTCATGGGCTCCGATGCGCCGGTGGCGCCGCTTGACCCGTGGATGGCCATTTCCGCGGCGGTGTTCGGCACCGAAAACTCGAATCGTGAGCCGTTCCAGCCGGAACAGTGCCTTGATTTCGGCACGGCGTTGGCCTCATCCACGCAGGTCGGGCGCGAACGGCTCAAAGCAGGCGACGCTGCCGACCTGGTGCTCTTGGATCGAGACCCCTCGACGGTGGGAACCCCAGAGGAGATGCGCGCAATGCCACGGCATGTGCAGGCCACCATGCTTGCAGGTCGGTGGACGTACCGGAAGTAGTAGGGCGATCGGGGGTGAACGGCGGCTGCGGCTGCCCCTGCGTGATGTTTTCCGATACCGTTTTGCCTTAGCTGTCAGGGTTTGCCCGGGTTTCGTCGAAGCTTGTTCCTGCGCTGTTTTGAACAGTCACTGCCATGGGGCTGGCGGCAGGTATCTGTGTGCCATGGAGTTTGCCAGTGCTCTGCGGCTGCTTCGGCATTCTGTGTGAGCTTGTTCGCTTATGTGTGGCAGATTTGGCGAATTGGATTTTGCTCAGTGCCTGATGTGTGGCATCGAAAAGTCGGTATGCCGGGTATCTTCCTTGGAATGTCAAGGAAGATACCCGGCATATTCGTATTGTGATGCCGCCAATAAGACACTAGCTATTTGGAGGGCGGTATTTCTGCCACAAACAGCCGTAATGGCGTTTGGGCTGGGCAGGAACACCTTGTGCGGGAAGGCTGTGCCCCACGGGCGGGCCTCTGTGCTGGCGCTGTATTACTCCTGTACGGCGGCCAGTGCCTGATCGAGATCGGCGATAATATCGTCGGCGTTCTCGATGCCGCAGCTCAGTCGCACCAGATCGATGCCCACGCCGGCTTCCTCGAGCTGCTCCTCGGTGAGTTGGCGATGCGTGGTGCCGGCCGGATACAGCGTGCAGCTGCGGGCGTCGGCCACATGGGTGGCGATGGACACCATCTTCAGGTGGTCGAGGAACGCGGATACTTTCTCGCGGCCGCCCGGCACGCCGAAGGAAATCACGCCGCAGGTTCCGTTCGGCATGTACTTTTCGGCCAGTGTGTGATACTTGTCCGATTCCAGACCGGGGAAGCTCACCCAGCTGACGCGTGGATCGGATTCAAGCCACTTGGCCACGGCCAGGGCGTTGGCACAGTGGCGTTCCATACGTACTCCGAGGGATTCCAGATGCATGCCCATGATCCACGAGTTGATCGGCGCCGGTGTGGAGCCGAAGTCGCGCATGAGCTGCGCGGTGGCCTTGGTGATGTATGCGGCCTTGCCGAATTCCTTGGCGTAGGTCACGCCATGGTAGGAATCGTCCGGAGTGGTGAGCCCCGGGAACTTTTCCGCGTGGGCCATCCAATCGAAATTACCGGAGTCGACAATCGCGCCGCCCACGCAGGAGCCATGACCATCCATGTACTTGGTGGTGGCGTGCGTGACGATGTCCACGCCGTATTGGAACGGGCGGCAGTTGATCGGCGTCGGGAACGTGTTGTCTACAATCAGCGGCACGCCATGGCGATGTGCCGCGTTCGCGAATTTCTCGAAGTCGAGCACGATCAGCGCCGGGTTGGAGATTGATTCGCCGAACACGGCCTTGGTGTTTGGTCGGAATGCGGCCTCGAGCTCATCTTCGGTGCAATCGGGACTGACGAACGTGCATTCGATGCCCATTTTGCGCATGGTCACGTTGATGAGATTGAACGTGCCGCCGTAGATGGCGGAGGATGCGACGATATGGTCGCCGTTGTTGCAGATGTTGAACAGCGCGAAGAAGTTCGAGGCCTGGCCGGATGAGGTGAGCATTGCTGCGGCGCCGCCCTCCAGTTCGCAGATTTTCGCCGCGACGGTGTCGTTGGTCGGATTCTGCAGGCGTGTGTAGAAGTAGCCGGATTCGGACAGGTCGAACAGTCGGCTCATCTGTTCGCTTGATTGGTATTTGAAGGTGGTGGCCTGAATGATCGGGGGAGTTCGTGATTCCCCATTGCCGGGCTGATAGCCTCCCTGCACGCAGATGGTGTCGACGTTTTCGCTCATGGTTTCCTTCTTTCGGTTTCGTCCGCCTTTCGTCGCGTAGGTTGCGCTGTGTGGCGGCGATGGTGCTTCGTTGCGCTGTGGTGCAAACAAACACAGTAACTTTATCACTGCTTGAACAAACGGCGATTTTCCAATGGAAACGCCGTATAGTTCAACGAATTGACAAACTTAGGTAATTCATTTTATTATCTATGGTGTCAAGAACGAAAGCCCGTTGGGGCAATCGAGCTTACGAATGGTAAGCCAACAGCAAAGGAGCAATTATGGGTCTGTGGGATATCGACAAGATTCCGTACGTCGGCCGCGAAAAGGGACCGCAGGAGGGCCTGGCCTTCCATTATTACGATGCCGACAAGGTCGTTGCCGGCAAGAAGATGAAGGATTGGCTGCGCTTCGGCGTCGCATGGTGGCACACCTTCGACCAGGAACTGGTCGATCCGTTCGGCACGGGCACCGCTCAGCGCCCGTGGTACGGCAAGTACTCCAACCCTGAGGATGAGGCTTTGGCCAAGGTCGACTACGCCTTCGAGTTCTTCCAGAAGCTTGGTGTCGAGTACTTCTGCTTCCACGATCGCGACATTGCCCCGGAAGGCGACACCCTGCGCGAGACCGATAAGAACCTGGACAAGGTCGTCGACAAGATCGAGGAGAACATGAAGTCCACCGGCATCAAGCTGCTGTGGAACACCTCCTCCCTGTTCACCAACCCGCGCTTCGTGTCCGGTGCCTCCACCTCGCCGTTCGCTGACATCTACGCCTACGCCGGCGGCCAGCTGAAGCATTCCTTGGAGATCGCCAAGCGCCTGGGCGCCGAGAATTACGTGTTCTGGGGCGGTCGTGAAGGCTACGAGAACCTGTGGAACACCCAGATGAAGCGCGAGCAGGCGCACATGGCCAAGTTCTTCCACATGTGCCACGACTACGCGAAGGAGATCGGTCTGGACGCCCAGTTCCTGATCGAGCCGAAGGCCAAGGAACCGACGATGCACCAGTATGACTTCGATGCATCCACCGCCATCGCCTTCCTTAAGACCTACGACATCGACTTCATGAAGCTGAACCTCGAAGGCAACCACGCCAACCTGGCCGGCCACACCTACCAGCACGAGATCCGCACCGCCCGCGAGGCCGGCGTGCTCGGCTCCCTCGATGCCAACCAGGGCGACAAGCTCATCGGCTGGGATATGGATGAGTTCCCGACCGACCTGTACGAGACTTCCACCGTCATGTGGGAGGTCCTCGCCGAGGGTCAGATCGGCCCTCACGGCGGCCTGAACTTCGACGCCAAGCCGCGCCGCACCTCCTTCGCCGCCGAGGATCTGTTCCGCTCCCACATCGCAGGTATGGATGCATTCGCTGCAGGTCTCTTGGTCGCAGCCAAGATGCACGAGGACAAGGTCATCGAGAACCTGCAGGCCGAGCGCTACAGCTCCTTCGATTCCGGTATCGGCGCGACCGTCGAGAACGGCACCGCCTCCCTGGCCTCCCTCGAGGAGTATGCTCTGGATATCCCGCAGTCCAAGCTCATCGAAGCCACCAAGTCCGATCACCTCGAGTCCGTCAAGGCCACGATCAACAACTATATGATCGACGCCCTGGCCGAGGCGTGAGCCGAAAACCCACTAGGGTTTTAGGTAGCCTCGGGCGAAGTCCGAGACGGTAGTCGAGGGCGAGCAATGACTGGGCGCGCGTAGCGTTCGGAAATTGCAGGACCGAGGCATGGACGCAATAAGGAGTTTCCGTTAGGACTCCTGATTCATCGCTGGATCAAACAGTGGGGCTCGACTGTGACAGAGCCGGATGTGGTGTGCCGAAGCGTCGGTGTTCCGGCACACCACTCACTTTTCTTTCCTTCCTCCTTCCTCAAATTTCCTTCGCACGCAAGTCGTTTGCCGGCTAGATCGTCGGTGAGCGGCTTGTTTGCGTTGCTAGACCAAGCGAAAATTTCGATTATTCGCAATGATGTGATGTATCCAAACGTTCCCGAATGAGGCGTACTTATGACCACAACGATTACCATCGCCAATCCCATTCTTCACGGAATGCATCCTGATCCGAGTTGGATTTGGGATGATGATCTTCGGCAAATCGTGCTTGTGACCTCCACCTTCGAACTGGTTCCAGGCTTGCCTATTTACGTTTCCAGGGATATGGCCCACTGGAAACACGTGTCGGATGCCATAGATGAGGAGTTGGCAAGACGTTTGCTCATTCCTTTCGTGGATGACTCGGGTGGCGTCTATGCGCCGACGCTGCGTAGGATTCGTGGCAAATACGTGATTGCCTGCACCATCGCTCGCATCAATGGACGCAAAGCCATCGCGGAAGGATGCTCCCAGGCCGAATTGGATGCGGCCCAGGCGGCGGAAGGCAACTTCGTTCTTGAGTCGGACTCGATCGACGGACCTTGGCGTGGGCCGTTCTGGATCGAGGGCGCCGAAGGCATCGATCCAGACATATTCGAGGATGAGGACGGCAATGTGTACTGGACCCAGACCCGTCCTGCGGTCAATCCGCAATGGGAAGGCCAGACCG
>OBLF01003048.1_pt1 | contig 10454 bp, 10 predicted proteins | sample 1519231 | NCBI WGS metagenome assembly OBLF01 (sample SAMEA2602895, study PRJEB22501) | metagenome | reverse complement strand
ACCGTACGAAAACATGGGCCAGCAGGCAAAAATCCCATTGCCGTAGGCAATTTTTAATGGATTTTTGCGCGTGACTGTGAAGGTACTGAACAGTTACAAAAGAGGATAGATATGTTTGGTATCGGTTTTGCATGGGCAGTGGGATATGGGCATGGATGACAGGATGCCAGAGTGAAAACCGTTCATTGACAGGAACGATGGATTGGGAGGAAAATGCATGAAATACGATTTTGACAAAGTGGTGGACCGGCATGGTACCAACTGTTTAAAATATGATTTTGCCATCGAGCGAGGAAAACCAGCGGATATTTTACCGCTTTGGGTGGCTGATATGGATTTTCAGACGGCTCCGGCGATTTTAGAGCGGCTGGAAGAGACAGTAAAACATGGTATTTTCGGCTACAGTGATGGAAAAGAGGGCTATTTTGCGGCAGTCCAGAACTGGTACCGGGAGCGCTTTGGCTGGGAGACGAAACCGGAGTGGCTGGTGAAGACACCGGGCGTTGTATTCGCGCTGGCGGCGGCTGTCCGGGCGTATACAAAGGAAGGTGACGGCGTACTGCTTCAGCAGCCGGTGTACTATCCGTTTTCGGAAGTAATTACGGACAATGGGCGTAAGATTGTCAACAGCCCGCTGAAAATCACGGATGGCTATTACACGATGGATTTTGACGACCTGGAAACGAAGATCGTGGAAAATAAGGTCAAATTGTTCCTGCTTTGCAGTCCGCACAACCCGGTCGGACGTGTCTGGAGCGAGGAAGAACTGCGCCGGGTTGGCGAGATTTGCCTGCGTCACGGTGTGCTCGTGGTCAGCGATGAGATCCACAGTGATTTTACCCGCGAGGGACATCCACACACAGTATTTGCGAAGCTGGGTGCAGAGTTTGAGCAGAACTGCCTGATCTGCACGGCACCATCCAAGACGTTCAATCTGGCGGGACTGCAGATTTCCAATATCTTTGTGCCGAACCCAGAGCTTCGGAAGAAACTCTTAAAGGAGATCGCGGCGGCAGGCTACAGCCAGGTCGGTCTGATGGGACTGGTAGCATGCCAGGCGGCGTATGAAGAGGGAGCGGAGTGGCTTGCACAGCTAAAAGCGTATCTGGAGGAGAACCGGAAGTTTGTGAAGGCGTATCTGGAAGAGCATCTGCCGGAAATCCGTCTGATCGAGCCGGAGGGAACCTACCTTCTGTGGCTGGATTTTAAGGCGCTTCATTTGAATGAAAAAGAGCTGGAACATCTGATCGTGGACAAGGCACATCTGTGGCTGGACAGCGGCGCGATGTTCGGACCGGACGGCGAGGGCTTCGAGCGGATCAATATCGCATGCCCGCGGGCGACGGTGGAGAAAGCGCTGAAGCAGCTGGAAGCGGCGATCCGCGGATAAAATTGATTGGGTCACGAATCAGAACCCGTATAAATAAAACCTGCCGCAGGCAGACTGTATCCCCCATATAAACAGTCTGTCTGCGGCAGGTTTTTTGAATTCATAGGAACATTATTTTATGAGAACCGGAACACCGCAGTTCCATACGCCGGAAGCGGGTACGCGAAGGAGTATGGCTGTCCGTCACATTCGCTCTTGATGGAGCGGTAATGGCTGATCTTATCGCCGCGCTTGTAGTAGCCGTGTTCCTGGTCAAGCAGCAGCGTGTAGGTGCCGCGTTTCGGAACACCGACGCGGTAATCGTCGCGGTCTACCGGGGTGAAGTTGCAGATGAAGAGAAGATTCTTTTTCTGTGTTTCATCGCGGCGGATAAAGCTGAAAATACTGCGGTCTCCGTCGTTGGCGTTGATCCACTGGAAGCCGTCATACTCCTCGTCCAGGCGGTAGAGCGCCGGATATTTGTGGTAGAGCGTCAAAAGCCCTTTCACATAATTCTGGAGGTCGGCATGGAACGGCTCTTTCGTAAGGTACCAGTCGAGGGAGACTTTTTCATCCCATTCATGGAACTGACCGAAATCCTGTCCCATGAAGAGAAGTTTCTTGCCCGGATGTCCGAGCATGAAAGTGTAGCCGACTTTCAGGTTGGCAAATTTATCCTCGTATTCGCCTGGCATTTTGTTGATCATCGAGCATTTGAGGTGGACGACCTCGTCGTGCGAGAGCACCAGAATGAAGTTTTCGCTGGTGCAGTAGGTGATGCCGAAGGTCATTTTGTTGTGGTTAAATTTACGGAAATACGGGTCGAGCTTCATGTATTCGAGGAAGTCATGCATCCAGCCCATATTCCATTTGAAGGTAAATCCAAGACCGTCCTCCTCCGGGCTCTTGGTAACCTTCGGCCAGGCGGTGGATTCCTCGGCAATGATGATGGCGCCGTCCTTCCGGCCGCGGATCACGCTGTTTAAATGTTTGAAAAACTCGATGGCTTCGAGGTTTTTGTTGTCGCCATATTTATTTGGTACCCACTGTCCGTCCTGGCGTCCATAGTCTAAGTAAAGCATGGAAGCGACGGCGTCCACGCGCAGACCGTCGATGTGGTATTCATCGAGCCAGTAGAGCGCGTTGGCGATCAGAAAATTGGATACCTCGTTTTTGGCATAATCAAAGACCTTGGTACCCCAGTCCGGGTGCTCGCCTTTGCGCGGGTCGGCGTACTCATAGAGCGCCTGTCCGTCGAAATCGGCAAGTCCATGTGCATCCTTCGGAAAATGCGCCGGAACCCAGTCTAGGATGACACCGATGCCTTTTTTATGTAAGTAATTGACGAAATACATAAATTCCGTCGGGGTTCCGTAGCGGGAGGTCGGGGCAAAATAGCCGGTTACCTGATATCCCCAGGAGCCGTCATACGGATGTTCGGCGATTCCCATGAGCTCTACATGGGTGTAGCCCATTTCCAGGACATAGTCAGCCAGCTCATGCGCGGCTTCCATGTAAGTGTAATAACCGTCCTTTTCCGGGCGGTTTTTCTTTTTCCAGGATCCTAAGTGAACCTCGTAGATAGAGATTGGCGCCTTGACCGGATCGGTGCCCGCGCGCGATTCCATCCATTTGGAATCGTTCCATTTGAAGCCGCGGATATCGGCGGTCACGGAAGCGGTTCCTGGACGGTATTCTGCCGAAAATGCATATGGATCTGCCTTAAATAAAATCGTTCCCGTGTGCGTGGTGATGGCGAATTTGTAGAGCTGTCCCACGCCAAGTCCCGGTACGAAGAGCTCGTAAATGCCGCTGTCTGCGACCGGCTTCATCGGGGTTGCATCCGGATTCCAGGCGTTGAAGTCGCCGACCAGGCTGACGGCGGCTGCGTGCGGCGCCCAGACCGCGAAATAGTAGCCGTCCTGTCCGCGATATGTATAAGGGTGTGCGCCCAGCTTGTGGTAGAGCTGGTAGTGGCGGCCTTCTCCGAAGAGATACCGGTCAAGCTCGCCGATCACGCCGAGTCCTTCTGTCTTTGGTTTTTTCGATGTGGTTCGTTTAGTAGTGGAAGCTGCTTTTTTCATAAGGTTACCCCTCCGTGATTCCGAGAATAACAGCGCTGTTACCCTCTAATTCTATCTGAATTTTGTTTGTATTCTTATCGATCAAAAACGATTTTCCGGTAATCAGATCCGTAGCTTGTTCCGCTGTCGTGTGGAATGGAAGCGGAACTTGTAAATAAGCGGCGTTGTCATCGTTGTTGGCAGCGGTAAGGATCGCCTGGTGGTCACCGTGTCTGGCAAATGCGTACTGCCGGTTTGTCAGCAGAAGTTCCTGATAACGCCCACCGTGAAGCGCCGGTTCGGCGGCGTGGATGGCGGCGAGTTTCTGGATCAGAAGTGTAAGCGGTGTCACGGTGCCTGCGCTGGTATCTGTGTTTGAGTCTGTGGTGCTTGAAGTGGTCTGGCAGCAGGTGTTTGCGCCTGCGTGTATGTTTGTGCCTGTGGCGCTCGAAAAGCTCTGGCAGTTGCCATTTGTGCGGATGCCTGTGTTTTGTCCGTCGCTGGTCTGCATTTCTTCTGCAAGCGGTCTCGGCGGCAGGATTCTCGGACGGAGTTCCGTATCAGAGTTGTGTCCGCGGCGTCCCTGAATGCCCCATTCACTTCCATAATAGATGGATGGAATGCCCGGAAGAGTGAACAGCAGCGTGTAAAGCGGCGCAAGATGTGCCGGATTTAACAGTTTGCTTGCGATCCGGTCTTCGTCGTGGTTGTCCACAAAGGTGTAGAGATCCCGCCCCACTGCTTCGAGGCGGCGGACATTGTGTGCCAGTTCGAAATAATTGTGATCGTTGTGCGCGGAATAGATACTTTTGTGCATCTCGTAGTTGGTGACGGAATGAAGCATCTGCGGATTGACCCAGCGGGCGTATTCGCCGTGGATGACTTCGCCCATCAGCCAGAATTCCGGCTTGATTTCATTTGCCAGCCGGCGCAGTTCCTGCATAAATTCAAAGGAAAGATCGCCCGCGCAGTCGAGGCGGATACCGTCGATGTCAAATTCCTGCACCCAGAAACGGACAGTGTCAAGCAGATAGTTCCGCACTTCCGGGTTTCCGTGGTTTAAGCAGGGAAGCTCCCAGATGCCGTGCCAGGATTCGTAGCCGAAGGAATCGCCGAGCGGGCTGCCCCAGCCGAAATTGACGTTCCTGTACCATCCGGCGTAAGGGGACTGGTCACGGTGCGCCTGCAGGTCGCGGAAGGCGAAAAACTCGCGACCGGTGTGGTTGAATACGCCGTCCACGACGACGCGGATGCCATGCTCATGGCAGCAGTCCACGAAAGATCGGAACGAGACGTTGGTTCCCAGCCGCCGGTCGATGAGCCGGAAATCGCGGGTATCATAGCCGTGCGTGGATGATTCAAACAGCGGTCCAATATAGATTGCGGAAATATGCAGACTCTCTAAATAGGGAATCCACAGCATCAGTTCGTCCATGCGGGAATCGGCGGAAACGTCCCTGTTTGTGCCATCCGCTGCCCCATCGGAGACGGGATAGGGATTGGCAAACGGTGCTCCGGTCATTCCCAGAGGATACATATGGTAAAAGATAGCTTTGTCGTACCAGGCTGTCATGAGAAAGGCCCTCCTTGTGTCGGTTAAATGGTATTTTCCTGTTGTTTAATATGTCGTAAAAGGAACTGATACCGGAGATGTGCGGCTTTCAGTTCGTAGATATAGCAGTCAATCAGAGTCGGATCGACGACCTCTTCAAAATGGTTGAAAACGGTGTTGATCGTGCTCATGGTCTGTCGCAGTTCTGTCAGCAGCTCTGGGTCAGGGTGGGCGGAAAAAATGTCCGTGCTGGTGATCCCGGAGCAGTGGGTGCGGTTGTGCTTCATGGTTTGATGCTCTCTTTCTGAATCCTATAAATTGGTACAACGATCAGTATATTCAGAAAATGGAAAGATATGCATCCTGGTTCAGGCGTCCATGGAAAGCACGGATTCCAGCAGATGTCCGAGCTGCATCAGTTTCCGGGTGCTGTCTTCGATTGAGAGATAATAGTAATTGCAGGTTCCCTCCCGGTGGACATCGATCAGCCCGGCTGTCTTTAAGATCTTCAAATGGTGGGAAACTGCCGGGCGCGACAGACTGGTCCGTTCGGTGATCTCCCGGACGTTTAAGCCATGCGGACGGGACTGGGCGGGCAGGCTGATTTGATGGTCATTGTTCTTATCAGGCTGATTTTTGTTCACATCGTTGTTTTTTGTGCGCCCCGTGAGGGCTTCGTCCGTCAGCGCTTCGATGATCGTCAGCCGTATTTCATCGCCCAGTGCGATAAAAAGAGGCATACAGGTATGAAAATGCTGTTTAAGTTCTGTTCCTTTTTTCATCGCGGCTCCTCCTTCTATAATGGTTTAAAAATTTAAACTAATAGTATTTTACCATTTTTTGTTTCGTCAGTCAATGGAAAGGAAATTGCTGGAATGGGTATTTATAGATAAAAAATAAAGAGATATTTTGGCAATTATTTTCAAATAACGAAATTGTCTAGCTAAAATAATGGGTTCAGATGCACAAAGTTTTTGAGATGTTTTTGGCGCATATTTCGGGTGTTTTGGGATTGACTTTTGACCAAAAACTGTTCATAATGGAGGAACATTCATGGATGGGTTCTTCCATCTGTCACGGGAATCCGGATTTCCCGTTGATCTATTATTAAGATTCTAAAAGTTAAGTTCAGAGAAATGTTCGATAATTTTTCAGGAATGTTTGAAGTGCATACAGGAAATGAATGGAAAAAGGTGGCGGTAAAAGCTGGCGCAGGACTGGCAGCTATCGTTTGCGGCAGGAGTTTTGAAAAGAGGACATACTGTGCAGAAATTGTTCGTTTCATGTATGCGAAAGAGAAGGAGGGGATGGATTGACCTTTTTGCTGCTGTTGTTTACTGGCGGCTGTGCGTTTTGGGATTTGAAAAAACGCCGTATTCCCAATGGGATGCTTCTGCTTGGCGGCCTGTTGTTTCTTTTGATTCGGTTTGGCCTGGGGATGAAGATGGGATATACGGCCGGATGGGACGGGCGGCTGCCGGGATATGGGGCGGCGCTTATGATGGGGATTGGCGAGACTTGTGGATATTTGATTCGTATCGGGAGTTTACTGATTGTCCTGTTCCCTTTGTATCTGTTTCGCATGATAGGTGCGGGGGACATCAAAATGGCAGCCGTCCTGTTTGGTGCCGCCGGGCTGCGGCAGGGCGGGCGGATTTTCCTGTGCGGGCTGGCAGCTGCCGGAATATGGTCGCTCGTATTACTTATCCGGCGTGGGATTGCCAGGCAGCGGCTTACATATCTTGTGTTTTATTTGTACCGATTCGCGCTTGGGGGAAGCGTCGAGCCGTACTATCTGGAAGCGCGGGATGGAAAAGAGGCATCTTTTTGTCTGGCACCGTGCCTGTTTTTGGGAGTGATTGGGGCGGAGCTGATTCGGTATCTGTAAGGAAAATGGCTTGTGATTAGGGAGGTGGCGGTGCGATGAAGCATATTCTGGCGGTGTATGATGTGGATCCGGTCTATGCGGCGCGGTTTGCAGAGGTAGTTAACCAGAAGGAAAAAATACCGTTTGAGGTGGTGGCGTTCAGCTCGATCGAGCGGCTGCGGGCATTTGCGGCGGAACATCCGGTAAAGCTTCTGTTGTTGGGCGAGCATGTTCCGGCGGAAGAAAAGGAGTCCATCCGGGCGGAAAAGGTTATTCTTTTATCGGATAATGGGGGAAAACCGGTCAGTCCGTCAGTTCCCTGTGTTTACAAATACCAGTCCAGCGATGCGATTGTGCGCGACGTGATGACCTGGTATGGGGAAAGCCCGGGGGAGCTGCCGGAGGTGTCCGGGCGGGGGCTGGCGAAGGTCTTGGGAGTGTATTCGCCGGTTGGACGGTGTTTAAAGACCTCGTTTGCCCTGACAATGGGAAAACTTTTGGCACAGGAGGAGCGGGTGCTGTATCTGAACCTGGAGGAATTTTCCGGTCTGTCGGTTTTGATGAAAGAAGAATATAAGAGTGATTTGTCGGATCTGTTGTATTTTTACAACGGTGGAAGCTATAATTCGCTTCGTTTGAGCAGCGTTGTCCACACGATGGGGGAGCTGGATTATATTCCGCCGGTGCGCTATCCGGAGGATCTGGATCAGGCGGGAGAGGAGGCAATCGCGGGGCTTATACGGGCAATTGCCGGGGAGAGTGCGTATGATACGCTGGTAGTGGATATAGGAAGCGGGCGCAGGACGGCGCTTTCGGTAATGAAGCTGTGCCGGGTAATTTATATGCCGATCCGGGAAGATCCGGTGTCTTTGGCAAAGCTTAAGGAGCTGGAGCAGTATTTTTCACAGACAGGAAATGGCATGCTAAGGGAACGTATTAAACGCCTGAAGCTTCCGTATCACGGCAGTTTTGGACGGGGCGATTATATTGACCAGCTCTTATGGGGAGAACTGGGTGATTATGTACGACAGCTGCTGCGGGGAAGCAGTGTGGGCGGATAATCTTCATTGTGGATTAAATTAGAAGGGGCAAAGTCTTTTGACAGGGATAAATTGAGCGAGATTTTGCCAGTCATTCTAAAGAGTAAACGGTTGTGAGAGAAACAACTGGCAGGGGGAAGTATGCAGGAGCAGAAAATGGTTTTGAGGCAGCGTCTGATGGAGCAGATGGAGAGCCGTATGCAGGTGGAGGATGAGGAGCTGCGCGACCTGATCGACATGGCGATTCTGGAAGCGGCAGAAGGGGCGTATCTGCCGTTAAAAGAGCGGCTTTGTTTGAGAAAAGAGCTGTTTGATTCATTCAGACGGCTGGATATTTTGCAGGAGCTGGTCGATGATCCGACGATCACGGAGATCATGGTAAATGGCACGGAGCACATTTTTGTCGAGCGGCAGGGGCGTGTGGAAGAGTTAGAAAAGCACTTTGATTCGGTAGGGCAGCTAGAGGATCTGATTCAGCAGATTGTAAGCCGTGTCAACCGGACGGTCAATCTGGCGTCTCCGATTGCGGATGCGAGACTGGAAGATGGTTCGCGTGTTCACGTGGTGCTGGCACCGGTGGCGTTAAATGGTCCGATTTTAACGATCCGGAAGTTCCCGGAACCGATCACGATGGAACGTCTGATTGAGTTAAAAAGTATCAGCCGGGAGGCAGCGGCATTTTTGCAGAAAGCGGTCGAGCGGGGACTCAATATTTTTATCAGCGGCGGAACCGGATCGGGAAAAACGACGATCTTAAACGCCATGTCCGGCTATATTCCACAGGAGGAACGCATCATCACGATCGAGGATTCGGCAGAGCTTCAAATCCGCCATGTAAAGAATCTTGTCAGCCTGGAAACAAGGGTGGAGAACCGGGATGGTTCGCAGGAGATTTCCATGCGCGATCTGATCCGGGCGAGTCTCCGAATGCGTCCGGACCGCATCATCGTTGGGGAGGTCCGGGGCGGCGAGGCGCTGGAAATGCTGCAGGCGATGAATACGGGGCACGATGGCTCGCTCTCAACCGGACATGCAAACAGCGCCAAAGATATGCTCTCAAGACTGGAAACGATGGTTCTGATGGCAGCAGAGCTGCCGCTTGCGGCGGTCCGGAGCCAGATCGGTTCAGCACTCGATCTGATGGTCCATGTCGGGCGGATGCGGGACCGGAGCCGGAAGGTGCTGGAGATCACGGAGGTGATAGGCTATGAAAATGGGGAAATCCGCCTTTCTCCCATCTATCAGTTTCAGGAAAGCGGGGAGACTGCTTCCGGACAGGTGGAAGGAGCACTTGTCCAGGTTGGCAGATTTGAAGGGCGGCGCAGATTCGCGGGAGGAAGTGCTTTCTGATTACCGGGTTTACCACCTGACGGGGCAGGAGTGGATACGTTACCTTCTGGAGGGAACAGCGGTGTGCGCCGTGACGGCATATGTATTCTACCGTTCATTTCTGGCGTTCGTTCTGATGCTTCCGGCGGGGATGCTGCGGCCGTTTTTTAAGAGGCGGGAGCTCTGCCGCCGGAGAAAAGAGGAACTGCGGCTCCAGTTTAAGGAAGCGATTCAGATTGTGGCTTCGGCGCTGGCTGCAGGCTATTCGGTGGAAAATGCGTTTATCGCGAGCGTGCGCGATCTGGAAGAACAATACGGAAAAGAGGGGATGATTACCCGTGAGTTTTCATACCTGGCAAGTCAGCTTAAAATGAACCGGACCGTGGAGGTGCTGCTTTCTTCCTTTGCAAAGAGGAGTGGTCTGGATGAGGTGGAAAATTTCTCTGTTATTTTTACTGTATCCAAACGGAGCCGGGGTGAGCTGGCAAGCGTGGTTCACCATGTCGTTCACGTGATTTCGGATCGCATACAGGTGCGGGAGGAAATTCTCACGATGACGGCAGAAAAGCAGTTTGAACAGAGAATTATGAACCTGATGCCGTACCTGATTGTGCTCTACGTGGATTTGTCATCGCCGGGGTTTTTCTCACAGATGTATGAGACAGCGGTGGGGCGGGTGGTGATGACCGGGTGTCTGGTGGTCTATCTGCTGGCATGGAGGGTATCGGGGAAAATTCTTCAGATTGAGGTGTGAAACATAATGGGGAAAATGGGGAAAAAGCAGGTTTTATGCATTCTTTTGGGGATAATTCTGGCAGTTGTGGGATATCTGGTGGAAAAAAGGGATGGGGCGCTGGAAGAGGGGAACCGGCTGAACCGCTATGCATACGGAGAAGGGGAACGGCAGCAGGAAGTGTGGGTGCGCGGACTGTGGGAGAAGGAGATTCCGGTGGAGATTGCGCTCGGAGAGCGGGAATATGCGGAAGAGGATGCAAAAAAAGCATTGCTGGAGGCGGGAGGTAAACTGGCGGATTTAATTCGGGGAAACAATCCGTCCCTGCAGGGGGGAAGGGTAGAATTACATCTCTTTGTCTGGCCGGAAGAAGAGGGGAGACGGGGCCGCCGGGCTCCCGGGGGTCTCGTATTGATTTATTCGGCTGGGGCAGGTTTAACAGAAGGATGGCCGGAGTAAGGGAGTCTGACAGAACTTGCCAGATTACTGCAGGTGGAGTCG
>OBLF01003043.1_pt1 | contig 10480 bp, 10 predicted proteins | sample 1519231 | NCBI WGS metagenome assembly OBLF01 (sample SAMEA2602895, study PRJEB22501) | metagenome | reverse complement strand
TACTCACATTTTTTCCCGCCTATAGCCCCCTTTAAAAACAGATTGGCATCGCAAGGCAGTACGCCCCTTGCGGCGGCCAGAGGGCTGGCCGCCCTACACCCTACCCCCGAAACGTCCATACATAGACCAAAACCGGGCAGCTGCCGTAAAGATGGCAGCTGCCCGGTTCTATGATTGTATTGGTTTGGAATTTCTTTGGTTCTTTCTTTGTAAAGAAAGAACACCCGCCCTCCCCCTTACTTCGCTCTCGCCTCGTGCATCGCGTTGATGCGCTTGCGCCACAGACGCGGGGCAAAGAGGGCCAGCATCGGGTAAAGCTCCAGGCGGCCCGCCAGCATATCAAAGGCCAGCAGCAACTTGACCGGGGCCGAGAAATCCGCAAAGCTGCCCATCGGGCCGACCATTTCCAGGCCTGGGCCGACGTTGTTCAGGCAGGTCGCGACCGAGGTAAACGTCGTCACAATGTCAAATCCATCCAGCGAGACAAACAGCACCGACAGCGTCAGCATCAGCATATAAATGTTAAAGTAATTGTGTACGCCGCGCAGCGTTTTCTCGTCCAGGGGCTTGCCCTCAAAGCGCACGGTGGTAATGGCGTGGCTGTGCAGCATCTTGTTCAGGTCCTGCTTGGCAGCCTTGAAAAAGATGATAACGCGCGAAACTTTCAGGCCGCCCGCCGTCGAACCCGCGCACGCACCCACAAACATCAGAATCACGATGACGACGCGGGAGTAGGTCGGCCAGAGGTTGAAGTCTGCCGTGGCGTAGCCGGTGGTCGTGACGATGGACGCCACCTGGAAGAACGCCGTGCGCAGCGCTGTACCGACGCTGTCATACATACTGGCAATGTTGGCCGTGATGGTCAGTGTCGAGAACGCCACGATACCCAAGTAGACGCGCATTTCCTCGGACGCAAATGCCTCTTTAAAATGACGCAGCAACAGAAAATAATAGAGGTTGAAGTTGATGCCGAACAGCAGCATGAATACACCGATGACGACCTCAAAATAGGAGCTGTTGTACGCGCCGACGCTCAGCGCCTTGTTGCTGAATCCGCCTGTGCCCGCCGTGCCGAAGGCGTGGATGAGTGAGTCAAACAGCGGCATACCGCCCGCGCAGAGCATAATTACCTCAATGACGGTCAGCACCAGATAGATGGCATACAGAATCTTCGCACTGTCGCTCAATTTGCTGGAAATTTTCCCGCAGGTCGGGCCGGGGACCTCGGCGCGCATCAGGTGCATGGCGCGGCCGTCGGTCATGGGCAGCACCGCCATGGCAAACACCAGCACGCCCATGCCGCCGATCCAGTGGGAAAAGCTGCGCCAGAACAGTGTGCCATGGCTCAGGGCCTCGACGTCGGTCAGAATCGTAGAGCCGGTCGTCGTGAAGCCGGAGACTGTCTCAAAGAGCGCATCCACAAAGGACGGTATCTCGCCGGAAATCACAAAGGGCAGCGCGCCAAAAACCGACATCAGCACCCAGACCAATGCCACGATAGCAAGGCCGTCGCGGGCGTAAATTTTTGTGTTTTTGGGCGTGCGCAGGCTCGTCACCAAGCCCAGTGCCAGCAAAATCAGCGCGGGCCACAGGAACGCGAGGATGATATTCCACTCGCCATAGAGGGCGGCACACCCCATGGGAAAGAGCATGAGCACCGCTTCAATTAAGAAGATGCGCCCCAGCACAAACCCTACCATTTTATAGTTCATGGCTGTGCCCTCACTTTACCACAATATCGCGCAGCGAGTGCAGCGTCGTGTCGGTGGTGACGATGACCACGTCGTCGCCCTCCTGAAGGGCGTCGTTGCCGGAGGGAATGACCGGCTGGCCGTTGCGGCGCACGATGCCCGCCACCAGCAGGCCCTTGCGCAGGATCAAATCTTTCAACGGTACACCGATGAAAGGCAGGCCCGGCGCAACGTTAAATTCCAGCGCCTCGACCCGGCCGCCCACCAGGCTGTGCAGCGTCTTGATGTTCTCGGACTCAAAGCTGTTCTGCATGGCGCGGACATACATAGCGATGGCCTCCGACGTGACGGACGCCGTGGAAACGACGCTGTCCACCATGCCCTTGGCGGTCGCCAGCTCGGCAAAGGAGTTGCGGTTGATCTTGGCCACAACCTTGCAGGAGTTCATCTGGGAGGCGTACATGGCCAGGATGATATTCGTCTCGTCCAAGCCGGTCAGCGCCACAAAGGCGTCCATGTCGGTGATGCGTTCCTCGCTCAGCAGCTCGGCGTCGGCACCGTCGCCGTGGATGACCAGCACACCGGGGAATTTTTCGCTCATCTCCTGGCAGCGAGCGGCGTTGCTGTCAATAACGGTCACGCGCTTCTGGATGTCCTGCAATTCCTTGACGAGGTAGTAGGTCATCCGGCTTGCGCCGACGATCATTACGTTGTTGGCCTTTGCTTTGAAGAGGTTCAGCTTGCGGAAGAAGGATTCCAGATCGCGGGCCGAGGCCGTCAGGTAAATCTTATCCCCCGCCTGCAAGGTGGTCGAGCCGGTGGGGATGATGGTCTCGCTGCCGCGGGCGACAGCGCAGATCAGAATTTTTACACGGATGTTGCGGTAGAGAGCGGCCAGCTGCAGGCCCACCAGCGGGTTGTCGTCGGCCAGGCGATACTCAATCAACTCGAACCGCTGGCGGCAGAACTGCTCGCGCTTGATGGCCGTGGGAAAGCGCAGCACGCGGGCGATTTCCCGCGCAGTGGCCTTCTCCGGGTTGACGACCATCGACAGGCCCAGTTCGTCGCGCATAAAGTGCAGCTGCTTTTCGTACTCCGGGTTGCGGATACGCGCGATGGTGTGCTGAGTGCCCAGTTTTTTGGCGACCAGGCAGGCCAGAATGTTGATCTCGTCGCTGGACGTGGTGGCGATAAGCAGGTCTGCGCCGTCCTCGAAGGCTTCCTTCTGGACCTCATAGCAGCCGCCGTTTCCGGGCACTCCGCGCACATCATAGATGTTTACGATATCCTCGATCAGTTCAGGATTCTGGTCGATGACAACGATATCGTTGTTTTCCGCCGTAAGCTGGGCGGTCAGGGCACGGCCGACTTTGCCGAGGCCGACGACCACGATTCTCATACGAACGCTCCATTTCTTTTATTGCAAGGGTAGTGCATTATAAAGCCTATTATAGCAAAGCAGGCGGAAAAAGCAATAGGACATTTTCACGGATTGTACAAGGTTTTTTAAAAAAATCGCAATTTTGTACCGCACAGGGCAGATTTTGCGTTGACAAACGGCGATTTACCTGCTATAATTAGATGCTGTGTGAAATCACACGGTTATCCTTGTCTTTTCCGTTAAAAGAGAAGGCCTAATGTCCAAAAGGAGGTGCACAGAATATGGCTAAGTACGAAACCATGATGGTTACCACCGCGAACCTCGACGAAGAGGCTTCCAACGCTCTGATCAACAAGTTCAAGAACCTGATCGCAGCGAATGGTACGATCGATTCTGTTGATGATTGGGGCAAGAAGCGTCTTGCTTACCCCATCAACGATGAGACCGAGGGTGTGTACACGGTGATCAGCTTCACCAGCGAGCCCGATTTCCCGGCTGAGCTGGATCGCGTTTTCAAGATCACTGAGGGCGTTCTTCGCAGCATGACTCTTGCTGTTGAGGAGTAAGGAGTAAACCGAAATGCTGAATGTTGTTGCAATCATGGGCCGCCTTGCGCGTGACCCGGAGCTTCGCCAGACTACGACCGGCAAAAGCGTTGCCTCGTTCCGTATCGCTTGCGACCGCGGACGCCGCGATGCCAACGGCCAGAGCCAGGCGGACTGGATCGACGTTGTCGCATGGGATCGCCAAGCAGAGTTTGTCTGCAAGTATTTCCAGAAGGGTTCTTTGATCGTGGTCGATGGTCGTTTGCAGACCCGCACCTATCAGGATAAGAACACCGGCGCCAATCGCACGGCTGTTGAGGTCGTGGCAAACAACATCAACTTTGCCGGTCCGAAATCCTCGAGCCCCGCATCCAACGGTGACGCCGGTTACGGCGCCCCCATGGCAGCCCCCGCACCCCGCCCCGCCGTGCAGGCCGCCCCTGCGCCGAGCTATTCTGCCGGCAGCAATGACGACTTTGCACTGATCGAGGATGAGGGCGACCTGCCGTTCTAACAATCGAAAGTATCATTCTAACAAGGAGGTTTCCACAATGGCTATGGATCGTTCTTCTCGTCCGATGCATCGTGGCCGCAAGAAGGTTTGCTCCTTCTGCGTTGACCGCGTCGAGCACATCGATTACAAGGATCTGCCCCGCCTGCGCAAGTACGTGAGCGAGCGCGCTAAGATCATTCCCCGCCGTGTGACCGGTACCTGCGCTTTCCATCAGCGTGAGCTGACGGTTGCCATCAAGCGTGCCCGCTACATGGCTCTGATGCCCTACGTCAGCGACTAATCTCGCCGCGTCAGCATTGCCTGAAATGCACTGAAAAAGAGCAGTCTCGCAAGAGACTGCTCTTTTTTGTTTTGCTTTGCCTTCCCCCTTGGGGCTGCGCCCGCAGGCGCGTGTCGGAGCGCAACCGCCGAAGGCGGCTCTTAGCGCGTAGACTGAAAGGTGGCCCCGCAGGGCCGGATGAGGGGCGGCGTTCCTGTGGTCACCCATTAGCGGGGTATCACGGAAAACCTGCCCCTCATCAGTCACCTTCTGTGACAGCTTCCCCCTCGGGGGAAGCCTCATTGTTTTCCTGGCCCCCGCCGGTCTGCGCCACCAGCGTGTCATCCCGCTCACCGGCGATGCTGACAATGACCGTGACATTTTCGGTGTTGATCTTCGTCCCGGCCAGGTAATCCGTCTTGGCCACACACCCGGCCGCCATCGTGCCGTCGTTGTCCACCATGACCATCTTGTACTGGATGCCCAGGGCGTCCAGCTTTTTGCTGGCGTTAGCCTGGGTGAAGCCGATGATGTCCGGCATCTCCACTAAGTTCGGGCCGCTGCTGACCGTGATTTGAATGATCTGGTCCTCCATCAGCTTTTCCGTGCCCGCGGGCGGATCCTGGCTGATGACCACGCCCTGGGCCACTGTGTCCGAGCTTTGTTCTACCATGACGATGCGGTAGCCGTCGTAGGCGGTGTTGCCCTTGATATCGGTCGCGTACCGCAGGCCAACGAAGTTCGGCACCGTCGCTTTTTCGGTGCTACTCTCTCCTGCTACCGTGGACGTCACCGTCTGCGGGGTGGATGTTGGCGTCGTGCCGTCCTTGCTGCCGCCCAGCAGGCTCCAGAGCAGCAGTACCACCAGCACAAAGATAACCACCAGCGACACACCCATAATTTTGCGGGTGCTGATCTGGTTGTCACCGCGCTCAAACATTGCGTTGGCGACGTTCGGGTCAGTCAGGGCGCTCATCAATTCGGGCACGGTCTGCATACGCTTGGCCGGATCCAGCCGCATGGCGCAGGCCAGCACCTGGGAAAACCAGGTCGGCACGCCCGCTTCCAGGCTGTGGGCGGATTCCAGGCTGTCCCGCACGCGGCGCTGGGGCGCGGCCACCGGCGTTTGCCCTGTGACCATCTTGTAGCAGACCGCCGCCAGGGCGTACACGTCTGTGTAGCGGCCACTGAACTCGGCGGCGGAGTACTGTTCCGGTGCGGCGTAGCCGGGGTAAAGCTGGCTTTTCAGCTCGCTGCCGCCGGTGCGCAGCGCCAGCGTGCCGTAGCCGGTCAGCCGGGCCGTACCGTCGATGGGCAGCAGGATGTTGTCCGGGCAGATGCCGCGGTGAATCAGGCCCGAGCGGTGCAGCTGGGCCACGCCCTCCATGATGGGCTGTAAAAGCGTCCGCGCCTCGGCGGGGGTCAGCGTGCGGCTGCGCAGATGCAGGTAGTGGGACAAGGTCATGCCCTTCTCGCTTTCCTCCACAGCGTAGACCGTGTTGTTTTCCTCCATGACGTCCAAAATCGTGGACAGGCCGGTGGCCGGGGTCAGGTTTTTCAGGTCATCGTACAGGTCCTTGAAGTCCATGCGGCTGGTCTTGAACAGGACCTCTTTTTCCTCTTTGGGCATCAGGGCACCGGCGGCGCTGCGGCCATTGCAGAGCGTGACCGGGAAATATTCCTTGATGAGGACAAAACGTTTTTCGTCGTTCAGCACGCCGCGGTAGGCCAGGCCGTCACCGTCGGCGCTCAGGTACGCGCCCACGGTGTACTTGCCGCCCAGCTGGGTGCCAAAGGGCAGTGCGCCCTCGGGGTTGCGGTTTTCTAATGTGCGGCCGCAGTGGGGGCAGTCGCCGTGGTAGCCGTCATCCAGCGGCTGCAGGCAGTGCGGGCAAAGGAGTTTAGGCATAGTAACGCTCCTTTTCAATTAAAAATATGCTTGTAGGGGCCGGGCATGCCCGGCCCTGAACTTTGCGGCAGCCCGAAAATCTCGGGTCATTTCTACGCTGCGGGCCGGGCACGCCCGGCCCCTACCGTTCTGCCGTACAAAAAAAGAGAGCAAAAGTTGCCCTTCACTCTCTTTTTGCATTCTGTGGTTTAGCGGTCGAGGTCTTCCTCGTTCTCCAGGGTGTGCCAGGCGTTCTGGACATCGTCATCGTCGTCCAGGGCATCCAGCAGCTTGCCCATCTGGACCAGCTGGTCTGGGTCGGTCAGCGTGGTGGTGGTGGAAGGCACCTGTGCCACGTCGGCGGAGATGAACTTGTAGCCCTTCTTCTCCAGCGCGTCGCAGACAGCGGTGAAGTTCTCGGGGCTGGTGGTGACCTCGGCGGCATCCTCGCCTGCATCGAAATCGTCAGCACCGGCATCCAGCGCGTCCATCATCAGCTCATCGGGGTCCTTGTCCTCCAGGTCAACGACGATGACGCCCTTCTGGGTGAACATGAAGCCGACACAGCCCATCTGGCCCAGATTGCCGCCGAACTTATCAAAGTAGTGGCGCATATTGGCCGCGGTGCGGTTGCGGTTGTCGGTCAGGGTCTCGACCATAACGGCGATGCCGCCGGGGCCGTAGCCCTCGTAGGTGATTGCTTCGTACTCGGTCTTGTCGCCGCCCTCGGCACGCTTGATGATGCGCTGGATGTTGTCGTTGGGCACGCTGTTGGCCTTGGCCTTGGCGATCAGGGCAGCCAGCTTGGAGTTGGAAGCAGGGTTGCCGCCGCCCTCCTTAACGGCAACGGCGATCTCGCGGCCGATCTTGGTGAAAACCTTGGCGCGGGCGCCGTCGGTCTTTTCCTTTTTACGTTTGATGTTATTCCATTTGCTATGTCCGGACATGGAAAAATCCCCCTAATTTGTATTCACACAGGCAACGGCGTTGCAGCCGATAATTACCAGTAAATTATTATAGCACAACAGGTCGTGCTTTTCAAGAGGGGCCGCAGCGGATTATTGCAGATTCCGCAGACCCTTTGGATAATGATTTTTGATGCGGCCGCCGCTGACCTTGCCGCCGCCCAGCGGAAAACCGTCCACCAGCACGGCGCACCAGCCGTTTTGCGCAGTGGCGGCGTCGATCTCCTCGCCCCGCAGCCAGGCGGCAGTGCGCGGATCGGCCAGGGTCAGCTCCTCGCGGTTCGTACACTGGGCACCATAGGCCATGAACAGCGCGTGGGCGGGCTGGAACCGTTTTTTCAGCACGCTGCCCACCAGCACGCCGCCGCGCACCACGCGCAGCTTGGCGGTGTTCAGCCCCTCGCTGCCCGGTGCGGGCAGCAGCAGCCACTCCCCCGCCCCTGCCAGCGGGCGGGATGCCAGCGCCGGGAAGTAGGTCTTGGCAAAGTCGAGCCATTCCGCCGGAGCTTTCAGCGCCTTGGGCGGCTTGACTTTCGGCGGGGCGGGCGCTTCAGCGTCGGCGGCTTTTTGCAGCTTCGCCATAAAATGTCCCTCGCCGCCGTCGGCAGGCCAGATGCGGCGGGTATATTCGGCGTGGAAGTCCGGGTGGTCCGGGGCGCGGTTGCCCTCGCCCGGGCGGCCAAAACCGCAGGTCGACAGGTCACAGAGGGTGAACTCGGGGTGCTTTGCAAGAAAGTTTGCAATCTGCCCTTCATCCTCATCCGGGGCAAACGTGCAGGTCGAATAGACCAATACACCGCCCGGGGCCAGCAGGACCGCCGCATTTTCGAGAATTTCCGCGCCCAACTCGGCGCAGTGGGCCACAAGGCCGTCATTGTGCTGAGCTGTGGCGGCGGCCTCCTTGCGGAACATCCCCTCGCCCGAGCAGGGCGCATCGACGAGCACCCGGTCAAACCGGCCGGGCATGGCGGCGGCCAGGCGGGCCGTGTCCTCGTTGGTAATGATGGCGTTCGCCACGCCCATCCGCTCCAAATTCTGGCGCAGAATTTCCGCGCGGGCCGCGACAAATTCATTTGCCAGCAGCAGGCCCCGGCCCTGCAAAGCCGCTGCCAGCTGGCTTGTCTTGCCACCGGGCGCGGCGCAGAGGTCGGCCACCCGCATACCGGGCTGCACATCCAGCAGCGCCGCCGGGGCGGACGCGCTGGGTTCCTGGGCGTAGAGCACACCTGCATGGTGCCAGGGGTGGCGGCCCGGGCGAAAGTCTGGTGCCGTCGTAAAGGCGGCGGGACAGAATTTCGACGGTTCTGCAACAAAATCCATATGTTTGGCAAACCAATCCGGCGTGCAGCGCAGCGCGTTGACCGTGACACCTCGGGCGGGCTGCGGCGTGGCGTAGGCGTACAGCTCGTCAAAGCGGTCGCCCAAGAGCGCACGCTCCCGCGCGGTGAAATCCTGTGGAAATTCCATGACCGTTCCCCCTGCATAAAAAAGCCATGGGCGGGCAAACTACCCTTGCAGTCCAAAAACGACTGTATATCGTTTTCTTACCTGCGAAAGGAGAATACCACCTATGGCAAAGAATCAGACTAACAATTCGACCAACCGCACGAGCGACAGCACCCAGAAAACGACGAACCGCACCCAGCAGAAAACCACTAACCGCAGCACCAACACCACCAACAGCAAGAACTGCAAGTGAGGCGGGTTCCCTAAGGCTTCCCCCCTTGGGGGGAAGCTGCCGCCCGCAGGCGGCTGATGAGGGGCGGCCTTGCCACTACAACCCGTTACCGGGCAAATTGCGGAGGCTTTTTCCTCATCCGCCCTCGGGCGGGGCCTAGGCCACCTTCCCCCTAGGGGGGAAGGCTTTTTTGTTTTACTCCGGCTTATACCCTTCCCACAGGGCATTGAAAAGCTCTTCGATGCGGTCATTCTTTCCTTGCAGGTACAGCCAGCCCAGCAGACATTCAAAGCCGGTGGAGGCGCGGTACTCCTGCACGGTGGCGTGCTTGGCCACCGTGGCCTTGCTGGCGTTTTTGCCGCGCCGCAGTACAGCGGCCTCGGCGTCGGTCAGCATCGGCTCGATGATGTCCAGCTCCAAATTCTGCGCGTGGGCGCTGACGTAGTGGGTCGCGACCGTGTGCAGGCGGTTGGGTTGCAGCCGGGTCGTGCCCACCAGGCGGGCGCGAACCAGCAGTTCCAGCACGGCGTCACCCACAAAGGCCAGCGCCAGCGGCGACATTTCGTGAATGTCGACTTCCGATTTTTGTGTAAACAACATAGTTTTCACTGCTTAGTACAGGTAATCAAACTCGTACTCACCGATCTTGATGGTGTCGTCCTCTTCCACGTCCTGCGCGACCAGCTCGTCCAGAATGCCGGAATCACCCAGCTGCGTCTGGAAATACTGCAGGCTCTCGTAGTCCTCGACGTTGGTACCGGCCAGAATGCGCTCCAGCCACGGCGCATCGACGGTGAACTCGTGCTCGCCGGTGCGGGTGACGGTGAAGGGCCGCGTGGGCTGGGCGTTCTTGTCAGGGCGCTTGTACTCGGCCTCGTAGACCTTGACCGGAGGCAGATCCTTCAGGCGGTTGTAGACCAGCGCGGGCAGACCGTCCACCCCCTGCCGCGTTGCGGCGGAGATGGGCAGGAAGGTCAGACCCTTGGCCTCGATATACTGCTTGAACTCCTCGACCTGCTCGGGGGTGGCGATATCGCACTTGTTGCCCAGCACGATCTGCGGGCGGTCGGCCAGCTCAGCGCTGAACCCGGCCAGCTCGTGGTTGATCTGCTCAAAGTCAGCCTTGGGGTCACGGCCCTCGCAACCGGAAACGTCCACGACGTGCAGCAGCAGGCGGCAGCGCTCAACATGGCGCAGGAAATCATGGCCCAGACCGACGCCGTCCGCCGCACCCTCGATCAGGCCCGGGATATCGGCGCAGACAAAGCTCTGCTCGGGGCCGACACGGACAACGCCCAGCACCGGGGTCAGCGTCGTAAAGTGGTAGTTCGCGATCTTGGGGCGCGCGGCAGAAATAATGCTGATGAGCGTCGATTTGCCGACGTTCGGGAAACCGATCAGGCCGACGTCCGCGATGACCTTCAATTCCAGCTTGAGGTGCATATCCTCGCCGGGCAGGCCGGGCTTGGCGAACTTGGGGATCTGGCGGGTCGGGGTGGCAAAGTGGCTGTTGCCCCAGCCGCCGCGGCCACCCTTGGCCACGACCACCGGTTCGGAGC
>OBLF01003041.1_pt1 | contig 10482 bp, 9 predicted proteins | sample 1519231 | NCBI WGS metagenome assembly OBLF01 (sample SAMEA2602895, study PRJEB22501) | metagenome | reverse complement strand
CCTGAACAAGAAGCCTTATCTATTGTTTCCTTCAAGGACTGAGAGGCCGCTTCCCAGTTAATAAATTAAATACCAAATTTCTGGATTTCCTTATTCACCCGGTTTCTCAACATGATCAAATACATATCCGACTTCGGATACCGCTTAAATGTCAATGGCTCCGCCAATTCACCTTCGATAAGTTCCATCACATGTTCCCTGCTGGTCAGGGATTCCAAAAGTTCCAGTGCCCGCAGATCTGTCAGTGCTTCATAATGAACCATCATCCGGATAGATTCTTCCGGGTTTCTGTCCGCACCCGGATATACCAAGAATGGATCCCCCGAAGGGAACGCATTTCCTGCATCTGTCACTTCATATGGATTGATATGTTCTATCGAGAACTGACTGTTATAGAAATTATATCCCCAGTGGAGAATTCCGATAATCTTATATTTATAAAGCTGGACTCCATATATTCTGTTTCTTGCGGACGGCATAGACATGAAGCGGTTACTCACTTCATAAAACTGGCCGGTACAATAATAAGTCCACATATCTGTCAGTCCATGCTCCAAAAATTCTTCGATTTCATTGTTTCCCGGAATTGGCTTATCAATTAGCCCATGACGGTAGAATTCATAACTTGACAATGCGTCAAATGTATGGAATCCATCCAGCATATTTCCCAGAGATTCTTTTGCCGCACGGTAGCTTTCCAGATGCTCTTCTCTCGGTTCATCCGAAATATGGAAATATGTAACCTGATCAATGTTCCATTCTTTTAATTTTTCAATTAATTGTGGAAGAAAAGCCTTCAGGAATCTGGTATATTCGCCAACTGCCGGGGTATGCCATCCAAAGATCTTTTCTTCTTTTCCGTCTACTTCTGCCACAACTTTCGGTGCATACTTTGCTCCCCATTGAGAGAAAAGATGTGACATTTCATAATACTCTATTCCGCATTTCTTACAAAGATCGATCCATCTCTTCAGTTTTGAAAAATCAAAACGGTATTCTCCTTTTACCACCTCAACTTTTATCAGCTGAGTCGTTGTACGTTCCAATCCGACAGCCGTATCAAGCGGAGATGTAAAAAGCGGAGTCAGCATCATATTACAGCCGCGCTTTACATATTCCTTGAAATAATTCTCCAGTATTTTCCAATGTTCCTCAGAGAATACATCTACATGATAATAATCGGCAAGACAGTCTGCATGCATCCATTCTGTGTGCATAATCTTCTGCTTCGGAAGTTCCACTCCTATCACCGTTAATCTCTGCTTTGCCGACGCTACAACGTCTCCTTCTTTTTTCAATCGAACCTCTATTTCATAATTCCCCGGTGCAATATCTTTCGACACTTCAATATCAATCCAAAGGCTTCTCCACTGATTCGAGCACACGATTACTTTTCCATCTTTCACGTCCCGCAAAAGATCTGGATACAATCCAGGCTCTGTCCGTAGATAATTATCATCTACAATTCCATTCGTTGCTCTTCCTACCGGAACCTGCTCCACCGTTCTGACTCTGATATAGTCTTTCAGTGGTGATACTACTTCCACATCCAGTCTCTCCCGCATAAAAAAGTCTCCGGTATATGCTGCTTGAAAAGATACTGTTTCACCCCAAAGAGCACTCAACGTCTGACATTCCATCTGGTATACCGGTTCTTCATCCTGAAATACCTTTGCCAAAGAGCTTAAAAGCTTCATTTTGTATGTTATTTTCTTCTGTTCAAACATAACCTTCCTCCCCTTATTACTTTATACCACTCATTGTCATTCCTTTTACAAATTGCTTCTGGAAGATAACAAATATAATGATCATCGGCATCATCATCATAGATGCGGCCGCCATCGTTGCCGACATATCTGCCACTCTCTGCGTATCAAAAATTACCAATCCTAACGGCAGCGTCATTTTTTCCATATCATTCAGCATCAATAACGGATTCAGATAGTCGTTCCAGTTCATCATTGCTGTGAATATTCCGATTGAACCAATGGCTGGTTTTATATTCGGAAGTATTACACTCCAATAGATTCTGAACGGTCCGGCACCATCTATCTTAGCCGCTTCACACAGACTGTCAGGTACATCAGCAATAAATTGCCTTGCCATGTAGATTGAAAATGCACTGATCAGTCCCGGCAAAATAATGGATCAAAGCGATTAAAATAAATGCATGCCTTAAATCTTCATATAACGCGAAATCAGGGTTCCCTGTGGCGCCACCATCTGCTTGGCAAAAAGAAAAACAAAAATTACTTTTTCCCCTTGAAATCAATTTTTTGAAAAAACATCCCCGATAAATTTACTGGTAATGATCACCGCCGCCGTAACAACAATCACCACCAGAATACTGTTGATAAACCACTGGGCAATCGGTGCTTTTTCAAATGCTGTCCGGTATCCTTCTATCGTCCACTTTTCCGGAAAGAATTTTGTCTTATTTATCTGGATATCTGCATTACTCTTGAATGATGTCATCAACATCCACGCCATTGGGTACATCATGATGAGCGAAAAAACGGTAAGAAATGCAATAATCACTATATGGTGTTTTTTATATACATTTTTCTTCTTTTTCATTATTCATAACTCCAATCCGCATGCATCATTTTATTCTGAATCATCGCTACAATAAATACAATCATAAACAAAGCCGCCGCTACTGCTGAAGCATACCCCATATCATAGCTGCTAAAACTCGTTTTATAAATGTAATTTGTCAGAACCATTGCCGAATTACTACGTCCTCCGTCCGGCGCAAACACCTGAAACTGTGCAAACATTTGGAAATAATTGGCCATTGTCATGATTGCCACGAATGCAAATGTACGGCTCATTAACGGTAATTTTATAGACACAAATCTCCGGACCGGTCCTGCACCGTCGATTGCTGCCGCTTCATCAAATTCTTTCGGTACCCCTTCGATTCCTGCTGTAAAAAGTACAACATTATATCCAATATCCGCCCATAATGTATATACGATTATAATTGCAAGCAACTGCCAGGTTGTCAGGAACCAATTCCTAGGCGGCATCCCCATAAGTCCCAAAATACGGTTCAATAATCCTCCATCGGTTCCGACCATTCCATATTTCCACACCATAGATGTTCCGACAATCGGCGCAATACACGGAATAAAGAGTATCGTACGGAAGAATGTTTTCATTCCTTTGGATGGCAGAACAGAAATAATTTTGGCAAGGAATAATGTGATCACAATATTCGCTGTAACTGCCACTACACAAAAAATGATCGTATTTTTTACTGCTATCCAGAACACTTCATCTGTAAGCAGCCTTTTGTAATTTTCCAGCCCAAGGAATTCATTATAAGAACTCGTTGGATTATAATCATAAAATGATATTCCCAGTCCGTAAGCTACCGGAAACACTGCAAATATAAGTAAAAATATAACGCTCGGTATCAATACACAAGCCACAAAACGATTATTCTTCATTGATTTTCCCTTTTATAAAAATGGCAGAGAAACCTGTACGGTATTCTCTGCCATGCACTTTTCTATTCCATAGAATAGCTGATCTTACATTTTTCTGTAATCTTCTGAGATGCTTCTTTTAATGCACCTTCTACGTCTGTTTTGTCAGACTGGCAAAGGTCAATAAACATTTCATTAAAGATATCTCTCATATCAGAAGTGTTGTATGGTCCCATCCACTGTCCGTCTGGCAGGATATCCAGAAGGAATGAGATATTTGGCATTGCTTCTTTGTATTTTTCGCTGTCTAATAGAGATTTTCTCGGTGGAAGCTGATTACATGCAATATTATGTTCTACCAGATTGTCCGGATTACTGAAGAATTCAATGAATTTCCATGCCATATCCTGATTAGCACTGTTCTTAGGAACCATTAATCCCCATCCTGTTTCTGATGCAAAGGCCATCTTCTCACCATACTGAGGAACCGGCACATATTCGAAATCTTTACCATATGTAAGGCTGTAAGTATCTGTTCCTTCTCCGATCGCCCATGATCCTACAGATGACATATATCCTTTATCTTTATATACATCATTGTAGCAATACTCACCGGCTGTCAGATTCTCAAGATCACATTCTCCGTCCTTTACCATGCTTACGATCTCATTCATTGCCTTGATTCCTTCCGGAGTTGCAAAATTAATGGAATCATCTTCTTCCAGATACTGTCCGCCCTGCTGAAGAATCATTGCAAGGTAGTTACAGATCAGAGCATCTGTATCGATCATCTCGAAACCTTTCATCTCTGATACATCCCCATTCATCTTTGATACCTGCTTGGATACGCTTCTCAACTCATCCCATGTCTTTGGATAAGCAATTCCAGCTTTGTCAAACAACTTTTTGTTGACAATCATTCCGCCATATTCCAGGTTGAATTCCATCGGAACACCATAATAAGTTCCTTCTTTTTTATAAATACCGGTTGTTGGTGCAAGATAATCTTCATCCAGCTCTTTTGCCAGACTCTCCGGTACTTCTGAGAGCGAATCTGATTCAATAAATGCAGGTGCATTTCCACCCCATACAGCAATAATATCCGGTCCTGCTGTTTTTGAAGTCAGTGCAGTCTGAATCTTGTCATTGTAAACTTTGTACGGATAATCTTTTACAACAACTTTATAGTCCGGATTTTCTTTCTCGAATTTTTCTGCTACTTTCTTGTAAGATTTTACCCATGGTTCATTTTCATGGCACCAAAAAGTAAGGGTAGTTTTTCCATCAGATGATTCTTTTTTATCATCTGATTTTGATCCGCATCCTACGACGAGTGATGCAGTCATTGCAACACATAAAAGTGCGCTGATGAATTTCTTTTTCATAATTTTCTCCTTTTCTCTTCTTTACAAATGTCCCAAACATTTTTCATAATCCATTTCTTATTATAACCAAGTCTTTCGGCACTCTCAAATTGATTATATTTATAAATTATATCAATTTATAAATCTTTTCTATAATTCCAACGCCTATTCCCGGATTCTTTCCCTCTATCAGATACTTCTTTAATTTTTTTCTCAGACCTGTGTCTTCCGGATACTGCTGTTTATCTTTTTTTACATCTAAAAATACTCTTTGTTCCGCCTGTGGATACGTTTCGTAGACCTTCACGATCTCGAACATATCCTGGAATTTCAAAATATTGCTTTCTTCTCCAAGCACTTCTTTCAACCTTGGGGATAACAGCCATGAATCACACATATAGATATGCCTTTTGCTATCATCCTCAAAGAAGTATTCAGCCATCTTAAATGACTCCAGGCATTTTTCATGATCCAGCGGTTCTCCGGCCGGGATATGTACATTGAGAACCTCCGTTCCTCGCTTTAATATTCCTGATTTACATTTCAGATTTTCCTTCAGTATATACGGTTCGAACTGCAATCTTCCTAGTCTGAAAAGATTCATTTTAACAGACTGTGCGATCCATCCGATCTCTTCCAGTCCATATATCTGATATTTGCGGTAACACTCTTCGCACCAAATGGTAATATCATAAAATGTCTTGTCAAAAATCTCGCCGGCAATCCCTTTTTCTTTATACACTTCATATGTTTCACAGCACAACATCAGATAAAACTTCAATGCCCATTCATATTTGTTCTCCCGATTCTTCCATTTATCAATAAATTCTTCCAGATTTCTATCAAAAATCTGTTTCTGCTCCTGATACTCTGCTTCTGTAATCTTTATCTGATCTACCGCCTTTCCTGCTGCTTCCGGCAGTTTGATTCTTTTTTCCAGTTCCTGTATATTCATCATAATTCCTTCCTTATCTATTTCTACTATGATCTCTATCATAATTTCTAACTGCTTCCATAAACCAGTCAATCTGTACCGGATCCGTTTTTTCCGGAATATCACATCCTGTTGCCAGATGATATCCCCTTTTTGCTTTTTCCCCGGTCTGTATACATGCTGCAACCGCCCGATCGATCTCTTCTTTTGTCCCATTCATTACAACCTGCACAGGATCTACATTGCCTGCAATCGGGATCTGATTTCCTATTTTCTCTACTGCCCGCTGCAGATCAATAATATTATCCAGACTCAATTCGTTCAGTTCGTATTGTACAAGATACTTCCATATACTGTATGTATTGCCGCACATATGAAGTGATACTTTCTTTCCTGTCTTTTTCACGGTGTAGTCTGTCAGCTGCTTTGTATATGGGAAGACAAATTCCTCGTACATCTTCGGTCCGATCAGAGCCGGATTTGCAACCGGATCTGCCATTGCAATCCCCATTCCATATTCTGCTGCCATCTCAATACAACTCATCTGCGTCTGCGTGATAATTTCCAGAAGTCTGTGCACCTCCTCTGGTTTCTTCCTGCAGTCCCTAAGCAGATATTCCACACCTTTAAGATTCGAAGCAATCGTAAACGGTCCTCCGATACTTGCTTCTAATGGCACAAGATTTTCTGCTTCTTTGCTCAGTATATCTGCCGCCTGCGCAAACACCTGTATCCTGTGATTCTTTTTCACATTGACCGGTTCCATACGGTCTAAGATACCATAATCCGTAATATACGGACTCTCTATGTATGGGATTCCATCCTTCGGATAAATAAATGTCCCACCCAGAGCTTCCACGATTCCTCTTGTATTCGGCCCGAGAACTATCCTGTCATATCCCCATCTGTTAAATGCGATTCTCTCTGCCTGTGCAATCTTTTCTGCATCAAACCAGAAGTCCCGGATACTGATGCCGCTTAAATAACATTTTAATTCTCCCATAAATGGGATTGTGATCACTCGATCCACCATTTTCCCTTCTCCTGCCGACGTAATCCGTTCCGCCGGTGTCATCTGGTCTTGTCTGTTTTTTTCTAATCTCATGTTTCCTCCCGGATAAAATTTCTGTCAAATTTTTCTGTCTTTTATTATACCTGCTTCACAGTCTTGTTCAATATCGTCTATACTATTTTTTCTCATTAATTTTATTTATATTTTGCATTATTTATAAGTATTTTCAATCAGATATTTCTAGCTTTCTCTGACATTTCCTTTCATTTAAGATATAATAATATTATCATAATGCTAAGAATCTGCCATTGACATTTTCTTAATGCATACTACAATAAAAGGAGTGTACTTATTATGCACAAAGATGATCAAATGACACCAAAGGAGCGTGCTTTCGCCCTCTTCGCCGGAAAACCCGTAGACCGTATGCCTATCAAGCTTTTTTCTCCGTACATCGGAATGAACTTTGGAGCATCTTACCAGGATGCTTTTGTAGAGGCGAAATCCCGTGCCCACTGGCTCATTGAAAGTTACAAACGTTTTGGTCAGGATGGCTTAAGCGTTAATTACCGTATCGATGGTATTCCGGTTGCGTTCGGTGCCGCATCTACTTATGATGCATTCGGAATTCCGATCATCAAGGAATCTGTTCTGGAAAATATCGGTAATGTTGACCAGTTAGATCTTGAAAAACTTCGTTTTGAAAATGACCATAATGCCCAGGTTGCTTTTGACGCCGTCCGCTATATCCAGGATGAATTGAATGATGAGATTTTCACCGGAGTAGGACTGATGGGACCATTTACGACCGCTGCCAACCTTGCCGGCACAGAAAAAATCTTAAGAGCTATGCGCAAAGACAAAGAGAATCTTCATAAGCTACTTGACTTTGCTGCTGACGCAACGATTGAAGTCGGACGCAAGTTCGTAGAAAATAAAATCGGTATCGGTCTTGCCGAACCGACCGCTTCTTTGTTATCACCAAAACAGTTCCGTGAATTTGTCATTCCATACTATGTAAAAGTTATGGATAAATGGAAAGAATGGGGCAGCCGTGGTTCCGGCTTCCATATCTGCGGTGACACTACCAAACTGTTAGAAACCTTCCCTGAAATGGGTATCCGCGGCATCAGTATCGACAGTTCTGTTGATATCGCTTACGCAAAAGAAACAGTCGGCGATAAGCTTTCTATTATGGGAAATGTATCCCCTATGGAAATCTTAAACGGTACTCCTGAAAGTATCGAACAGGCTGTTATCGACTGCTTCCGCAAATGCTGGGACAACCCTCGCGGATTCACGATTGCACCTGGATGTGATATTCCGGTTACCGCTTCTCTTGAAAATATCGATGCTTATATGCATGCAGCAAGAAAATGCGCAAAATATCCGGTTCAGCCATCAAACTGGGAATAAAGGCTAATAAAGCTTGTGAGTAAAGACATTTTTTCACTCACAAGCTTTTTATAAGATATGATATGCCAAAATCACCCATAATATATTCTATAAATCACTCTTATAGTATGTGGACTTCCTTCATAATTCCATTCTTCATCCTGTAATCCAGATTTTTTATGCACATCTGTCCTGCAAAACGTATTTTCCCTTTCATCTGAATGCATGCTTCCGCATAACTTAATGAATCTTCTTCCTGACTTCTATCATCATGAATCTGGCAATCAATTAATTTCGCTTTCCCCGTTCCAAGAAGTGCGAATGTCGTCTTCGGACAGAGGAGAATCATTGTATGCTCATCTGCCAGTTTTCCCGCCTGTTTTACAAAATCATAAGTAAAAAGATCCACCATCTGTTCGGCCATTTTCGGTCCCAGAATGTTGACACCACCGGAAGAATCCGCATAACTGATAAAGTCTGCCCCTTGTTCTTTCGCTAGTTTCATATAAGAAAGTATCTCTTTTCCTAACTTCGCAAATATCCGTGCCATAAGTTCCGGTTTTTTCCGCATCCCTTTGAACACATATTTAGGATCGATCAAAACATTCAATATCGTCAGAGGTCCTGAAACTTCAAATACAACGTGTTCTCCTTTTTCATACAATATACGGCAGGCTTTTAAAACCTCCTGTATTCTCCCTTTTTCGAAATCAATTGCCGGAAGTTCTAATATTTCTTCTATATCCGTACACAGATATTCTTTCGCTCTCGGTCCGGTCTTCTCATTTCCATAATTAATGATCCCGCCCATCGCCTCTGCTTCAACGGTATGGCAAAACGGAAGTTCACAGAACGGCGCCTTGTCGCATTCCTTAAGTACTTGCGCCAGTTCTGCCATCGTTTCCGCATGCTTATATGCATCCGGGAACGTCAGATTTGTTCGATTTGTTACCGCTTCACGGATGCCTGCTGAATTTCCATATGTACATTTAAAATCCTGAATCATTCCGTAATCTCCGACTCATCCGGGAACATCAGGCAATCTGCAAACAGTCGCTCATATCCTTCCGTTGCTCCCAGTTCCATATATTCCATATGATGTGCCAGTTCTTCCATCTCCTTTTTCGCTTTACCGGACATCAATGCCAGATAAGCTCCTGTTTTGGAAGAGTTTCCCACATAGATCAGTTTGTCTTTCACTTCTTTCGGTAATATTCCGGTTCCGATCAGACTTTCTGCCGGAAGATGTGCTCCAAACTGACCGGCAATCATAACCTGATCCAGATCTTCCATTGTCCTTCCTGCCTTTTTCAACAGTGCATAGAATCCTGAAAGGATCGCCCCCTTTGCCAGCTGGACCTGCCGGACATCACCCTGTGTGATTCTAAGTCTTTCCGTCATCTTGAATTTACGCTTTCTGCCATCTAATTCTAACATCGGATAACGGTAATCTTCTTCACTGATATCCTTCGGCTTTATAAATGCACCATCTTTCCGGATCAGTCCGGTTCTTCTAAGTTCTTTTACTACCGCAAGGATTCCACTACCACAGACCCCTTCCGGTTCCTCTTGCCGATATTCTTCCTGCCCGATTATCTGCAGTTTCACTCCCTGTTCTGTGATCTTTACATCCTCGATCGCACCGGCCGCCGCACGCATGCCGAAACTGATATTCATTCCTTCCAGTGCCGGACCTGCCGCACAGGAACAGCTGAGCAGCCTTCCATGATCTGAGAACACAATCTCTCCATTCGTTCCGATATCTATAAACAATACATTCTTCTGTTGCTTACGGAGTTCGCAGACATATGCCCCCGCAACAATATCCGCACCGATATAAGCAGATACCGATGGCAGACAATAAAGCCTTGCACCTTCTCCTGCCTGAATGCCGATCTCTGCTGCACGCAGATTCTTTGATTTTACGAATGCAGGAGCATACGGTGCTCTTCCGATAGATCTGGCAGATACACCAAGCAGCATATGCATCATCGTACAGTTCGCCGCCACCGTAATCTCATAAATATCATGCTTCTCAATTCTGCCCTTTCCCGGCACCTCTGTTTTTCTGCAGACTTCATCTAACATTTCATTAATGGAATCTGTAATCACTTTCTGCAAATGTTCTTTTCCATCCTCCGGATGCTCGGTCTCATAACTGATCCTGGTCAGAACATCCAGACCAAACTCCTTCTGAGCATTGATTCTTGACGCGGTTCCCATTTCTTTTCCTGTCATCATATCAATCAATGAAGTTACTACTGTTGTCGTTCCGATATCAATTGCTGCACCATAAAGATAGTCCGTCTGATCATAGGGCTCATGTGCCATAAGGCTTTTCCC
>OBLF01003038.1_pt1 | contig 10491 bp, 9 predicted proteins | sample 1519231 | NCBI WGS metagenome assembly OBLF01 (sample SAMEA2602895, study PRJEB22501) | metagenome | reverse complement strand
TGGAACGCACGGTCCTTAATTGCGATAAGGTGCTGGCATCCATGAACCGGGAAGTGCAGACACAGCGCACGGAGCAGTTTCTGGAGCCTTACTATGAGGTTTGTGAGCAGATCGAACTCTTTGAGATCGGGCTTCGCAGTCTGCGCGGCCAGACCCGGCTTGTGGCGGAGCAGTTGTTTGTGGATGGGAAGAAGCAGTCGGAGATTACGGGGGCAGAGGGGAAACTGCTGACCCGGAGAACGGTAGTCCGGGAGAAAGAAAATGCCCTTATTGGAATGGCCGACACAATTGGGCGTTATCGGAAGGGGTGAGTTTAGGATGAAACAGGAAACAGAAGAGGATATGCTGGATTTTGCAAAAGAAGTCTGCCAGAAATACAGCAGGGTAAAAATGCTGGCGGAGGAAACACAAATGCAGTGGAGGCAGGATCTTGAAATGGCTGCGGATTCTAAATATCCGGGTGAAAAGGAAATGTATGACCGGCAGGCAGAAGAAAGTCTTGCAAGGTATACAGCTCTAAGAGAGTGGCTTAAGCTGGCTGATGCAGCGGCGTTTCGGATCAGAGACAGTAAGGCGCAGATCGTTGTGAGACAGCACTGTCTGGACCGGATTCCTCTGAAAGCAGTTGAATTTGAGAACGGGAAGCACATGGGAAAAACAGCCGTCTTTTATCATAAAAAAATCGGGCTGCAGCAGTTTTCAGAAGAGCTTTTCTACAGCAAGGAGCAGATGCGGCAGCTGGAAAAAAAGTTCTGCAAAAACTGAACTTTACGAACGGAAACGAACCGTTTTTGAACTTTTCCTTCTTAACTGTACATCGGTTTTTTGCTATACTTTAAACTAGGAAAATAGGAAAACAAAGGCATAAAGATACTGGAAAGCATCCGGTGTTTTTATGCCTTTTTACATTTACAGCCGCTATGAGGATTCCATCTTCAGCGGCCTTTTTGCTATCAAACTGGAGGTGAGATCCCAATGGGGAGAAAGAAAAAGAATGCCCGGTCAGCAGCACATGGACGAAAGATCCATGTTAATAAATACATCAATCAACGAGGGAAGACCAAGAAAAGGGCAGTAGCATCCTGCCAGCCGGCACTTAATAGAGTGTCGATTCAGGAGATGCCGCTTACCAGATGGCCGGTACAAAAGATACCGAAGCAGTATGAAATCTGGTTTGCAGAACTGGGGAACCATTATGGCACTTCGGTGCAGAGCGGAAACCGTCCGGTGCTGGTCATCAGCAACGATATGGCAAACCGCAATTCTCCGATCATCACGGTGATTCCGATGAGTTCCAAGCTGAAGAAGCTGGAGCTGCCGGTACACATTCCGGTCACCGGGAGAGACTGCGAAATGCTCCGGGATGAAGAACTGGAAGAATCCATTCTGCTGGTGGAGCAGATCACGACCATTGACAAGATGGTCCTGTGCAACCGGCTCTGCCGTGTGACTTCGGCCAAGAAAAAGCAGGAGATCGAAGCTGCTGTTAAAAAGCAGTTTGCGATGCAGGCTTGCATGGGAAGGGAGGCGCAGGCATGATGGACATCAAGAACATTCCGGGAAAGCTGAAAACGACCTGCAGCTTCTGTGTCTGGAAGTTTGAAAAGCGCAATGGCCAGAAGACCAAGATGCCGTACAACCCGGCAACGGGAGAACGGGCAAAGATCAATGACCTGCGTACATTTTCGGATTTCAAGAATACCCTTGTCACCTATGCGATGGGCGGTTATGACGGTATCGGTATTGCTGTTGGCAACGGAATCGGAGCTTTTGATATCGACCACTGTATCCGGGAGGATGGTACGCTGAACGATACAGCGGATACCGTCCTTTCCATCTTTCCTACGGCTTACGTGGAAAAATCTCCGTCCGGCAAAGGACTGCGAGGTTTCTTCTGTGTGCCGGAAGACTACGTCTATGACAAGACGGTCTACTACATCAACAACCGCAGCAAGGGTCTGGAAGTGTATATGCCCGGTGCGACGAACCGCTTCGTCACCGTAACGGGAGATGTTTACCGCACAGGTGAGATCCCGAACGATGAAACGGCAATGACGACACTGCTGGACACGCTGATGAAGCGAAACAAGCAGGTGCAGCAGACTCATTTTCAGCACCATTCGTACCTGGACGACGAGGCTGTCATCGCGCACGCCAATGAAGCCAGCAACTCGGAAAAGTTCAAAAAACTCTTTGCTGGTGACTGGGAAGACCTCTATGGCAGCCAGTCGGATGCAGATATGGCATTGCTGTCGATCCTGGCATTCTGGTGTGGCTGTGATGAGGAGCAGATGGACCGCATTTTCCGTACCTCTGGCCTGATGCGCGACAAGTGGGACAGAAAACAGGCTGGTTCGACCTACGGCGCGATCTCTATCCGCAATACCGTCAATACCTGTTCGGCCGTCTATATGCCGGTCAACGCACAGGATATCGTGGATGAGGAGTTTTCCAAGCTGGATGAGGATGACTATGTCGAATTCCAGCCGGATCTCACCAAGATCACGATCACGCTGGAGGAAATGGCACCGCACACAAATGCCCGGTATGGCAGAAATGAGATCGGCATGGGCAATATGTTTGCGGATTATTTCAAGCAGATCGCCCGGTACAACAGTGAGCGTAAAGGCTGGTATGTCTATGACGGCTCTGTCTGGCGGCCGGACAAAGGCAACCTCAAGGTATCGGAACTGGCAAAGTTGCTGGCTGACAAGCTGTATGTGTTTGCCTTGACGATCACCGAAGAGGATGCCAGAAAGCGGTTCATCGACCGTGTCCGAAAACTGCAGCTGCGTAAGAATCGGGAAACGATGCTGAAAGATGCCATGTCCGTGTACCCGATCTCCATGCAGGCATTCGACAGGAACAAGTATTTCTTCAACTGCAAAAATGGAACGCTGGATATGCGGACATTGGAATTCAGGGAGCATCGGCCGGAGGATTATCTCACAATGGAATCCGGTATTACCTACGACCCGGAAGCAGACTGTCCACGCTGGCACTCGTTTATCAAGGAGGTCATGTGCGGGGATGCGGATCTGGCAGACTTCCTTCAGCGTTCTTTGGGATACGCCCTGACAGGAGATACCTCGCAGGAGTGTATGTTTATCCTTTACGGTGCCACTTCCCGAAACGGCAAAGGCACTGCAATGGAAACATTCCTGAAGATCATGGGCGACTATGGAAAGACATCGAATCCGGATATGCTGGCAGCTAAATTCCGTGGTGGGAACACAGGCGGACCTTCGGAAGAAGTGGCTCGTCTGGTTGGCTCCAGATTTGTAAATATCTCTGAGCCGGAGAAGAAGATCACATTTAATGCGGCTCTCGTAAAAAGAATGACTGGCAACGACACCATCAATGCCCGATTCCTGAATGAGAACAGCTTTGATTTTGTGCCGGTGTTCAAGATTTTTATCAATACGAACTACCTGCCCAATGTCAATGATATGACCTTGTTCCAATCCGGCCGACTGAAGATCATCCCGTTCAACCGTCATTTTGAAGAGGGAGAACAGGACCAGGGGCTGAAGGGGCAGTTTGCGAAGCCGGAGAACCTGTCAGGTATTTTCAACTGGTGTCTGGAAGGGTACAAAAAGTTCTGCCAGCGGGGTTTGGAACTTCCGCAGGCTGTCACGAAAGCAACGGAAGATTACAAGGATGATTCTGATCGGATCGGGCAGTTCATTGAGGCGTGGCTTGAAAAAGAGGAAGGATCGGAACTTCGGACGGCGGCAGCATACCAGCTGTACACAAAGTGGTGTGAGGAGAACGGGTATTCCTCAGAGAACCAGAAGAACTTTAAAAATGCTATCGGTGTGCATTTCAAAGTGGTTCGAAAGCGCCCCAAAGGTGGTGGCGGACAGACTACGCTGATCATGGACTGCAGGTTCAAGGAAGTGGAAGATGGAGCGGAAGACCTGACGGTACAGGATGCATATAAGCCAAAGGACAGTCTTTTGTGATCCTTTTTCCTGATTTTGGGTGCTTTGTAGCATGTAGCTGGTTTGTAGCCGAGATTTCATAACCTTTTTTATTATTACTTTCTTTTATAGCTTTCTTATATAAAATTCAGCTACATGGTTGCTACATGCTACATGAGTTGAAAAGAAGAAAGGAAATTAAGAGAATGAACTGAAACCATGAACAGAGACAGGGCCGGCAGTTTTTGTGGGAGCCTATTTGTGGGCAAGGGCAAAAACGGCCTGCTTTGTGATACAGGAAAGAGAGGACAGAACATGAGTAAGATCATCACCTGTGAACAGGTCAGCAATGGTCATCCCGATAAGATCTGTGACCAGATTGCAGATGCCATTGTGACCGACATTCTTCAGCATGACAGGAACGCCCGTGTGGCGATTGAGTGTCTGCTGAAAAAGAGTCAGCTCTTTATTGCCGGAGAGGTCACCACCGATTACCGGCCAAACTACAACCAGATCGTCCACGATGTGTTCAATCGCATCGGCACCGAAAAGCTGGGGTGGAACCTGACCGAGCTTCTTCGCATTGGCATTCTGGTGGACAAGCAGTCACCGGATATTGCAATGGGTGTGGATAAGGGCGGTGCCGGTGACCAGGGTATCATGTACGGCTACGCCACCAATGAGACGGCAGAGCAGATGCCGATCCCGTATATGGTCGCTACCAAGTTCCTGCAACTGCTGAAGAACCATCCGTCTAAGATGTTCCGTGCAGATGCCAAGGCACAGGTCAGCTACGATTACGACACCGGTCGTATCACCACCTTCCTCTGTTCCGTGCAGCATAGCCCGGATGTGGAGGTCAGCGACTTCCGGCACATCATCGAATCCATGATGGTATTGGCCGCCTGCGAGTACGGTTTGGACGGCGACTTCACGAAGCTGGTCAATCCGACCGGTCGATTCGTGCTGGGCGGCAGTTATGCCGACTGTGGTGTGACGGGTCGCAAGCTGGCCTGTGATACCTACGGCGGCATCGGTCGCATGGGTGGCGGCGCTCTGAGCGGTAAAGACCCCACCAAGGTAGACCGCTCTGCAGCATACATGGCGAGGAAGATTGCAAAGGACATCGTGCAGGCGGGCTACGCTGACAAGTGCGAAGTTCAGCTGGCTTACGCCATCGGCGTGGTACAGCCAGTCGGTGTGTCGGTGGAGTTCTTTGGCACGGAGCATCAGTCGCTGGACTTCATTGAAGCCTATGTCCATGACAGCTACGACCTGACTCCGCAGGGGATCATCAAGCGGTTGGGTCTGCTGGATGTAGACTACAACAAGGTCAGTGCTTACGGTCACTTCGGTAAGGCTGGTCTTCCGTGGGAGGACTGACCCATGCCGTACAGACCAAAGACACCGTGCCATCACCCCGGCTGCCCGGAGCTGGTGGAAGCCGGCCGGCTCTACTGTGAGAAGCACCTGCCTCTCCATCCAGAGGTGACCCGCCCGGCAGCGAAGCGTGGATACAACAGGCGGTGGCAGAAAGTCAGAAAGTCGTATCTGGAAGCTCATCCGCTCTGTGTGCAGTGTGCCAAGCAGGGCAAGTACGTCCGGGCAACGGTGGTGGATCACATCGTTCCGCACCGTGGAGACCAGAAACTTTTCTGGGACCAGAACAACTGGCAGTCTCTCTGCAAGAGTTGTCACGATAAGAAGACGCTGACCGAAGACATCAACCCGACCTACACCTACTGACACCCCCGCCGGGGGCCGGGGTCACTTCTCTACGGTGAAGTCACACGGAGACCGGTGCGCCCTTTTCTGTGAAAAACCGCAAAATTCATAGGCCGGGGGTCAGAGGATTAAAGGCGCAAAATGAAACAGGAAAATGTACAGGCATCGGAGCTTCGTTTTCGGTGCCATTCTTTTTCCCCGAAATGAACCAAAGTGTGTGAAACTTCTCGAAAACAGGGAGCTTTCGCACATTTTAGCTTGTTCCGGGAGGAGCGAGGGCGAGCGAGAATCGGCCGCCGCAACAACAATTCAACCGGGCGGGACGGGGCCGATTTCCACTTCGCCGCTTTTCGTATGAATTATGAGATTTTTCTAAGAAACCGCCGAAGAAACGGCGAAAAATGAGAGTGAGGTGAGGGCGGATGGAAGATTATACATCTGAGATGATCAAGGACATGGCTTTTTCCTTCTGCCCTCAGTGCGGTACAGCCATTGTACCGAATCATAAAGGCAGACCGAGAAAGTTTTGCTCATCGGAATGCCGGTCAAGATGGAACAACACCCACCCAAAGCCGGAAAACTGGAGAACAGTGCGGTCAAAGATCTGTCCGGTGTGCGGCAGGGAGTTTTCCTACCGGCATCAGTACGGACTGGAACGAAAATATTGCAGTCGGGCTTGTGCCAACCGGGGCAGGAAGAAGGAGGCGAACAGGCGTGAGTAAGAAAATTATCGGTGTGTATCCGATGTTCAACACCGGGGGTATCTGTGTACATGCGATTGACGATGCGGAAGATAAGGTCTTGGCATCTGTGAATGGGGAAAACCCGGAATGGTGCGAGATGGCTGAACAGCCGCAGGAAGATGGAGATGAAATGGAGTCGGGCTTTTTGTTCGGCTCCTTTTTCGTGCCGTTTTCAGGGGTCATTCGCATGGGAATCTGAATTAGGAGGAACCTACATGAAAGAGACTGCTGAACTGAAGATGCTGCCGGTGTCCGTACTCAAGCCGGCTGCATACAATCCCCGGAAAAAGCTGAAGCCGGGGGATAAAGAGTACGAGAAAATCAAGAACTCCATTACGGAGTTCGGCTTCGCAGATCCTTTGGTGGTCAATGCCGACATGACGATTATCGGTGGTCACCAGAGACTGACCGTAGCGATGGAGCTGGGATACACCGAAGTGCCTTGTGCGGTGGTGGACATCGACAAGACCAGGGAGAAAGCCCTGAACATCGCACTCAACAAGATCACGGGTGCATGGGATGATTCTCTGCTGGCTGACCTGCTCAAGGACATCGAAGATTCCAACTTCGACCTCGGTAAGACAGGCTTTGACCCGCCTGAGATCGAGACGCTGTTCAACAAGGTCCACAGCAAAGAGGTCAAGGAAGATGACTTCGATGTGGAATCGGAGCTGAAGCAGCCGTGCTTCTCCAAAGAGGGCGACCTCTGGCATCTGGGTAAGCACATCGTTCTGTGCGGCGATTCCACCAAGCCAGAATGCTACGATACCCTGATGGACGGCACCAAGGCAAATCTGGTACTTTCCGATCCCCCTTATAACGTGGATGTGGAAGAAACGGCTGGCAAGATCCTGAACGACAACATGGGCGATTCGGAATTCTACCAGTTCCTGCTGGCAGCGTTCCAGCAGATGCACGGGCATCTGGCGGATGACGGCTCCATCTATATCTTCCATGCAGATACGGAAGGGCTGAACTTTAGAAAGGCATTCAAGGATGCCGGGTTCTACCTGTCCGGGTGCTGTATCTGGAAGAAGAATGCTCTGGTGCTGGGACGCAGTCCTTACCAGTGGCAGCACGAGCCGTGTCTTTACGGCTGGAAGCAGAAGGGGAAACACCAGTGGTATTCCGACCGGAAGCAGACGACCATCTGGGAGTATGACCGGCCGAAGTCCAACAAGGACCATCCGACCATGAAGCCCATCGGCCTGATGAGCTATCCGATCCGAAATTCCACCATGACCAACGGCATCGTCCTCGATCCGTTCCTTGGCAGCGGTTCTACCCTGATCGCCTGCGAAGAAACCGACCGTGTGTGCCGAGGCATCGAGCTGGACCCGAAGTTCGTGGATGTGATCGTGAAGCGTTATATCGAACACAGCGAGGGTCACTACGATGATGTGTATGTCATCCGTGACAGTCAGAAGCTGAAGTTCGAGGAAGTGGCGACCTTCGAGCCGGAAAGGGAGGCCACTGATGGAGAATAAACAGCTGACCCTCGGCAGCCTCTTTGATGGCTCCGGGGGTTTTCCATTGGGCGGACTTTTGACCGGGCAGATCACTCCGGTGTGGAGCAGTGAGATCGAGCCGTTTGCCATCCGGGTCACGACCAAGCGTCTGCCGCAGGTGAAGCATTACGGAGATGTGTCTGCTATCAGCGGTGCAGACCTGCCTCCTGTAGACATCATCACCTTTGGCAGTCCCTGTCAGGATATGTCCATCGCGGGTAAGCGGGACGGTCTGGATGGTTCACGGTCCAGCCTGTTTTACGAAGCAATCCGAATCGTGAAGGAAATGAGGTGTAAGACCAATGGAGAAAAACCAAGATTTATCGTGTGGGAGAATGTGCCAGGGGCCTTCTCCTCAAACAAAGGACAGGACTTCAAAGCAGTCCTCGAAGCCGTCATCAGTGTTAAAGAACCGTCCGCCTCGGTGCCTGCGCCTGAGAAGAAAGGATGGCCTGACGCTGACTACTACGTGGGAGACGGATGGAGCGTCGCGTATCGAGTTTTTGATGCACAATGGTGGGGCGTTCCCCAAAGAAGAAAACGTATCTACCTTGTCGCAGATTTTGCAGACCAGAGTGCCCCAAAGGTATTATTTGAGTCCGAAGGCGTGTCTCGGTATTCTGCGGAGGGCTTCCGTGCGTGGCAAAGAGCTGCCGCCGGTGTTGAAAGCAGCACTGGAGAGACAGGCTGCAGTGGAGCAGGAGGACGGCTCTGTCTGAACGATCAGGGCGGAGAGAGGATGGATGTGACGGAAGAGGTGACAGCCACCCTCCGTGCGGAGGCACATCATCCGCCGTGTGTTATGGAAGCCGCTGGTTTCTGTACCGAGCATTCCGCAAATGCCAGAAGCATTGGATACGAAGAGGAACGGTCACCGACCCTCCGGGCTGGTGTCGTGCCGGCCGCCATCGCACTGGAAAATCATCCTGCGGACAGCCGGGTGAAGATTTCCGAGGACGGTAAGGTACAGACACTGACAAGCCGGTGTGGTACGGGTGGCGGTAATGTCCCGATGGTCATGGACGCTGTTGAAAATTCAGTGGAAAGCCCGGTGAAAGAAGTTGAAAACTCTCCGGCGGTCACATTGAAGATCCGTTCCGGGTGTGAAGGCGGTGGCAAGGGCGCTATCTGGCAGGAAGAAAAGTCAGCTACCCTCGGCTGCAACAACGACCAGACACTGTTCGTTCCAAAATGCTACGGTGTCTGCTCTAAAGCCAGCCACTCCATGATGTCCGATAATCCGCATAGCGGCTTCTATGAAGCGGAGACCTCCCGGACACTAGACCGCAGTGGTGGAGATCCGACCTGCAATCAGGGCGGTATCTGCGTGGTAGAGCCGATCGCCTTTACCCAGAACCAGAGGGATGAAGTCCGGGATCTGGGAGAGAAGTCAGCGGCACTTGCAGCAGAGCCGGGGATGAAGCAGCAGACCTTCGTCCTGCAGGGCAACATGATCGGCCGCAAGGATGAGAACGGTCCGCAGGGGGATGGCGTCAATGAGGATGTCTGCTTTACACTGGATGCCACTGACCGCCATGCAGTCTGCGCACCGGAGGATGTGTATGCCATGACCACCGGCTCCTATATGCAGGTGGCAAAAGAAGTCGCACCGACCCTGATGGCGCGGGATTACAAAGACCCGACCACCATCGCACCGGCACCGCATCTGAACGAGGGTGTTATGGGAACGGTGGCAACTGGGGCGCATCCCAGCGGCTTCAATGGGCAGGATGCTTTCAATGACCGTCTGGTCATCGACAACCCGGAAGCGCAGCCGACACCTGTGACCTATACCGTCCGCCGTTTGACACCGACCGAGTGTGCCAGACTGCAAGGATTCCCGGACTGGTGGTGCAGAGATCTCGGAACGGAAAACCCGACCGAAGAAGAGCTGGCATTCTGGGCAGATGTGTTTGAAACGCACCGCAAGATCGTGACCCATGCCAAGAAGCCGAAGACGGAGAAGCAGATCCGGAAATGGCTGGCTGACCCGTATACGGATTCGGCAGAGTACCGTATCTGGGGTAACGGCATATGCTTAGCCAACGCATTTTTTGTTCTGGCCGGCATCGCATGGTGTGCAGGTCTGGAAGAATAAACTGGCCCGCTATATTACTAGGTAGAAAGTGACCCGGTAATATGGTGGGCTTACATATTGGTCCTATTTACACAACAGATTCTGCAGTCCCTTGTGTAATTGGTCGAACATGAAGAATATCGGGAAATGGCCTTGCTATTTGACCGGTTCAGAGTGATATATGTGCTACCGAAAAAAACATCGGGACGTACAAAGACAAAAAAACGAAAGGGGCAATGAATTATGTTGAAATTTGAATTGAACATAGCCGACCGCAAGACACTTGCAAATCGCATGGAGGAGCTGACGGGCATCCATCCTTACTACACCAGAGCGCCGCTGTATGCTTATGACATCGGCAACTACACCATCGACCGGGACGGCAATCTTCTGGTCGAACCGGAGAATGCAGATGCCGAGCTGCTGACGACCCTGTTGAATGAGGGGTTGATCCGCGGCGGCGAGAGCATTGAGAGCACGGATGACCAGCCGGAAAACACAGAGCCGACTGAAAA
>OBLF01003037.1_pt1 | contig 10494 bp, 7 predicted proteins | sample 1519231 | NCBI WGS metagenome assembly OBLF01 (sample SAMEA2602895, study PRJEB22501) | metagenome | reverse complement strand
ACGAAAAGACCTCGGTCGCTATGACCGAGGTCTTTAGTGAAGTACCCCCAGAGAGGGGGATACGGTCCCATGGAACATGGGCCGAAATCCATCGCTCCGAAAGCATGCCTGTACCTCTTTACCAATTGCGAAGTCAATAATACCAACGGTTTCCGGTTCTTGCCGGTAGATATGCGAGCAGTGTTGCTCCTTGTTGTCATCTTCATGCGACTGGCGGCCGAAACGGCCTGTAATGAGTGATTGAATCAGCCTAAAAACCAATGATTGCAAGGCCTCAGGTGGCATAGGTGCATTTTTAGGTGCAGCGGCCCGTAGAGAGCCTATTCAGGCTACTTGGTGGCATTTTTGATGGCATTTTTTGAAGCGGCTACATTGTGCCATCGATTTCGGATTTAGCAAGGAGTTTTACCATGCCTGTAAGGACGAAGAAAGGTAGTACAGGGCCGTCGTTGGAGCGCCGGAGCAAGTTCGGCACCGTGACGCCGCGTTATGATGCGTCGGGCGATCTTGTCGCTTGGCAGGTGCGATACCCGGACCCGAAGCGTCCGGGCAAAAAGGTCCAGCGTCAGTTCAAACCGGATATGGAGCACGAAGCGCACCAGTGGCTCGAAGAGGAGCGACACCTGGTCGAACTGGACCGCAAGAACATCCAGGAATGGGTTCACCCGTCCGAACGCCGTCGCAGGAAGCGCACGAGCCTTATCTCGTTCGAGGATTACGTGACCCAGTGGGCGGAGGAATACCGTTTGCCGAACGGTGAGAGGATAGCCGGAGGTACGCTCCGCAATCTGAATCTCGATATTGCGCATTTCATGCCGGGCTTCAAGGGCAAAATTCTGGCCGAGATCACACCGAAGGACATCAAACGCTGGTATGACGCGCCGCACCCTGAGGGACAATGGGCATTCCGCCGATCATGCATGCGACTGAAAGCGGCGTTCACCAGCGCCACAAAGATGAGTATGGACGGCTCTCCGCCGTTGATCCGAGACAACCCGTTCATCCTGCCCATACCGCCAGCACCGCGTTCCGCCAGAGAGGACGTTCCGCCTGTTACACCTCTCGAACTCAGTCTGATAGCGGAGAATATGCCCGACTACACAAGACTGACAGTAGTACTCGCCACGCTCGTCGGAGGCCTCCGTTGCGGCGAGCTGTGCGGCTTGCAGGTCAAGGACATCGATCTGAAAGCCAAACGCCTGACCGTGCGCCACTCCGTCAACAGAGGATATTCGGATCGCGGCTCGACGCGCATAGCTAAGACCAAGACCGACTCCAGCCGACGCACTGTTCCCATCCCTGACGGACTTATTCCCCTGATCCATGATCATTTGCTCAAGCATTGCGAATGGACGGACTCTGAAGCTATGGTGTTTCGGCCTAAACGTGCTGTGGTGATGAGCCAGACCACCCTGGAAGGCCAGTTCCGCAAAGCTAGGGAGAAGGCCGGACGTACCGATCTGACCTTCCAATCACTGAGAGCGAGCCACGCGACGCTGCTCATGCTCAAGGGAGGCACTCTGAGGGAAGTTATGGACGAACTTGGCCACGTTAGCGAGAAAGTCGCTATCAAGCACTACCAGCGTATCGTCGCCCAGCATCGCAGCCAGGTCATCAATCAACTTGCCGAAGACTTTATCAAAGCAGCTGTCGTATATGAAGAGCATGAATGAAGCAATAGTGATTCTGTTTAGAATACTATTAGTAAGCAAAATACACTAAAAATATATGACTGGCGACGATGCAATATGTATTTTGTTCATGTCGTAATTACATTACTAAATTCGAAATATCTAAGACTTCTCTGTTTCTCATTGTGGATGGCCTTATTTTAGAAGGCCATCCAACAAATCTTAGTCATATTGGATTTGATTTAATGTCAGTATTTCACTGACGGTCTTTTATAATGTTCTTTTATTTATTCTCCTTCGTAATCTCATTATTTCGTAATTTACGTATGCTTACAATACTATATAAAATAAGTGCAACTAATGCTGCAGATCGAGTCCAGTTGGTATTGCAGATAATCAGCGCGAGAAGGATAAGGCCACAATATATTGTGGACCTAATCCAACGATAGGGATACTTATCGTTGATTTGAATTGACTGTATTATCGCCCAAATAAACGCGCCGACCATAATTGCACCATTCAACCATAGGAGGAGTGATCTTCCTGTAGGGTCGGGGGTGTCTGAGACTGCAAAATTACCGAACCAGCATATACACGCACCTGTAAACAATGCCTCGGGTGCTATCAGCATATTTTGCGAGAACATTTCACAATGCTCCTTCTATTGAACACTGACTCCGGGTGGAATGGCTATCGTGAGACAGATTCCCTTTCCGGTGGCTATAGCGCGGGTGATTTGCAGAGCGAGATTCGCAAGGTATAGAGTCCCTACCGCAGAAACAAGTATGCCGGCAATTGTTCCAGCAGGTCCTCCGACCATGGTCCCCAACGCAGTCAAGGCCGCTGCCAGCGCCTCGGGGCCTATGCCGGCCGCGACGGTTACGGCGGTAGCAATGCCTACAGTAAGATCCGAGTGGGAAATATACCATCCATCGCATTTCGCCATCGCTCCGGATGGAGAGGCAGGAACCCTTGCAAACGAAGTGTTATCAGCATGAGTAGCTCCTAGGACGGTATCTTGCAAGAATGTATATTGAGATTCCGAAAAACCGTATGTATTCTTAAGCTCGCTCTCATTCAAGGTAATAATCAACTGATTGTCCACATATTTAAAATGTGTGCCAACAGATACGATTTTATTTAAAGTGTCTTGCTGCTCGTCAGTCAATTCAATAGGATTAGTTTGACATGTTGTCACGTCAATAGGGGGTGAATTGTTCTCGACAGCTGTTGCGGTTCCTGTGAAAGCTGACATGCACAAAAAGATTGCAATAATGCTGCTCAGTATGCACCTAAAGTATTTCATGATAATCTCCTTTGATTATTGTTTGGGGAATCTTATCCCAATTTAATTAAAGCATTGATGTATATTCGAAGACTCTATCATTGGTGGTTTTGTCATCTAAAGATGACAAAACCACCACGGCTCCTGACATCTCTAACGCTGCCAATCTTTGTTCGTATGCCCTCTCTGTATGCGAACAGTGCTACATACCCAATGTCTAACATACCAGCAGAAGGCATGAGACGACTCATACTCATGCTTAAGGGCGACACTCTGAGGGAGGTCATGAACGAACTCGGCCGCGTCAGTGAGGAGGTCTCCATCAGGCACTATCAGCGCATCGTTGCCCGGCACCGCAACTAGGCCGTCAACCAACTCGCCGAAGACTTCATCAAAGCGGCACAGTGAATAAGGCATAACAGAATAAGCACATTACTGAAGGCTTCCGCACACTCAACTCAATAGGTCAATTATCAAAAAATGGCATTCAATGAAAATACACTCAAGATATGAATATATTGTCATCTCTAGATGACAAATGCGAACATAGTTCTTTAAGCGTATCCACTTACAGCGTCTTTCAGTTTCAATCTCCCCACACAAGGTGCACACAGGGTGCGCCTTGCGCCATCGAGGGAGATTATCATGCCGAGAATCAGTCATTCTCATGAAAGTTATCAGTCAAAGCCTCCACGGAGTAAATGGGGAACCGTGCTGGCTCGCTACGACAGAACCGGTGCACTAATAGCATGGCAGGTTCGATACCCAAATCCATTAGAACCCGGCAAACGCGTCCAACGCCAGTTCAAGCCGGATCAGGAACTCGAAGCCCGTAGGTGGCTGGAAGCCGAAAAGTACCTTGTCAGTCTCCATTATAGCGGCATCGCCGAATGGGTTCATCCAACGGAACGAAGCCGACGAAAAGCCGTCACAGAGAAGATCCAGACACAACGGAACATGCTGTTCCGCAACTATGTGATGCAATGGGCCGAGGAATACCGACTGCCCGATGGCAACGGTATCGCCGGTGGCACGCGTCGCAATCTTTATCTGGACATTGGCCATTTTCTGCCAAGTCTTGGAGACCTGCCACTCAACGACATCACTCCGTCCATCATCAAAGCTTGGTATGATGCGCCTCACCCGGAAGGTCGGTGGGCGTTCCGGCGCTCATGCATGCGGCTGAAGGCGGTACTTGAATCAGCCACCCGAGGCGGATTGGACGGTTCGGAGCCATTGCTGTCCTTCAATCCCTTCATATTCCATATTCCGTCAGCGCCACAGCCCGCTCGTATCAACGTGCCGCCGGTGACTCCCCATGAATTGATCCTGCTGGCGGATGCCATGCCCGATTACACCAGACTGTCCGTGTTCCTCTCGACGTTAGTGGGTGGTCTGCGATGCGGTGAACTATGCGGTCTTCAGGTGCAAGACATCGATCTGAATAGGCAGATACTTCACGTCCGACGCTCCGTGAATCGCGGTGACACTGATAGAGGGGAACTCCACTTCGGCAAGACAAAAACGGAATCCAGCATCAGGAACGTACACATCCCGGATACGCTGATTCCTCTTATTCGACAGCACCTTTCTGATTACTGCGATCTGACCCGACCGGATTCGTCTGTGTTCGTGCCCAAGCGTGCAAAAATCATGTCCCAGACAACGCTGGACGGCCAGTTCGCCAAAGCCCGATTGAAAGCAGGACGCCCTGATCTGACGTTCCAAGCATTACGAGCCAGTCATGCAACATTACTCATGATTCAGGGTGGGACATTACGGGAAGTCATGAATCAATTGGGACACGTCAGCGAGAAGGTGGCTATCTGGTACTATCAGCTCACCGTCGCCTCGCATCAGAGCCAAGTGGTTGACAAGCTCGCTGAATCATTTATAAGCGATATGGCTAGTACTCGAAGTCGTGAATCCTAGACCGCATTGATGCACTGTCGCGATGCGTGATACATCTTCGTATAGGAAATGCCGTGAGGGATCTGAATTGGTCCTTCACGGCATATCGGTATCTGACAGATCGAAGTCTCACAATCGCAGCATCAGATGGATTGGAAGCGCAGGTAGTCCGTTAACTCCCGCACCGTATCTTGCAGCCGACGGAGTCCGGAGCCTTGGCTGACCGTACTCCATTGCGCCGCATACGCCTCCATCCAGATTTCCAGCGCTTCGGCAAGACGCGCCGTATCGTCATGCTGAGATGCGGCACTCAACTGCAAGGAGTCGACGACTCCGGCATCGGAGCAAGTCGGAGACCGACCTGATTCAGAAGTCGCTGTCCCTCGATGGCTATGCGGAGTACCGCGGCGTTCGCTGTGGCCTGTAGTCCTGTGGCGGCGACGATCGTGGCGATTTGTCGGGCGCAGACCCGAAGAAGATGGCCCGAGGTCTCGTCGAGCGTGATGTGGTGCTTTAGATAGCGGAGCAGCATCAGTCGGGATTCTGCAAGTGACGGTATCTGGCTTTCGTCCTGGAGGGTGCGGATCGCATCGTCCGGCCGTTCGTTTTCTGGTAGCAGTCCCGGAATGGTTTGCAGGATCTCGGTGCTGACTCCGCCTTGTCCGTCATCGAGCTCCAACCAGGTGATCAGCTGGTTCCATTGGAAGCAGGCCGAATGACTTGCGTGAGTGGGGATATCAAGCAGCTCTCCGCTGGCGTCGTGGTATTCGAGTCGGGAGATGCGGTGGAGCATCTCGGTTTCATCCGGGATGTGTTCGGGGTTCCATGTCTCCTGCGTGCCGATGATTATGCCGGGAATGGCCATGTGCAGGTCGTTGACGTGGTCAAGGTCGCCCCAGTCGGTGACCAGCATGCCTTGCGCATGGTATGCGCGCCGTAGCGGGCCATGTGGGTGATGTTGTTCCTGACGTCATCGATGCGCGGCAGGAGTGCGTTTCCAGCATCATACGGTCGGATAGATGATCTGCTTGGCCCGGCAACGGGCAGATTTTCCCGTCGTCAACCCGCGGGCCGAAATGCCAGTCGAGCAGAGTAACGGTTTCGGGAAGCCTGTCGAGAATATCCGGTTTTTTTGGGGGGGGGGCGTCCCGCATCATCGGCTGTTTACCCGAGCTTTCGAGGTGGCGGCACAGGCAGGTGACGTAGCCGGCGTACATGGTGACGCCGATGCGGTCGATGAATCCGAACGGCTCGTTGGCGGTTATTTATTACAGGTATATGATATATATACTAAATACGTTTAATCCACCTAATTTCATCGTTTTCGTGATTTGAAGCCTTGAAAACGGAATGGGATGCCCCTATTCTTAGCAATAAATCGACGCTTGCTCCAGTTTTTCTCAATTTGTCAATATATTCTCGAATTTGATAGTTGTTAACATTAACATCAAACTCATTTAAGGCAACAAGGGCGGGGGGATAATGTTTACCCTTAATATTTTCTAAGGGAGATAAATGTCGTAAAATCTGCACATCACGTTTGTTATCCGGATTCCCAAATTCCAACATATCCATTCTCCAACGTGGGTTTTTTACATCTTTGATAGCCGTCAGTGGCGAGATGAACGGAGCAGATATATAAATACCAGCAAAGCTCAATGGATTCTCATTTAGAGCGGAGGCGACAACAAATCCGCCCGCGCTTGCTCCCATCCCAATAACTTTGCATTTTGTTCTATGTACTAATCGTTTAATTCCATTTGCAACGTCTAAATAATCATGAATCGAATTAATTTTATTGATTCCCATACCAGCTTGATGCCATTTCTCTCCCTTCTCCCCTCCGCCTCTGACATGAGCATAAGCAAAATATATTCCATTATCAATTAAGGATTGAATCAGAGGGCTATAGTTGTAATTAAACTTGATTCCATATGATCCATAAACAGCTAGAACTATCTTGTTTTGTGGATTTCTAATTGGTGAAATGATTGTTACAGGTATCTCTGTCTCTCCATCTCTACTTAGGATGTTATATTGTTGAGTTACATGATTTAAGTTGCCTGATGATGAGTAGTCTATAGATGATTCTTCTTTTGAGAAATTGAGATAATGTATTGAGGGTCTGCAAGCCGGACATTCTATGCTGTAAGGAACGGATTGTTTGTTGACTTCAATCGGTCGGACAAACTTTAATAAACTCATATGCTTTTTCATTTGTATGGTGATATTTTTCCATTCCTGATTATGGTTAAAAACTAATGCTTTAATATCCAGAAATCGTATTTGTATTTTTTGATCAAATTTAACCTGAAGTACAATTTTGTTTTCAAGCAAAAAAAGATCCTCGATTTCATCGACCTTAATTTGCTTTCGTAGCCAAGTATCAGTCTTTTTAATATTATCTTCCCCGTTTATAATTATCAAAAACCAATTATTGAATTTGTCAACAAAGTATCCAAAGAAAAACTCACGAGATTCAATTGTTTTATGCATGATTTTATGGACTGATCCTATTCCATTGCATGCATCAATAACTTTTTCAGCTGCGTTGTTTGATGCGAGTCTTATGATTGTAACCTGAGAACCATGATATACAAGTAAATATTTTCTGTCGTCCGTCGCGTGAACAGTAGGCCAAGCCGTGCTGTCAAATGAGGCAACACAACGGTTTTCTTTAATCGAAGTAAGTGACTGTTTGCGTATTTCCGAAATCGCCCCAGATGATTCATCTGTTTTTGCATAGTATATGCATGAATTATCAGATGAAATTATACTTCCCTTTCCTATGTAATTGAGTTTAATGAAATCAATACCTGTCCGCATATTTATGACCCTCAGATTTGAGTAGGGATATTTTCGATCTTGCACTATTATTGCCGCATATTTTGATTTGTTATCTATTTCAATTGACTGCAGAGACTTATAATCATTCTTATTGATTTTAAAGCATTTAGTCCATTTAAACGCTATGTTGGAATCACGGGAAGGAAAAATATCGCTTTCGGACGCTTTCTTTCCTGAACGACAACACCAGACATCATTTCCGTCATTTAACCAAAAGTATAAATATCCCTTGATTCGTCCTATTGCTTTAAACATTTCAAGCGCTCCTATTGGTGTAAATGAGGGGGTGACCCTAACGAGTCACCCCCTCATTTTTAACCTTTATGAATCAGCAGAAGAAACCGCTGGTGCTGCTCGGGCGACCGAAGCAGAACGAGTAGCTGTAGCCACTGTCATGCACCGCGTCGTCATTCACTTCCTCGATCGACTGCATGTCGATGATTTTATTCATTGTTGTTCCTTTCTACTATTTTGTTCCGCGGACCTTCCGCAGAACAAATCTTTTGCATTTGGGAGCGGGAATAAATCCCAAAGATTATGGGTAAGGACATTTAATGCTGTTAGTATCCCTGCTGATCCGGTTGAATAATCGCTTGAGAGGCGCAAGTATGAATCTCCCGGGAATTGTAGCGTATTTTCCCAAGACAAACTATAGTCGTTTAATTCATCTAAAAGTCTATTATTTGTTTGTGTTGTTTGCGGTGACCATGTTGAGGCAAAATGGTTTGCAACTAATATCCCAGCAATCCCATTGTTTAGTCCGGAAAAAGCATATTGAGATGATGAACATGCCGCAATGAGTGAGTCCCATTCTTTATGGAAAAGAGAATCATCATGTAGTGCAATTCGTGCAATGGAAATTGCCACTATTAGGCCGGCAGAACCATCTGCAAGGTAAGGAAGAGACCTATTGTGCTTATCCTTAATTCCTCGCATTCCATTTGGCTCAATAACGGTATTGTCTAAATCTCTGCATATGCAATTAAGCGCACGCCGAATATAAGCTGGGTTATGTTCGATGTCAATACGACTTAGAGCTAACCAAAACAGTGCGATACCACTCCATCCATGCAGGAGGCCACCTTGTTTTATGCTTGCGATTTGATTGGATTCCATCCATTGCGCTATACGATGTCCAAGTGCAATAGCCTCATGGAAATACCTCTTATCGTCTGTAGCCATTCCGTATGATATCAGGGCTAATCCTTGACCGGCTAGTCCGCCATTAAGGTCAAGATTTCGTGTCTCTTTCCAATGTTCATATGTGCTAAATAATAGTTCGTGAGCAGTTTCTAATTCTCCCAACTCAAAAGCGACTAATCCTATGCCGGATAGCCCTGTATATAATCCAAAGTCCGATTGATTGCTTTGCGCGAAACCGTGGATCATGTCTTTCATCCATTGGACGTCATCCGAATTGATAATTGAGTTGGCCCTATGCAGGCTCATTAGGATTCCCGCCGCGCCGGAGCTTACGTTACTTGCACCCCAAATGGAGCCCCGTGTTACATCACCAGGATATAGTTTTCCTGGCAATTTATGACGGGTATGAAAAATGCCATTAATAATTTCAGTTTTAACTAATGACAAGGAATCAGGGTGTGATAACAGATTAAAGGAAAAACGTGGTGTAAACTGTGTAAGATGTGCATCTGGAGTTAATGGAACATCTGAAACTCCAGATGCACATGGGCAACGTGATTCAACATCCTTTAACAGATTTATATATTCCATGCCAAATTTTTTCGAAATATTATTCTTAACTCTGATCCAATGATCTGGGCTAAGCATGCAAATCGAGGTATTTGCATAGCATAGACATGCGAGTACCCTTGAAACAGCAAACCAATCTGCTTCTTGAGCGGAGCAACCCAATGGGGGATGGAATCCCATAGCATTATGTGCTGATATTTCCTTGGAGTCCAAGGTGCGTCCATCCTCAAAATCTATAAAGTGTATAGACATTGTTTTAGGATTAATCATTATGTTTCCTAAATGAATATCCCCGTGAACATAGCCTGTGCGATGAATAATTTTTACAGCATTGATAATCGATGTTGCGATTGTATTGATATCACTTCTATATTGCATCAACTGATTAGTATGATCATTTTCACATTGATAGGGATAGTTTTCCGACAACCAATGGTTCAGTGTGATTTCATTAAGCCATTCCATTTCAATGTAGCCATGTTCCCAAGCGTTAAACCTTCGATATGGTTTTGGTGCAATGCCGGTATTTTTAAGAAGATTGAGCATCTTCCATTCTATGGATAGTCTCTCAATGGCATCGCGTTGGCGTGCGTCTAGACCGGCATATGGTCTCGCTTCCTTTAAAAGGGCAATCTCATTCTTTTTATTGGTTGCACGATATACCCCACCGGAATTCGAGAAATGTACAGCTTTAATCTCATAGTTATCTAAATCGGTGGGAATATTTTTCATATATTCATTCAGAGATATTTCTACACACTTTGGCTTGTCGATTCCCTCTGCTGGATGTATAAAATGTGGAAGCCTCTTATCGGCGACCAGTATTCCAGATTGGTCTGGGATCATAGAAATATAATCGTTATTTTCATCCTCGCGACGCAGGTCAATGAATCCTCCGTATCGAAAGAAGATTGGACTTTGCTTGTATCTAATGTCACTAAGAATATAAGGGCCTTTTTCATCTTTGATGAGGGGATATAAATCACCGACTATTTTTTCAAGTTCATCATTTGTGGATGGATATATGGTGATGAATTTCCCACTACCTGAACGATAACGCCCGAGATTTTGCGCACTTTGGTTTGGGCTTGAGATAGGGGCATGGCC
>OBLF01003036.1_pt1 | contig 10497 bp, 5 predicted proteins | sample 1519231 | NCBI WGS metagenome assembly OBLF01 (sample SAMEA2602895, study PRJEB22501) | metagenome | reverse complement strand
AAAAAACTACATTCTTAAATGATCGAAAACTTACATTCATGGGTTGACATTTATATATAGTTTCCTTTCTTCAGATACTAAAGTTAAATTGTTTTGGATTAGCAGAGAAATAAGCTTTAAGTGTTAGATATATGTTAAAAAGACTTATAAAGAGAGAAGAGATGTTATATATAAACTGATATGCTTTGAAATAAGAAAAATAGTTTATTGTAGTACCTGAACAAATAATTTTTTAATAATCCTGAAAACTCAGTATATGCATAAATTCTTTTAATTATCAGAAACAATCATCACATAATCTTAATATCAGCAAACAAATAAAGTTATTTAAGAAGTTTAAATAATATAGTATATACAAAATGTGATTTGTAAATGTATGGATAAAATTTCATATAAAAAACCAACTAAAATAAGAGAACATATATTTTCAGCTTATATAGAAACATATGATTTATTCTGATATAATATGAAAGTACAATTGGTTGGGCTACAGATACCACAATCCCTGCATAAGGGGGTGGTACATATGAGTAATGAAACATACAACGTTATAATGTGTCTTTTGGCACTATTAACATTTATAGTATTACTTATAGATAAAATAAAAAAATAGTAGCCCTCCTGCAAATTGGTCTACTATTTTTTAATGAAATAATTCAAATTTAGTGGTATCAGTTGCTTTAACTGATTGTATAGGAGCTTGAACATACTGGAATATGTTTGAGCTCTTTTATTTTCTAATCTATATTAATATTATAACATATAATTTATTTTATATACATTAAATTTTAATTTGTCTATAAGAAATAGCATATAACTATGCAAACCTTAATCTTTGTATATAGCCTGTATAGCAGTATAAATAGAATATCCATACATGTAGTATTCTATCAACAATTTCTATCAACAAAAACTTAGAATTGTTGATAGAAATTATTTTTATATGAATTAAATTTACAACCTTTTTCTAAGCTCTTTAACTTCCATTTCTATATCATTAACTTTGATTTTTTCCATATTCAAACACCTCCATTTATTTTTCTTGCTTTTCTATATGATAGATGAAAAGCAAGGGAAATAGTCCATTTTGGATGTTCGACCTCGTTCTGTCTCATAGATAGAACTTAAATTACTAATAAATTTTCATATAAATATTTATCAGTGTATTACAACAAAGGTTAAAAATAGATAATTTTACTGATATAATATAATTATCCGATAATGTAAAAATTAGCCGGATTATGATATGAGAAAATGCGATGAAAGGAAAAGTATATATGCAATCACCTAAAATGTTAGATAATAAGCAGAATGGTAAGGTTGGGGATCAACTAAAGAGTGTAATAAAGAATGGGTCAAAACTTTCTATTATCTCAGCATACTTTACTATATTTGCATATAAGGAATTAAAAAAGGAATTAAATAAAATTGATAAATTAAGATTTTTGTTTACAGAGCCGGCTTTTGTAAACGGTGAAAAGAATATAGCTAAGGAATATTACATAACAAGAAAATCTGAAAAGAATATTTCTGGAAGTGAATTTGAGATTAAGATGAGAAATGAGCTTAATCAGGCAAGTATTGCAAAAGAATGTGCAGAATGGGTTAAGAAAAAGGTTGAAATAAAATCATATAAGAAAGAGAATCCTGCACAGCAGAGGCTTATTTACATAGAAAATGAAGATGATGATACATCAATTAATGGAAGCGTTGATTTTACTACGGAAGGATTAGGTTTTTCTCCATCTAACAGGTTTGATATGAATATGTGTATGCAGGGAAAAGAGTATACAAAGCAATTCCTAACAATGTTTGATAGTATCTGGGATAATAATAGTATTGTCGAAGATGTTAAGGATAAAGTATTAGAACATATGAAGGTTATATATAAAGAAAATACCCCACAGTTTATATATTTTGTTACCTTATATAATATCTTTAAAGATTATCTTGATGAAATTACTGAAGATAATATAGTAAAGACAAAAACAGGATTTAAAGAAACAGAAGTATGGAAGAAACTATATAAGTTCCAAAAGGACGGAGTAATAGGAGTAATTGATAAACTTGAAAAGCATAGAGGATGTATACTTGCAGATTCAGTTGGTCTTGGAAAAACATTTTCTGCTCTAGCAGTAATTAAATACTATGAACTTAGAAATTACAGAGTTCTTGTACTTGCTCCTAAGAAGCTTAGAGAAAACTGGACTATATATACACAGAATGATAAGAGAAATGTATTAATTAAAGACAGATTTAATTATGATGTTTTAAATCATACAGATTTAAGCAGAGAAAGTGGATATTCGGGAGAAATCAATTTAGCAACAATAAACTGGAGTAATTATGATTTGGTTGTAATTGATGAATCTCATAATTTTAGAAATAATAATGCAAGAAATGATAAAGTAACAAGGTATTCTAAGTTATTAAATGATGTTATAAAAAGTGGAGCTGAGACAAAGATATTAATGTTATCAGCGACACCAGTTAATAACAGAATGAATGACTTAAAGAATCAGATAAACCTTATTACTGAATGTAATGATAATGCTTTTCAAAATGATGGAATTAACAGTATTGAGATGACTCTTAGAAAAGCACAGTTAATATTTAATAAATGGACAAACTTAGATGAAAGTGAAAGAACAACTGATACCTTTATTGAAATGATGAGCATGGATTATTTTAAATTACTTGATACTGTTACTATTGCAAGGTCAAGAAAACATATTGAGAAATACTATAACATGAGTGAAATAGGCAAATTTCCAAAGAGATTAGTGCCTATAAACGTAAAATCTGAAATAGATGAACAAAATTTATTTCCACCATTAGAACATGTTAATAAAGTCATTAGAAATCTGCATCTTGCTACATATTCCCCACTTAAATATATACTGCCAGAAAAGAGAAAAGCTTATGATAAGAAATATGATATTGTAGTTAAAGATGGTAAATCAATATTTAAACAGGCAGATAGGGAACAGAGTCTTGTTAATTTAATGAGAGTAAACATATTAAAGAGAATGGAGAGCTCAATAAATTCATTTGGACTAACAGTAGCCAAGCTATTAAAGCAGATTGATTATATTGTAAATAAGATAGACAAAAAACAATTTGACTTTGATATGAACTTAAATATTGAAGATATTGAGGTAGATGACCCATTGCTTGAAGATACTTTAGTTGGAAGCAAAGTTAAAGTATTAATGCAGGATATGGATTTAATCAAATGGAAACAGGATTTGGTTGAAGACCAGCAGAAACTTGAGGAGCTTATAGTAGAAGCAGTAAAAGTTATAAAAGAGAGAGATGCAAAATTAAATAACTTAAAGAAAATAATAAAGAACAAAATTGAAAAGCCAATTAATCCTAATAATAAAAAGATACTTATATTTTCGGCATTTGCAGATACAGCAGAATATTTATATGACAATATTTCAGAATGGTTGAAAAATGAATTTAATATGAATACTGCGCTGGTTACTGGAAGTGGTGATAATAAGTGTACTTTAAAGAGTATGAAGAGAAAAGATTTAAACTCTATACTTACAAATTTTTCTCCAATTTCAAAGGAAAGACATATGACAGAAGATAAAGAAATAGAGGAAATTGATGTACTTATAGCAACAGACTGTATTTCGGAAGGTCAGAACTTGCAGGATTGTGATTATTTAATTAATTATGATATTCACTGGAATCCAGTAAGAATAATTCAGAGGTTTGGAAGAATAGATAGAATAGGCTCTAAAAATGATGTTATCCAGCTTGTTAATTTCTGGCCTAATATGGAGCTTGATGAGTATATAAATCTTGAAGCAAGGGTAACAGGCAGAATGGTTCTTTTAGATGTTTCAGCTACTGGAGAAGAAAATATTATTGATGACAGTAATGGAAAAAATACAATGAGGGACTTGGAATACAGAAAAAAACAGCTACAGAAATTAAAAGATGAAGTTGTTGATTTGGAAGATATATCAGGTGGTATTTCAATTACAGACCTTACTATGAATGATTTTAAAATGGATTTAATGGAATATATGAAAACTCATAGAGAAGAACTGGATAGAGCACCTCTTGGAATGTATGCTGTTACGTCATGCGATGAAGCTGATAAGAAGGATAATATTAAGCCAGGTGTTATATTCACATTAAAACAGATAAATGATACTGCAAAGTCTGAGGAAAGTAATTCATTATATCCATACTATATGGTATATGTTTATGATGATGGAACAGTTAGATACAGCTATATACACACAAAGAGAATATTAGATTTCTATAAAAGATTATGCTCAAATAAGGATGATGTTTTGAAAGATATAGTGACTGTATTTAATGATGAAACCAAATCTGGAAAGGATATGAATAAATATTCTGCATTGCTTGAAGATGCTATTGACAACATTATAGGTAAAAAAGAAGAAAAGGGTGTAGCTTCTTTATTCAGCAAGGGTGGAACAACAATTCAGAAGAGTTTATTTAAAGGAATTGATGATTTTGAGCTTATCTCATTTATTGTGATAAAGTAGGTGGTTAATGTGATTGATGAATTTTATGAGAATATGAATCTGCCAAAAGAATGCAGGATAGACAGTACCATATTTAAAAAAGTTTTTTATGAAAATGCAAATATGAACAGTTCTGATAAAGATATTTTTAAAAAGGATATTGATAAGATTATTTTAAGGTATTCACTAAAGGAAGAAAATATAAATGTTCCATCGTATAAAGATGATGAAATTGATTATGATGAAATAGAAATTATAGAAGTAAATTTAGTTAGTAGCAATAAGTACAAAAGGGTATGTGAAATAATACAGAAAGCAATTCCATATCCATTGATTATAGTATTGACAATAGACAATAAAGTATTAATTAATACAGCATATAAGAGAATTAATAAAAATGATGAAGAAAAGAATACAGTTGAAGAATATGCTTTTACGTCATGGATTGATGGTGAAGATAGTAAAGAAAATGAAGAGCTGTTTTTTAAAAGTGTGGATATTAAGAATTTATCCTTTACTAATATGTACAAGCTATATTGTAGTTTTGTAGAAAAAATTAATATTTTAAATGCATCCAATCTGACAGGAGATTTTAATAATCTTGAATGCAAGGACATAGAACAAGTTAATAAATTAAATGAGGAAATAAACTGTATTGATGATGAAATAGATAAATTAAAAATTACTATAAAAAAAGAAGTTCAATTCAATAAAAGAATGGATATTAATATAAAAATAAAGAAGCTTGAAACTAAAAGAAATAACTTAATTGAAGAGATTAAATCATAAAAATAATAATTTTTTATTTAAACAATTATAGATGATAGAGTGAGGAAACAATAATGAATAATACTGTTAATGAAGTAAATGCTAAAGGAATTATAGAAAAAGTTAATGGTGAAAGCTTAAATATAGTAAAAGAAAATGTTCTTAAATTAAAAGAAATTTTCCCAGAGGTATTTTGTGAAGACAAAATTGATTTTAAAAGATTAGAAGAAGTATTAGGGGAATATACTGATGACAGTGACGAAAGATATAGATTTGAATGGCATGGAAAGTCAAAAGCTATAAAGATAGCACAGACTCCTTCAAGAGGGACTCTAAGACCATGCAAGAAAGAGAGCAAAAACTGGGACAACACAGAAAATTTATATATTGAAGGCGATAATCTTGAAGTATTAAAATTGATTCAAAAGAGTTATCAGGGAAAAATAAAAATGATATACATAGACCCACCATATAATACTGGAAATGATTTTGTTTACCCTGATGATTATTCTGATAATTTAGAAAATTATTTAAAAATTACAGGTCAGAAAGATGAAGAGGGAAATACAATATCAAGTAATTCTGAAGGTGGAGGAAGATATCATACTAATTGGTTAAATATGATGTATCCTAGATTGAGGTTAGCTAGAAATTTATTGTCTGATGATGGAGTTATTTTTATATCTATTGATAATAACGAAATATATAATTTGAGAAATATATGTAATGAAATATTTGGAGAGGAAAATTTTATAGAAGAAGTTATATGGAAAAATAAATATGGTTCTGGAGCACAGACAAAAGGATTTATAGAGGTTCATGAATATATATTATGTTATAGTAAAAAGCCAATAAATACATTGACTTCAGAATTATGTGAGCAAGAGAGGAAAAAGTATGTAAAGAAAGACGAAAAATTTAAAAAACGAGGAGGTTATAGAACACAACCACTTATGACTAAAAGTTTAGGTGATAGGGAAAATTTAAAATATTCTATAGTTCATAATGGGGTTAAAATAACTCCTAATAAGCAATGGGTGTGGTCTAAAGAACGTCTTGAAGAAGCCATAAACAATAATGATGTAGAATTTAAAAAGCGAGAAGATGGCTCGTATTCAGTAGAGGCAAAAAAGTATCTATATGATGATTCTGGAAATATAAGAAGAGGAAAACCAGTTTCAATTTTAAATGGTCCATTTAATCAAGATGGTACAAAAGAAAATAGGGACTTATTTAATAATAAAACACCTTTTGAATTTATAAAACCAGTTCAATTAATAAGAGATTTATTGTCACTACAAATAAATGAATCTGAAGATAAAGATTTTATAGTGTTAGATTTTTTTTCGGGTTCAGCAACAACAGCACATTCGGTTATGAGTTTAAATTCTGAAGATAAAGGAAAAAGAAAATTTATAATGGTTCAATTACCAGAATTGACAAAAGAAAATTCAGAAGCATATGGGTTGAATTTTAAAAACATATGTGAAATAGGAAAAGAGCGTATAAGACGTGCTGGAGATAAAATAGTTCAAGAAAACAAAGATAAAGAAGGAATAGAAGATTTAGATATTGGATTTAAGGTATTTAAGCTTGATACATCTAATATTAAACCATGGAATCCTGACTACTATAATATTGAAATGACTCTTGATGATAGTATTGATAATTTTGTTCCAGATAGAAGTGAAGAAGATATAGTATATGAAATAATGCTTAAGTATGGAATTGATTTAACATATCCAGTTGAAACTAGAGAAGCTGATGGGAAAAAGATATTCAGTATAGGATTTGGTGCATTATTGGTATGCTTGGATGATGAAATAACTTTAGAAGCAGTAAATGAGATTGTTAAGTTAAAGAAAGAATTAAATCCAGAAACATGTAGAGTTGTATTCAAGGATAATGGATTTAAAACAGATAGTGTAAAGACTAATGCAGTAGAAATATTAAAGCGAAACGATGTAAAAGACATAATGAGTATATAGGGGGAACTGGGGATGAAATTACAATTTGATTCAAATTTGGATTATCAAAAAGAAGCAGTTTCTTCTATAGTTGATATATTTAAAGGGCAGAGTATTGCTCAGGCTAATTTCACTGTTTCAAGCAAAATTGATGAAGCAGGAACAAGAGGAATGTTATTAACTAACTTAGGAGTTGGAAATAAGCTAGAGCTTGATAATGAAGATTTATTAAATAATATAAAGACAATTCAGCTTAAAAATGGATTAGAGCAGTCAAAAAAGTTAGTGAAAGATAATTATAATTTTACTATTGAAATGGAAACAGGAACAGGAAAGACTTATGTTTATTTAAGAACTATATTTGAACTGAATAAAAAATATGGATTTACTAAGTTTATGATAATTGTTCCATCTGTAGCAATAAAAGAAGGTGTTATGAAGTCCATAAATATAATGGAAGACCATTTTAAAGAGCTTTATGATAATGTTATTTTTAAATCATATGAATATAAATCACAGAAGCTTGATATATTAAGAGAATATGCTACAAGTGATAATATCCGTATTATGGTAATGACAATTCAGTCATTTAATAAGGATACTAATGTTATAAATATAGAGAATGAAAAGACAAATGGATTAAAGCCACTTCAGTTTATAAAGGACACAAATCCAATAATAATCGTTGATGAACCTCAAAGCACTGTTGGTACAGCAAAAGCTAAGGATTCTATAAAATCATTAAATCCATTATGTACAATAGGATATTCAGCTACTCATAAGGACAAGCATAATCTTATGTATAGGCTTGATGCAGTTGATGCGTATGAAAGACAGCTTGTTAAGCAGATAGAAGTTGCCAGTGTAGTAACTAAGGATAACCATAATGAAGCCTATATAAAGCTTATTGGTGTAACCTCAAAGAAAAATACAATAAAAGCAAAAATTGAATTTGATAAATGGGAAAAAGGCTCAATAAAAAGAGTAGCTAAAGAATTTAAAGTTGATGATGATTTATATGAACTTTCAGGCAACAGAGAAATTTATAAAGGTTATATAATCACAGAAATTAATGCAAAAGAAGGAGAAGAAAGTGTTTCGTTTATAGGTCATAATTCTTTAAGTTTAGGTGAAGTGCGTGGAGAAATTGATGATGATGTTATAAAGAGAACGCAAATAAGAAAGACAATAGAAGAACATTTAAACAAAGAACTTAAATTAAAACATCAGGGAATTAAAGTATTAAGTCTGTTCTTTATTGATAAGGTATCTAATTATAGAACTTATGATGAAGAAGGAAATCCAAAGAAGGGTAAATACGCACTTTGGTTTGAAGAAGAATATAAAAATGCAATAAAGAAACCTAAATATAATACTTTATTTAAAGATATTGATATAGATACTGAAGCAGAAGCAGTTCATAATGGATATTTTTCACAAGATAAAAAAGGAAGAGTTAAAGATACCAATGGAAATACTTTAGCAGATGAAGATGCATACAGTCTTATTATGAAGGATAAGGAAAGACTTTTAAGCTTTGATAGTAAGTTAAAATTTATATTCTCTCATTCAGCATTAAGAGAAGGATGGGATAATCCTAATGTATTTCAGATATGTACTTTGAATGAAACAAAATCAGAAATGAAAAAGAGACAGGAAATAGGAAGAGGATTAAGACTTGCAGTAAACCAAAAAGGTGAAAGAGTGCATGGTTTTAATGTTAATACATTGACTGTTATGGCAAATGAAAGCTATGAAGATTTTGCGAGAAAACTTCAAAATGAGTACGAAGAAGAAGAAGGAATAAAATTTGGAATAATTGAAAAACATTCATTTGCTAATATAATTATTGAAAAAGATGGTCAAAAGCAGTATTTAGAACAAGAACAATCTGAAAAGATATTTAATGTTCTTAAAGATAAGAGATACATTGATGAAAAAGGAAAGATTGATGATTCTTTAAAACAAGATTTGAAAGATAAAAAGGTAGAGATTCCAAAAGAATTTGAAGAGTTTAAACCTCAGATAGTAGCAAAGCTTGAGAAGTTATCAGGAAACTTGAATATAAAAAATGCAAATGAAAGAGTACAGGTAAAACTAAATAAGAGATTAGAAATAGATGAAACTTTTGAAAATGAATTTAAAGAACTATGGGACAAGATAAAATATAAAACAACATATAGTGTAGATTTTAATTCAGATGAATTAATAAGAGAATGTTCTGAAGAAATACACAAAAATATTAAAGTTAATAAGGCTAAATTATTATATACAAAGGCTGAAATTGATATTGAGAAATCAGGTGCTAGTACAAAGGAAGTTAATAGAAATGTATTAGATGTAGAGGAACATCAATTTATTCTTCCAGATATTATTACATTCCTTCAAAATGAAACTAAATTAACAAGAAGAACATTAGTAGAAATATTAAAACAATCCAAAAGATTAGATGAATTTAAGAAAAATCCTCAGCAGTTTATGGATGAGGTTGCTAAGATAATAAAAAGAAAAATGAGACTTAAAATAGTAGATGGAATAAAATATCAGAAGCTTGGCAACGATGAGTATTATGCACAGGAGCTTTTTGAATCACAAGAGCTATATGGCTATTTTTCAAGAAACATGATACATAGTGATAAATCAGTTTATGATTATATAGTATATGATTCTAATGTAGAAGCTGAATTTGCTCAAAAATTTGAGGATAATGAAGATGTAAAGATGTATGTCAAACTCCCAGACTGGTTTAAGGTAGATACTCCACTTGGAGGATATAATCCTGACTGGGCTGTACTTATAGAAAAAGATGGAACAGAGAAGTTGTACTTTGTTGTAGAAACTAAAGGAAATATATTAGCAGAAGAGCTTAGAGAAAGAGAATACAGGAAGATACAATGTGGTCATAAGCATTTTGAAGCTTTAGGAAATAATGTTGTATTTACTGAATCAGATAGTTTTGAAAAGTTTAAAGAAAGTATATAGGATAATTAGGAGATGAGAATTTGTTAGATAAAGATGGATTAATATATAACTATTTATTAAATAAAATTAAATATAACAAACAGATGGAAAGTTGCATTTCAGGTACTGTTGAAAATTTAATTAAAGTTAATACAAGTTCAGATAAGCCAGGGATGCTTTTAGGAAAAATACAAAGTGGTAAGACAAGAGCTTTTATAGGAACAATAGGATTACGCGTTGTGCTATTTATCAAATTACAAATATTGTAATTTGATAAAAGCGCAAAA
>OBLF01003031.1_pt1 | contig 10502 bp, 7 predicted proteins | sample 1519231 | NCBI WGS metagenome assembly OBLF01 (sample SAMEA2602895, study PRJEB22501) | metagenome | reverse complement strand
CTGCAACCGTAACGGGAGTTTTTGTGTGGCAAGTCTTTCACAAAGAGATGCAAAAACAAGGAACGAAGCCGGAGTGCCGCTTATTTTTTGACGTCTGTGTGAATCTACAAGGTATGGATCGGATTTCCCTAGTGTTTTTAGAGTGGAAGTTTTGAGATACCTTGTTTTTTCTTGTAAAGGGGACATTTTATGCTTCTGAGAGGAGGAATGAAGCGGAGATAGAGGGGTTATTTTAACGGTATTATTTTATTTATTGTTATAAAGAAAGAGGAGAAATTTCAGTATGCAATTAGAAAGAAAAAAACAGATGCGTCGGTTATCTTTGGGCGTTACCGCCTTTTTGCTTTTTGGAAGCATGCAGGTCATGGCAGATCAGTCTACCAACCCGATTAGTGAAAGCGAAGTGTTTACCGCAGACAGACTGGCACAGGTCACCGGTAAGGATAATATGCCTAAGGAAGGATCTGAATATAGTCCCAAGGTTGTTGCAGCAGGACTTTTAGGCTATACGCACGACAAAAACTCCATTAAAACAATCAATATCGATATGGCAGGTCATAATTTAACGCTTGACTTGACAAAGGTTGCCGATTTGGGGACTGATTTTTCTGCTTACGGAATCCGGTCGAATAATAAGACGACCATTTTAATTGACAGCAATAAAACCAATCCGGGGAAGAACGGTACAATCACGATTAAGGCAAAAACGCTTTGGTCACCGGCAGGAGACAGCGGCAGCAAATATACTTCTGCTCACGGTATTGCGGTAGGAAACCATGGACAGAGATTTAACAAAAAAGTAAAAGACGACTTGGTAAAAACGACAATCAATGCAGACGTAATGATTGAAGAATTGCGTGGCGGTTCGACAAGAACAACGGGCATTTCCTCTTTGGACTGCTCCGATTTGTCCATCAACGGAAAATTTACCATCAAGCCGGGGGCTATCAGCCTGATGCAGTGGAACCGGGGTGAACAGTCGAAAACTTACGGTATCTATATGATTGGAAGCAATAATACTGTTTCCATTACCACGGCGGATATTGATGACTCAAAGAACGGCTCTCTTTCCGATCTGATCAGAACGGAAGAATCTCTTTGGGGAGGCAAGACAGAAAAAAATATACTCCGTATCGGCGGCGGTACGCTCAAAGTAAAAGAAAATCAGAAAGATAAGAATTTGCTCAATGCCTCTAAAGGATTCAAAGCGTTCATCAATGTCAATGAGGACGGCAGTGCCATCGGCACTTCCAAAGCGGACTTGCAGGGAACTATCCGCATGAATGAAGGTGCGGAAGCTTATGTAGGTCTTACCGGTGGTTCCAAATGGGTCGGCGGCACACAGGCGGATACCAAAGGAAAAATGAATCTATTCCTTTCAGAAGGCGGGGAATGGAACACACTGAATGCCGGACAGGGCAGCCGGGTAACCCGTTTGACCGGAGATGCCAAAGGCGGTGCGATTTATCAAAAAGATGCAGGGCAGCTTGTCATTGAAAACTACAGCGGTGCCGGAAAACTTTTCTATGAGCATGAAAATGCAGGAACAAAAGCGGAAGACTATAAAGCCGGAGATACCCATATCGGAAGTGCGGCAGACGGGGCAAAGATTACTGTCATTACCGATAACAAAGGGATTACGATGACAGACAATGCCCAGGTCTATCAAGTGCTGAATGCTCTGGCAGGAAAACTCTATTACGATGCCTATAAAAACGGAGAAACGAAGCTGACAGGAAAAGCGGTGATAGCCGAAGGACTCACATCAACTTCTAAAGAGCTGCAATTCAAAGATCTGCTTTTCAAAAAAGAAAACGGTCAAGGCTATGTGGAAGATCATTCAGCTCCGTCGGCAGCACTCAGTCCGATTACGGGAGATAAAAAAAAGGATTTATACTATATAGAGAAAAAAATACGCCAAGCAGATGGTACGTATCTGTTTAAAGAGGATACAGAACTCCGGATGACTGACGGACGACCGATGGTTATCAGTAAAAAACCGGTGGTCATTAAAGCGGAAGGGAAGAAACTCACGTTTGCCTCTATTGCGGATACAGATGGTACTGTTTCCACTGTGAAACAGAATTCAAAAAATAAGATTAATATCACTGCCAAGGAGCTGGTCGTGAAAGCGGAAAATAAAGGAGGACGTTCTGAAGGAATATCCTTAGATAGTATCGATAAGAGTGTAACAGATATTACCGGAGATGTTACTATACAATCAAAAGGCAAAGGATATGCATTGGGCGCTTATGTGGCAGGAAAAGCAAAATTGGATATCCACGGCAATGTGACTATTAAAGGAGATGGTGATACATGGGGGATAGAGAATGCTGCGCCTGAGATGCGTGGGGAGTATGCACATTACGCTACGTCCGGTCTGTATGCAGGTTCTGTATATAGTATCCAAAAAGGCGGTCAAATTACTGTTGACGGAGACGTGGATCTGAAAGTCAAAGGAACCGGTATCGTGGCTAATGGCGGAGGTTCAACTGTCACGGTTAAAGGCGGCGGCCAAGTGGATATTGAGGAAAATGAAAATGATGTACACTATGCACTGGTAGCAGAAGGTGGAATCATAAATTTCAATTATGATGATGATACGGCTGAACCGGGAACAAAGAAGGTCATGATAAAAGGGAATGTCGGTGTCGTTAATGGCGCTGCACATACTAATGAACCACAAAAACAGAGTCAGATATTCCTTGGGTTGGGAACAAAGGATTCCACTTGGAAAGGTTTGGCTGTTGATAATCATACCCAAAAACAAAATGAAGAGGGATATGAAGGACAGCTGAGTTTATATATGAAGAACGGTGCAACATGGACCAATGAAGCCTATGGAGCGACACCGGCAAAATTTAAAGGCAGCAAAGTGTACTATCTCCAGGGTGGAACGAGCAAGGAACAAGCAGGAGTTATTGTCCAGAAAGATAAGAATCCCCTCTATATCGGAACGTATGCAGGGAATATGAAACTGATCTATGCTCATGAGAATATGGGGACAAAACCGGAAGATTACAAGGCAGGGGATACTCATATTAATTCTGCAGTTGAGCATTCGTGGATTACTATGATTACGGATGGAGCCAATATTGATACCAATAATGAGAATCAAGTGTATCAGGTGTTAAATACTCTGGCAGGAAAACTCTACTATAAAGAATATGTAAACAATGAAAAGAACCTGAATGGTGAAGTAACCATAGCGGAAGGACTGACTGCATCGTCCAAGACTATGAAAATGAAAGATCTCTCGTTCAAAAAAGAAAATGGCCAAGGGTATGTGGAAAGTAAACCGACGCCGCCGGCATCATTGGACGTAAGTGAACATTTTTTTTTCAAGCAGAAGACGGCATACGATCTTGGTCAGTGACTGGAGTTCAGCCGTGTGCTCTTCCGATCTGCGGGGCCGCGGCGGTCATTCATGCCGAGCCAGCCGTCCTGCAGATAGCGCTGCACCCAGCGGTAGATCTGGTGGTAGGCTATCGCGTATTTCTGCGCCATAGCGCCGTAATTTTTCCGGTTTTCCAGACAGTCCAGCACCATGACCATCCGCTGCATCGGCGGCACGGTGCGGGCGCGGCCCTTGGCGCGGCTTGTGCCCTCGCTGCTGTGGCGGGCGTCGTGCAGGGCCGCGCCCGCACGGTACTGCCCCACCCAATGCACCAGCGCCTTGTAATCGACGTTATATTTTAACGCAGCTGCGCCGTAATCGCAGCCGTCGGCCAGGCATTCCCGCACGATCTTTTCCCGGTCCGCGGCGGTGGTGTACGCGCCGCCCCTGTGGCGGGGCGCGCCGTGGTAGCCGCGCAGCTCGCCGCCCGCCTGCGCCTTTTCCACGAGCTTTTGCAGGTTTTGCGGGCTGCGGATGCCGTACTTTTTGCAGACGTCAAACAGCGAGCCCCCGCCCGCGAGGTACTCCGCCACGGCGGCCTGCTTTTCCTCGGCGGTAAGGTGGCGGGATTTTTCCCGGGGTGCAAGGCCGTCTGCACCCTCGGATTCATAGATGCGCAGCCATTGGCGCACAGTGGTGTTGCTGACGCCGACGCTTTGCGCCGCGGCCTGACGGCTGATCTCGCCTGCTTTGATTTTTTCCACAAGGGCGACCTTTTGTTGTGGAGACAGCTTTGGAGTTTGGGGCATGGTGAGCACCTGAAAAGAGTGAGGAGTGAGGAGACAGGAGTGAAAAGCGTTAAGGCATACAGAGGCGTAAGGGCCGGGCATTGCGGGGTTGTGAGCGTGGAGCGAACAATGTTTGCCCCTGCGGGGCAAACAACCGCACGAGCGAGTTTGCTTGCAAACTGGCGGCGCTCGTTGTGCGCCGCCAAGCGTCCGGCCCGCAGCTTTGCCGTTATTGCAGCTTTGCCTCTTGTGCGCAGGGGCGGGATTTGTCTCTCCCGGGCACGTTTCCTTTGATGCGGATTTTTCCTTTTGCTCTGTAGGGAGGGGTCTTGACCCCTCCGCGGAACTGCCGAAAAACGCTTGTAGGGGCGAGCATTGCTCGCCCGTGCCCGTTTGCCTTGCAAGAAAACCGTCCCGGAAAATGCGTTGCGGCGGTAAGTTGGCGGGCGACCAATGGTCGCCCCTACACACGCAATAAGGCAGGGATGCAATTTTTTGACGGCCTGCGGAGCGGTCAAGACCGCTCCCTACAACTCTCCCGGCAGCGCTGCGGCGGGTATAATAAGGTAGGCGGCAACAAAAAATCCCACCACGGGAGGTGGTGGGATAACAGTTCAAGCATTCACTTATTAGAGTTCCTTCGTGACAGGGTTCGCAGTAGCAGTCGTTGCAACAGTAATGGTGTTTGCGGGCGTAGTCACAGTATTCTCAGACAGCAAACCCGCATGATAGCCCGTACCGTCATAGAAGCAAACCAGAGAACCGTTGACATAAAGAACACTCAGAACCTTACCATCAGCAGTAACTTCTGCGCCAAATGTTGCCGCGTTTGTAGTTGCATTGAGTGCAGACACCTCAGCCAACTTCTTGACATTGTCAACATTAACCGGGTTGTCCGTATCATCGATTTTGCCTTTTGCATAAGTAGTTGTCGTCTCCGTCTGCGTTGCCATAACAATCATACGGGTTTCGGCAATAACCTTTTCTTTGTTGGCCTTGTCAATGTAGCCAGTCAGAGCCGGAATCAGCAGAGCAGCCAGGATGGCCAGGATGACCAGAACGACGATCAGCTCGACGAGGGTAAAGCCCTTTTTGTCTTTCAGTTTTTTGAACATCTTGTTTTCCTCCAGTTATTTGTCTTTGTGCCGACACTTCAAGACCTCATCGGCATTTCATATCGTAATTTTACAACACAATTTGTGTTCCGTCAACTCTATTTAGGTCAATAAAACACGTTTCGTGTTATTTTGTTATGCTCGAAGTCAGAATATGTACGCTTTGGGGGATTTTGTATGGAATTTCATGAACGGCTGCGGTATCTGATTGATTGCGAGGAAATGAAAATCAAGGATTTGGCCGCAAAGCTGCACCTTGCACCATCGACGCTTGGCAACTATGTGCAGGGCACACGTGAGCCGGACTATGACACGCTGCGGCGGATCGCGGATTATTTTGGTGTGAGCATTGACTATCTACTGGGGCACGAGACCCCCGCCGTCGATGACGAGCGCCAGCTTTTAACGTGTTACCGCAGCTTCACCCCCAGCCAGAAGCGTTTTTTGCTGGACCAGGCCGCGTTGATCAAGCGTTATAAAATCAGGTTGGACGACTGACCGACCCGCCGGGTGTGGCGGGCCGGTTTTTTGTTTTTTGGGTGAGAGTTGCGGCGGGGTGAGGCCGCCGGGGAGGTTGGCGGCAATGAGAAGCCTTACGGATTGCCGCTGTAGGGGGCGGCGTCCCCGACGCCCCGCGGAGGTGAGCGGCGGCGGAAGGTGCGCGGGAAGGATGAATTTTTTTCCCCTACGGGTTATCCGTTAGCGGTAGTTTGCCGGGAGGCGGCGGAGGGGTCAAGACCCCTCCCTACGGGGCAAAAGATAAACGGGCGGTAATGGCAAGGCTGCGGGCCGGGCATGCCCGGCCCCTACGGACTGCCACAAATGGGTTGTGCACGAGAGGGGCAAGGGAGGGCGGCAGCCCGCCCCTTCAAGTTGGCGGGTGATTGACCGGGAACGGGTGGTGGCGCAAGGCCCGTCGGAATCCCCCAGGCCGCTAGCGCGGCCAGCCCTTCGGGCCCGGGCCCCTCTGTCGCTCCGCGACATCTCCCCGCGCAGCGGGGAGTCACCCTTTGACAAGGGGGCCTCTACCTCACCCCTGCGGGGGTTCGGGGGAACACCCGAATTTTAAAACGGAGCAGAGGGCGCGGGCGTTAAGAACGAAAAGTAATACTGCTTTCGTTTAGCCCGCGCCCTCTGCGACCTCCGCTTTGGGGTTCTTAGGGGCGTGCAGCCCCTAAGGCGGGGTCCGCTGCATCCGCAACAGCGGGACTTTTCTTTGCTACTTTCTTTTGGTCACAAAAGAAAGTAGGAGTTCCCGGGAGGCTGCCGTTCCCGGTTCAGAAATTTTCCAAAAATAATCTAGCCAACGCACGCATAATATGTTATGATAATAAGCTGAAGACTTGTAGTGTGCCCAAAGGGCACGGCCACATTGAACAAAGGGAGTCTTTTTGATGAATACAAATTCCAAGCTGCGCGTCGCACTGTTCTTCGGCGGCGTTTCCAGTGAACATGACGTCAGCTGCGTGTCGGCCTCGGCCTGGCTGCGCGCACTGGGTCAGAAGCCCTGCGCGGACAAATATGAGGTTTTCCCCGTGGGTATCACGAAGGATGGCCGCTGGCTGGCCTGCCGCCCCACGCCCGAGACTATGGCCGACGGCAGCTGGGAGCAGGGCGACTGCACGCCCTGCGTGCTCAGCCCGGACCGGAAGGACCACGGCATTTGGCTGCTGAAGGACGGCAGGGCGGAGCTGGTCCACATTGACATCTGCGCACCCGTCATGCACGGCAAAAACGGCGAGGACGGCACGATCCAGGGCCTGTTTGAGCTGGCCCGCATCCCCTATGTGGGCTGCGGCGTGCTGGGCAGCGCCGTCTGCATGGATAAGGCCGTCGCCAACGCCCTGATGGACGCCGCCGGGGTCCCCCACTGCAAGTGGGTCGCCGCCAGCCGCGCCGATCTGGAGCTGAACGGCCCCGTAGTGCTGGACGGCATCGAGGCAAAGCTCGGCTACCCCATCTTCGTCAAGCCCGCCAACGCGGGGTCCAGCGTCGGCATCTCCAAGGTTGCGGACCGCGCCGCGCTGGAAAAGGGCGTCGAAATTGCCCTGCGCGAGGACGACAAGGTCGTGTTTGAGGAGTTCGTGGACGCGCAGGAGGTCGAGTGCGCCGCCATCGGCAACCCCGATGACCCGTCCACCGTCTCCACGACCCGCCCGGGCGAGATCCTGGCCGGGGCCGAGTTCTACACCTACGACGACAAGTACAAAAACGGCGTGTCCCAGACCGTCATCCCCGCCCATTTGAGCGAGGAAAAGCTCGATGAGGTGAAAGCCGAGGCCCGCAAGGCCTATCTGGCGCTGAACTGCGCGGGTCTGTCCCGCTGCGACTTCTTTGTGGAGCGCGGCACCGGGCGCGTTTTGTGCAACGAGCTGAACACCCTGCCCGGCTTTACGCCCATCAGTATGTACCCCAAGCTGATGGAGCACGAGGGGCTGAGCTATGCGGCACTGGTCGATAAGCTGCTGCAGCTGGCTCTGCACCGCCGGAAGGGGGCCTACTGATGGACCCGCGCCCCATCGGCGTTTTTGACAGCGGCCTGGGCGGGCTGACCGCCGTGCGCCAGCTGCGCCGCGTGCTGCCCGGCGAGGATATCGTCTACTTTGGCGACACCGGCCGCGTGCCCTACGGCAGCCGCGGGCGGGACATCATTGTGCAGTACGCGCGGCAGGATATCCGCTTTTTATTGCAGCAGGACGTAAAATTCATCATTGCTGCCTGCGGTACGGTGTCCTCGACCTATCCGCCCGAGGAAGCCGCCAAATTGCCCGTGCCGTTCACCGGCGTGGTGGGCGCGACGGCCCGCGCGGCAGTGGATGCGACCCGCAACAAAAAAGTGGGTATCATCGGCACGGCGGCGACGGTGCGCAGCGGGTCCTATGCGGCGGTCATCCGCGACATGATGCCCGAGGTGGAGATTTTCGCCCGGGCCTGCCCGATGTTCGTGCCGCTGGTGGAAAACGGCTATTTCAACGACGGCAACCCGGTCACAAAGCTCATCATTGCGGAGTATCTGCAGGAGCTGAAGGACGCGGGCGTTGACACGCTGATTTTGGGCTGCACCCACTATCCCCTGTTGAAAAAGATGATCAGGGATTTTATGGGCGACGAGGTGCATCTTGTCGATTCCGGCAAGGTCACGGCGCAGGCCGCCGCGGCGGCGCTGGACGATTTAGGGCTGCTGAACGGCAAAAAAACAGGCGGCACCGCGCGGTATTTTGTCAGCGACACCCCCGACAATTTTGACGAATTGGCACACACGTTTCTGGGCGAGTACGCCGGCGGAACGGTGGAAAGAATCGCGATTGAGACGTACTAGGGGAAGCAGTCACCGAAGGTGACTGATGAGGGCAAAGTTTCCGGGCATTACCCATTTACAGGCAGTAATGGCAAGGTCGCCCCTCATCCGGCCCTGCGGGCCACCTTCCCCCTCGGGGGAAGGCTTTAGCGTAGAGGTACACCATGGAAGAAAACTATCTGATCACCATCAAGGGCACGATGGAGCAGCGGGGCGACACGGATACCGTGGAGCTGATGACCCGCGGCTCGCTCGTCCACAAGGACGGTGCCTACTATATTGTCTACAAGGAGACCGAGACCACCGGCTATGAGGGCTGCACAACGACGGTCAAGGTGGCCGAGGATGCGCGCAAGGTCTCGATGCTGCGGTTCGGCAAGCAGTCGAGCCAGCTCATCATCGAGAAGGGCACGCGCCATCTCTGCCATTACGAGACCGGCTACGGCTCGATCAGTCTGGGCGTGGCCGCCGACGTCATTGAGCAGCGGCTCGACGAGAACGGCGGCAGGCTGAAATTCAGCTACACCCTCGATTCCGGCGCCGAGAGCTTCATCAGCCGGAACTTAGTCGATATTACGGTGGATAAACTGCCGGAGGCGTAAAAATTTGCTTTCCTGTAGGGGTCGGACATGTCCGCCCCTCAACCGCGTTATTGCAATAGAAAATCCCCCACAGGAGGTTCATCATGGATTATAAAAACTACAACCCGCGGGCGGCGGCGCTGGCACAGGCGCGCACGCTGCTGACCGACGCCGTCAAGACGGCTGTCGCCGACGGCACCCTGCCTGAGGCCGCACTGCCCGACTTCATCGTCGAGATCCCGGCTGACGTCAAAAACGGCGATATTGCGTCCAACGTGGCCATGGCCGGTGCGCGCGCCTTCCACAAGGCACCGCGCCAGATTGCAGAAGCCATTACCGCAAAATTGCAGCTGGACGGCAGCCTGTTTGACCGCTTTGAGGTCGCCGGCCCCGGCTTCATCAACCTGTTCCTGGGCCAGGACTGGTTCACCAGCGTCGTGCGCGCCGCTGTCGCCAACCCTGAATATGGCCGCACCGACGCGGGCGCAGGCAAGAAGTATAACGTCGAGTTCGTCTCCGCCAACCCCACCGGCCCCATGCACATGGGCAACGCCCGCGGCGGCGCACTGGGCGACGGCCTGGCCGCCTGCCTGGACTGGGCCGGCTACGACGTGACCCGCGAGTTCTACATCAACGACGCGGGCAACCAGATCGAGAAGTTCGGCAAGAGCCTGGCCATCCGCTATCTGCAGCTGTACAAGGGCGAGGACGCCTGCCCGCTGCCCGAGGAGTGCTACCAGGGCGCGGACATCATCGCCCGCGCCAAGGAGTTTGCCGAGGTCCACGGCGACGCTTACGTCAACAAGGACTTTGACGAGCTGAAAAAGGCCATCGTTGCCGACGCCCTGCCCAAGAACATTGCCGGTTTGCAGCGCGATCTCGGCAAGTATCGCATCCAGTACGACGTCTGGTTCCATGAGAGCGACCTGCACAGCTCCGGCGCGGTCAAGGCCGTGGTGGACAAGCTGCTGGAGACCGGCGCGTGCTACAAGGCCGAGGACGGCGCGATCATGTACCGCAGCGCCCAGTACGCCGCCAAGTACGGCGTCGTCAACAAGCGCAAGACCGACGACGGCAGCGAGGAGGAGGCCAAGGACGAGGTGCTCGTCCGCACCAACGGCATCCCGACCTATTTTGCCGCCGACATTGCCTACCACTACAACAAGCTGGCCGTGCGCGGCTTTGACAAGGCCATCGACGTCTGGGGCGCCGACCACCACGGCCACGTCGCCCGCATGAAGGGCGCGATGGACGCTATCGGGCTGGACGGCAGCCGTCTGGACATCGTGCTGATGCAGATGGTCAACCTGATGCGCGACGGCAAGCCCGTGCGTATGAGCAAGCGTACCGGCAAGGCCATCACCCTGACCGACCTGCTGGACG
>OBLF01003030.1_pt1 | contig 10503 bp, 8 predicted proteins | sample 1519231 | NCBI WGS metagenome assembly OBLF01 (sample SAMEA2602895, study PRJEB22501) | metagenome | reverse complement strand
AAGAAAGATTTGGAGATTTCAATTGTTTCTCAAGGAGATGATAACTCTCCTTATGAGGAAGTACCCTATGAAATACCAGTAAGTTGGGAGTGGGTGAGGTTAAACGATATAACCTCCTACATTCAACGAGGGAAATCTCCAAAATATTCAAATATTCCTATGTACCCTGTGATTGCTCAGAAATGTAACCAATGGTCTGGTTTTTCCATTGACTTAGCAAAATTTATTGCTCCTGAAACAGTTAATAGTTATCAGGAAGAAAGATTATTAAGAGATGGTGATTTAATGTGGAATTCAACAGGTTTAGGTACGTTAGGAAGATTAGCTATTTACAGTGAAAATAAAAATCCTTATGGATGGGCTGTTGCAGATAGCCATGTTACAGTCATAAGAGTCTTATCGGGATTTATTAACTACCATTTCATCTATAATTTTCTTTCCTCTCCTATTGTGCAGTCAGTTATTGAAGAAAAAGCATCGGGTAGTACAAAACAAAAAGAATTATTAACGAAAACTATAAAAGAATATCTAATTCCTCTCCCCCCACTATCCGAACAATCCAGAATCGTTGATAAAATCGAACAATCTTTCAATATCATTGACGCACTAATTTAGTATAATAGTTTTACGTGCGGTGGAATTTCTATCAAACATAAGATAGGAGTTTTACATTGAAAGATTTTGAATTACATTTGAAGAAAGCTGGTTTAGCTGAAAATACTGTGCGTTCGTACCTTTATGGTGTTCGATTTTTCTTGGAAAATTACGAACTCAAAATGGAAGATTTATTTGAATACAAAGGATATTTATTAGACAATTTTAAACCTAAAACTATCAATTTGCGACTACAAGGAGTAAATAAATATCTGGCTTTTATTGGTCATGATGATTTGAAATTAAAATTTGTCAAAGTACAGCAAAAGCCATTCTTAGAAGATGTCATTAGTCATGCTGATTATCTTTTTCTTAAACGTAGTTTGAAAAAAGATGGTATTTTAAAATGGCATTTTGTTGTATGGTTTTTAGGTGCAACTGGAGCTCGTGTAAGTGAACTTATTAAATTAAAAGTAGAACATGTTGAAATTGGTTATTTTGATATTTACTCAAAAGGTGGTAAAATTCGTAGACTGTACATTCCTAAAAGATTAAGAAATAGTTGTCTAAAATGGTTAGAGACAGAAAATCGCCGAAGTGGTTACTTATTTTTGAACAAATTTAACGAACCAATTACAGCAAGAGGAGTTGCTCAACAGTTAAAAAATTATGCGGATAAATACAAAATGAATCCTAAAGTAATTTACCCTCATTCTTTTAGGCATTTATTTGCTAAGAATTTTTTAGAGAAGTATAACGATATCGCTTTGCTTGCAGATTTGATGGGACACGAAAGCATAGAAACTACTCGAATCTATCTAAGGAAAACAGCTACTGAACAACAAAATATTGTAGATAAAATTGTTAATTGGTAAAAAATAGCAGGAAGTCGGATAAACTTTCTGCTATTTTTGTGATTATGGCTCTCCTTATGGGAAGATACCAGAAAACTGGCTTCTCTCAACTCTAGATAGTGTATCCAATCTTTACACTGGAAACAGTATTAACGCTACTGAAAAGAAAAAATATTTTTCTGGAGTAGATGGGGTTAATTATATCGCAACCAAGGATGTCAATTTTGATAGCACTATTAATTATGATAACGGCATTAGAATTCCCGATAGATATTTATCAAAATTCAAAATCAGCTATTCCAATTCTGTATTGCTGTGCTTAGAAGGTGGTAGTGCTGGACGCAAAATAGGGTTATTGGAACAAGATGTTTGTTTCGGTAATAAATTATGTAGCCTATCCTTTTATTATGGAGAAAATAAATGGCTCTACTATTTTCTTCAAAGCCCGCAATTTCTCAGTGATTTTCAGGAGAGTAAATCTGGTATAATTGGTGGAGTTAGTATCAAAAATTTAGGAAACATAACAATTTCTCTACCTCCTCAAAAAGAACAGAAATGCACTAGTTCTAAAGTTGAGAAACTTTTTGAAAAAGTAAATCAACTTTGGAAATGATTCTTCTCATCTCTTCATGGTTAGAAATAGGGATTAATAACTCAGAAATACTGGTACTATTTAATGTTTTTCCTTTAATAGCATCTTTAGAATTGCCTGAAGTAGAGATAAGTGGCAAAAATATCATCAAGTAATCTCTGATAATATTTTCTTTATTAGCATAGGGGAATATCGATATAATAGCTTCATTATGAGTGGCAGGAATATCCAATATGGCGACTTTTCCAATAGATAATTTAAAACTCATTAATAAAGTTCCTTTAGGTGAAATGTCTATTTTCTTTGATTTTAATGCTAATTTAGAAATAGATTCTCTCGTATTAGTTACATAACCAGATATAGGCATATCTGATATAGATACCCAAGGTATTTCAGTTCCCCAAAAAGTAGCTTCACTGCGTGGAGGAGTTTTTCCTATTCTGAAGTTAACTAGGCTAGCAAATTTAATATATCTCCATGCTTCTGGGATTTCATATACAGGATAAGAGGTTGTTTCATCTTTGTTCCCATAAGGAGAGTTATCATCTCCTTGAGAAACAATTGAAATCTCCAAATCTTTCTTTTTAATTTTGCCTTCTTTAAATAGTTTTTGTTTTTCTGCCCGTATTTTTTCAAGTAAAACTTCAACTGGTTCATCATTTGGGTCTTGTTCAACTAATTTTCCTTGCATAGCATATTGAAGAATAGATTTTTTTAGTTTATCTGGAAATTCTTTATCTAGCTGTTCTAGTCTATTATAACTTTCAGCGTATTCATCCACTTTTTCTAAAGCTGATTCGATTGCTTCTACTATGCGTTGTTGTTCGGTAAGTGGGGGTAATAACATAGGAACTTCATATTTTAAAAATTTTATTGAAGCTAAATTTTTTATCGCTGAGCCTATAGAATGCCTTTTTACTGTATTAATCAAACTCATAAACATCCATTTAAAATATTGTGAATCTATTATGTCTGGATTTAACGTAAGTTTTAATAATGCTTGATTTATAACTCCATCATAGTAATTTGAAGGTATTTGAAAGATTTCTCCGATAGTACCTGCACAAGATATCAAAATATCTCCTGCTTTTATTGAAAAATTTTTTAAACGTAGATAGTCACTCTCTTTTAACCAATAATCTCCATAATCTATAGTTTTTCTTATAGCATTGCCTTGTTCATAAACCTTATATGTATTTTCTCCTTTCGGAACAAACATTGACTTTGTTATAGAGCTACCAAAAGGACCTCTTTTTATTGAGCCATCCTCTAATGCACAGATATCTGGTAAATAAACTATAGTCCATCCTTTAGGTATATTATGTTTAAACTCTTTTATACTTCCATCGGCAAACTTCTCATAAGGTTTCCCATCATCACCACGAAATATCTCGGTTTCCTTTTTATCTCGCTTGATTTTGCCTTCACTGATAAGTTTTTCTTTCTCAGCTTTAATTCTCTTTAGCAATTCGCTTGCTGGTTCGCCATCAGGATTTTGTGGTACTAATTTCCCTTCCATCGCTCTTTGGAGGATACTTGCCTTAAGTTGTTCTGGTGTCATTATTTGTCCTCCAACAACTGCAAAATATCAGCTAATACAGTATCAATCTTATGATTTAAAGTTGCTCTTTCCACTTGATAATTCTGAATCAACTCAAAGGGATCTAAAATTTCCTCTTCTTCTTTTGGAAAACCACACTGGTCTAAATTATAATTTAGCTCTTCCAATTCGCTAGGTGTAAATGATTTAGATTTATAGAACTTACCTTCCAAAATTTCTTCACGATTTTTCCACCAGTCACGAACAGGATTAAAATGTTCTGACTTCATCGGCTTGGTTTTCGAGAAATTTTTATAACCATCTGGCATATCTAAACGATAAAACCAAGTTTCTTCTGTTTTCTTTGTTTTATCAAAGAAAAGAATGTTCGTATTAATTCCTGTATACGGCGCAAATACACTATGAGGCAACCTAATAATCGTATGTAAGTTGAACTCATCTACCAGTTTTTGTTTCAAGCGAGTTTTTACGCCTTCGCCAAATAAAAAACCATCAGGTAAAATAACCCCAACACGACCATTTTCTTTCAAACGATACATAATAACAGCCATGAATAAGTCAGCTGTTTCAGAACTCCGTAATTCTGCTGGAAAATTATTTTTTATTGTTTCTAATTCAGAACCTCCAAAAGGTGGATTCATCATGATAATGTCAAATTTTTCGTCATCTGTGTATTCGCGAACATTTTTCTCCAAAGTATTGCCATGAACAATTTTAGGGTCATCAATTTCGTGAAGAAACAGATTTGTAACTGCTAAAAGGTGGGGAAATGCTTTCTTTTCAATACCAAAAACAGCTGTGTTATATTTCTTAGTGTCTTCACTAGTTTTACGTTGACTACTTAAACGATTCAGAGTCGAAGTTAAGAATCCCCCTGTTCCACAAGCGAGGTCTGCCATTGATTCGCCAAGTTTTGGGTCAAGGACTTCAGCGATAAAGTCAGTCGCTGCACGTGGTGTATAAAACTCTCCTGAGTTCCCAGCACTTTGAATATCTTTAAGAATTTTTTCGTAGATGTCATTAAAAGAATGACGGTCTTCAGGGCTATTGAAGTCGACTTCATCAATAACATTGATTACTTGGCGTAACAAAACACCATTTTTCATATAGTTGTTCGCATCTTCGAAAGCTGACTTGACAATCGTTTTTCGAATAGGCATATTTGGAGTTATTTCAAGCTCTTTCAACTCTTTAAATAATTTATTATTGACAAAATCAAGTAATTCATCACCTGTCAATACCTGTTCCCCTTTTTGAGCATGAGCCCAATTTCGCCATTTTAACTCCTCTGGAATAATCGATTCGTAGTCATCTTCTTCTAACTCCCAAACCATTTCACGGCTATCGTAAATTTTCAAAAATAATAACCAAGACATTTGCTCAATACGTTGAGCATCACCATTAACACCCGCATCGTTTCGAGTGATATCTTGAATTCTTTTTACAAATGATGTAATTGACATATTTTCCTTTCATTAAGCTACCGTAAATAGCTCTTGCTCCAATTCTTTAATTGCTTGTAAATACCGTTTTTTATCTCCAAAGTAAGTATTGATGATTTTGAAGGTTCCACCATATAGCTGAAATTCTGGAAGTTTTAGTGTTTCAATACTTTCGAGTTCTCCAATACCTTTATCCATGTACTTGTCCAACAAAATTTCCAAAACTGCACGTGCTTCTTCGCTATATTTATATAAATATCCACTTCGTTTGAGTTTGTTAATACGCTCTGTTTTGGTTAATTCTTTTTGACCATAGGCAAGTTTTAGGAGTAAATCGAAGTCATCAATTTCTTGCTCCGAAATCCCTTCCGACTCTCGAATAGCATCCAGATAAACTCCTTTTTTATAAAGTTCGTCCAATATAATCTTCTTTTTATCTGCTGTATGCCAAGCCGTGATAAAATCGTTCAAAGTAGCATAACTACCTAAAATATTCTTACGGGTGTAGTCGGTTAGATTTTCAGTGACCAGTTTTCCATTTTCATCCAATACTTGAACTGTTGAATTCAAAATGGTCACTTGCTTATCTGCAACGACATATTTTTCTACTGGGTCACCACCTTCGTCTACAAAACCAGGTGTAGCACCATTATTTGTTTTTGCACCTGTTTCCAGAACCTTCACTGGTTCACCATCAAAATCAGGGTCAGCAAACAAATTAGTAACATTTCGAAAATCAATAATCGTAAAAAATTCTTTCCCCTTTTGAGGATAAAGACGTGTGCCACGACCAATAATTTGTTTAAATTCAGTCATGGATTGGATATTAGAGTCTAAAACAATCAAACGACATGTTTTAGCATTAACTCCTGTCGTTAATAATTTAGACGTTGTTACAATAGCGGGAAAATTAGAATTGACATCCATAAAGTTATCCAGTTGAGCTTTTCCTTCAGCATTGTCACCAGTTACTTGCATGACATAACGATAGTCTTCTTGGACTAAGTCTAGATTCTCTTTTACAAGTGCAGCACGCATCCGTTCAGCATGGTCAATATCAACACAAAAAACAATCGTTTTATCAAATCGTGCATTGTTTCGCTTCATATAGTCCGAAACAAACTTAGCAACTTTTTGAGTTCTATCATCAATAACAATAGTTTTGTCAAAATCTTTCCTGCCGTAGTACCTATCCTCGATTAACTGCCCTTTAGCATCAACTTTCCCAGTTTCTGGACGATAGCCATCCACATCCACATCTAAATTAACTCTCATAACACGATACGGAGCCAAAAAACCATCCTCGATTCCTTGTTTTAAACTATAAGTATAAATTGGCTCCCCGAAGTATTCCATATTGGAGACATCCTTGGTTTCTTTAGGAGTTGCCGTCATACCAATTTGTGTCGCAGAACTGAAATAATCAATCACCTTACGCCAGTTGCTGTCTTCCTTGGCTGAGCCACGGTGCGCTTCATCAATTACGATTAAATCAAAGAAGTCTTTGTCGAACTTTTGATAATGCGTTTCAGTACCATCTTCACCAGTTAGTTGCTGATAAAGTCCTAGGTAAATTTCAAAAGAATTTAATTTTTCAGGAGCATTCAAAAGTTTTGGAGTAATTTTCGTCATCACCTTTTCGAATGGCTTAAAGTCTTCAGCCATCGTTTGGTCTACTAAGATGTTTCTATCCGCTAAAAATAAAACTCGTTTAGCCAAACCAGATTTTCGAAGACGATGAATAATTTGAAAAGCCATGAATGTTTTTCCCGTTCCTGTTGCCATCACAAACATTACTCGTTTTTGTCCTCTGGCAACTGTTTCAATTGTACGGTTGATAGCTATTTGCTGATAATATCGCGGCGTTTTAGTTGAGAAGGCATCTGTGTAATATGGAGTTGAGATAGCTTCTGCTATTTCAGACGTTAGTCCTTTTTCCTTCTTCAGACGAGAAAATAATTCTTCACGAGTGGGAAATTCATCTAGCGCCAGCTCACGCTCTTCTCTTGTGATACGGTCATGCTCAATAAAGCCATCACCATTCGAAGAATAAACAAAAGGAACATCTAAAATCTCACCATATTCAATCGCTTGTTGTAATCCCGCTCGAACGCTATGTTTATTATCCTTTGCCTCAACGATTGCAATTAGAGTTCCAAATTGGTAATACAATGAATAGTCTGATTTTTTCCCTTCTTTGCGACGAGCCTTATCTCCTCTAACCTCGATTCGACCATCAGTGAAGTATTCCTCGTAAGCGATATGCTCACCATTTTTCCATCCTTTGGATACAATAGCAGGAGTGATGAAATTTGCTTTAATATCCTCCTCACTCATTTCTTTCTTAGACTTTATAAACTCAACCATATTGAACCTCCGCATTCTAAAAATCTACTTCTCCATAAAATAAACTATCAGAACAAATTATACTTCTATTATATCACACTTATAAAAATACTCTGCTAAATTGTTGAAAAGTAAGTACGTAACCCCTTTCGCACCGCCCTTCGCATCGCGTCAGATTGTTCCCGCATAACACCGCCGTTTCTGAGCAGTTTCGTCAGGCGACTTATTATCATTCTACGAGCGTTTTCAGGCGTACTAGCAAGCGATTCTTCAAAAATAAATAACTACATTTAAACATTGCGAAAGTACAAAATCTCTAAATCAGCCATTCAAAAACTGGCGTAAATTACGCCTGAATATTCTCACGCCGAAGAAAAATTCTCTGTTCATCGAACTTTCGAAAACTCCAAAAAACTGACTCCCCCATCTGTTTTAGATTGTAAAAAATACATCGAAAATGGGCTGGACTTCTTCCCTGATGAGAGTTATCATTGTCCAGTAATAAATGTTTAACAGATAAGGAAATTATGGACGATTATAAAACCAAACAAGAATTTATCCAAAATTTGCTTGAAACCTTACAAACCGAAGTTGGTTTTGTTAAAGAATGGGAGGATTAAAATGGAAAAAACAGAATATATGGAACTGGGAGCAGTTTCGAAATTGGGTTATCTTTTGCCGAAAAATTTTGATTTTAATAACCTTTTCGCCAAGGAAACTTTCGAAATTTGCCAACCGTTAACTGAGGCGGATTCTTTGGTTTATATGTGCCAGTTTCGAAACCCTGAAATGGCGGGATATTACTATTTTAAAACCAAGCAAGCCAACGACCCGACGGACTGGATTGAAAACCTAAAAAACGAAACCGTTGAAATTTTAGGAGTTGAATTAAGATAGCTACTGCCCTAACCGCAAGGATTTTCGAAGTTTCTTGCGGTTTTTATTTTGTTTTGAATTAGTTTTTCGAAAAAGTTTCATAAAGGAAAAAGCCCACAAATGTGAGCTTAAAAATTATTTTTTATCAACATATCTTTCTATAAAGTCTTTATGTTGAGAAGGAGTCAAACCAAAAACTCGTGCAAATCCAGTGTCTATATCTACACTATCTCGGAAAAGATTGGGCTCTTCTATGCCGTGTTCAGTGTACCACTCCTTGACTTTCTCCACGTTTCTATATGCTTGAGGTAGAATTCCTTCTGTTGCCTCATACCTATGAAAAACATCGTTAAAACCATCTAGTAGCTTCATAAGCATAATGGCATCTGAACAGCTCAATTTTTCTATCTGTTCGAGATCCATGCCTAACAATATTGAAACCGCTCGTTCCGATACGCCCGATGCAATCATTCTTCTCGCCACGGATTCTTTACTGTATGGGTCGTGAGCTGTTGCATTATAAATCAAAGCTTCTTCTAAAGAAAAATCTGGGAACATAAAATCACCTCTAAAAAATATTAATCTACCACTTGCTAGGTAGACTTTAAAACTTTCTACCAAATGCAAGGGATTAACTTTCAGAAGTAATTTCTGGTAAGTTACGAAAATTTATTTAATTTTAATTTTACTTTTATATATTAGCATATTTTTATATTTTTGTCAATACTATTCATCTTTATAGTCCGTTTCAGGTCTGGTTTCCCAAACACCTGTAATATTTATCTGTTCAGCCGTAAGATTAATATTTTGTCCTGTGCTAAAATTCAAATTGGACAGTGAAGGTTTTATAATAACTTTCACACCGCTCCCTTTTGGTACAAATTCTTTTATATGAACTTCAAAATGTTTACTGCTTGATTTTATAAATGATAGTCTTTTAGTTCTGTCAAATGGAGTGAAGAATGCACAAAAAATATCAAAAAACATATTGTCATCTTTGTTGAGCTGACTCATTGATATTTCAAATTTGAAATCATTCGTCGAAAACGGCAAGTGGTATGTTGATTCTGTGATGGGAAACCCCAAAAGAGCTTGAGTGGTTCGTCTTACTTCATAAGAGGTGTTATCGGGGATATTAGGATATAAGAATCGTTTTTTGTAACAATACCTGTCCTCTAACTTAACTTCTGGATTTTCAGGAAGAGGAATGTGTTTGTCAAGAAAATCTACACCATTAATAGCCATTTCTTTCATGGAAAAGAAATCATACTTTTCAAAATTATCAAAGCTAAAATTAAATTGCAGACTATCCCTACTAAGATTATTGCTCCTGTTCAACAACGGGGCTTTGAATGATAAAGTATGTTCATTTATTATTTTCTTTTGTTTGATATCTGGAGTAACAATAATTTTTCTATGATAGTAATCATAATATTTTCCTTCGTTTAAATCTTGTGCAATATCATTGAAGAATCGTTGGCTTGACTTGATAATTTCTAAATGCCTTTCACCGTACTCATTATCTTCAATTTGAGGCATGTCTGCCGCTATAAAGAATAATATTGAGGCAAAGAAATCTTCACATTCACCAGAACGAAGCTTTTTCTCTAACCTCTTTAAATCCAAATCCCCAATATCTCCAGTGCAAGAATCAAAATATTCATAAATTTTTTGACAAATAGGATTCGTAAGAAAAGGAGGTCTCCTCCAAGAAAACTTATTATCTTTATTCTTTAATTTTTCTGTTAATTGATTTATATGCTCACGATATGTTAATCGTTCATTGCTAGGAAGTTCTTTTAAAGTTCCTTGATAATACTGCCATATTAAATGATGGATAAAGCTTTTCCCAGAAACAATGTTCGAAACTTGAGAGTCACTATATTCAATTTTGCTATCCCACCATTGCTCAATAGAAGGATGAGTTTCTGTTACCAATATTGAAACTAACGTATTGAGCCTCTCAGAATTATTTCTCCAACCAGACACATTCGGAAAATCTTTTTGATTTTTAGATATTATTTTCAACACTTGGGACAAATGAGGTAGTTTCTTGCTTTTAGGTTTCGCCATATTTTTCTCCTTTGAATAAAATCAAGGGTTCTACTATTAAAATCAATCTATAAACAAAACTTGATTTTAATAAAGATATATTCAACTAATTACGATAGTGATATTCTTAAAACCCAATTTGTAAAATTAAGCTAGACAGAAAAAGCCATCTATGTTAGGCTCAGA
>OBLF01003025.1_pt1 | contig 10521 bp, 10 predicted proteins | sample 1519231 | NCBI WGS metagenome assembly OBLF01 (sample SAMEA2602895, study PRJEB22501) | metagenome | reverse complement strand
CATGGCAAGGACTATGGTAAATAGTGCCATGGTGTAGGCTATGTACCTGAATATGTTGACGGCAATATCCGTGATCTGAATAAGCCCAAGATCCATTCCTTCTATGATTTCCTTTGCTTGATCCACAAAAAGAAGCTGGTCAAAAATCTGCAGGAAATGTTTTCCAAGGTCTATCCGGATATCACCAAGGAGGAAATCCGCAAGGCTGTTGATGCTGCCTTCACTGCCTTTTATGACTATGAAGCACAGGTAAAGGCTAAAGGGCAACAAATCATCAGCAAGGCACGCGAAGAGCATAAGCCTATCGTTGTACTGGCAGGCCGTCCCTATCACATCGACCCCAAGGTCAACCACAGTATCGACCGCCTGATTACTAACATGGGTGCTGCCCTCGTCAGCGAGGATGCCGTAAGCAGTCATATTAAGACCAAGGAACTCAACCGCGACCTGCAGGTGCTCAACCAGTGGACCTATCACGGCCGCCTGTATGCGGCAGCCGAATATGTTGCCCAAAATCCTGATATGCATCTGATTCAGCTTGTAAGCTTCGGCTGCGGCTGCGATGCGATTACGGCCGATGAATGCCGCCGCCTCCTCGAAGAACGCGGACGCATCTATACACAAATAAAAATAGACGATATCGACAACCTTGGTGCTGCCAAAATCCGCATCCGCAGTCTGTTCTCCGCAGCCCAGCTTTTCGATATAGATAATAATTAAAGGAGATTTGCATATGCTACCAGCAGCTAACGTTAAGTTTACCCCCTTCACGGAGGATATGAAAAAAACGCATACTATACTTATACCCGGCATGCTGCCTATGCATTTTTCACTGCTGCAGGCAGCACTCGTAAGCTGTGGCTACAAAGCCGAGGTTCTGCACAACACCGGTCGCGAGGTAATCGAAACCGGTCTGAAATACGTCAATAATGATATCTGCTATCCGGCGCTGCTGGTTATCGGCCAGCTGATAAACGCTTTGGAAAGCGGCAAATATGATTTGGAGCACACTGCGCTGATTATCACCCAAACCGGTGGCGGCTGCCGTGCCTCCAACTATATCTATCTGCTGCGCAAGGCTTTGGAAAAAGCCGGCCTTACGCACATCCCTGTCATCAGCCTCAACGTCAACGGTCTGGAGCAGCAGCCCGGCTTCCATCTGGACGCATCTATGGTGCATAAGTTCTTGGCTGCCGTTGTTTACGGCGATACCCTGATGTACCTAACGAATAAAACACGTCCCTACGAAGTTGTACACGGCGCTGCCGACAGACTGGCGCAAAAATGGCTGGCACGCTTAAGCGAAGCCTTCAAGAGTGGCAAGGCGCAGGCTTTAGGTACCATCAAGCAGCTTACTAAGGCTATTGCGCACGAATTTGCGGATTTGCCTATCACCAATAAGGAAAAAATCAAGGTTGGCATTGTCGGTGAAATCTACATCAAATATGCCGCTTTGGGCAACAACAATCTGGAAGCCTTCCTGCAGCGTCAGAACTGCGAATATATGCTGCCCGGTCTGATGAATTTCATCATGTACTGTGTTGATACTTATCTTACGGACTATAAGCTCTACGGCGGCAGCCTGCTTAAATACAGTGTCAACAAGGGCGCTATGTGGTATTTAAAATATATGGAAGGCATACTGCATCAGGCTCTCAGTATCGCTCCCTTCAGCGCCCCCGCCACCTATGAGGAAACCAAGGCTATGGCCAAGGGCGTTATCGGCTACGGCAACAATATGGGCGAAGGCTGGCTGCTGACTGCCGAAATGTTGGAGCTGGTGCACAGCGGCTACACCAATATCATCTGCGCTCAGCCCTTCGGCTGCCTGCCTAACCACATCGCAGGCCGCGGCATGATTAACAAAATCAAGGAAATTGCTGAAGAGGCCAATATTCTGGCATTGGACTACGATGCCAGCGCTGCCCGCGTTAATCAGGAAAACCGCATTAAGCTGATGCTGGCGACAGCGAAGTAAAAAAGCATAAAAACGCTAAAGTTACGAGTTACCTGCTGCATTTTACGGTTTACAGTATATTCTTGTCCCGGCAGGCGATTTTCTTTATGAAATATCTTAACTTTTTGTTTTTTATTTTTGCTTAAAATATTGTATTATTTTTCATAAGTATAGCAGGATTTATATAGCTTCATCTAGAATTATAAAAATATATTTTATTTTGAGATTTACAATTTGAGGCAGACGTGTTATACTTAAATCAATCCTTATACCATACCAAGGATTATCGGGTTACTATGATAAGGTAACACACCGAAAAGCTCTAACGCCCTGCCATCCGGCAGGGCGTTATCTTTTTACACGCCCAAATAAGAAAGGATGTTGAGAATGAAATATGCAATAGGCCTTGATATCGGAATTGCATCTGTCGGCTATGCCGTTTTAGCATTAGATCACGAAGAAAACCCGTGGGGAATTATCCGCCTTGGTTCGCGTATCTTTGATGTAGCAGAAAATCCCAAGGACGGTGCCTCCTTAGCCTTGCCACGGCGTGAAGCCCGCAGTGTCCGCAGACGTCTGCGCAGACATCATCATCGTTTGGAGCGTATAAAAAATCTTTTGATTAACACCGAGCTTATAACAAAAGATGAGCTTTTGCATTTATATGATGGTAATCTTTCTGATGTATACGAATTACGTGTAAAGGCCCTTGATTATTCTGTAACTAATGCAGAGCTTACACGAATTTTATTACATCTCGCACAAAGACGTGGTTTTAAATCCAACAGAAAAGCTGATGCCAACGACAAGGAAGCAGGCCAGCTTTTGGAAGCAGTTTCCGCAAACACAAAACGCATGCAGGAAAACCATTATCGTACTGTAGGCGAAATGTTTTATAAAGATGATTTGTTCTCAAAATACAAACGCAATAAAGGCGGCACCTACCTTACTACAGTGCATAGAGATATGATTGCTGCCGAAGCCAGAACTATTCTTGAAAAGCAATTTGCTCTAGGCAACGATATCTGTACTCAAGATTTTATAGACAAATATTTATCTATTCTCTTAAGCCAAAGGCAATTTGATGAAGGTCCCGGCGAACCAAGTCCCTATGCAGGCAACCAGATAGCCAATATGATCGGCAAATGTACCTTTGAACCGAATGAATATAGAGCAGCCAAAGCAAGCTATTCTTTTGAACGCTTCAACTTGCTGCAAAAAGTTAATCATTTGCGCTTATTGCTTGAAGGAAAATCTATCGCGCTTGATAACGAGCAGCGTAAAAAAATAATTGCTTTAGCACATGAAAAAGCAGATTTGAGATATTCTCATATCCGTAAGGCATTAGGCTTAGACGAAAAGGTATTGTTCAATACCATAACATACGATGATGATGTAAGCGTAATAGAAAAGAAAACAAAATTTAATTTTCTCCAAGCCTATCATCAAATCAAAAAAGTCTTGGCAGAAGATATGCAGAAACTTACAACAGAACAACTAGACAATATAGGTCAGATACTTTCTACATATAAAAGCGACAACAAACGTACAGAAGAACTTTCTGCACTAGGCTTAGAAAAGAAAATTATTGATGCATTACTTGGCATTAACGGCTTATCAAAATTTGCCCATCTTTCTCTCAAAGCCTTACGCAAAATAAATCCTTATCTTGAAGAAGGTAAAATTTACAACGAAGCATGTGCTGCTGCCGGTTATGATTTTAAAGTTCATGCCAACACACAAAAAACAGAGCTTTTACCTGCATACAAGGAAGAGATGGACGATATAACCAGTCCTGTAGCAAGACGAGCTATTGCTCAAAGCATCAAGGTCATTAACGCTATTATCAGAGAGCAAAAATGTTCTCCGGTTTATATTAATATCGAATTAGCACGCGAAATGGCCAAAGGATTTGATGAACGTACTCAGATTGATAAAGCAAATAAAGAAAACCAAGCTAAAAACGAGCGTATTATGGAACGTATCCGCACTGAATTCCATAAGTCAAATCCAACCGGTATGGATTTAATTAAGCTAAAGCTTTGGGAAGAACAGGATGGCAGAAGTCCCTATAGCCAGAAAGCAATAAGTATAAACCGTCTTTTTGAGCCCGGTTATGTAGATATTGACCACATCGTTCCCTACAGCATAAGCTTTGATGACAGTTTTAAAAATAAGGTTCTCGTTTTTTCTGATGAAAACCGTGACAAAGGCAACAGACTTCCTATTGCTTATCTCCAAAGTAAATTTGGCGCAAAAGCAGCTGAGAATTTTATTATTTGGGTGCAAAGCAATATAAAAGATTATAAAAAACGTCAGAAGCTGCTGAAACGTGAAATTACGGAAGAAGATATTAATAAATTTAAAGAACGTAATCTGCAAGATACAAAAACTATCTCTCGTTTTCTTTATAATTACATTAATGATTATCTGCTGTTCGCTCCTTCAGATACAGGCAAGAAAAAACGAGTTACAGCTGTCAATGGTACTATCACAGCTTATTTGCGAAAAAGATGGGGCATAAATAAAATCAGAGCCAACGGTGATAAACACCATGCTGTAGATGCGGTTGTAATTGCCTGCACTACCGACAAGATGATTAAAGATCTTTCTTCTTTTTCCCAATACCATGAATTGGAGTACACGCACACAGACACAGAAAGCCTTTTGGTTAATTCTTTAACCGGCGAAATTTTAAAACGTTTCCCCTACCCATGGGAAGATTTTCGCCCCGAACTAATGGCGCGTTTGTCTGATAATCCAGCCGATGCTTTACGCAAGCTTAATTTGATTTTCTATCACGGAACCGATTTAAGTACCATTAAGCCTATTTTCGTATCACGCATGCCACGTCATAAGGTTACCGGTGCTGCGCACAAGGCAACCATCAAAAGCGCACGCTGCCTAAATAATGGTATTGTAATCTGCAAAACAAGCCTGCAAAATCTGAAGCTTGATAAAGAAGGGGAAATCGCAAACTATTACGCACCCGAAAGCGACACCATTCTGTACAATGCTTTAAAGGAACGCTTGCGTGCCTATGATAACAAACCGGCAAAAGCCTTTGCCGAACCATTTTACAAACCAAAAGCTGACGGCACACCGGGTCATTTGGTAAAAAAGGTCAAGGTATACGAAAAATCTACCTTAAATGTCGCTGTACAGCAGAATACTGCTGTTGCCGATAATGACAGTATGGTACGCGTAGATGTGTTCCATATCAAAGGTGAAGGTTATTATCTTGTGCCTATTTACATAGCAGACACTCTGAAAAAAGAGCTGCCAAACAAAGCTATTGTAGCTTACAAGCCTTATGCTGATTGGCCTGTAATGGATGACAGCAACTTTATTTTCTCGCTGTATCCTAATGATTTAATAAAATTTGAACATAGAAACGGTGTTAAATTCGCCAAAGTAAATAAAAAAAGCAGCCTTGCTGAAACCTATTTGACAAAAAGCGAATTGGTATATTACAAAGGAACTAATATTACTGTAGGTTCAACTTCTATTATTACAAATGATAATTCGTATACTGTAAAAAGTTTAGGCGTAAAGAAACTCTCTAATCTCGAAAAATATCAAGTAGATGTCCTAGGCAACTATACCAAAGTAAAAAAAGAAATACGCAGGCCTTTTCGTTAAGAGGTGATTAAAATGGCTTATCGTAATCTGATGATTGCCAGCAATGCGCAATTAAAAATAAAAAACGAGCAGCTTCTGATTAAAACAGATACTACTCACAGTGTTCCTATTGAGGATATTAATTCCGTACTCGTCGAAAATCATCAGAGCACGATAACCATTGCCACCTTAGCCAAATTAGCGCAAGACGGCGTAACAATTTTTGTCTGCGACGAAAAGCATACTCCTTGCGCTATTATGATGCCTTTTGCGCAAAATGCCAGACAATACGGTGTTGTTAAATTGCAGGAAAGCCTATCTCTGCCTCTACAAAAACAGCTCTGGCAGCAGATTGTGAAGTACAAAATAAACAATCAGGCCATTTGTCTGGAATTCAATAAGCAGGACAATGCCGCACAGCAGCTTCGTTCATTGGCAAAAAAGGTAACCAGCGGAGATAGCAATAACACAGAAGCCGTTGCTGCCGCTGTTTATTTCAAAGCTCTATTTGGCCCAGACTTTATCAGAAGCAATGACGATGACCTGCGTAACGCGGCCTTAAATTACGGATATGCTATTATACGCGGACATATTGCACGATTAATTGCCAGCTATGGCTTTCTGCCCATGAAAGGCATTCATCATAAAAGCGAATTAAACGCATATAATTTGGCAGATGATTTCATCGAACCATTCCGTCCTGTAGTTGACCTGTTTGTAGCACAAGAAGCACAAGCCTTTGAAGCATTAACACCACAGCTTAAGCAAAAGCTCTATAATCTTTTGAACATGGATATCAAAATAGCACAGCAAAATCATTCTGTGGCATATGCAGCTGAAAAAATGATTCAAAGCTTCAGCCGCTGTTGCCAAAAAACATCCAAGGAACTGCTGCTTCCCACCTTAGTAGCCTTGAGGCAGCACACATATGAATAAATTTATGAGAATGCTGGTATTTTTTGATATCCCTGTAAAAACTAAAAGAGAAAGACGAATTGCTGCAGCGTTTCGTAATTTTTTGCTAAAGGACGGCTACCATATGGTACAATATTCGGTTTATGCTCGTGTCTGCAACGGCATGGATGCAGTACAAAAACATCGCAGCAGATTAAATACAGCTTTACCGGAAAACGGCTCTGTCCGTTTATTAGTCATAACAGAAAAGCAATATGAAACTATTGAAATATTGGTTGGCAACTATCACGAAGATGATACACCATTTGTCTGCGAACAGCTTTCAATTTTCTAAAAAACTAATTTTACTGCTCATTTAATGCTATTTACATTATTTTTTCTCATACCAAAAAGCCCTTGAAGCCAAGCTTCAAGGGCTTTTTGCAGTGGTCTATTATACCATACCAAGAACCACCGGGGAACTACAACTTAGCGAAGAGTGCAAAAACAATCTTCTTTATTATACCATACCAAGAACCACCGGGGAACTACAACACGAAACATATCGATAAAATCAACAACATCATTATACCATACCAAGAACCACCGGGGAACTACAACTGATACACTATGCGTTCGCAATATAACCTTAATTATACCATACCAAGAACCACCGGGGAACTACAACCGAAACATGTCAATGAAATCAACGACTTCATTATACCATACCAAGAACCACCGGGGAACTACAACAACCCGGTCGAATTTTGCCGTTTGGCTACTATTATACCATACCAAGAACCACCGGGGAACTACAACCTGGGTAAAGGGCGGGTTCATCAACTCGCCATTATACCATACCAAGAACCACCGGGGAACTACAACATCTTGGACTTTCTGATGACGGCTTGCCTTATTATACCATACCAAGAACCACCGGGGAACTACAACATGCTGTCAAAATCGGTTTCATGGATAATATTATACCATACCAAGAACCACCGGGGAACTACAACAATGACGATTGCCTTCCAGCTGATCACTCGATTATACCATACCAAGAACCACCGGGGAACTACAACTACACGCTCTGTGATATGCTCGATGGTAACATTATACCACATGTATCTGGAAATATTACATCATACTCAAAAATCTCAACATAGCAAAAAAAGCTCTCATAAAAAGTATATCTTCTTGACATTCCCTTCAAATCCCATTAAACTTAAACTAAGTTCTTTAAAACCGCAAGTAAGCTTATTCATCCGGCTCATTTACCTGCGGACAATTAAATAAGCAGTATATCCTGCAGATGCATCTTTTCTGCAGAAGCTTAAGCAAGGCCATTTATATTTATATGGTACATTCTAAGAGTAGTACGAACTGACGATTTTTTATCGTCATGGTACTGCTCTTTTTTGTTTTTCAGGCGCTTTGCAACTGCTTATGTATTTTTTTATTCACTTGTGTTAAAATGAAAGGAGAAAAACCATGCAAGACCTGGCAACAAAATTCGCAAACTTGACAATCCAAAGCGACTTCATCTTCAAGAAGGTTATGTCGCGCAAGCGCATCTGCAAGCATCTGCTGGAGGAGCTGCTGCAGATAGAAATTGCCGACATCAACTATCTGGAGGCAGAAAAGACGCTTGAGCCTGAGTACACCAGCCGCGGCATCCGCCTTGATATCATCGTAGCGGATGATAAAAACACGCATTATAATCTGGAGATGCAGGTGAAAAACAATAAAAATCCTGATACGGATACCTACGTTCTGCCCAAGCGCTCACGCTATTATCAGGCGCTGCTTGATATTGATTTGCTGCAGAAGGGACAGCCGTATGACCTGCTGCCACCGACCTTTATCATTTTTATCTGTGTTTTTGATTTCTTTGAAAAAGGTAATTATGTTTATACCTTAAAAAAACGTTGTCTGGAGAATTTGGAGCTGGAGCTTCCCGATGAAGCAACCACCATGATTTTGAACACCAAAGGTACGCATGGCGATATTTCTAAAGACATCAAGAGCTTTTATGATTATGTAAACAACCACATTGTGACTACTGATTTTACCAAGCAGATTGACGATGAAATCAGCTATCTGAAACTCGATACGAAAGTGAGGCGAGAATTTATGCTTATGGAAGCACGTTTGTTAGATGAGAGGCGTGAAGGCATTGCCGAAGGCAAGGAGATTGGCCTTGCTGAAGGCGAAGCTATCGGATTAGTAAAAGGTGAAGCCGAACATAAACTTAAAGTCGCTAAACTCATGTTAGCTAAAGGTTGCTATTCCCTGCAGGAAATCACGGAACTTTCCGGTTTATCTCTCGCTGATGTGGAAAAGCTGAAAGAAGAAGCTTAACCACTCTAATACTGATTTCACCAAGCAAATTGACGATGAAATCAGCCATCTCAAATTAGATACAAAAGTAAGGCGAGAATTTATGCTTATGGAAGCACGTTTATTAGATAAAAGGCGTGAAGTCATTGCTGAGGGCGAAGCAAATGCCAACATTGCTGCTAAGCGTCTTTTCAGCATGGGCCTTTCTGTGCAGGATATCGCCAAGGCTACTTCTCTCCCGTTTGAACAGGTTGAAGCATTGCAAGCTGAGCAGCAACCATAAACTAAAATTAATATTATATTCCAAGGCGTTCTACCGTACTTAAGTAGAACGCCTTTACTGTTTTTGCCCCTTAACGACAGCCCTTTTCAAAGAAAACCTCCGTAACATCCCACAGCCAATAATTTACAATCTTTTTGCTTGTAGCACACAAATATGCTGTGCTATAATATTCAGCGCAATTTTATAGAATGAAAGTAAGGTGCTTGATATATTATGGAAAACAAACTCACTCCCCGCGAATGGCTGCCGTTAATCGGCATGACCGTTTCCGCTTTTATTTTTAACACATCGGAATTCATGCCCATAGGCCTTTTGTCCGATATCGCCGCAGACTTCCGCATGACGGAAGCGCAGGCAGGCATGCTGATTACCATTTATGCCTATGTCGTAATGCTCATGAGCCTGCCGCTGATGATTGCCGCTTCCCGCTATCCGCTGCGCAAGCTTTTGCTGGCAACCATCAGCCTGTTCGCCGTATCGCATGTAGCCTCTGCCTTCGCCACCGGCTTTTGGACGCTGCTGCTTTCGCGTATCGGCGTAGCTTTCGCCCACTCCATTTTCTGGTCTGTCGCCTCGCCTATCGCCGTGCGTCTGGTCAAAGGTCCCTTTAAAGCACTGGCTATGAGTATGATTGTAACCGGCACGGCTATCGCCATCATCGTCGGCCTGCCCTTAGGACGTATCATCGGCCTTTACGTAGGCTGGCGCATGGCCTTTATGTGCATCGCCGTTTTGGCCTTCATCGTATTGGCCTATATGTTCTTCGTCTTCCCCAAGCTGGAAAAAAGCGAACCGTTTACGCTTTCGCAGTTGCCGGTAATGCTAAAAAATCCTGTGCTCATCGGCCTCTATATGATGTCCTTTTTGCTCCCCACCGGCTATTATACCGCCTACAGCTATATCGAGCCTTACCTGAAGCAGATTGCGCTGATGGATGATGCCTGGATAACCATCACCCTGGTTATTTTCGGTGCAGCCGGACTTTTGGGCAGCGCAGCCTTTTCCAAATGGTATGATAAATGCCGCTATCACTTCTTCCGCATCACCGTACTTGGCGTTGCAGTTGTTTTGCTGCTGCTCTACCCCGTAAGCTTTAATCATTATCTGCTGGTGCTGCTCTGCGCAATCTGGGGCATTTTCGTTACCGCCTTCAACGTTGTAGGCCAGGCAGAGCTTTTGCGCACAACTACTATGAGCACCTCCGCTGTGGCTATGTCGATTTACTCCGGCATTTATAATCTTGGTATCGGCAGCGGCAGCTATCTGGGCGGACTTATCTGTACGCATGCTTCCATCGCTTATATAAGTCTCGGCGGCCGCGGAATCCTGCTGCATTCCCTTAGTTAATCTGCCCTTTTTCTGATTCCTCCGATGAGTCGCCAGCACGTAGAGCGTGTAAAAGTAAATTTAAAGCCCCGAAACGTGA